>Ga0078972_1000075_pt1 | contig 373955 bp, 317 predicted proteins | sample YelNatPaOPGAMG01_FD_67568 | JGI IMG/M metagenome (GOLD analysis project Ga0078972, IMG submission 67568) | Hot spring thermophilic microbial communities from Obsidian Pool, Yellowstone National Park, USA - OP-RAMG-01 (SPADES assembly) (version 2) | ecosystem: Environmental > Aquatic > Thermal... | reverse complement strand
AGCGCCCAACTCACTTGTCCGGGCCGCCGTGCGAGGGTCATCGACTGACAATTCCCCTCGCACAGGCCCAAGGGATGGAAAAGGGAAGCCTCCGGGAGGAGTATCTCCGACACACTCCTAGCAAGAGTGGAAACTGAGGTTCGCATGAACGCCCCGCTTTGCGAGTGCTAAATGAAATGAAACGTGCGATAATGATTACCCAATTTGCTTCCCACGGCCAAGCTAATATGAAGTAAAATGTACTATTTGTAAACCTGTCGTGCTTTCTGTTATGGATTACGACCAATTAGCCAGTTTTATCCAGGTGGCGAAGCTGCAAAGTTTTTCCCGTGCGGCAGAGAAGATATACCGCACACAACCGGCCATCAGTGCACAGGTGCGCCTTCTTGAACAGGAATGTGGTGAGAAGCTGTTTGACCGCAGCGGCAAGAAAGTGCAGCTGACGCCGGCGGGAGAAATCCTCCTGCGCTATGCGGAGCAGATTCTGGCGCTCCAGAAAGAGGCCCTCCAGGCGATCGCGGAACTCAATCAAACTCCGCGCGGCAAACTTTACATTGGGGCCAATGAGGCCACATGCCTATACGTCTTGCCGCAGACTTTCGCGCACTTCCGTGAGCTTTATCCGCTGGTTCAAATCAGCATCTACCGGAATTTCAGCCACAAGATCCTGCAAAAAGTCCAGGAAGGCGCCATCGACCTTGGCATCGTGACTCTGCCGCAAACCGCGAACAACATTGAAGTTATTCCGGTGTTCCGCGATGAGGTACAGGTGGTGGTCCCGAAAAACCATCCGCTGGCCAAGAACCGCAGCGTGACGGTTGAAGAAATAGCCCAGCACCCTCTGATTCTTCCCAAGACCGGCCACACACGTGTGGTGATTGACCGCCTGCTTCGGGATTACCGCGACCATCTGCAGATTTCGATGGAGTTGGCCAGCGTGGAGACGCAGAAGAAATTCGTCGGCGCAGGATTGGGCATTTCGCTGATCAACCGGGCCTACGCCGAGCCGGAAGTCGCCGCTGGAGTGCTGAAGCTGATCCCGCTTGAAGGCCAGAAGATTTACAGGGAGCTTGGTTTGATCTACCGCCGTGACCGTTACCTGTCGCTGCCAGCCAAGGCATTCTTGCAGGCTGTCCAGGAAGCAGCCAAAGCCGCGCAACCCAAAGCCACAAGCAGTACGAAGTCGAAGACGCGCTAAGGGCGGAGACTGGCGAAGCTCCGCTTTGTTGGTTGAGCGTGCATTTTTCTGTCTGTGGTGGAGAGATGGTGAAAGTGAAAGAGAGTTCGGGTAAGGCCAGAAGGCCGCTTATCGTGATGAAGTTCGGCGGAACGTCCGTCGGCAGCCCTGAGCGCATGCAGGGCGTGGCGGAAATTCTGGAAAACCACGCCAAGGGCGCCGATATTGTGGCCGTAGTGTCGGCGATGGGTGGCGTAACCGACATGTTGATTCGGGCCGCCACACAGGCCAGCCAGGGAATGGAAGAGCCGTGGAAAAGTTCCCGCCATGAGCTTGCGCGGCGGCACCGCGAGGTGGCGGACAAGTTGCTCTCTGCTGCGGAGCAGGCGGTTGTGCTGCCTCGCCTGGCGGAACAGGTGAAGCATTTTGAAGACCTCTGCTCGGGATTCACACTGCTGCGCGAGATCACGCCACGCGGCATGGATACGCTTTCGAGTCTTGGTGAAGTGATGTCGGCGACCCTGGTTTCGTCCATCCTGCGCTCCCGAGGAATGAAATCCGAGGCTGTTGACGCCATTGAATGCATCGTAACCGACGACAATTTCGGGAACGCCACCCCGTTGTTCGACGAAACCACGGCCAAGACCCAGGGACGGCTGGGGCCGCTGCTGAAGGATGGAGTTATTCCCGTGGTGACGGGCTTCCGCGGGGCCACTCGGGAAGGTGTTTGCACGACGCTCGGGCGCGGAGGGTCCGATTTCAGCGCCACAATTCTGGGTGCGGCCCTCAATGCTGATGAGGTCTGGATCTGGACGGATGTGGACGGCGTGATGACAGCGGACCCGCGACTGGTGCCTGAAGCCCGTATCCTTCCAGAAATCTCCTATCGGGAAGCGATCGAGCTTTCGTACTTCGGGGCCAAAGTGCTTCACCCGAGAACAATCCAGCCGGTGATGCACAAGAAAATTCCGGTATGGATCAAGAACAGCTTTAACCCGTCCTGCCCGGGAACAAAGATTGTGCCCGTAGCCAGGAATGGGCAAGCCGGCGTCAAGGCAATCACCTCGGTAAAGGATGCCGTTCTGATCACCATGAACGGCAGGAATTCGGTGACCTTTCCGCAACTTGCGGCCCGTGTGTTCAACTGCCTTTATCTTGAAAATGTCTCTACGCTGATGGTCACGCAGTCCTCAGCGGACAATGTCCTGTGTTTCGCAATCCATCAGGCGGACCTTGCCCGCGTGAAGGCGGAACTGGAAAAGGCTTTCGAGCTTGAAATGCTGCACGATTATGTCGGCGGTCTGGAAGTGATGCCCAAAGTAGCCATCGTGGTGACAGTGGGCGAAAACATGAAGGGGACGCCAGGCATCAGCGGGCGGGCCTTTGGAGCGCTGGGACGAAAAGGAATTAACATCATTGCGATTGCTCAAGGTTCTTCAGAACTGAGCATTTCATTTGCGATCAAGTCATCGGACATGAAGGAAGCGGTTCAGGCCATTCATGAGGAATTCCAGCTGTAACGAGGCGTGATTGAAACCGGGACCGACTGAAAAGGGTTGGTCTCACCGCGGCTGAATCCGCCGTGGCCGGCCCTGCGGGGCATGGCAATAGTCAGGACAGTGCACGCGCCGTTTCTTCCTGTCCTCTGGATGAAAATGATTCCGCCGGCAAAACGGAAATGGCATTTACTTTTCTCCAATGTATTGAAGAAACCTGCGGCCGAAAGCAGGACCCCAGGAAAGCACTGAACCAGTGTGCTTACTGTGGCGGGCTTCTCGACGTCAAGTACGAATTTGATATTACTGATCCCGACGCGCTGCGTGCAGCCTGGCACCAGCGGAGACTGAGCGGAGAACCTGTTGACCGCAGCGGCGTCTGGCGTTTCCGGGAATTGCTTCCTTTCACTGGACCCAACGACCGCATCATTTCCTTATCGGAAGGCTCCACTCCGCTTGTTGGGACTCGCCGTGCCGGCTGGTGGGCCGGACCAGTGCATTTGACCATTAAGCACCAGGGCATCAACCCGACGGGCTCCTTCAAGGACCTTGGTATGACCGCCTGCATGACGCGTGCGGCCTCACTTGGAGTGCGCCTCGTTGCCTGCGCCTCTACAGGAAACACTTCCTCATCCATGGCGGCTTATGCAGGCCGTGCGGGGATGAAAGCCATCATCTTTGTCCCTTACCGCCAGATTTCCGCCGCCAAGCTGGCCCAGGCGCTGGATTTCGGTGCGACGGTCATCGAAGTCGGTGATACTTTCGATGAAGCGTTCCACCTGCTGCGGCAGGTCGCTGCGGAGATGGATCTGTACCTTGTGAATTCCATCAATCCGTTTCGAATTGAGGGGCAGAAAACCATTGTGGCTGAGATGATGGAGCAGCGGGCCTGGCGGCCGCCGGATTACATCGTGGTGCCGGGTGGAAATCTGGGAAACGCTTCCGCGATCGGCAAAGGGCTGCGGGAACTGAAGGAGATGGGCTTCATCGAAAAAGTTCCGAAGGTTGTCGTCATCCAGGCTGCCGGGGCGAATCCGTTTTTCCGCACACTCCAGGCCGGCGCACGGGAATTGATCCCGGTCGAAAAACCGGAAACCGAGGCCACGGCCATTCGCATCGGCTCTCCCGCCAACTGGAAAAAGGCCCGCCGTGTTCTGGAATGGACGGGGGGCTTCTGCGAGTCTGTAACCGACGAGGAGATTTTTGAAGCGAAAGCCGCTCTCGCAGAGGATGGCGTCGGATGCGAGCCTGCTTCCGCGGCGACGGTTGCTGGAATACGCAAGCTGGTGCGCTCGGGGAAAATCGAGCGCCACGCAGACATTATCGCTGTCCTCACGGGCCACCAGTTGAAAGATACGGATTACGTCATACGCCATCGCTCGGCAGCCGAAGACTCGCGCCAGCGCTTGCGCGTGGACGCTAATCTGGAAGCCCTGCGAAAGGCGCTTGAGAACGTGCTGGCAGTTCCTGCGTGACCTTCTTAGATCATTTCAGGATGCGATGACAACCTATGGATGAAAACCTTCGCCGAGAAGTCCGCCTGCTGACGACGCGCCTGGGGGCGCTGATCCAGGAGCAGTGCGGCCGCAAAACGTTTGAAGCCGTCGAGACCCTTCGCCGCCTCGCCAAGCAACTGCGCCAGGGCACCAACCCTGAACTCGTGGCGGCCGGAGACCGTGCCGTGCGGAGCTTGTCTATTGATCGCGCTGCGGACGTTGCCCATGCCTTCAGCCTTTTTTTCCACCTGGTCAACCTTTGCGAAGAGCGGCAACGCATCCGTCGGCTTCGCCAGTACGAATTGGAAGAAGACGGCGCGCCGATGTCGCTTCGCCGGACTTTCAGCCGCCTTAAGAAGCAGAACGTTCCCGTCACGGAATTCGCCCGCCTGGTGCGCTCAATGCGCATTGAGCCGGTCCTGACGGCACACCCCACGGAGGCCAAGCGCCGCAGCGTTTTCAACCACGTTCTGCGCATCGGCCGTTCGCTCGAAACTTTGGGCCAGTCTCCCGAGCATTCGGTTGAGAAATCTGTCGACCCCTGGATTGAGGCTTTGTGGCTGACGGAGGAAACGCGCGAACGCCCCATGACGCCGGAACTGGAAGTCGAAAACTCTCTGGTCTTTCTCGAACGGACAATCTACGACCTGGCCGGGATCTTCTGGGAACGGTTCGTGGAGGAGATGTGCCGATACGCACCGCGTCTGACGAGTAATGTTCCTTGCATCCGCTTCGGGTCATGGGTCGGGACGGACCGCGACGGCAATCCCAATGTCACTCCCGAAACCAGCCTGAACGCCGCGGAACGCCTTCGCCGGAGCATCCTTGATTACTACATTCGCCGGCTGGATGATTTCCTCAGCTTGATCTCCTATCCATGTTTGCAGCCGGCCCTCGAAAGGGAAATAAGGGAGGAAATTGGTCGTGACATGCGGCGCTTCCCGGCGACGCGCGTGTTTGACAACGTGGACCAACCCCACGAGTATTACCGGCGCAAGATCCGCATCATGCGCTGGCGGCTCGAGCGCACGCGCGAAAGAGCACCCGGGGCCTACGCTGACGCGGAAGAGTTCAAACGCGATGTTGAATTGATCGAACGTCTGCTGCTTGAGCATCCGAGCCCGCGCGTGGCACGTCTCGCACCAGGCCGGTTGCTTTCGGCAGTACAGGTCTTCGGCTTTCACGCCGTCAGCCTCGATTTCCGCCAGCATTCTTCTCCAGTGCGCGCGGCGGCCGAAGAGGTCCTTCAGGCTTCTGGTCTGCCAACCGAACCCGAGGAAGCCCGCATCAGGTCCATCCAGACTCTGCTGGGCCGCCGCTCCTGCAAAATCAGACTTTCCGATTCCGCCCGGCGCACGATAGAAGAATTTGAGACGCTGCACAAAATTCAGGAGCTTCACGGAGAGACAGCTTCGCACCGTTACATCCTCAGCATGACGGCGCGCGCCGCGGACATGTGGGACGTCGTGCTGCTGGGCTGGCAGGCGGGGCTGGTAAAATCCGACGGCCGGGGCGGCTTGAAATCCAGCTTCGACGCCATTCCGCTGTTTGAGACCATCGATGATCTTGAGGCGGGGCCCGGCATTCTGCATCAACTTCTGAAGGACCCTGTTTACCGAAAACTGCTGCGTTCGCGCGGCAACTTCCAGGAAGTCATGCTGGGGTATTCCGATTCCGTGAAAGATGGCGGATATTTCGCCGCCAACTGGGCCCTGTTCCGCGCGCAAAAGCGCCTTTGGGACGTAGCAGACAGGCACAAAGTGCGGCTGGGGCTTTTCCACGGCAAGGGCGGGACCATCGGTCGTGGCGGAGGTCAATCGCACCGAAGCATTCAGGCCCAGCCCTATGCAGCGCCCGGCGGCCGCATGCGCATCACGGAGCAGGGCGAGGTGATTTCACTGAAGTATGCCAACCTGGAAATCGCCGAACGGAACATGGAGCAACTGGTCACATCGGTTCTGGATACGCATCTGCTTGCGCCCAAACAGCTTCCGCATGAAAATCAGGTTGCGCGCTGGGAGGAATACGCGCAGGAAATAGCCGATTCCAGCCGCGATTTCTATCGCAACCTGGTTTACGAAACGCCGGGTTTCGTCGAATTCTTCCGCCAGGCAACACCGATCGATCTGATCGAGAATCTGCGTCTGGGTTCGCGGCCCAGCCGCCGTACAAATACCCGTGACATCAGCCAGCTTCGTGCGATCCCGTGGACGTTTGCGTGGACCCAATCGCGGCATTTCATCCCTGCCTGGTACGGCCTGGGCCACGGGATCGAGAAGTTCCTTGCTTCCCATCTGCCGGACGGCCTCGACGTGCTGCGGCAGATGTACCGGCATTGGCCATTCTTCGCGGTGATCATCGACAATGCGGAGGCTTCGCTGGCCAAAACCGACCTCTACATCGCCCGCCGCTATGAAGCCCTGTGCCACCCAGCCAGTCTGCGCGAGCAGATTTCAAACCGTATTGAAGAGGAGTACGAGCGTACGGTCCGCTGTGTGCTCGAAATCACCGAGTCAAAACAACTGCTCGACCACCAGCCTGTGCTTCAGGAGTCCATCCGGCTGCGTAATCCTTACGTCGATCCTTTGAACTTCCTTCAGATTCGCTTCCTTGAAAAATGGCGTCGGGAGCGCCAACCCTCGCCTGAACTCCAGCGACTGCTTCAAATTACCGTGGGCGGCGTCGCTTTCGGGATGAAGAGTACTGGGTAATTCCGCGGGGTGGAGGGAGTTGTTCGCCTACGCGTCCATGGCGATCGCGTCAAGCTTGCAGGACAGGCTGTAACGGTGCTGCGCGGCGAGTTGCTTGACGCATCGAAAAAGTAACTGAAGAGGCAGACTGAAAAGAGTAAAGCCCTCCGCGGCCGCTACCAGTCATGAGTTCGTGCTTTCCACAAGCTGGCGGGCCCGTGCGGCGGCGCGGACCACGGCCTTGATCAGGGTGACGCGCAGCCGCCCTTCTTCGAGTTCCATCAGCCCGTCGATTGTGCAACCGGCCGGAGTCGTCACAACGTCTTTCAGTTTGGCAGGATGCTCGCCGGTGTGGAGCACCATCGCGGAAGCCCCCAAAAGCGTTTGCGCGGAGAGTTCAGTAGACAGGTCGCGCGGCACGCCGAGTTTCACTCCCGCTTCAGCAAGCGATTCGATCATCACGTAAACATACGCAGGGCCGGAAGCGGAGAGTGCCGTAATGGCGTCCATGTGCTTTTCATCGACCACTACGGCGCGCCCCATGGCGGCGAAGATGTTCTGGGCGATTTCGAGATCGTGCTCAGTTGCGTACTTGCCGCCGGCAATCGCCGTCATTCCCTGGCGGATCAGGCAGGGCGTGTTGGGCATCGCGCGGACCACGCGCGCCTGATACCCCAACTCGCGTTCAATCAGTTCTGTAGTAACAGAGGCCGCAGCGGAAACAATCAAAGCGTCCTTCGCCAATGTCCTTCGGACTTCATGGAGAAAACCCTTCACCTGCTGCGGCTTCAACGCAATCAGCACCAGGCTGGCTCCCTTGACGGCCTGGAGGTTGTCCGTGTGGGCCTTGACGCCGTACTTGGCGCAAAGATAATCCGCACGCGGCTGATGTGCCACAGTGCATTCCACGCGTCCCGTTGGGACCACCTGCGATTGCAGCATCGCTGAAAGCAGGCCTTCACCGAGCTTGCCGGTGCCGATCAAGGCCAGCTTCTTGATTTCGCCTCTCGACTTTTTGGCTGTCGATGAAAGTGCGGCAACTTCTTCCGCAGCTTGTTTCATATAGAGTCCTCTCGATTACGGAGAGCATCCGTGTCCCGCATTGCAGCACAGCGGTTGTCTTGCTCGTGGCCTTACGGCGATTCCGAAGCGCAGCGCATTATCGAGCGCCGCGCTGTCAGCCTGAGTGCCGGATAATCCTCGGCCCTCGAGGGTGCGCAATAAAGAACGATTAACTCCGCGCCTGTGCCTGGGCTGCCGTCGCTTCTTCCTTGGCCGTCTGGATCCAGGGCATCATCTTGCGCAGTTCGCTTCCGACTTTTTCGATCAGCTTTGCGGAAGCCTCCGCGCGCATGGCATTAAACTTCTTTCTCCCTGATTCGTTTTCGGCCATCCACTCCTTCGCGAACGTTCCGTTCTGGATTTCTTCCAGCACTTTTTTCATGGATTCGCGGACGTGGCTGTCGATTACTCTGGGCCCTCGCGTGTAGTCGCCGTATTCTGCCGTGTCGCTGACTGAATAGCGCATGTACTTGATGCCGCCCTGGTAGATGAGGTCAACGATGAGCTTCAATTCGTGCAGGCATTCAAAATAGGCGATTTCAGGCTGGTAGCCGGCCTGGACCAGTGTTTCGAAACCCGCATTGATCAGTTCGGAAACGCCGCCGCAGAGCACAGTCTGTTCGCCGAAGAGGTCGGTTTCAGTCTCCTCCTTGAAGGTCGTGCGAATGACTCCTGCTTTCAGGCTGCCGAGTCCTTTTGCGTAGGCCAGGGCGGTCTGTTCGGCGTGGCCGGAAGCATCCTGCTCGACGGCCAGCAGCGCGGGAACACCAATGCCTTCCGTGTACAATTCCCGCAGCCGGTGGCCGGGGCATTTCGGGGCGATCATGACGACGTCCACGTTCTTCGGCGGCTGGATGAACTTGTAGTGGATGTTGAAGCCGTGAGCGAACAGCAGCGTTTTGCCCGGAGCAAGGTTCGGCTCAATGGCTTCCTTGTAAAGCTTCGCCATCGGAGGGTCGGGAACCAGAATGGAGATCAGATCTCCGCGCTTCGCTGCTTCCGCCGGATCATAGACTTCCAGCTTTTGCGCCTGAGCTTTGGCCCGGGACTGACTGGTTGTCGGCAGGCCTACGATGACTTTCACCCCGCTGTCGCGCAGATTCAGCGCGTGCGCATGTCCCTGGCTGCCATAACCTATTACGGCTACGGTTTTGCCTGCCAGATGCTTTACATCGCCGTCACTCTCATAATATGCTTTCGCCATAACGTCACCTCTATTCTTTTTGTCTTTTGAAATCCCGGATTGCGTTTGGAAGGGCCGCAGATTGAAACGTTCACAGCACGGCGCCTGACACAAGGCCCGCCTTGTCAGACAACGGACGTTCTCCAGCCCCGCATTTCCAGGACTGAAAGGGCCCGGCCTTGCGAAACTGTATTTCGCGTCCTTGGCTAATTAGAAGCTGCGCCCACCAGTTCCATTTGCGAATGCCGCAGGCTCGTCCTGACTTGCGCAAGCGGGAGGAAATCCGGTTCATCCAGGCCCGGAATTCGCATTCCCTTTGGAAGTCCCGACGGAACCTCCACCAGGTACTTCCCGTGGCTGGCAAAAACCACTTTGCACTCCGGAAACGCTTCCTGAATGCGCCGGAGGCTGTGCGGGTTTTCGGTTGACTCGACGAATATAAAAGTCGCCGCCTGGGAAGGCTCGTGCTGATAGAACGTCACTCCCCTCACGCCGTCCGTCCGACGCAGGAAATGGAAAATATGGTCCACCTCGGACTCCGGAGTGTCCACCACGGCCATCAGGGAGTAAGACTCCGGCTTTGCGTTCAAAGCCATAGTCTCAATCTGAAGTCCCTTCCGGCGGAAAACATTCATCAGTCGGCAAAGCACGATAGGATCACGATCGCTTTCAAGAGTCAGCAGCCATTGCATTGGAAAACTCCCCAAAAAGAAGTATACGACCTTCGGTTAAGTCCCTGCACTGTTGTGTTCGGTCAGAAACGCATTAATATTGTCCGCCTTTGACTCACAGAACCCGGCGCGACACCCTCAGCAGACGCCTAAACTGCCCAGAGGTCGTCAAGTACTTCCTCCTCGACCAGGGTCCGCGGCGGTTCGAGAACCATCTCTCCCAGACTCGCGCCCGGCGGAACAATCGGATAGCAGTTTTCAGCCGGATCCACCCAGAAGTCGATCAGCCGCGGCTCCCGGTCACTCAGGAAGTCGCGGACGGCGTCTTCCACGTCGGCGGCGTGCTCCACGCGCGAAGCCCGAATCCCGTACGACTCTGCAAGCTTGGCAAAGTCGGGCGAAAAGTTCAGGTCGATGTCACAGTAGCGCTTTTCAAAGAAAATCTCCTGCCACTGCCTCACCATGCCGAGTGACCGGTTGTTGATAATGGCAATCTTGACAGGGACGCGGTACTGAACCATTGTGGCAAGGTCGTTCAGCGTCATCTGGAAACCGCCGTCGCCCACAATGGCGATGACCTGGCGGTCTGGAAATGCCATCTGCGCTCCCAAGGCCGCCGGGAAGCCATAACCCATTGTCCCGAGCCCGCTCGATGAAAGCCAGGTGCGCGGCTGGCGGAAATTATAGAACTGCGCCGCCCACATCTGGTGCTGGCCGACATCCACCGCGACAATCGCATCATCGTCAGCAAACCTTGAAATCGTTTCGACCACGTATTGCGGTTTAACGATGCTCGTGTACCTGTCGTAGGCGAGGGGATGCTCGGCGCGCCAGGCTTCGATGCGCCTCAGCCAGTGGCTGCGGTCAGGCGTCGCCGCTTCCGCCCCTGATCTCTTCAGCTCATTGATCAGGGCGCGCAGCGTCTCCCGTGCGTCGCCCACCAGCGCGAGATCTACTGCGACGTTCTTGTTCACTTCTGAAGGATCGATATCAAAATGGATTTTCTTCGCATTCGTCGCGAAGCCACTGACGCGTCCTGTGACCCGATCATCAAACCGCGCACCTACTGCAATCAGCAGATCGCAGTTCGTGACAGCAGTGTTGGTGGCATACGATCCGTGCATGCCCAGCATTCCCAGAGAAAGAGGGTGCTTTGAAGGGAAGCTGCCCATGCCCATCAGCGTTGTGGCCACAGGAATCTGCGCCAACTCGGCCAGTTCGCGGACCAGATCGGAAGCATTCGCAGCAATCACTCCGCCGCCCACGTACAGCACCGGCTGCCGGCTCGTGCGGATCATCTCGCAGGCCTTGCGCATCTGGTCCGGGGTCCACTCGCTGAATTTCTCCGGCGATCGAGATCCACTCGACTCAGGGAAAGACGCCTCAGAGTTTTCAACAAGCACGCTCTTTGGGAGATCTACCAGGACGGGACCAGGCCGACCGGAGGAGGCAATCTCAAACGCCTGCTGAATTACATAGGGAATATCTGCGGCCTTCCGAACCGTGAACGCGCGCTTGGTGATCGGCAAGGCTATTCCGACCGTGTCCGCTTCCTGGAAGGCATCCTTGCCAATCAGATTCGCGGGCACCTGGCCAGTCAGCGCCACGACGGGGATCGAATCCATCATTGAGGAAGTCAGCGCCGTGATCATGTTGGTGGCGCCGGGACCGGAGGTTGAAAGGCACACGCCCGGTTTTCCTGTGACCCGCGCATAGCCATCGGCGGCAAAGGCAGAGGCCTGTTCGTGGCGCACCAGCAAGTGGCGAATCCCTGCGCTGTAGAGGGCGTCGTAAAGCGGCAGGACGGCTCCGCCCGGGAGGCCAAAAATCACCTCCACTTTCTGCTGAACCAAGCTTTCAAGAAGGATCTCTGAGCCTGAGAAAATCTTAGCCATAAGACCGTTAAATCCTTATCAGTAAATTGGCCGCGATGAACATTCAAAATTCGTCCACCGCAGATACCGACCAGTCGGTAGGTAGAATAGCATTCCTGCCGCCCACCGTCAATAACAATTTCCGTCGCCCGGCACCGCCTGAGCCTTCCGCTGATTATCTCTTATGATTACAAAGGGATAGCGGCCTTCCCTGGGCGCGGATTACTGATTGCAGTGTCAAAGCTGCGGTATTATAATCGTCCAACAAGGAGGGGCGATTCCTTGTCGCGCCAAGCGATCTACCTTGTTGTCTTCGTCTTGCTTTCATTATTCAGTGCGTTTGGGCGCAAAAAACCGATCCAACGAAAATCTGGCCCTGCCGTCGTTCAGGTAACCACACATTTAGTGCAGGTGAACGTGATCGTCAAGGACGACCATGGCCATCCGGTCCCTGGCCTCGCTCAGAAAGACTTTACGATTTTCGACCCCACGGAGCGCGTGGGCTCGGTGAACATTCCTCTGGATCGCGTTCCGTCCCAACAACAGCCCGCCCGGCAATAGCGGCGCCGGCAGGCCGCTGAAAAGCCCGATTGTCAAGCTGAGCGGAGCGCAGCACCCCAGTATTTCTCTAAAAATAAATACATGGATCGTTCGCTGTGCGCATGATGACCGGCGTTGGATCCGTTTTTCAGCCACCTTTCAGGTGCGCTCCGCCTGAATTTCATTGCATTCACTGCTGCTTTTCCGGCTTGCGGAAGATGACGCAGTAGTTATCGTTGGGCCAGTCAGCAGGCTCAGAGACAACCACAAAGCCGGCGTGGGTCAGCTCATCGATCAGGATTTTTTTCGGGATTCCGTGCCCGCCGCGGTTGGCCGGAACGCCTTTCACGGGCGGCAGCCACGAGCGCGGAGGGAAATCGATCACCGCCAGCAGGCCGCCGGGCTTGAGCGACTGGAAGAGGCTGGCGTCCATCTTTTCAGGCTCTGTAAAGTGGTGGTAGACGCGCCGCATGAAGATCGAATCGCAGCACTCGGGCGGCAGGTTCGTTCCGGATTGCGAGCCTTCAATCACCGTGATGTTGTGGAATTTCGCCTTGGCCGCGAGTTCCCTCAAGTGGGCCAGCTTCGGAGCGCTGACTTCCGTCGTGTAAACGTGCCCCGCCGCAGTCACGCGCTCGGCGGCGTCCTCGGTCATCTCGCCCGCCCCCGCGCCGATCTCCGCCACCACGCTTCCGTTATGCCAGCCGAGCAGTTCGGCGAGCCGCGCCGACTCCGCTGAATAATCCTGCCCGCAAACAGGAAGGGCAATCGCCGAGAGGATCAGCGCAATCAGGGCCAGGCTTCGCTTGAGTTTCATCTTTGCCTCCGCGGCAATGGATTATATCCGGTCATCTTCGGATCATCCAAGGGAAGTCTACTGCGGTCAAATTGCCCTCGGCTGACGAATTGAACATGTTGCTGAAAAAAAGCCAGATGATCATGCGGAGCGAAGCGAGGCATCTCTATTATTTCTCTAAAACCAAATACTGGGATCGTTCACTGCGGTCACGATGGAAGGCGCAAAATCCCTTTTTCAGCGACCTAAGAATTTCGGAAGGCGGTCAGGGCTGGTGGAGGGGTCAGCTATTGAGTTGCGGACAATCCGGCCTCCAGGCGAAAGCCGGCGCGCAAATGCCGAATTCAATTCCGATCCTTTCGAAACGAACTTGCTCCGCAGCAGACTTGTCGCTGTTGCAATCAATGCCAGCCTGGGGGCGCAGTTAAGGCTTGATTGCCCACCGGGCTGATTTAAACCGATAAATCCAGGTTAGGCTGACATAGGATTTGAGCGGCACGCCGACGATGCGCTCGAACGGAGCGGATTCGCCCGCAAGAGCGAGCGTTTCAAGCGTCTGCCCCGTGAAGCCGCTGCCCAGAAGGAAATTGGCGCCGACGCTCATTCGGCCATCGCCAAAAGACCTCAGCACAGCGCCTCGAATTTCTCGGACGGGGACCGCCGTGAATCCGTCGCCGAGCGGTTTGCGTCCGACGTATTCGACCTCGCCCCGAGCGCGGAGACCGAAAGGAAGGCGATCGATGCTTCCCTCGGCGTCCCAGATGAGTCGCGGAGCTTCGGGAATATCTTCACCGGTCAGGCGATTTTGTGCATTGGCCCTCGCAAATGAAGCATAAAGCGATCCCCACGGGAAGTACCGATGGGCCGAAACGGTGATTGCCCGAACCAACGACGGACCGACATCTTCCTGCAGCCCGGTATCGGGATCGATCTTTGCCAGTTCCTGCGAATTTGCCACGCGCGTCAGTTTGATCTTGAAATCCGTTTTGATGACTTCCTTTGTTAATACCATTTGAAAGGCGCGAGCGGTCGCGACAAGGGTCCCTTCGGCTGACCCGTTTCCTATGCGCGGATCATTTGTATGGAATGCCTCTCCATAGCTGAAGGAGACTGACGGCAAAGGCGTGTCGCCGGGGGCCAGGGCGCTGAACGTTGCTTTCGGCAGAGTAACCGCGGCAAGCTTATTAAAAGAGTGGGCGGCGTCAATCCTGTCCTGGTTGTCCACATTCACTTCTTCCTGGCGAACGCCCAGGTCGTAGTGGAAATACCTGCCCAGCCCACCGCCAAGCGAGGCGAAGGGTTCGGCAAACGCGAATGTCAGATCGTTGCTGGTGACAAGCTGAAAATTGCCCTGCTGGTCGAGATGCTTCAGGTCCAATCCTCGCGGGGCATCCCGGCGGAGGTCAATCCCTGCCAGCAACGAAAGCCACGGGTGTACCTTCTGAACGTAAGCTGCTTCGCCGCCGGCGACCGTCCTGAATTCGTTTTGCTGGATCAGCCCGTCACCGAAGTTTGACCTTAATGTCAGGCTGTAGGTACGGAAAAAACCGGAGAACAAAAACTGTTTGGACCCGGTAAGCTGCCACCTGTCTGACGCCACCGTAATCGAAGTGTGAGTCCGATCAAGCTGCCGATTGTCAATCGTGTCGCCTGGGACCGGAACATCGATCGGGATCAGGCCCGGAATCCATGAGAATCCGTAATAGCCGATGCCAAACAGAGTCAGATCATGTTTTCCGCGCTTTATTTCCCTGTAGGTATTCAGCTTGTATTGCCGGCGGTGCTCCGGACGCTTCAGAAATCCGTTACCGAATGATCCTTCGAGTGAAATCCACCCGTTCGTTGCACGGTTGCTGGGGCTCCAGCCCGTAACGACATCAAAATCGTGATCGTCGCCGGTCAATTGCATGAAGGGATTCAAGCGGGGTTTGGGCTCGTAACTGGCAGCGAGATCGACGGCGTTATTGCCTTCCCGGACGTTGAAGGCCCCTCCGTCAACCGCAACGGCATCGATGACGGCCGGAATCAGGAAATTTGGATCTGCATACCCGTTGCCGTGCGCGTTTGCCGGCAAGTTGTTGGGGAAAAGAAAATCCCCGACCTGAAAGTACTGCGCGATGGGTTCACCGTGATCGCCTGCTACGCCGGGCGCAAAGTATTGCGGCGCCTTGATGCCTCCCGAAGCCGTTTCCACCGGAAGACCCGGGATCGATATGGGTGCGCCCGGGCGCCCGGGATTTGCGTCGAGCACCCGATTGTGAATGAGAACGCGCTCTGAAGGATCGGGCGCAAGAACCGATGGGGCCTGGGCTACTACTGTGACGGACTGCCGTTGCGCAACCATCCCGCGGAACCGCAGATCTACGTGCGTTACCCGGCCCGCGGCAACCTGGACACTGGCTTTGATGGGCAAAAATTGAGGGTTCTCGACGGTTAACGCAAGCCGGCCTGCCTCCACGCTGCGGCACGCGAAGCCTCCTTGATCATCAGTTGCGGCTCTGCAGACGACCGCCCCGTGGGCATTGGTCAATCGGACGTCGGCATGCGCGACAACGGCCCCCTCGGGATCTGTAATTCGGCCTGAAACAGACCCTTCCTGTGCCGCTCTGAGGACGCTTGCTGGAGCGAGTAGAATGAGCAATAGCGTCTGTGCAAGGACCGCTCCGGCGATGCCTGCAAGCCGGCAGCAGGAAGCCGCCTGGCCGCCTGGGTGCGCATCCCGGCTGTGAGGCCTGAATGCGCCGCGATGGAGGCCACGGCAGTCGGGTGTGGGATGGTGTGCGGAGCGGTTTGTCATGGGCGCGATTGTAGCACGATTATATAAATCGTGTTACTGCTTTGTTGGGCAAAACCTGGGGCCTTCTGGAGGAGCGGAGGAATAACAATGGGTGATCTTGTTCGAACCGGAATTTCATTAGAGCGCAGCCTGCTGGAGCGCTTTGACCGGGCAATCCATAAGAAGGGTTATCAGAACCGCTCGGAAGCCATCCGCGACCTTGTGCGCGATTACGCCGTTGCCGAGGATATCGAGGAAAACAGGGCTGTCGTGGGAAGCCTGACGGTGGTCTATGACCATCACCGTCCGAGGTTGTCAGAGCAGTTGATCGATATCCAGCACCATTCCCACGGGAAGGTGATCGCCGCCACGCATGTTCATCTGGATGAGAAAAACTGCCTGGAAGTTATCATCATGAAGGGGCGAAGCTCTGAAGTCAGACGCGTTGCCGATCAGATTCTCAGCCTTCGTGGCGTCAAACATGGAAAGCTGGTCCTGACGACTCAAGGCAAAGACCTCGCCTGATCTGCAGCGCTCGGCGACCATTCCCGGGAGGCTATCCGTCCTGCGATCTGGCATGTCGCCTGCGGAAAATAACGGGCGGGTGGGCAATATGCAGTCCTTCAGCCGCTTTGCTCCGGTTGAGTTCCGCCCGAGCCGAAAGGAAATCGCTCCGAACTGCGAGTGTTCCGTCAGCCTGGCATCTGGCCGCTTCAGGATTCGGCCGCGGCAAGCAATGGCAGGACACGCTCAAGGAACTGTAGCGGCGACGTGCTATTGCCGCAGGCGAGCGCAGCGGTTACAAATCGGCGGTACCACTGGCCGGCGGTTATAAATTGCCGGTAGAGCCTGCCTAACTTGCGCAGAAGTGTTCGGCAGTCTATACTTTATTGGAGAGCGGTTGGGGTGGGCGCAAGCCCACTTTTTTGTTGGGGTGGAGCGCCCACACGCGGTGCCGGGTCCTCAACGAGCAGCGGCGCAGCTCGCATCTTACGTAATGATCGTTGATATTGAAAAGATCGAAGCCATCGCCGAGCGCGTGGCCACGGGCGAGGGCTTGACGCTTATTGATGTCGAACTGAAAGGTGGGAAGTCGAACCCGCTGCTGAGGATATACATCGACAAGCCCGGAGGAGTTTCACACGAGGATTGCGCACTGGTCAGTGAGCAAATCGGTGCTATCCTTGATGTAGAGGACCCCTTTCCGGGAAGTTACGTGCTGGAAGTCTCTTCGCCCGGCCTGGACCGTACGCTGACGAAGGCGCGCGAGTATAAGTATTTCAGCGGCCGGCGGGCGAGAGTGGCGCTGCGGGAACCGTTCGAAGAGCAGAAAGTTTTTGAGGGCAGGCTGGCGGGATACGAAGAAGGCCGCGTCAAAGTGGCCCTGGATGACGGCAGGATTGTTGAACTGGAGCTTTCAAACATCTCGAAAGCCAGGCTGCTTCCCGAATGGTAGCCGAAGGATGGGTCGAATTGGCGGTTGGGCTGTGGCCTTGCCGGGAGTCCAAAAGATCGGGGACCGGCGAGCCGGAGGAAAATGGTGACAACCAGTCTACTGTATCAAACAATTGATCAGTTGAGCCGCGAGAAAGGCATCGATCCGGCGATCGTTGTTGCCGCCGTCGAAGACGCCATCCTGGTGGCGACGCGGAAGTACTACAAGAGTTCCGAAGACCTTGAATCGCACTTCAACAAGGAATCGGGCGCGATTGAAGTGTATGCGGTCAAGAAGGTGGTGGAGCAGGTTTCCGACCCGGACCATGAAATCTCTCTGGCGGAAGCGCGCAAGATCGATCCGGAGGCCGCGATTGACGGCACTGTGAGGATTCCCAAGGCCACGGATGTGCTGGGCCGCATCGCCGCTCAGACCGCGAAGCAGGTGATCTTCCAGAAGGTCCGCGAGGCGGAGCGCGACACGGTTTACGCGGAATACAGCCAGCGCATCGGAGAACTGATCAACTGCACGGTGAAGCGCATGGAAGGGCCGGACGTTATTCTGGACCTGGGGCGGACTGAAGCCCGCATGCCGCGCCGCGAACAATCGAAGCTTGAAACCTACCAGGTCGGCGACCGCGTGCGCGCCGTGATTACCCAGGTGGATCGCGCGGCGCGCGGGCCGCAGGTGATTGTTTCGCGCGCGGACGCAAACCTGGTGCGGAAACTTTTTGAAATGGAAGTGCCGGAAATCTACGACGGAACCGTGGTGATTAAGGCGATTGCGCGCGAAGCCGGTGAGCGGACCAAGGTCGCTGTATATTCGCGCGATCCGGATGTTGACTGCGTGGGCGCCTGCGTTGGAATGAAAGGAATGCGCGTGCAGTCGGTGATCCGCGAGTTGCGGGGGGAAAAAATCGACATTATCGAATACAACGAAGACCCGGTGGTCTTTGCCGCCAACGCGCTGAGTCCAGCCAAGATCAGCCACGTTTCGATTGTGGACCTCGAGCAGAAGCACCTGGAAGTAATTGTCGAGGATTCCCAACTCTCACTGGCCATCGGGAAAAAGGGCCAGAACGTTCGCCTGGCCGCCAAGCTTCTGGGCTGGCAGATCGACATCAAGAGCGAAGAAGAAAAGCGGCAGGAGATCGAATCGCAAATGGCTGTCATGGCCCTGCGCGGCGCGCCGATTACGAGCCTTGAGGGGCTGGGAGAGAAAACGCTTGAACGGCTGCGAAGCGCAAACATCGAAACCGTTGAGCAACTGGCGCAGATGACTCCAGAAGACTTGATGCAGATCCAGGGCATCGGCGACAAGACGATCGAGCGCATCCGGCGCGTGGTGACGGACTACTTCGAAAAGGGGCAGCAGGCCATCGAGCAGGCGGCGCTTGAAGAAGAAGCCGCAGCGGAAGCTCCTGCAGCGGAGGAAACGGCCGCAGAGGCCGGCGCGGAAACCGCTGGGGCCGGCGTGCCTGTCGAAGAGGAAACGCAGGCGGAGGAAGAGGTTTCGGCCGTTGAAGCCGCCGAAGAAGTTGAGGAGGCCCGCTCCGCAGAAGATGCGGCCGACGAACAAACTGCAACGGAGGAGGCGATCGAAGAGGACTCGGAGGAAAAGAACTAATCCTTCGCCGTGACAGCTCCGCGGTCTGAGGCGTTAAAATATTTCGCTGGGACGCGGCAGCAAGGGTTTTTTAAAAGAGGTGAAATGGGCAGTATCCGAATCAATGAGTTGGCACGTGAACTGGAGGTGAAAAGCCGGGCAATCCTGGATTGCCTCCCGGAGATCGGCATCACCGAAAAGAAATCGCACTCCAGTTCGCTCGACGACGTCGTCGCCGATAAGGTGCGGGCCTACTTTCGAGGTGCTGCCGGAAACGGCGCATCGGCGGCCCCGGCGGCAAAGCCCCCGGAACCCGCGCCCGCTGAGGAGCAGCCGGCCCCGTCAAAGCCTGAAGAGCCGGCCGAGGTTTTACATGAAGAGCATGCGAAGCATCCGGAGCTGCTCGTTACCCGGGCGTCGTTTACGAGATCGATAGAAGAAATCAAGGCCGCCGCGCGCAAGACGGTTGCGCCTCCGCCCCCGCCACGGCCCGTCAAAGAGCCGGCAGTTCCTGCACAACCTCCTGTGCGCGTTGCGCCTCGGCCTGCAGGTGCTGCTCCGCCTCAAGCCGCTCCACCAAAACCGGAAATTGTTCGGCCGGTAGCGAAAGTTACTGAAGCCGCCGCTCCGAAGCCCAAGCCAGTGGCCCAGCCTGCGGTGAAACCAGCGCCGCCCGCGGTGGAAGGCAAGCCTGCCAAAGCCGGAGCTCCTTCGAAGCTGCCGTCGTTAAAGCAACCCATTTATCCCCCGGCAGGGTTGCCCAAAGCGGTGCCGCCGCGAGCACATCCTATCAGGCGGCCCGGCGAGCCTCGCCCAATGCACCCGACTGCGCGCCCTGCGGCAGTGGTTCCGGGAGCCGCAGTCGCGCGAAAGAAGGTCCTGGCACCCCCGAAGGTAGAGCGGCATCCTGCGCCCGTTGCGCATCCCGCAGCACTGGAAGAGGTCCAGATCACCCGGACGATCACCATCAGCGAAGGCGTGAGCATCAAGGAACTCTCTGAAAAGCTGGAAGTCCGCGCCAAAGACGTCCTGAAGAGATTGCTCGAAAAAGGAATTTTCGCCACGATCAACCAGACGCTCGACAGCGAAACCGCCAAAGAAATTGCCCGCGCTTTCGGCGCAGAAGTAAAAGTCATCAGTTTTGAAGAGGAAGTGTTCCGGGAGTACGAGGAAGCAGACCGTGAAGAAGACCTCGTCCCGCGCGCGCCCGTTGTTACGGTGATGGGCCACGTTGACCACGGCAAGACCTCGCTGCTTGATGCTATTCGGGAAACAAAAGTGGCCTCCGGCGAAGCAGGCGGCATCACGCAGCACATCGGTGCGTACCAGGTCGAGGCGCAGGGTAGGAAGGTGGTTTTCCTCGATACCCCGGGCCACGAGGCCTTTACGCTCATGCGGGCCCGCGGCGCCAAGGTGACGGACATTGTTGTGCTGGTGGTCGCGGCGGATGACGGAGTAATGCCCCAGACGCTTGAAGCCATCAACCACGCGCGTGCCGCTCAGGTGCCGATCGTGGTGGCCATCAACAAAATCGATAAGCCCGATGCCATGCCTGAGCGCGTAAAAAAGCAACTGGCTGACCGCGGGCTTACGCCGGAAGAATGGGGCGGGGATACGGTCACCGTCGAGGTTTCCGCGAAGCAGCGAAAGAACCTGGACCTTCTGCTCGAGATGATCCTTCTTGTCGCCGACATGCAGACACTCAAGGCCAATCCCAAGCGGCTGGCGTCGGGCACCGTGCTCGAAGCCAAGCTCGATAAGGGGCGCGGGCCCGTGGCGACGGTTATTGTGCAGAATGGAACTCTACGGACCGGAGACTCGCTCATTGTCGGCGCCATCTATGGGAAAGTGCGCGCGATGTTCAACGACCGGGGGCAGCAGATCACCGAAGCGCCGCCGAGCACGCCGGTTGAGATTCTCGGGCTGGAAGACGTCCCTCAGGCCGGCGACCGCTTCCAGGCGATCGAGGATACTGCCAAGGCCCGGCAAATTGCTGCTTACCGGCAGACCAAGCTCCGTGAAGCTGCGCTTGCCAAGACCGCCCGCCTTACGCTCGAACAACTGCACGAGCAGATGGCTGCGGGCGAGGTCAAAGAGCTCGCTCTGATTATCAAGGCCGACGTGCAAGGGTCAGTCGAGGTCCTTGCCGACACGCTGAGCAAGCTGGGCAACGACAGAGTCAAGACCAAGGTGATCCATGCAGGAGTCGGGGCCATCACCGAGACCGATGTTCTGCTGGCTTCAGCGTCCAACGCCGTGATTGTCGGGTTCAACGTCAGGCCGGAGCGCAAAGCCAATGACCTGGCACAGCTCGAGCATGTGGATATCCGCCTCCACACGATCATCTATGAAGTCGTGGAAGAAATAAAGAAGGCCATGGCCGGGCTTCTTTCCCCGGTCTTCAAAGAAGTCACCCTCGGTCGCGCGGAGGTGCGCGACACGTTCCGCATTTCCAAGGTCGGGACCGTGGCGGGATGCTACGTTCAGGAAGGAAAAGTCACCCGCGACGCCAGGGTCCGCGTGCTGCGGGACAATGTTGTGGTCCACGAAGGCCGCGTGCGGTCCGTCAGGCGGTTCAAGGAGGACGTGCCTGAGGTCAAATCGGGGACCGAATGCGGAATTTCGATCGAGAATTTCAACGATATCAAAGTCGGGGACGTGCTTGAAGCTTATACCGTCGAGCGCGTGATGGAGCCCGCCATAGCCTGATGAGGTGACGGGCCAGAATGCCAGTCGGCCTCCTTACCCTCGAAATTCATCTGCCGTACTCACACTCCCTGAAGGAGAAGCGTGCGGTCTTGCGCAAGGTCCGCGACCGGCTTCGGTCAAGGTTCAACGTTGCCGTTGCGGAACTGGACCATCGTGATGTGTGGCAGGTGGCGACGCTCGGCGTCGTTTCCGTTTCGGACAGCCAGCCGCTCCTGGAAGCCGTGTTTCAGGACGTTCTTCGCGAGTCCGAAAGGATTCTGGGAGAAGACGTGGCCCACCACAACATCGACTTCTTCTGAAGGCGGGCTGCGAGTTGAAGGAATGCCATGACAGTTCCCGGACGCCGTCAACTGCGGCTGCAGGACCAGATCCGGACCGAAGTCACGGAAATGATTGAGCTTGAATTACGGGACCCCAGAATCGGGTCAGCCACGGTGACTCAGGTGGAATTGACGCCCGATCTGCGGTCGGCGCGCATCTGGATTGCAGTGGCCGAAAAGGGTGACGCAGAGGGGACGCTCAAAGGGCTTGCCTCGGCCGCCGGATATCTTCGGCATGAACTCAGCCAGCGGCTGAACGTCCGGCGCGTACCGGAATTGACTTTCGTTCTGGATCATACCGCCGAAGAGGCGCTCAGGATTGAATCCCTGCTGAACAAGGCCAGCAAGAGCAAATAAACGCTGAAGCCGCCCGGTTTTCCCGGAGGACTCCCGCGCGCATCAGCCGTGAATCATTGAGTCGGCACAGGACCACTATTTTTGTGATGCAGGAAATATCTGGAGTTTTGATCGTCGACAAGCCTGCGGGCGTTACGTCGCACGATGTTGTGGCGCGCGTCCGGCGGCTGCTGGGGACCAGGCAGGTCGGCCACTTCGGCACGCTGGACCCCTTTGCGACCGGAGTGTTGCCTATTTCTGTGGGCAAGGCCACGCGCTTCGCCCAGTTTTACCTGAAATCGCGCAAGGCGTACGAAGGAACAATCCGGCTCGGATTTTCAACCGACACCTACGACGCAACGGGCACTCCGACGTCCGAAGAAGCTCATGTTTCCGTCGAAGCGGGGATGCTCGAAAAGCTGTTTCGCGAATTCACCGGACGCCTGATGCAGACCCCGCCGCCCTACTCCGCCAAGCGCGTCGGCGGAACGCGAGCCTACGAACTGGCGCGGCAAAACAAGCCCGTGCAACTGGCTCCCGTGGAAGTGGAGATTTATGCGCTTGAGCTCCTCTCGTTTGATGGGACCCGCGCGCGTTTTGCGGCGGAGTGCTCGGGCGGCACGTACGTCCGGTCGCTCGCGCATGATATCGGACAAAAGCTCGGATGCGGCGCGCATTTGGAGGGCTTGCGCCGGACAGGGGTCGCGGAATTTACGCTGGACCGAGCGGTAACGCTCGAACAGCTTGAAGAAGCGGCGCGCGAGCAGAAGGTTGCAGACTGCATGGTCCCTCTCGAGTCTCTGCTGCCGGACTGCCCGGAACTGGTGGTGCGCGGCCGCGAGGAAAAGAGCGTCCGCCACGGACACAAATTCGAACTGGCGCAGACCGAGCGCTTCGGGCGGGGGACAGGCCGCATGCAGGCTGTTTCCGTGTTAAAAATCATGAATCCGGAGCGCCGCCTGATTGCTGTGGCCCGTCACGTTTCCGGAAGCATCTATCACCCTGACCTTGTGCTGGTTTGAAAATAAAGTCTGTCGGCTTCTTTCCGCAGGAGCCGCCGGCGGGGTCTCTGAAGATAACTGCACGCGGTCGGGCTGGGATTCGTTCCGATGGTGATTGGCGTGAAGGGCGCATTAAAACACCACGCGATCGCGGGCGGCAGCCTGCAGAGCTTCCGCCGTCATTAACCGCCGCGCGAAAATCAAATGGAATTACTGCTATTAGGGTTCGGGATGGGGGTTGCCGGCGGCCTTCTTCCAACCCCCCTGCATCTGATTGCTCTGACACAGATGATGCTCCGGCGTTGGGTGCGCACCGCGTGGGTTCTCGTGGCGCCTCCGACTGTTATTGACGCCGTCTTCCTTCTGATCACCTATTTCTTTTATCAATTGATACCAGCCCGCATCGGTCATGACATGGCCTATGCCGGCGGGACGGCGCTGATCGCCTTTGGTGCCTATCTGATGTGGGAAGGACCGCGGAAAGGAGCGGAGAAAAAGGAACACTCCTGGAAGCTCACTTATGGAAGCCTTACGCTCGCAACCGTCGTTGAAGCCGGAGCGCCGGGCACATGGGTTTACTGGCTGACCGTCGCCGGGCCGATTATTGCTGAAGGCCGGATCCATGGCTATTGGCGAATCGTTCCCTTTTTCGCCGGCAGCCTCGTGGGCTATTACGGAGCTTCGTTCCTGTCGGTCTGGCTGCTGGCCTGGGGCGCAGGTGCGCACAGGCGCTTCAGACGGATGCTTTTTATCGCCGCCAACAGTCTGCTGATTATCCTGGGCGCGTTGTACATCGTGCGCGCGTACTTTGTCGGGTAGCCGGGCTTCGCTGTTTTAACACAGTTCCGAAAAAACGGATTTTGCGCCTGCCATCGTGGGCGCTGCGGGCGATCCATGTATTTACTTTAAGTGGAACACAGAAATGCTTCACTAAGCATGACCACCCGGCTTTATCGACAAACACTTAATCGTGCTGATTACGCGCGGGGCTTCATTCGGCCAAAGGAAAATTAGGCCAAAGGAAAATTTGACCAGCGTATCGCTTTCCTGATAAATTCGAATGTTTTAGCTGAGGTTTCGATTCGCGGCAGAGTTTCGGCCCTGCAAATTGCGGCACCTGGCTTTGCCGCTTACTTCTTCACATTCAGATTATCAGGAGAAATCAGAGAAATGGCTACAGATGGTCTTGGCAGAATTGGAATATTGACGGGCGGAGGGGACTGTCCGGGGCTGAATGCGGTGATTCGCGCCGTTGTTCGCCGCGCCCTGATGCTGGGATACGAAGTGTATGGAATCAAGAACGGCTGGCTGGGCCTGGTAAAAGGTCTGATTGAGCCGCTTGACTTGATGAAAGTTTCGGGAATCCTGCCGCGCGGCGGGACTATCTTGGGGACATCGAGAACCAACCCGCTGAAGAAAGAAGAGGACAAGAAGGCCCTGCTGGCCAATATGCAGCAATTCAAGCTCGATTACCTGATTGCTATCGGCGGCGAGGACACGCTCGGCGTGGCGCGCCAGCTTGCCGCTGAGGGAGTCAAGGTGGTTGGCGTGCCGAAGACCATCGATAATGACGTCGAAGGCACTGACCAGACTTTCGGTTTCGACACGGCGGTCTCGATCGTCACCGAGGCCATTGACCGTCTTCACACAACCGCCGAATCGCACCAGCGCGTCATGGTTGTGGAAGTCATGGGCCGGCATACGGGCTGGATTGCCGTCACCGGAGGGCTTGCCGGCGGGGCGGACTGCATCCTGATTCCCGAGAACCCGATGACGATCGACGAGATCTGCTCAATCATCGAGAAAAGGCATTCGAGAGGCCGGCTGTTTTCAATCGTGGTTGTCGCCGAAGGCTTCAAACTGAAGGGCGTGGAAGAAGTCGTTACCAAGGACCAGAAACTTGATCAGTTCGGGCACGTTCACCTGGGCGGTATTGGAGAGGTGATCGCCAACGAGATCGAGAAGAAGACGGGTTTTGAAACCCGGGTAACCGTGCTTGGCCATACCCAGCGGGGAGGCTCTCCAACGGCCTTTGATCGCGTACTGGGCACGCGCTACGGCGTCAAAGCGGTTGACCTGATCCACGAAGGCAAATTTGGGACCATGGTGTGCCTGAGGGGAAGTAAGATTACCGACATCCCGATTAAAGACGCCATGACGAAGCTCAAGGTTGTGGACCCGGAACTGATTCGGACAGCGGAAATTTTCTACGGATAGAAATTGCGGCCGGGATTCCTGCCCGCCCGTGGCTTGCCTCAAGAAGTCCAGCGATGCGCGGTGCGGTAATTGGACTGTGCGGACCAGGCGCAAAGGGCCGCCGGAAAATCTGGAATTTCGTGCACCAACGATTGGAGTTGAGAGGACTTACCGGACCTGCTGGTGGGCTGCCGGAACGAGGGTTTTGAGGACGCTCGAGCGGCTGGTCAGCGCGATGACCTCGTCCGCCAGTTCCTGCATCACGCCGCGCGGCATCGACGCCAGTTCCGCGTCAAATCCGAGAAGGGTTTCTCTGGCGAGCACATCAAGATCGTACAAATGCAGATCGATCTGGGCCAGGGCCCAGTCGATCAATTTGCTGTTCGCTTCCGCGTCGCGCTTGATTTCTTCAAAACTTTCATTCAGGATTGCCGTGGCCCTGCGCAGCAGGCGCAATTGCAACTGGAACCGCAGCTTGGAGCGGAAAACGAATTGTTCCAGATTGCCCTGGCGCCGGATCAGATCGCTGACGGGCGCCGACCGGAATGAGCGGTCGCTGAGGGTCCGCGTAACGATGGTGTTCAATGCCGCGGGCAGATACTTGAGAGCAAGGTTCTGGAGATTGATCACCAGATCGACGACGCGCTGGCGCTCGCTGTCAAAAAGATGGAGCGTGCGGCGCGCCAGTTCCGTATTGCCGGAATTCTGCTCCTCGATAGCGTCGTTGAGCAGTACGCCGAGGATGGTGGTGTGAGCTTCGATTTCGGAAGTCAGGGACGAATACACCGGATGGCTGAGCTTTCGATGACGAGGGCCCTTCTCCTGGGGAGCAATTTCCCGTCCCATGTGCAGGATGCGACGGAGCACTACAGCGACGACCAGAAGTACACCGGCTTGGAGGGCCCATATCATAAGCGCCCCTAATATAGCCGAAGGATTTCGGGATTGCAAGAGGAAAGTAGCCTATTTTTTATTTTTTTCGCAGCGGGGTCCTTGCCAAAATACTTATTGCTTATTAAATCAACACCCGGCCGAAGAACCAGGCCGGACGCGTGGACGTGCTGTTTTCTTGACACTTTTTCGTACGAAAACCTATAATGCCTCTTCTGTTTTACGCAACGCAATCCGGCGTTGGGGCTAAACCTGTTGGCCCAACTGATTCGGATCGCTCCGCATAAGGCATTTAGTTTGAAGTGATTGCGATTTTCGTGGGACGCCAGGTGAAGATGCGGATGGTGCGCAGCAGATAGCTTAGAGGCGGGAGTTTATAAAGTTGTCAATATCCAGCGGCGAAAATCAGGAACTGGTCCATCAAAGGGCAAAAAAGCTGAAGGCCATTGCGAGTCTTGGCTTTGAGCTTTATCCGCGAAAGTTTGACTTTACCCACACCATTCCGCAGATCGTGAAGCAATACTCCAACGCAAGCGCGGAGGAACTTGCAGAAAACAAAGTTGCTGTTCGGGTTGCCGGGCGAGTCATGACCATCCGGCCTCATGGGAAGGCTGGATTTGCGCACCTTCAGGGCGAGGGCGTCAGGCTCCAGATTTACATCCGACTGGACGCCGTGGGCGAACGCGACTTTGAACTGTATAAGCTGCTTGACCTCGGCGATTTAATCGGGCTGGAGGGATACCTGTTTCGTACGCGGACCGGCGAGCTGACGGTGCATGCCGAACATCTGTATTTTCTTGCCAAAGCGCTGCTCCCTCTGCCCGAGAAGTGGCACGGCCTGACCGATGTCGAGATCCGTTACCGGCAGCGGTATCTGGACCTGATGGTCAATGAAGAGGCCCGGCGGGTCTTTGAGCGGCGTGCGCGTTTGATCAAGGCCCTGCGGGAGTTCCTGGAATCACAAGGCTACGTTGAAGTTGAGACGCCGATGATGCAGCCGATGGCCGGTGGTGCGATGGCGCGTCCTTTCGTGACCCATCACAACACGCTCGACATGGACCTTTATCTCCGTATCGCGCCGGAGCTTTATCTGAAGCGGCTGATTGTGGGCGGCATGGACCGCGTTTATGAAGTCAACCGCAATTTCCGCAACGAAGGCATTTCAACCCAGCATAATCCTGAATTCACCATGCTGGAGTTCTATCAGGCCTATGCGGATTATCAGGACATGATGGCCCTGAGCGAGCGCCTGATGCAGCACGTTGCACGGGCGGTGGTGGGTTCACTTGAATTTGACTACGGCGAACATCACATTTCGTTCGAGAAGTTTCAACGGTTCACGATGAAAGAGGCCATCGCCCGGTTTTGGCCGCGGGATGCGGAGCCAGGGCCTAAGGTTGAGGATTTTGCCGAGCCGAAGGCGGTCTTTGAATGGACCAAGGCCTATAACGCGTATGCGGAGAAGTCCGGCGGGCTGCGGCCGCCTGTCACGCTGCCTGAGGGAACAGCGGCGGGCATGGCCCTTCAGGAGTTATTTGAGGCGGTGGCGGAAGAGCATCTGGTGCAGCCGACGTTCATCCTGGATTTCCCGCTGGAAGTATCGCCGCTTGCAAAGCAGAAGCCTGACGATCCCAACTTTGTTGAGCGGTTTGAGCTGTACGTGGCCGGCATGGAGATCGCCAATGCCTTCAGTGAGCTGAACGATCCCGCCGAGCAGCGCGACCGGTTTGAGTACCAGCAGTTGATGCGGGAGCGCGGAGATTTGACGGCCCATGCCATTGATGAAGACTACATCCGTGCGCTCAGTTATGGCATGCCGCCGACCGGCGGCGAAGGCATCGGCATCGACCGGCTGACGATGCTGCTGACGAATTCGCACTCCATCCGCGATGTGATCCTTTTCCCTCTGCTGCGCCCTGAAAAGCCCCTGTCCTGAGCTTGCTGGTGATAATCGTAGGCAGACCTTCCCATTTAGCATCTTGGGCGGCAGCCTGCCCGACGGCTCTTCTTGCTTCAAACGAAAGAACTTTCCCTCATGAGTCAACTCATCGGATAATGAAAAAAGGTTGATCATGCGCTTTGAGTTTTTTGTCGCGCTCAGGTATCTGAAAGCCAAGCGGCGTCAGGCTGCCTTATCTGTGGTGACGGCGATTTCTGTCATCGGAGTCATGGCCGGAGTGGCGGCGCTGGTGATCGCGCTGGCAATTAATAACGGCTTCCGGCGCGAGTTGCAGGACAAGCTGCTCGGTGCAACGGCAAACGTCAATCTGATCCGCACTGAGAATGACGGGATTCGGCATTATGATGCACTGGCGGACCGTCTTGCGAAGGTGCCGCACGTGGTGGCCGACGCTCCTGCGCTTTATGAACAGGCCCTGATTGCAAACCGGCAGCGCTCCGGCGGCGTTGTGATCAAAGGGATTGATCCCGAGCGAGAACTGAAGGTCTGCGACCTGCTTCATCACCTGACGGAAGGTTCCATTCAAGGACTGAATCAAACCTTCCCTGACGCCGACCCGATCATTGTTGGCAAGGGTCTGGCGAAATCCCTGGGTGTAACGGTTGGCGACACGGTGATGATTGTCAGCCCGCAGGGAACGCTGACTCCGTTTGAGGTGGTTCCGAAGTATCGGCACTTCCGCGTAGTTGGAGTATTCGACTCCGGCTTCTACGACTTTGACGCGAGTTGGGTTTTTACAAATTTGAACGCCGCGCAGCGCCTGTTTGACTTGCGGAACGTCGCATCCGTGATCGAGTTCAAGCTCGATGATGTTTACCAGGCTGACGCGGTCGCGAAGACCATTCTTCAGGCGGCAGGGCCCGGTTTTTCAACAACGACCTGGGTGGACCAGAACCACGCGCTGTTCAGCGCTTTGAAACTGGAGAGGCTGGTCACGATTCTGACAATCGGCCTGATTGTGCTGGTGGCGGCGCTCAACATCTTTATTACGCTGGCAATGATGGTGATGGACAAGAACCGCGACATCGCGATCCTGAAGTCAATGGGGGCCAAGAACCGGCAGATTTGGAGAGTTTTTACGCTGCATGGGATTCTGATTGCGTGCGTGGGAACGGTTTTGGGGTTGATCCTGGGTTACGGAGGTTCGTGGCTGGGAGAAACTTACCGCCTGATTCCGTTGCCTGCGGACGTGTACGGGCTTTCATTTGTCCCGTTCATTCCGCGTCCCTGGGACGGACTGTGGATCAGTCTGGCGGTCATGGCGATTAGCTTTCTGGCCTCCTTTTATCCTTCGTATTCCGCGGCACAGGTGGATTCAGCGGAAATTCTGCGATATGAATGAAAACCGGATTGACTTTCGCTGACGCAGGGTTTTTTTGTGTTAAGGTACATTCGTGAGGAATGGAAGAGGGTCAATGCTACGCGTTGAAAATCTGACGAAGATTTTCCGCTCCGGCGATCAGGAAGTAGTGGTGTTTGACGGCCTCAATTTTGAAATTGAGGAGGGCGAGTTGCTGGCGCTCGTGGGGCGATCCGGTTCGGGCAAGACGACGCTGCTGCACCTGCTGGCCGCGCTGGACACTCCTACAAAAGGTGAGTTATACTTTGATGGGCAGAAGCTGAGTGGATTGAGTCTCGACGCGCAGGCTGAGTACAGAAATCAGCGGATCGGTTTTGTCTGGCAGATGCACCATTTACTGCCCGAATTCACTGCGCTTGAAAACGTGATGCTGCCGCAGCTTATTGCAGGAAGCGACTTCGAAAAGGCACAGGGTCGCGCCAGAGAACTTCTGGCGGAGGTGGGCCTGGAAAATGCCTTAACACGCCGGACGGGGGAACTCTCCGGGGGAGAGCAGCAGCGAGTGGCATTGGCAAGAGCGCTAGTTAACAATCCAGCGTTGCTGCTGGCAGATGAGCCGACCGGAAACCTGGACCACCGCACCGCGGAGCTGGTCATGGACCTGCTTGAACGGTTGCACCGGGTCCACGGGTTGACTTCGGTGCTGGCCACGCACAATTTGGAACTCGCGCAGCGCGCGGCCCGGACGTTGCGCCTGGAAGACGGCCAACTGACCGAGGTAGTAGTTCCACGGTTTAACTGACAACCTGCTTTTGGCATAATAAGAATGCCGGGGTGGGGTCTAAGGAAGAACTGAGGAGCTATGTTCGAGAGATACACAGAAAAAGCCAGGCGTGTCATCTTCTTCGCCCGATATGAAGCCAGCCAGTTCGGGAGCCCCTACATTGAGACCGAGCACCTGCTGCTCGGCCTTCTCAGAGAAGACAAGGCCCTCACGAACAGGTTCCTGCGTTCTCACGCTTCCATCGAATCCATCCGCAAGCAGGTGGAAGGTCACATCCCCGTCAGGGAAAAAGTTTCTACATCGGTTGAACTGCCTCTCAGCCAGGAGTGCAAGCGGGTGCTCGCTTATGCCGCCGAAGAGGCCGAGCGGCTGGCACACAAACACATTGGAACGGAACACCTTTTACTTGGTCTTCTCCGTGAGGACAAATCCTTTGCTGCGGAAATTCTTCATGAGCGTGGGCTACGGTTGTCAACCCTGCGGGAAGAACTGAGCCGTTCGCAGAGTGAAAAGGTGTCTGCGAATCGCGCGAAGGAAACATCATTGCTTTCAGAGTTCAGCCGTGATTTGACTCAGGCCGCGCTTGAAAACCAGCTCGACCCCCTGATCGGGCGGGAGAATGAAGTCGAGCGCGTGATTCAAATCCTCTGTCGCCGGACGAAGAACAATCCTGTGCTGATCGGCGAGCCCGGCGTCGGCAAGACCGCCATTGTTGAAGGGCTGGCGGAACGGATTGCGGAAGGCGACGTTCCCTCCTTCCTGGCTGACAAACGAATTCTTGCTCTTGACCTTTCGCTGATTGTTGCGGGAACCAAATACCGCGGTCAGTTTGAGGAGCGCCTGAAGACCATCATGAAAGAGTTGATGGAGGCGCAGAACGCCATCATCTTTATCGACGAACTGCACACCCTGGTGGGCGCCGGATCTGCGGAGGGTTCGCTCGACGCGGCGAACATTCTGAAGCCGGCCCTTTCGCGCGGCGAGATCCAGTGCATCGGCGCGACGACGCCGGCGGAGTTCCGGAAGTCCATTGAGCGCGACCGCTCGCTGGAAAGGCGGTTCCAGGCGGTTAAAGTTCCGCCGCCGGACGAAGCGCAGACGATCAAGATTCTGTTTGGCATTAAGGAACGGTATGAAAAGTTCCATGCCGTGACTTATTCGGATGATGCGATTACGCACGCTGTCTATCTCTCAAGCCGCTATATCCCGGACCGTTTCCTTCCTGACAAGGCGGTTGATCTGATTGACGAAGCCGGAGCGCGCGCCAAGTTGCGCCAGAGCACGCTGCCCGAAGAGATGATTGACGTCCAGAAGAGGATCAAGTTTGTGGTTCACAGGATGGAAAACGCCATCGCGAACCACGAATTTGAGAAGGCCCGCTTCTACTCCGACGAAGAGCGCAAAGAGCGCGAAAACCTCCGTCTGCTGCGCGAAAAATACAACATTGACGAAACTGCCATCGGCTCTGTTTCTCGCGCAGACATCGAAGATGTGGTTTCCCGCTGGACAGGGATTCCGGTAAGTTCCATCAAAGAAGAGGAGATGTCCAAGCTGCTGCGGCTGGAAGAAGAGCTGCACAAGAGAATCATCAGCCAGGATTCGGCGATTTCGGCACTGGCGCGGGCTATTCGTCGTTCGCGGGCCGGGTTGAAGCCTCCGGGCCGCCCGGTGGGTTCGTTTCTTTTCCTCGGGCCGACCGGCGTAGGCAAGACGGAAATGGCACGTTCTCTGGCGGCAATTCTGTTCAACAGCGAGCGCGCACTGATCCGTTTCGACATGTCAGAATTCATGGAGAAGCATTCGGTCTCCAAACTGATCGGCTCGCCTCCGGGCTACGTGGGTTACGAGGAAGGCGGGCAACTGACGGAGCGCGTGAGGCGTTCTCCGTATTCTTTGATCCTGCTGGACGAGATCGAGAAGGCCCATCCGGACATTTTCAATATTCTTCTTCAGGTTTTTGAAGACGGGCAGTTGACGGATGGCCTTGGGAACACTGTCGATTTCAAGAACACGATCATTATTATGACGTCGAACATCGGCGCCAGGTACCTGGAACGCCGCTCTAATCTTGGTTTCCAGTCGGCAACTGAGGGCGCCACTGAAAAGAAGATGAGCGACCTGGTGATGGGCGAGGTCAAGCGCCTGTTCAATCCTGAATTTCTGAACCGGCTCGATGAGATCATTATCTTCAACGCGCTGAATGACAATGATCTGATCCAGATCCTGGATCTGCTCGTGAATACGATGAATCAACACCTGGCGCACAAAAATATTTCTTTAACGCTTTCCCCCGAAGCTGGAAAGTGGATTTTGGAAAAGACCTGTACAGACCGTTCGTACGGGGCCCGGCCGTTGCGGCGTGCCTTGCAGAAGTACATTGAGGACCCGCTTTCGGAAGCGCTGATCCAGGGTGAGATTCAGCCTCCTGCCGTGCTGGAGGTGGTTGTTGAAAACGAATCGCTCTATTATCGCCCTGTAAATGATAAGCTGGTCGCGGCCACGCCACTTTCTCACTGATGGGACTCCTTGGGGGGCTGGAAAATCCGCGAATAACCTGAATATCCAAAGCATCTTCATCATGCTCGGCTTGGAAGCCGGCCTGTCTTGAGTGGGGGACGCCAGCCAACTCTGTGCGAGTTTGCTGCATCCGATGCTTAAGCTTACATATCAGGGTGCGGAAGAAAGGCTGTTTCTTGAGGCTTTTGACAGGTAGGGGTATAAGGCAGGATCAGTCGGCTTGGGAGCAGTTGTCTGCCGCAATTCTGATTCTCTTCATGGTTGGGTCCGTGCTCCGGGCCCAGAGTTCTTCTCAGCAATCACCGGAGAAGCAGTCTGCTCCACCCGCTCAGGCCCAAACTCAGCAAAATCAGGAGAAACAGCAAAATCAACAGAAACAGCCCACTCCCGCGCAGGCGCCATCGAATCAGCAGCAACCCACTCTTTCAACTCCGCAGCTAACGACCCCGCAGCTAACGACCCCGCGCCTAACGACCCCGCAGCTTACAACGCCCACTCCCACAACTCCGGCAAAACCCGCTCCAAAAGGTGAGGCTCAGGTTGCCAAGCCGAAGCGGGTATTAGTTGAAGGAATAGAGTTCCGTGGGAATCGCCGGATTCCCTCTTCCACGCTTTTGGCGACGATCTTTACGCGGCCGGGCGACGTATATGATCCGAACGCTCTTGAACGCGATTTTATGGCGCTTTGGAACACCGGGTACTTCGATGACATCCGCCTTGAAGCCGAGGATGGCAAGACCGGCAAGATCCTGATTTTCTTTGTTCGCGAAAAAAAACTGGTTCGCGCCATTACCTACAAGGGGCTGCACTCCATTGAGCAGTCTGACGTCCTCGACGCTTTCCAGAAACAGAAGGTCGGCCTGACGATGGATTCGCAGTACGACCCCGTTGTGGTCAAACGCGCCGAAGTGGTCCTGAAGGAGATGCTGGCGGCGCACGGACGGCAGTTTGCGACCGTCCGGCACCGGACGCGCAATATCCCGCCGAACTCCGTGGCCCTCACGTTTATTGTGACGGAAGGGCCGAAAGTCAAGGTCGGACATATCAAGTTTACCGGTAATACGGTTTTTTCGAACAATACGCTGGTTCGGCAGATGAAGTTGTCCCGCCCCGCCGGCGCGCCGCCCTGGTTCTACTGGTTTCACAAGACCTACGACCATGACAAAGTCATGTATGACCTTGAGAAGGTGCGAGAGCTGTACCAGGACCACGGCTACTTCTATGCACTGCCGGAAGAACCAAAAGTCAAGATGCGGGACACGGCGCATCGCTGGCCGTTCTTTTTCTGGAGTTGGGGGCACGGGAAGGCCGTGGATGTTACGATCCCGATTGACGAAGGCGACCAGTATCGCCTTGGGAAGTTCAATATCCACGGCAACAAGCTCTTCAAGACGCAGCAATTGGAACCTATTCTGGGAATGAAGCCGGGCGACGTTTTTGACCTCTCGAAGATGCGGAAGGCGATCGATAATCTCACCAAACTTTACGGCGAGTTTGGGTACATCAACTTCGTCGCTACTCCTGATCCGGAGCCGAACCGCGCAAAGCATGTGATTAACCTGACCTTCGATTTTGATGAAGGACATCAGTTCACCGTTCACCGCATCGAATTTTCAGGCAACACGAAAACCCGGGACAAGGTGATTCGCCGCGAACTTCTGGTGAATGAAGGGGAAATGTTTAATACGCGCTGGTGGGACCTGAGCATCCTGCGCGTGAACCAGCTTGGCTTCTTCCAGCCGATCAAGAAGGAAGATTACACCATTACACAGAATGCCAAAAACCATACGGTGGATATCAACCTTAAGGTCCATGAAAAGGGGCGGAACTCGATTGGCTTTTCCGGCGGGATCAGCGGCCTGGCGGGTGATTTCTTTGGGTTTAATTACTCCACGAACAACTTCATGGGGTTGGGTGAAACTTTGAGCGTGGGCGTCCAGACGGGGCAGTATGAAAAGTTCTACACGCTTGGGTTTACAGAGCCCTACCTCATGGACCGTCCCATCACGACGGGGTTTACCGTATTCAAAAGCGACATCAACTTTAACCAACTCGAGCAAACCAGCATTTTCTCCGGCATCAGCCAGACAGCCCTGGCCTCGGCGTTTGGTGCCACCTCGTTCCAGAATTTTGCGCAGAATTCCACAGGTTTCACGACGTTTCTCAGCTACCCGCTCAAGCGCCACTTTGCGCGCGTCGGTTTAACCTACAGCTTTTCGACCAGCAGCCTTCAGACGTTCAGCCTGGCGTCCGACGTATATTTCCGTGCCCTCAACTTTTATAACGTTACTCAAGGCCCGAACACTCTGACAGGAATCCGCTCCAGTTCTATCATGCCGACATACACCTACAATACGGTGGGGCCGAACTATCTTGAGCCGCATTACGGAAAATACCTGTACGGAGGAATTCAATTTGCCGGCAGCGTGCTGGGCGGCAACGTAAACTCAATCAGCCCGACGGTTGAGTTCAAGTATTACCATCCCATCAACAAGGGACGGAACACGCTGGCCCTCCACGCGTTGGCCACGACGATCAGTGGTTATGGCGGCCGCGTACCTCCTCCGTATTCGCGATTTTACATGGGTGGAGAAAACGACATTCGCGGCTTCGACATTTATTCGATCAGCCCCGTCGCCTTTTTCCCGACGGTGGCCTCCGTTTGTAATCGTGACAGCGCCGGCAACATTATCCCGGCGCTTGATTCCACCGGCGCCTCGACCGGCGCGTGCGGGTCTTCGACCAGCTTCCCTGTCAACACCGTCATTTTCCCCGGGGGCGACACGGAGTGGATCAGCAGCCTGGAGTACCGAATTCCGATTGTGGGCCCTGTAACGTTTGCTCCGTTTATCGATGCCGGAATGGACTTCGTATGGCACAAGAGCGAACTCAACCTGCGGCCGGACGCTCTTTCGTCCTTGACCAGCGAGTTCCCGTTCTTCAAGGCGCCGGACCAGCTTCAACTGGCGAAAGGAACCAACTACCAACCCCGCAGTTCCGTCGGCGTCCAGTTGCAGGTCATTGTTCCGCATTTTAATATTCCGTTCCGCCTCTATTACGGCTACAACGTCCTTCGGCTGGATGAAGTGGTTACGCCGCCGGCCGCTTCTGCAGACATTCAGGGTTTGTTCCCCAACGCGGCAACGTATAACACGGCCCTGCCGTATTTCCAGAGCTTCCGCTATTCTGAGCGGAAGACGCGGTTTGGGTTCACAGTGGCAAGTTCTTTTTAACTTGACAGACATTCAGGGTGGAATGGCAAGATAAGACCGGGTTTTATTGATTTCAAAGGAGCAAGCAAGAATGAGGAATCGATTATTGGCAATGTTGATGGCCGTCGGCTTTACGGCATTTCCTTTTTGTCTGAGAGCGCAGACCCCTGCGGCAACGACGGGGTCGAAGGTCGGCGTCATCGACATCCAACAGGCTATCCTGGAGACCGCGGAAGGGAAGCAGGCTTTCCAGGACCTTCAGAAGAAATATCAGCCCCGCGAGGAAGAAATCAACCAGCGGCAGCAGGACGTCCAGCAATTACAGCAGCAACTTCAAAAGCAGATGACGACCTTGAGCGCGGACGAACAGCGCCGCATGAGCCACGAGCTCCAGGACAAGCAGACCGTCCTTCAGCGCCTGGAGCAGGACGCGCAGTCCTCTTTCCAGTATGACCGTGACACGCTGATGCGGGACCTTGGTAAGAAGATGATGAAGGTGATCGACCAGTATGCATCAACCCACGGCTACGCCCTCGTAATCGATGGCAGCCAGGTCCCGGTCTACTACGCGGCCCAGGGCGTTGACATTACGCAGGACATCGTCAAGCTGTATAATTCGACGTATCCTGTTCAGGCTGCTTCTGCGTCCACGGACAGTTCGGGCAGTTCTTCGCAGAGCCAGCCTGCTTCCGCGCAAAAGACGACACCCAAGCAGTGAGCCGGGCGGCACCGGCCTGTCGCGGACCGGGGAATCGCCGTTCCCGCCGCTACGCTGTGCGCGTGAATCGCCGAAATAAGCCCCTGCTGTAACCGCAGTCCTTTCAGTCTGCGGCGGTGTCGGCAGGGGCTTTCTGCTACATGCTCAGGTCCTCTGAGCCGCGGGCATAAGATCGTCCTGAATATTCCGGCCCTTGCACGCACGTTGGGTTCGTTGCCCCAACCGGGTTGTATTGGGTCTGCGAGTGACGTACTATAAGCAGGCAGACCACAAGATGCGCATAGCGCGTTGTTGCTGAAGACGCAACTTCGTTGCGGAATCGGCCGGGGGTGAGCTGTGGCAATCGGGACATCAGCGCGACGCCGCGGGCGGGTGCGAGACCTGGCGATCCCTGGGAACGCAGGTTGTCCGATATGCCGCCCAGACCGGCGAATTCAGTTTTCACGGAGCTGTTGAACAATTGAAGAAGACCGCGCGAAATCAGAACGGGAAGACCGTCAGTGAATCGAAAGTGGAAATGGTGGAAGTTGTTTTACCGAACGACGCCAACCCTCTCGGTAATATTCTGGGCGGCAAGGTGATGCATCTGATTGATATCGCCGGAGCGATTGTGGCCCACCGCCACACTCGAAAAGTCGTGGTGACGGTTTCTGTGGACAACCTGGATTTTCTTCACCCGATTCGGGTTGGGCAACTTATCATTCTGCGAGCCCAGATCACGAGAGCCTTTCGAACTTCGGTTGAAGTGGCAGTCAAGGTTTATCTTGAGGACCTGCTGACCGGCGAGCGCCGGCAGACGAGTTCAGCCTTTGTGACGTACGTCGCTTTGGACGCCGAGGGGCGGCCGGCGAGGGTCCCGCCGGTGGTTCCGGTGACGCCGGAAGAGAAATACGAGTACCGCCAGGCTCTGGTTCGTCGTCGTCATCGTCTTGCAGCGGCGGCACGGGCCCATCGGCGGTATTTTGAAAAACAAACGTCAAAATAAGTTTGATAAGACCGAGCCCGGCCCAGGCTGGCGAGTTTATTTGCGGACCGGGTGCCGGTTCACCCGGAAGCTTCAAGGAGGGACTGATGAAGAATAAGCGCACTAAAATTTTCACCGGAACTCCGTGGGAGCCAAAGGTCGGCTACGCCCGCGCCGTACAGGTAGGCGACACGGTTTTTGTCTCGGGCACAACGGCGACGGACCCCTCAGGTAAGATCCTTGCGCCCGGCGACGCTTATGCCCAAACGGTTCAGGCTGCGCGGAATATTGAAAACGCCTTGAAGCGGCTCGGGCTGGGACTCGAGCACGTTGTGCGCACCCGCGTTTACCTCACCGACATGAGCCGCTGGGAGGAGGTGGCCAAAGGTCATTTGGAATGCTTCGGCGAGGTACACCCCGCCACCAGCTTTGTGGGGGTCACGCGCCTGGTGGATCCTGAAATGCTCGTTGAAATTGAAGCTGTGGCGGTCGCGTAAGGCTGAATCAGAGAGTGCCTGGATTCTCGTAATCTGCGCAATTCCAGGGATTATTGCCTACCGCCGGCACGCAACAAAATGCTGTTCTGGTTGTTCCGCCCGGCGGCTTCCTTGACGTGTTTTGTTCCCTCGGGCAGGGGACCCTTCAGAATCTCGGCGATCCTGGGAAAGATTTCCAGGGCCTTCTGCACCTGCGGATCGCCCCTGATGTCCACTTCGTTTCCTGCAGTAAGCCCGAAAAGGAGGTTGAATACTTCAACCTTGATTCGGAGCTTCAGGTAGTCCTGGTCCTGGACCCAATATTCAAGCGGTACGCGGATTTGCTGGTTAGAGAGGAAGCTGCGGAATTCTGAAAGCACATCCTTGTCCGGCTCGAAGGATTTATTGACGCCTGGATGATATGTCAGGTACTGCGAAGCGAAATCCGTGAACGCGCCCCGCTGGTTGAGAAACTCGACCCATGGATCGAGCCTCCGGGGCGGGATAGGAACATCCGGGGTGATCCCACCGCCCGCCGAAAGGGGCCTGCCGTCGTCCGTGTGGAAATGGGTGCTCTTGCCGATTCCCGATTCAGCATCGGCGAGCGCAGTGCCGGGCAGCTTGCGCTGGATGGAACGTCCACTGGGCGTAAAGTACTGGGCTACCGTGAGCGCCAGCCCGGTGCCGTCGGATAGCGGCATGACATTCTCCACGACGCCCTTCCCATAGGAATCTTCACCCGCTATCACGGCGCGATCATGCTCTTCCAGTGCTGCCGTCAGGAGTTCTGCTGCGCTGGCCGTTTCTCCGTTTACAAGCACCACAAGCGGCATGTCAAAATGGACCTTTGAAGGCACGGTGCTGTACGTTTTTTCCGGCACTCCGCGCCCCCGCATTGTCAGGACTGGAAGGCCGGGGCCGAGCAACTGGCTTGCCACGTCAACGGCCGTTGCCACTACGCCTCCGTGATTGTTGCGGAGGTCGAGTAAAAGTCCCTTCAGCCTGTTCCCGCCCAGTTTTTCGATGGCCTTCTGCACTTCCTGCGCCGTCTTCGCATCAAATCCCGAAATGTGAAGGTAGCCAATCTGCTGCTCACGAAATTCGAAGACATTATCCACGGTGGGGAGTTCGATTTCCTTCGGAACAAGGCGGACGTCCTGGGGAACAACTTTGCCGGGATGGATTACACCCAGTTGCACCGGACGTGACCGCGACCGTTGGAGCAGAGCAATCAGGTCCTGAAAGCCCAGGCGGTCAACCCGCTCGCCATTAATCTCAACGATCTGATCGCCTGGTCCCAGGCCCGCCCTCCACGAAGGGGATCCTTCAGCCGTCTGCAAAACAAGCACCTTTCCCGGCGTAACGTAGAGGATCGAACCGAATCCCAGTTGTTCGCCGCGCGTCTGCGCCTGGAGTTGCTCGAATTGCTGCCGGTCGAAGAAAGCTGAAAATGGATCGAGTGTTGAGAGCATCTGGCGGATAGCGCCGTCAAAGATGGCATGGTCCGGATCCACAGGAACGGCGTAATGCTCCTCCAGCAGACCGTAAATCTTTGCGAATTTCAGGCTTTCCTGGGTGACGGGATCGTTGGGCGCCGATTGGGAAAAGACAAAAGTGGGAGGCAGGAGCAGGAGCCCTGCAAGAAAAATAAGTCCATTTCGTAGTCGCCTTGTATTCAACCGCTCCCCGTTTCCAACGTATCAGTATAGCGCAGGCCGGCATTACTCCGGGAAGCTGACGAAGGCCTGCAGACAGATGGAAAGCAATTATGCAAGGCATCACATCGCTGAAAGGAAAGCGCGACTACTGCAGCCCACATCCGGAATCCCACCCAGTCAGTTTTGCGTGGCGGGGGAGCCACCGGTCCTTAAGCGTACGGCGCTCAGAGCTCGAAGCGCTGCCGCCGCCACATCGGAATTACGGTCATGCGAAAGCTGTTCGAGCGGACGGATGCTGGTCCCATCGCCGGCGAACATCAGAACATTGCAGAGCCGCCGCCTGACCTCGTCATCACGGCTGTTCGTATATGGATAGAGTTGGGAGAGGAAGCCAGGCTTCCGGGCCAGTTCAATCAGGTATGCCTGGGCGGCATCTCCCTCTCCTGAATCGAGCGCGCCGACGATGGCGCTGAGGTAGTCGTTCCGTCCGAGCAGCGTGATAGCGAACTCCATGGCCAGCCGGGCCCCGGCATTCTTTTCCGCGGGCGCAATCCGCAGCAGATCGGAGAGGGCCTTCTGATCATTGGCGCGGCCCAAACCCTCTGCTGCGTAGGCACGAATAGAAGCGTCCCGGCTGTAAAGGGCCTTGATGAAAAGCGGCGCAGAGACAGGATCGCCGATGTATGCCAGTCCTTGTAGCGCCTTCTGGCGCGTCTCCTTATTGGGGTCGTTTTCATACAGGGCCTGAAGTTTGGGCACGGCCGATCGCGTGCGCAGAATTCCCACCGTGACGGCGGCGTCTTGCTTCACACTTTGATAGGAGGAGTTCAGCAGGTCCACCAGCTTGGGGCCTGCGGACGTGTCCTGGATCTTGGCAAGAGAGTTCAACGCCTCGCGGGCAAGGTCTTGCTTGGGAGAATGTGCCGCGATCACGAGGTCCGGAACGGCCTGTCGCGCCAGCAGAATGCCAAGCGCCCGCGCGGCCTCCTTAGCAGCCCGCTCGTGCTGTGAGTCCATCATCACCCGGTCGAGCGCAGAGACGGCCTTCGGATCGACGGCCGTTCCCGGCGGGATTTGTACCGTTCCCCCCTCGAATTTGCGTTTGGCTGTGCGATATTGCCGCTCGAAATAGCCGATGAAGCCCGTCTTCGGCGTTTCTCCCGTGTAGTAGCCTTCGATCCCTTTTACGGCAAGCCATCGGACTTCAGAATTACTGTCGCTGGTTGCCTGGATCAGCCCCTGGAGCGATTGGGGAACGCGGATAGACGCCAGCGCCACCACCACCTGCTTGCGGACATTTACGTTTGGGTCGTTGAGCGCCGCGATCAGCGCCGGTACTGTTGCAGGGTCGCCTGTCTGTCCGATCTCTCGCGCCGCTTTCGCTCTGATTTTCGGGTTTGGGTTCTTCAGGTCTTCAAGGTCTGAACCGCTGACCGGCTGTGAAGACTGCGCGGTTTGCCGGCCGGACGCCGCAGTCGGTTGCTGAGTTGCCGTCAAGCGGGGTATAGCGCACGCAATCGCCGCCGCGGCCAGAATAAGTGAAAGGAATCTCGCTCTTCGCTTCACGATGGGTCCGCTCCCGGGGCCGCTGATTGGGGTCCGATCGTCCCCCGGCCCTTCCTAGTATTGTACAGAGGCAGCGCTAACATTAAACCACGAATGCATCATTGTCCGGCACAGAAAAGGATATTGCCCGCCGTTGTGCGAAGGGAGAGGGATTGTGCGAAGATGGACAACGCGTATTATCGGGGCCGTGGGCGCCGCATTTCAACAAGGGATGCAAAACCGCGCAGGAGCCTCGTCGGAATTGCTCAGCGAGCGGAGAGTTGGAGGGAGTGAATGGCAGAGATCACTGCGATTTTCTGGGACGTTGGTGGAGTGATGCTGACAAACGGCTGGGACCGGCACGCGCGCCAGCGCGCGGCGGAGAAATTCAAGCTGGACTGGGAAGATTTTGAAGACCGGCATGAGTTGGTCGCGAGCCGTTTTGAAACAGGCAGGATGGGCCTTGACGGGTATCTGGACCGCACGGTTTTTTACCGTCCGCGCGATTTCAACAGGGACGATTTTCGCGACTATATGTTTGCACAATCAATGCCCATCGAAGGGACGCTCGATATCGTGAACCGGATTGCCCGCGCAGGACGATACCTGCTGGCAACCTTGAATAATGAATCGCGCGAGCTCAATCTCTTTCGAATCGAACATTTCGGCCTGCGGAAGTATTTCAGCATCTTCTTGAGTTCCTGCTATCTGGGAGTTAAAAAGCCGGAAGATGAAATCTTCCGCCTGGCGCTTGACCTGAGCCAGCGCAAGCCGGAAGAGTGCCTCTTCATCGATGACCGTGAGTTGAATGTTGAGTGCGCCGCCCGTTGTGGTTTGCAGGCTTTGCGCTTCAGGAGCGCCGCACAGCTTGACCATGATCTGCGCATTGCTGGGCTTGAATTCTGAGGGTGGGGAAGACATCGCTGGGGCGTGTTGTGAGGGCTTCCGCACGCCAGCCGAACGTTTCCGCTGTGAGCAGCACCAGCACGATCCAGATGAGATCGGCGACAAGGAGGTGGATGACCTGCATCCAAACCGGCGCGAGCAGAACGATGTTCGCCGCTCCCAGGCAAAATTGCAGGACCACGAGGCCGGCCAGCCGCCGCGCCCATGGCTTGGCTGTGGTTGGCCCTGGTGAACTGAGCGCCATTACTGCCAGCACCAGCAAATAGCCGCCTGCCATCACGGCGATCACCGGGTGAATGATCCGCAGATGGAGGATGGGCGCTGAAGCTCCGGAAAAATCCCACTGAAACGCTTCTGCCAGCGACCTGGCGGGGAAAAGCGTGTCCGCAAGGGCGGCGATGGTGCCTGTGATGGCAATCGCAACAGCACCAAGCAAGCCGATCGCGAACGCTATGGAAAGCCCTTTGCCCGCAGCGGTGTCCTGTGGTTTCGAGTTTAATGCATTTGCCGAAGGCTGCTCGCTTGCCGCCCAGGCCGTCAGCGCAAGCGACGCAATCAGCAGGAAAGTATTGACCAGATGGACGGAAAGAATGGCTACCCGTCCCGTTGAGGCGTTGTTGCCAACTTCGCCGAAGAGCACCAGCGCGGCGCCCACCAGTCCTTCAGTGAGCGTGAAAAATCCCGAAGCCGCGGCATAACGCCGCACGGCATGGCCGCGGCCGAACCGCCGGAAGGCCGTCCAGATGAGGCCGATTACGAGAAGGACGTCAAGGCCGCTGGTGGCGCGGTGGGCGAATTCGATCAGAGTAGCTATCTGCTCGGCGTGCGGAACCACGACGCCCTGGCAGAGCGGCCAGTGGTCGCCGCAACCCGCTCCGGAACCCGTTGCGCGCACCACCGCTCCCCATAAAATCACCAGCAGGTTGTAGCCGAGCACCACCCAGGCATAGGCTGCAAATTTGCCCGGCGGGCGAATTCCGCTGCCACTCGCCATAAGAGGTTATGCTAACACATCGTGGTTGGTGCGCGTGTCACACGCGGCGGAAGTCGATGCGGACGCTGGAGACCGGCGTGCCGATAACCTCGATGCGTTTCAGGTCGCGGGTGCCGATGCCGAGCTGTTCGGCGAGTTGGAGTGTGCTATCGCAGCTTTCAAAAGGCGCGGTGCCGTGCGTCGCCATGGGATCGAAGCCCATGACGGCTGTGGCGACGGCATCGGTGGTGACGGGATTCGTGCCTGCAATCAACACCCCTGCGTGCACGGGACGGCAACGGCGGATCCACGGGCCTTCGCCGCCTGCAACGGTATGGATGCCGTCGATGATGGCAAGATGAATGGGCCGCGCGTGGACAAGATCCGCGGTCACGCGCGGAACGCGATAACCTGGAACGCGCGGAGAACTTGGGTCATTTTCAGGAAGCGCCGTTTTTGAAGGCTGGCGGTCGCCGTTGTGGAGCATGCCCCGCGCGCCTTTTACAACATCGGAGGGTTTGTCAATTCCGGCGCCCTGGCCGTAGATCGTGCAGGGCGTGATGCCGAAGGAATTTTTCATTGAGAGCGTCACGCCGGCCGTTGCATGCTCCTTGAGCTTGGCAAGAGAAACATACACATCGCAATCGGTATAGACGGGATTCAGATCATAGGCGCGGAACATCAGCCCTCCGCCCGGCACCCAAAGCCGTTTGTAGGTGCCGCCGGGGCCGCCGTAATTGGTGTCCACAAAATCCACGCGCGGAGCGGCGCTGGCAAAGTCGCGCGGGTTCCATCCAGCATCGGACATGAATTGCTCGAGCGAGTGCGAAGGACTCAGCGAACTTTCCACCAGAATGATTCTGCGCGCCCCTGCTTTGCCCAGCAGATGGACGGTGTTGCCGATTACTTCAGGATGCACCCAGTGGGTCATGCCCAGCGGCATTCCCTGCACGCGATCGTTATAGTGGCCCGTCATGTTGATCTTGACGGCAACCGTTTTGCCCTTGACGATGCGTGAAATCCCGCCAAGCTGGTCAAACATTGTGGCCAGCGCCGAGCGGACCTGGGGCCCATATTCCATGCACTTTGCCACGGCAACCGGTGAAGCAGGAGGCGTGGCAGAGCCGAAAATGTCACGCGGAGCAAGAGCAAGGCCGGCCATCGCGGCCCCGAATCCCTGGATGAATTCCCGTCGGTTGGCTTGCTTATTCATCGCGCACCCCATTCAAGGAAGTGAAACTATAGAACCGATAGTATGCCAAGTCAGGGACAAGAGCAATGGAAACCGTGCGAAGGCAGGAAGGAAGAGAAACGCTGGCTCGGAAGAAAGCAGGGGAAAGCCATGCCGGGGCGGAGAGTCGTCCACCCCGGCATCAGGAGAATTCGCAGCCAGTCAGTAGCTTGGCATGGAAGGATCAACGTCGCGAGCCCAGGCGAGGACGCCGCCCTTCATGTTGCGGATCCTGCGGAAGCCGGACTTCATCAGGAACTCGACGGCCTTCGCGCTGCGCACGCCGGAGCGGCAATGCACCACGATTTCGTCCGCCGTGTTCAGCTCGTGCATGCGTTTCGGAAGGTCGCCGAGCGGAATCAGCTTGGCGCCTGGAATGCTGCAGATCTCGTACTCGTGCGGCTCGCGAACATCGATCAGGACGAAAGGCTTCTTTTCGTCCATCAGTTTTTTCACTTCAACTGCGGTGATCTCAGGCACATTGGTCTCAGGGATGTGCTCTTCGCCGCGAATTCCGCAGAACTCCTCATAGTCGATCAGCTTGGTGATGGTCGGGTGCTCACCGCAAACCGGGCACTCAGGGTTCTTGCGCAGCTTGAGTTCGCGGAATTTGAGATGCAGCGCGTCAAACAGGAGCAGGCGACCGATCAGCGGCTGGCCCTTCCCGAGGATCAGCTTGATGGTTTCAAGCGCCTGGAGCGAGCCGATGATGCCCGGCAGCACGCCCAGCACGCCGCCCTCCGCGCAACTCGGCACAAGGCCCGGCGGTGGCGGCTCCGGATAAAGGCAGCGGTAGCAGGGGCCTTCCGGGGCGTAAAACACCGAAGCCTGGCCCTCAAAGCGGAAGATGCTGCCGTAAACGTTCGGCTTGCCCAGCAGTACGCAGGCGTCGTTTACCAGATAGCGTGTGGGGAAGTTGTCCGTGCCGTCCGCGATGATGTCGTAGTCGCGGAAGATCTCCAGCGCATTTTCAGAAGTCAGGCGCGTCTCATAAGGAATCACTTCCACGTTCGGATTGATGTCGCGGATGGTGTCGCGCGCCGAGTCCAGCTTAGGGCGGCCCACATCGTCCGTATCGTGGATTACCTGCCGCTGGAGGTTGGTGAAGTCCACCACGTCGAAATCAACGATACCCAGCGTGCCGACTCCGGCCGCGGCCAGATAGAGAGCCAGCGGCGCGCCCAGCCCGCCGGCACCGATGCAGAGCACCCTGGCCTGCTTCAGCTTGAGCTGGCCTTCCATGGCCACTTCGGGCATGATGAGGTGCCGGCTGTAGCGGAGTATTTCGTCCTTGCTCAATTGTTCCGTTGGAGCAGATGTGAGTATTCCCATTTTCTCCTCACTTGAATCCTTAGAATTCTTCAACCGTGCAATTTCCTTCCTGAGAGGCGGAATTGCGCTGATTTCCTGGTTTTGCTTATGGCTTTCAGTTCGTGGGGGTGAGCCCGGAACCCCGTCCGTGCGGGATCCAGGCTAGCTACAGATGCAGCCGGTCATTGAACCGCCTGCGATGGAGGGAACAATGCTGATGACGTCGGTTTCGGTGAGGGGTGTCTGGTCTTTCTGCAGGAAACGTATATCTTCGTCGTTCACGTACACGTTTACAAAGCTGCGCAGTTTACCTTCTTCATTGAAAAGGTGCTTGCGCAGATCGCTGTATTGGGCAGTCAGTCCTGCCAGCGCCTCTCCGACCGTTTTTGCTTCGATTTCCACCGAATCCTTCTTCCCCGTATATTGCCTCAAAGGGGTAGGGATTACAACTTTTACAGGCATTCCTTTTCCTCGAAATATCAGGCCCGGCTTAGATTTGTTATTATACCCCAAAATGCCTTCATTGTCATTCGATGAACCTGAGCAGCCTAAAGATTCACCGGTTCAGGGTCAAAACGCGCCCGGTCCTCCGAAAGGACCCATGAGGTCATTTCATCCGCCCTGCCTCGCTCAACCGAGATGATGATATAAGAATACCACGGCCAGGCGTGTTCGCGATCATAATTCGACGGGCGGGCCGGATGGTCCGGGTGGGAGTGATAATAGCCCAAGACCTCCAAGCCGCGCGCAATCGCGTCTTTCTCCACCCGCAACTGGTCCAACGGATCAATGAGAAAGCGGTTTTTTTCGGACTCGCGGCCGGGATCATCCAGCGGCAGCAGTTCCTGCGCCCGTACGGAATCGTGCCGCAGGTTCCTCAAGGGTACGACCTCAAGAACCTCCTTGGAATCGCCGTCCGCGCGGCCCAGCAACATTCCGCAGCATTCGTTCGGGTATTCGCGCTCGCCATGCGAGTGAATGCTTCTAAGCTGTTCGGGTTTCAAACGTATTGCCATCGGTGTGGTGATGCAACAAGTAATAACTGCTCAGGGCGCAAAAGCAAAAATCGTCGGCATGGGCATCCCCCAAAAGTTTCCGCTATGACCGAGCTTGCACGGGGCAGGGGGAGGTCAGGACCACGCAAGAAACCTCATGAGGATGCCGGCTCCTCGTCCCAGAAGCGTTCGCTGAGATATTTGTCGCCACTGTCGGGAAAGATCGTGACAATCACTCCGCGCCTGACCTGACTGGCTACCTGAAGGGCCGCGACAACAGCAGCACCTGAAGAAATGCCCACCAGCAAACCCTCCTCGCGCGCCAGGCGCAAAGCCATCGCATAGGCGTCTTCTGTCGAGACTTCCAAATTCTCATCCGCCACGGCCGGATCATAAATGCCGGGAATAATGGAAGTGGGCAGGTGCTTCAGCCCTTCCAGACCATGGAAGGGCGAATCCGGCTGGAAGGAAATACAGCGCACATCGGGCTTGAGTTCCTTCAGCCGCCGGGCCGTGCCTATAAACGTTCCGGTTGTTCCCAGCCCCGCGACAAAGTGGGTGATCCGGCCTTCGGTCTGCTCGAAAATCTCCGGGGCTGTTGTCTGATAATGCGCCTGCCAGTTTGCAGGATTGTTGTACTGGTTGGCGTAGAAATATTTTTCCGGCTCACGGGCAGCCAGTTCCCGCACCCTGCGGATGGCTCCGTCAGAGCCTTCCATCGGGTCGGTATATACAATCTCCGCGCCATAGGCCTTCAGGATCCGCTTGCGCTCCAGGCTGACGTTTGAAGGTATAAAGAGTCTGACCCGGTACCCGCGCGCCGCGCCAATCATGGCGTAGGCTATGCCGGTGTTCCCCGAAGTCGAATCGAGCAGGACCTTGCCGGGGGTCAGCGCGCCCGAGCGTTCCGCTTCCTGAATGATGTTCCACGCGGCCCGGTCCTTAACCGATCCGCCGGGATTCACCCATTCGGCCTTTGCCAGCAACTCTACCTGAGGATAGGCCGAGCCGATTTTTGCCAGGCGAAGCAACGGAGTATTTCCGATGAGAGAAAGAACGTCCGTTGCGCGGTTCAATTCCGGAAGCAAGACTGCCTCTTTAGGTCCCGAAGCCATAAAGTTAAGCCCTTGAGAATTTTAGGGGGTAATGCGGCGGGGTGTCAACAACGGGGTTCCGGGCCTTTGGCTGAGCCCTGGAAATTCGCCCGACCCTTCAATGCGCCGGAGGACACAATCGGATTAATGGGACGATAAAGTATTTCTATTCGCACGCTCTGCATATCTTCTTCGCGCAATTCAACAATCTGGTCGAATCCCTCGTTGCGAACGTCTTCCTTCGCCTGCTCGAAGAGCCTGTACTGCTCCTCGATCACCCGCGGGCCGACCTGGCGCTGTCGCTGGCGGTCACGCTCAAGACACGTCTCAAGCGGAATATCAAACAGAAAAAGCTCTGTACGGACTCGGTACTTTCGGCCAAGGTCCAGCAGGGACTTTCGTGCCCCCGGAGTTAGCGCAGTTGAGTCGACAACGCACAGGCGGTTTATGGAAAGGCGCTGACCAATGAGAAAGTTTACCAGAGCAAATGTTTGCGCATGATAGCGTTGGTCAGTTTCGTCATCGCACACCAGCTTCCGGCAAAAATCCGAAGAGATGACGTGAGTGGGTCGGAAGTGCCGAACTGCAAATGTCGATTTTCCACACGCCGCTGGGCCGCATAACACTATTACCGAAGGTCGAAGCACTCGAATGGTCCGTTCCATTGTCGGAACCATGGATAACCTCGAACGGACATTCCTGCTTTATAAACACAATGCTGACACCGGGGCAATACCCAATCCCCGCGGCCAACAGTAAATTGATAACCTAAACTTCGATGGCAGAAGTATCACACAGGTTGCGACGCAAAGCAACAGTTTTTGGTTACAGAAAACTCGAGAAATTTCAAAATTCTTAACGAGCGCAGAAAAGTTTCAAGTGGTCCCATCTGAATTTACAGGAGTTAACTCCTTTTTCGAACATAAACGACGAGCGGATGAAACTTTCCGTGGCGACTCATGATAGAGCCCGAAGGAGACAAGCTAAATAGCCTCAAGGTATCGACTCACCTTTGTGGTCCTCTGAAATAGAATAATACTCAGGTAAATAAGGATCCGCCGAGAATCCGATGGGCTTATTGTCCTTGCTCAGACTTTTCGAGGTCGGATGCCGCGTCTGCAACAGCGTGGGCTTCGTCTTGCAGCACATTTCCTACGATGACGATCTGTTTGCCGGCTTCTTCCCACTGGTGCTGTTCGATTGCTTCGCGGACTGCCGGTAATGTCTTTACGCCGTATCCGGTATAGACGCCCGGCGCGTAAAGCTCGTTCCGGTACCACGGCCGGCCGGGCAACCCTTCCGGCGTAATCAGCTTTCGCTCGGCCTGTATAATCCTGTGGTTTACTTCGGAGAGTACGGCCGGCGACAGAGCAGCGCCATTATTGTCTTGCACAGCATTGATGGCCTGTTGGTACTGGTCTGCACTCTGTTCAAGCGCAGCAACAGCGTTGTCCAGCGGAGCAAAATTGAGGAAAGGAGGAATGGGTTGAGGCTTGGGGGGCACGTAGGGCTTTTCAGGGTCTGAAGTCGCAGCGAAGACCCCCTCCTTAATCTCCGCATCGAGGTCTTTGGAATCAGTTTGGGCGTCCGCCAGCGTTTTCTTGAGTTGTTCCACGTAGGACCGTATCGTGTCCGTAAATTCCACGTAATCAAACGGCAGGATATCCGCATCGGCCAGGCGCATGACCGCAGTTCCAGCTGTCTGAGCGAGCGCACGCTCATAGACAAACTGAGGGTCATCGAAGTGGGTAAACCAGTAAAAGTCGTCGTATATGGAATGATAAACGCCCGCGCTGTTGCTTTCCCCACCATAACCGAGATTCAGAGATGCAATTCCCAGATGATCCAGAAAAACTGTGTAGTCGGATCCCGAACCCAGCGCGCCGATTTTCAGGTCTGTGCTGTTCCGGAGGGACTCGCGCTCGGCCGGCGTTTTCGCTTCGCGGACCCGCAGGTCCCAGTCGCGCCTCCAGACAGAAATGTTTTTCTCGGGGTCCTGAATGTCCCTGGCAACGCCATTAATGAATTTCTGGAGCGTGTGGGAGCCTTCCATTGAAAGGTATCCGCGCCCGTTGGAGTCGCTGTTGATGTAGGCGGCCGCGTGCTTCTCGAGTTCTGCGGCGTGCTCCTCCGCCCATTCCGTCGAACCCAGCAAGGCCGGTTCCTCTCCGTCCCAGGCGCAATAGATAATCGTGCGCTTGGGCTTCCATCCCTGCTTCAGCAATTCGCCGAAAGCGCGGGCCTCCTCGATCAGCGCCACCTGGCCGGAAGTCGGGTCTTCCGCTCCATTCACCCACGCGTCATGGTGGTTGCCCCGGATGATCCACTCATCGGGATAAACGGAGCCGGGAATTTTCGCGATAACGTCGTATATCGGTTTAATGTCCCAATTGAACTTCGCAATCAGATGGACTGTGGCCGGCCCCGGTCCCACGTGATACGTCATACCCAGCCCGCCGCGCCATTCCCGGGGAGCAACCGGCCCTCTGAGCGCCTCAAGCAGCGGCTTGGCGTCCGCATAGGAAAGCGGCAAAACGGGAATCGTAGTGAAAACCTTCACGTCCTTCAGGGGAAGCCGTCTGGCATCTTTTGTTGCGCCGATGCCGGGAGTGAGGGGGTCGCCGGAATATTGCACAATGTCCATCACGCTGCCGCGCTGCACGCCTTCCGGCGGACGGAACGGGCCGCGGGGGTAAACATCGCCGCGAAAGTAACCGTCATCGTGAGGGTCGGAGTAGATCAGGCACCCGACGGCGCCGTGCTCTGCGGCGACCTTTGGCTTGATTCCGCGCCAACTGCTTCCGTAGCGCGCGATCACGATGGCCCCCTTCACGGATATGCCCATGCTGGCGAGCCGGTCGTAGTCTGATGGAAGGCCGTAATTCACATACACGAGCGGCGCCGTCACGTCGCCGTCAATCGAATAGACGTTGTAGGTGGGAAGCTGCATCGATTTCTGATCGGAGGTCGGGTCGCCCGGAACCGGCGGTTCCTGCAAAGTAGCGACGTAGCGCGTCGGCGCCACCATCTCGACTCTACGCTCTTTGGGAGTAGGGAACAGGACGTAAAAAGTTTCTATATGCGCGTCAAGCCCGAATTCCCTGAATTTTGAAAGTATCCATTCCGCATTCGCCTTGTCATAAGGCGAACCGACGTGGTGAGGGTAGGCCGAAAGCCGCTTCATGTATTCACGCATATTGTCCGGCTGGGGAATCGCATTAAACTTCGCTTCCCACTGCCTTTCAGTCTGCGAGTCCTGCTCGGAATACCCCATCAGCCTGGTCGCATGCTCCTCGGCGGCGTTGGCCGCGAGCCCCATGGCGGCGATGAACAAAATAGCAATGCATCCTGCCCGGCGCACGAAATCCTCCCGTCTTTTGAGATCAGCGATCAATGCGTCCCATTAGCCTGATGTTCGCTGATGAACCATTTTCTGCAACCTCAATCCATTGTGACCAACGATGGGCGATGGTAGCAAATCAGCCGTTTTGCTACAAGCGCATTGCCGGCATGGCGGAACTGTGGGAGCGGCCTGCTCAACTGACGGTTTCTGCCGTGTAGCGCGCGATGAGGCCGGTGCGAATTGCCTGGCGATAGACGCCGACGAAACTCCAGCAGGCGAGAAGTACTGTCAACAACGTCAGGCCGGTGCAGACGGCCATTGAGGCGAGTGAAACGCCATGGCCCTCAACAATCCGGCGCATGCCTTCAAAAACGTACGACGGCGGTACCAGGCGCGCCAGCCACTGGACCGAAGATGGAAGCGCCGATACAGGATAAAAGACGCATGCCAGCGGCGAAATCAGGGCCGGAATGGGCCAGATGAGCCATTCCGCAGCGGGTCCCCAACGCAGCACGATTGCAGCGCCGAAAATGCCAAGGGCGATGCCGAAGAGGAAGAGCATCAGCAGAAACGGCACCAGCATCAGGCCATACACAAAGAAAGAAAGTCCAAAGGCCGCTGTCGCCAGAACAACCATCATCGCCAGCACGACCAGGCTGGTCGCAATGCTGAAGAGTATCAGCCCTGTAAGATATTCGGCGATGGAAAGCGGCGTGGCAAAGATGTTTAAAAAATTTCGCGACCACACATCTTCCATAAAACCGATGATGACGCCGTGGAGCGCGCGCACAAGAAAGTCCCAAAGGACGATGGCTCCGAGAAGCATCGGCATGAAATTGAAATGGGAAGATGACACCGAGTTCAAATAGCGGCTGATGAATCCCCACAAAACGATGTCCACGGCCTGCCAGGCAAAGAGCGGCACAATTCTGGCGTAACTGCCACGCAGAAGATAGAACAGGCGAAGCAGAACGGCGGAAATCCGGCGTACGCGCACAAGCATGTTTCGTCAGTCCTCCAAAGTCAGCGGCTCGCGAGCCACCGTCACGAACAGGTCCTCGAGCGTTGCTTTTCCGTGTTCGCCGGGCAGAGTCTTCGGGTCGCCTTCCAGCAGAATTCTGCCGTGGGAGAGAAACAGCACGCGGTCACAGACTTCGGTGACTTCATACATGTTGTGCGAAGTCCACAGCACGCCGACTTCTTCCTTGACTGCAAACTCCCGGATGCGTGAACGGATCTCGCGCGCGCTGGCCGGGTCCAGGGAAGCCGTTGGTTCGTCCAGCAGGAGCAGGCGAGGACGATTAATCATGGCCTTGGCCAATGCGACGCGGGTTTGCTCGCCGGAAGAAAGCACGCCGCACTTCGTATTGCGAAACGGCAGAAGGTCAAACTCGCGGAGTAGCGCCTCAACGCGCTCAGTTGCAGCGGGCAAACCGTATAACAGCGCAAATACGCGCAGGTTCTGCCACACGGTGAGGTTTCCCGGCAGGGGGGCATAAACCGCCGTGAAGTTGGTTCGTTCAAGGACCTGGTGGCGCTGGGTGGTGAGGCTCTTGCCGTCAATGGTTACGCTTCCGGCGCTTGGCTCAAGAACGCCAAGAATCATGCTGATCGTAGTCGTTTTGCCGGCACCGTTCGGGCCCAGCAGGCCGAGTATTTCGTGGCAGCCCACCTGGAAGGAAACTCCGTCCACCGCCAGCGTGCCGTCGTACTCCTTGCTCAGCCCGGCCACGGTGAGGATGGCGGAGTCAGCGCTTGTGCTGAGATCGTTTCGAGGAGAGCGCATATTGCCGGCTTCTTGGTCCACAACCTTGCCAGTCTGCCATCCAAACATTCCGTGATGCAAGCGATGCGGGCCGAAACGCGGAAGTCAGTCTGGCGTTTTGGCGTCGGTTCCAACCGCCCATCCGTCTTCCCGGTTCACGACATAGCTTTCCTCCACCTTCACAGACACCTTGCGGTATGCTCAATACATAACATTACGAACAATGGAAACATTGCGGGTTGGACCAGCGGGGCTGGCATCTGGCTTGGACATGAAGGGAGGCGAAATGAGCGCAAAATTCCTGGCTGTGGTTGAAGACCTCTTTTTTCTCGCAAAAATACAGCAGACCGCCCGGCAATTGGGCCTTGCAGTTGAGGCCGTGCAACCCGATGCCGTGCAGACCCGGCTTGCAGATGGCAATGCTGCCGCAATTCTGCTGGATTTAAACCATCGCTCAGGCAACGCCATCCGTTTGATCGAGTCGCTCAAGAGTGATCCCGCCACGCGCTCGGTTCCCGTCATTGCCTTTCTCTCCCACGTGCAGGGCGATCTGGCGCAGGCGGCGCGGTCCGCCGGTTGCGCCCGCGTCATGGCGCGGTCAGCCTTCAGCCGGCAATTGGCGGCGATTCTTCAGGAAATGTCGAAAGACGTACGCGGGAACGGAATCATTGCCTGATTGAGCGATTGGGTCATCGAGGCGACCCACGGATTTCGCTCATTCCGGCAACGGCTGGGTTACAATGCCAGAAAACCGCGTCAGCCGGCGAGGCGATAGAAAATGGAACATAACCTGTGGGCGGGACAGAGCGGCTTAGCACGGGCGTTTCTGCTTGTAATACTTGGCTTTGTTTTGTATTTCGCATGGCGCATCGTGGAGCCCTTCTTTGCCCCGCTGGCCTGGGCGGCGATCCTGGCAACGGTTTTTTATCCCGTATTTCAGCGGATGGCGCGCGCGCTCCGTCGGAAGGAACTCGCCAGCGGCCTGGCCTGTCTGATTCTTTCAGTTGCCATCGTGCTGCCCGCTCTACTGGTTGTGCTTCTTCTGGCCGGAGAATCTGTGGCGGCATACAAATCGCTGCAACACACGATCGCGAGCGGCGTTCCTGGGAAGATGGCTTCTATCCAAGAACTCCCCGCCTACCAGCGGTTTCTCGAAAAGCTCGATCAGATGGGACTGCCGAAGCCGGATTTTGCAGACGCTGCCGAGAGGGCCTTTCAAGCTCTCAGCAGGTACCTGGTAACATCGAGCGCGTCGATCCTCTCGGGCCTGGCGACCTTCGTTCTTCACTTTGTGGTCATGCTTCTTGGGCTGTATTACTTTTTTCTATACGGACCTGGAATCCTGCATGAACTGCTTACTCTTATTCCTTTGCGCCCGGAGTATCAGAATGAAATCATTCAGAAATTTATCAGCATCGTCCACGCCACGTTTACCGGAAGCCTTGTCGTCGCCCTGGTCCAGGGGGCTGTAGGCGGGCTGGGTTTTCTGATATTCGGCCTGCCAACGCCGCTTCTCTGGGGAGCGTGCATGGCGCTGGTCTCGCTGGTTCCCGTGCTCGGGACGGCATTGATCTGGGGTCCTGTCGTGATCTATTACCTGCTGAGCGGCGCCATCGTGAAGGCCCTGCTGATGCTTCTCTATTTTGCCGGTGTGGTGGGAACAGTGGACAATGTCCTGAAACCGATTCTGATTCGCCGGGGAGTCGAAATCCACACACTCTGGGTATTCGTCGGTATCATCGGGGGGATCAGTGTCTTCGGTTTCCTGGGTCTCGTGCTCGGCCCCTTCCTGTTCACCGTGCTGATTGTCCTGCTGGATATCTACAAAGCGGAATTCGGCAGCATTGCGGTGGATAATCCCGGTCCTTGAATGCCAAACATCTGAAGTTACTTCAGGCCGGTCGGCTTATTACTCATTCCAACCCGTCGTGCCACTTGCATCGCTTTGCGCAAATTTGTGGTTACGGCCTTCCGTCCGCTTTCTGCTACCGTTTGAGCCCAACTGGATTCAATTGACCTTGTCTGGACCCGCTTGCTAAGATGACAGAATCAAACCTATAGGTGAAGATCTGTGGATCGATACACGCGCCATCAACTGAAGCACGACGATTTCCAGGAAAGAATGGATGCTCTTCAGGCTTTTGCCGAAGAGCACCTGAAGCAGATCGTCCTGATTGCGGCAGCCGTCATTGTGGTATCCGGCGTCGTTTGGGGGGTCAGGACTTACAACGCCCGTCAGGAAGCCGCCGCAAACGCCGCGCTGCAAAACGCCGTTACAACGTTTCAGGCCTACGTGGGGAGCAGCCAGGAAAGCGCCTTGATGGGCCTCGGGGAGAGTTTCCCGACGGCCAAGGAGAAATATCAGAAGGCGCTCACTCAGTTTTCCGAGGTCGCCAGGAATTATCCCCATACCAAGGCTGCTGGATATGCTTTGATCCAGATGGGGATTTGCCAATCGCAACTGGGCGACGACGCAGCCGCGATCAAGACCCTCCAGGACGCCGCCAAGAAATCGGATAAGGATATTGCTTCCCAAGCGAGGTTCGCACTTGCCGGGGTATTGGCAAAGACCGGAAAGACGGAAGAGGCGGCGAAGATTTATCAGGACCTTGCAAACAATCCCACGACCGTGGTGCCGCGGGCAACGGCGCTGCTGGCCATGGCGGATGCATACCGTGCTACCCAGCCGCAACGAGCTCGCGAAATTTACGAGCAGGTCCAAAAAGAGTATGGCTCAGATGCGGTGATAGCCGACGCTCTCAAGCAGCAGCTTTCCACTTTGCCGCAATAGCCCGTGAATCGGTGTTTTCCAGTCCCAGCATCCGCGCTGCACATTCAGGGTTCATTCACTTCGCCAGCCGCCTCCGCATGGTGCATTTCGTGGTAAATTTCCATAGGGAATTCCGTCTTTCCCGCCGCGCGGCAGATAGCATCGCCATCAGATCTGAGGACAGCTTCTGATGCCTGAGGTTGCAAGGGAAACGATCGATACTGACGTTTTGATCGTCGGCGCAGGCCCGGCCGGGCTCGGTTGTGCGTTGCGCCTTACCCAACTGATCGAGATGGAGAACCGGAAATCCCGCTCCAGCCCGGCGCTATCGCCGGAGAATATCTATGTTCTCGAAAAAGCAAGCGAGATTGGAGGCCACTGCCTTTCCGGAGCAGTGCTCGATCCTCGTTCGTTGCGCGAACTTGTTCCTGATTTCGAATCGAAGGGTGCGCCGCTCGATTGCCCTGTGAAGGATGATTCCGTCTATTTCCTCACCCGTTCAGGCCAATGGAAGCTGCCCATCATTCCGCCGTTCCTACAGAACCACGGAAACTACATTGTTTCACTCAACCGGCTGACTCAGTGGCTGGGCGGTTTGGTTGAAGCCGCGGGAGTGAGCCTGTTTCCAGGCTTTGCGGGGGCAGGCATCCTTTATGACGGCACGCGTGTAGCGGGCGTTCACACCGATGATAAAGGGATCGACCGGAACGGAAATCCAAAATCGAATTTCCAGCCGGGATATGATATTCGCGCGAAAGTGACTGTGTTTGCGGAGGGCACGCGTGGTTCGTTGACCAAGCAACTCATACAACGCAAAAACCTCGATAGCCAGGCGAATCCGCAGGCTTATTCGCTGGGCGTGAAGGAGTTGTGGCAGGTCCCCGCTGGGCGCATCCGCCGCGGCCAGGTGATCCACACGGCCGGCTGGCCGCTCAGTTTGCGGCAGTTCGGCGGCGGGTTTATTTACGCGATCGAGGAGACCCAGGCGGCGGTCGGGCTTGTTGCCGGGCTTGACTATGAGGACCCAAGGTTCGACGTTCACGACTCATTCCAGTTATTCAAGACGCATCCTTTCGTAAGGGGCCTGCTCGAGGGCGGGGAAATGCTCCGCTATGGCGCGAAGACGATTCCCGAGGGCGGCTACTTTTCCATTCCAACTACTGCGACGGACGGAGCCTTGATCATCGGCGATGCCGCCGGCTTTTTGAACGCTCAGCGGCTGAAGGGAATTCACCTGGCCATCAAGTCCGGCATGCTGGCGGCCGAGACGATTTTTGAAGCGCTGGCCCGGAAGGATTGTTCTGAGGCGATGCTCAATCAATTCGAAGCGAAGTGGCGTAGTAGCTGGGTGCGGGACGAACTTTGGAATGTCCGTAATTACCGCCAGGGCTTCGGGCACGGCCTTATTCCCGGGGTGCTTCATGCAGGCCTCCAGATGGTCACAGGCGGACGCGGTCTGCGGGCGCGATATCCGTTGCGCAAAGACCACGAGCACATGAAGCGCCTCACCGATTTTGGAGGCACGCCGATCATTCGGGCCAAAGCCGACGGCAGATTGACGTTCGACAAGGTCGGTGATGTTTTTCGCTCCGGCACGCACCATGAAGAAGACCAGCCATGCCATCTGAAGATTGCGGACTTTGATATCTGCAACCACCGCTGCCCTGTGGAATTCGGCAACCCCTGCCAGTATTTCTGTCCGGCGGCCGTCTATGAAATGGAAGAAAGCGCCGACGGTTCCGGCCGGCGGCTGAAAATCAACGCCTCGAATTGCGTGCACTGCAAGACGTGCGACATTGCCGATCCTTATGAGATCATTACCTGGACGACGCCTGAGGGCGGCGGCGGACCGCGCTATGACTCAATGTAGTTCGCGGAAGACCCCGGCATATCACAAAAAACTTTATGGCTGACGCAACTGAAAATCTGGCGGCAGGGGCGGGCGCCCGAACCGAAGATAAATCCCGCAAGAACAACGTTGAACTCGCGGAAAACCCGCGTGAATTTACACTTTGGCAGCGGTTTCAAATCTTTGTTGCAAGCTGGGTCGGCTACCTCGCGGTTCTTTTGATCGGGCGGACGCTGCGCTGGCACGTGGAAGGCTGGGAAAACTGGGAAGCAGCGAAGAATGCGGGGAAGGGCATCATCTATACGTTCTGGCACCGCGAGATCTTTTCCGCGTGCTGGTTCTGGCGGCAGCGGGGCATCGTCGTGATGACCAGCCAGAATTTTGACGGCGAATACATCGCGCGCATAATTCAGAAGCACGGTTACGGCGCGTCGCGGGGATCGAGCAGCCGAGGCGCCGGGCGCGCGCTTGCAGAGATGGCGTGCTGCCTGCGCGCCGGGAGCGATGCGGCATTCACGATTGACGGGCCGCGCGGACCGAGGTTTGTTGCCAAACGAGGTTCTGTGATCCTTTCGCGCTCGACGGGAGCGTCGATATTATGCTTTCATGTCGCGCTCAAGAGCGCTTACGTTTTCAGGAAAACCTGGGACCAGACGCAGATTCCCTATCCTTTCAGCCAGGCTGCGGTCTTCATTGCGCCGCCGATTGTTGTCTCCGAAGATGCTTCGGAGGAGGAGCAGAACCGGAAGCAGGAGGAAGTGCAAAGGGCGCTGGATGAATTGCGTCGGCGCGGAGACGCGTGGGTTGCCGCAGGATAGATGGGCCTGCGTGCTGTAGCGGCAGACTATGATCGCCGCAGAGTTCTGTGGTGATAACACATTGCCGAGTCAGCGCCAGCGGGGGCAATCTGTGAAGCCGCAAAACCCGCCGCCGATGAGCACAGCCCGCGGCTACGGATGCGCTATCCGCGATGGAAGCCGTTCCGTGATCGAGTTGCGCCTGACACGCTGCTGAAAAGCAGATTTTACTCTTCTCGTCGTGAGCCAACCCGCTTATCAGCTTCTACCGTTGCGCCTGCGTCTGCGCAGGATTTCCGTTATACCGCGTGAGATACGGAATGAGCGGGGTTACCTCGAAGGGCATCTTATCTTTGGCTGAAATCAGGCTGACCGGCTTGGATTTCATCAGGCGGATATCGTCGTTCCAGGCGTTCACGTTGATTCTTGCGCCAAGCGGCAGCGCGGCGATCTGGTCAAGCGAATTGGGCTCGAGCTTAGGCGCACCCTGCAACAGTTGGGCCATTCTAATCTGCTGATGTTTATCGATCATCCGGTCGCCCAGATGCGCGCCGAACAAATTGGGCGTTTCCGGAGCTACCTCGGCGAGAGCTTCCAGAAACAGCCCCGCCTTCCCCAGTTTGTCCTTGTAGGGCGAGTTATCGAGAAGCTTGATCGCTTCCGCATCCGCTGCTTCTTCATCCTGCCGGGTGCGGGCGAAGTCGAACTTCTTCAGCAGTTCCGAGTCGGGCACCATCATGCGGTCATAAAAAGCGTACTTGGTGTTGACGGTATCCCCCAGCTTGATGTGCGCCAGTTCGTGCGCCAGCACCATGGCCAGGCTGGCTTCATCGGGCAGGGTGTCAATCAAACCGCGGCTCAGAACAATTGTATTGCCGACCGTGAAAGACTCCAGAGGATAAGTCAGAAGGACCCTGCAGTGTACCGGAGGCAGATTGTCCAGGTGGTTGGTAACGATCAGGTTGTTCACGACGGTCTCGAGAACTTTGTCCACAGGTCCGGGCGGAGCGATCAGTCCACCCTTTTGCAACCGGTTCAGGACGTTTTCCTCCGCCTCACTGCGCCAGTCGCGTTCGCTCTCGAGCGGGGATTTATCGTGCGATTCGGCGCTGACGTCATCCACCTGCGACTTGGAGTCCACCAGGATCTGCGTCAGTTCCTCGTCCGGCGTCACGGTCTTGAGAATGTAACCCCACAGTCGCGTTTGCGACCGGAAGCCCAGATGAGGGACGCCGTAACCGGCAAGGTCGGATTCCTCGCTGTAAACGTAAACGGGCAGCCAGAGGTCGGGCTGAAGGTTCTCCCTCCAACTGTCAAAGTGGAATGTAAAATCGCTGTGCTTTCCATAGGTTCCGTTGATGCGGACAATGTGGTAGCCCTGGTCCTCCACCCAGATGCGCCCTTCAAAAAGCCCGTTCCCAGCCCTTGCGCGCGGCCTGACATCAAAAACCAGGCAGCGGACCTGGCCCAGAAATTCCCGGCCCACAAACTCAAACTGATAATGGTCAAGGTCGAAATGCTGTGGATCAACAAAAATGGGGTTCGCAAAGGAACCCGGCTCGAGTTGGAAGGAAATCAGATGGAGAACAGGCCCGTAAAGAAGCACTTTGCTCATGACGCCGTGCAGCGTAAGGCCTCTTGACGGAAGGAAGGACTTCTCAACCACGCCGTTCTTCACTTCCAGCCGCCCAAGGAAATAATCGTCGCCCACGATCCTGGTTTTGCGGTCTTTGTCCGTATGGATTTCCTGTATGTATGTTTCAACCCGGGGACTGTACTTGCTGAATGTCGTTACCAGTTGCTTTTCCTGCGCGACGATCTTTTCAAGCGCCTGCCGCACAACAGGCGATTCCTGCCCGGACTGCTGAGCAAAGAGAGGCGCAGCGCCGGCCAGGACCGTCAACAGCACACTTATCGATAGTTGCCTTATGGTTTTCATGCATTCCCCCGCTTCAATAAGCGAGCTGAAAGATAATGTGGACCAGGGCTGTGGAGTCCACCGGCCGTCCGTCGCGTTCGGCGGGCTTAAACCTGATTTCTTCTGCCGCCTGGATTGCCGCCTCGTCCATTCCGTGGCCAAGCCCCTGCTCAACCTTCAGCACGCGCAAACTACCGGAAGCCTCGAAAAGCACGCTCAGAATAACCTGCCCCTCAATGTGAAGGCGGCGCGCCTCAGGCGGATAAACCGGGTTGGGCTTTGAGAGAATGATAACCGGCTTGAACGCCGCGGTCTCTGTCGCAGCCCGTCTCTCAGGCGCCTTGTCACTGGCGACAACGCTCCCGAATCCGCTCTGTTGCACGCGCTGGGGCGCTCCGCTGTTCGCGCGTCCTCCCGTGGCTGTCCCAATCCCATTCCCGAACCCAGCGCTTGCAACAACGCCGCGAATACCGTGCGCGCCGCCGGTCCCGTTACCCCGGCCGGGGCCGGAAGGCAGATCGAATGCCCCAAGCTGGGCAATATGGTTGTGGCTGTCTGCCGCAGGATTGTTGGGAATCCCGTCTTCCGCTCCGAATCCTCCTGTCTGCACTTCGCGCAGAGGCCGTTTGACGGTTGCTTTTGCCATGCTTCCGGGGTTGAATGCACCGACACGAAGCATTGCCACCTGGCGTTTGGGCGCCGGTCGCGCCGCTTCTGCAGCTGTGAAGGATTCAGCGGGCTTCGGCGCGGGCGGCGTCGGTGGCAGCTCTATTCTGGGATGCGTGATTTCGGGGACTTTGAGATGAGCAACCTCGAGTGGTTTTTGAATCCGTTGTTGCAGTTTGGGAACGATGGGCTTTTGCATCAGCGCCTGCCGCGGAATCGGCCTTTCAAGGAGGCGCGGCGCTTGCCTGACAGGCTCCGGTGGAGGGGTTGTGCGGAAGTAAACAACTTCTTCTTTTGTCGTTTTGGGAACGGGAGTGGGCGGCAGGCTCATCAACGCCCACAGCATGACGGCAACAGCGAAAGCCTCAAAAATCGGGCTGAAACCCAGCGCCAGCAGCCGTCGCCTGCGCTCTTCCGGAGGTGGTTCGAGCAGACCAAATTGCGGCGACATGCTTCTTGCACCGCCCTGTTTGCCGTCACCGCCGGCACCGTTAGTGCCCGAATCATGAGGTTGGGCAGGAAAACGTTGCGTACCTAAGGGTTTGTCGAATGCCAGCCTTGCTCCCAATGGAACCGCCTATCGGACTAAGCATCCCCACAGGACTTTTCGTCCGTTTTCCCCCACCTGATTAGGCTTTTATCATAATTCGCTTGTCGTCGCAAGCAGATAGTTAGCGTCTTTAAGGGATCAGTCAATTGCCGTGACCCATGGCAGGGACCTGTGTGGCCGGGTGAGATGGGATGTCCGTGTGGGGCTGGCCTGTGGGCATGCCAAACCTGTCCGAAGTGGGGCAAAGTGCTCGAATGGTTTGAAGGCTTCGAGCAGGGCCTGCCGGTATTGCCGAACGTCGTATCCGCGCCAGGCTTCCCACAGCGTGAAAGCGCGGAAGCGGTCGTCAGGGAACTTTGAGCCCGCATCTGTGATGATGTACTCAATGGTTTCGCCCGGTCGCAGCTTGACGCCGGAGCGATGCAGTTGCCGGGCGACGATGGCCGTGGCTGTATCTTTCTGGTAGGCTTCAGGAGAGCGCGTCAGGCGCTTGCTGATAATCAGTTCTTCCACGTCCACGCTTCCATCCGCCAGCCGGTCAAGGTAACGATCGAGAATCCGGCGGGCTTCTTCGAGCTTGAGGCAGTAACTTTTGAAATCATGCGCCTCGGACAGGACCTTCAGGACCTGCTGCTGCATGCGTACAACAATGGGCGGTGTATCATGCCGCCGGCACTCGAGTCCGCGGACCTTGAGTTCGCCGTCTTCCGCCACGGCAAAAAAGCGGTTCGGTACGGGAATTTCGGCATTCTGCCGCGAGGGAAGAAAGACCACGTAGCGGTAGACGGCCTCAATCGCCAACGGCAGGTTGGTGACGCGCTCGATCTCCTGCGCCAGCCGTTCGTAATCTTCACGTGTGGCTCCCTGCCGCGTGACGTAAAGCGAATCGACCAGCGCGTGCAGGATGCGGTAGCCCTTCGATTCCGCCATCTCTTTGGCCACCAGAAGTTTTTCCCGGGCGAGAGCGTTGATGGCTTCATGCGCTTCGATCTTGCCAAACCGCGCATTCTTATAACCGGTGTAGCCAAAGCAGCAGACCAGCAGCCACTTGAGCGACGCCCGCCGCAGGCTGTAACTGGAAGCATTCTGCGCCGAGTCCGGAGATTGCGGCCCTGACATCGCTTCTGCAACTTTCATCCGCTGTTTGTACTGCCGGCGTTTTTCGATCAGCCGTTCCACCACGCGGCTGGTGATGCCCCGGCGCTGCCGGCATACGCGATAGCCCAGTTCCGGAACGCGCGGCGCATCCGGACAGCAGCGGCAGTTGACGGTTTCCGGAGAGACGTTGAAGCGCGCCATAATGTTCGGATATTCGCTTGCGAAATCGAGTTCAGCAACGTTCTCAAAAAATCCCAGGCGCGGGGGAAAAACCAGCCCGCCACGGTCGGCGAGCAGCAGTTCGCCCGGGTGCTTGGGGCTTTCAGGCTCGGCTTTCTGGGCCGGAATGAGCGTGCCGTCGCGGTAAGCCGTTTCCATCTGCATGTAGGAGATGCCGGTGCCGGTGGACGTGCGGGCCGAGTACTGGACAGGAAGTTTGGTGATGCGTGCCAGTTCCCACAGGCCGTCCAGTTCGCACTGGTGCGCGATGAAGGAATTGCGGAGATCGACGTGAAGGCGGCCGGAAAGCGTGGTGGAACTCCCTTTATAAAGAATGCGCCCGTAACTCATATAACTGCGCGAACGGCTGCGGCCTACGGGCGTCCGGTCGCGATTGAGGCTGAGCTCAAAACCGAGCCGCTGCGCCTGCCGCATCAGGGAGGGGAGCAGCGTGGAGTCACCCCATTCGGTGACGATCAGATCGGGATCATGTGCGCGCAGCAACCGCTCAACGCCAACGGCCACGGGCTGGTCGGAATCCTCGAGGACCTGCTCCTCTCCGTCGATCTCCGCCAGGAGGGCGCCGCGCCTGCCGTGTTGAGGATCAACAAGCGACAGACCTTCTAGGCGCAGTTGCAATGTTCGAAGCGGCGGCAACTCATAATCGAGCGCCCATTCGTCGTCGCGACATTCGATGGCGCGGATGACGGGTCCATCCTGGCGCGCAGTTTCGACGTCCACGAGCGCCAGCGGAAACACGTTCTTTTCCCAGCAGTAAAGCGGTGCAAGCATCAGGTCAGAGTTGTAAAGCGTGAAGCGCGTGTCATAGCGGCGGACGAAGCGCGCAATCGAAGCGAACTGTACGGGGTGATGCACTGTCACCTCAAGGACTCGGACCGGTTGCCCGTCCCAGATGCTGAACTTCTCGGCCATCGCGCAATGGACGCGCGCGCGCGCCGCGAGCTCCAGGCCAAGCTGCCGCAGCCGCGGCTCTGCTCCCTGAACGTAAAAGCGCGGATGGAACGACGGGTCAATCAGCCGAAGGCGTTTCTGGTTCGGCTGAATCAACCACAGCGTCATCCCCGCCGGGGAAGGGTAAAGATCGAGAATCCATCCACTGATTTTCAAGGTTGATCCCCAGGCGCGCTTCAATCAAGCGCAGGCGGATTTCATGATCGAGACCCACGGCCACGTTGATGGCGTCCATGGCGTGGATTGGAAATTCATAGGTGCAGGCCTGAATGTAAAGCCGGACGCGATTGAACATGGCCTCAAAGTGTGCGCGTTCTTCCCGGCGCAGCGCCCGCCCGAAGACGCGCTCCCAGTTCAGCATTTCCTGCTCGACCAGGTCGCGGAATGTTGCAAGTGTTCGCCCCATGGTTCACCTCATTTCGCAAGCGCTGTGGCCGGCCTCAGAGACGCGGCTGACGGTGCGCGCTCGCAAATCAAATTGGGCTTGCCACTTTCATTCAGGCTGAAGCGCCATACTTCGCCGGCCGCGCGGCAGATTTTGGCAAAAAAGTTTTTGCGGGCCGCGGGCGGTGTAAAGGTTGTCGCAGCGGAAAAGATTGCTATGGTGAGCGGCTGCCGGGCCAGGCGGTTGAGGTCCTGAAGCGCCTGCTCGAATGCAACGCGCGCGTCCCAGTCGCGAATATCTTCGTCAAAGTAGAGGTCCGGCAGGGCTGTCACAACCAGAACGTCCGCAGGGAAGTTAAAGAATGGCACGCGCGAGATCAGTTCCGTGAGTTGGAAGCAAGTGAAGGCCCGCGCAATTTCAATCTGACGGTTGAACAGCTCAAACGGGACTTGGCGCGCGCGGGCCAGTCGCGCGAGCAGCCGCGGATCGGCGGAGTTGGCGCCATCCAGAAAGAGCACGTATTTGCCCTGGAGCAGAAGGCGCGGCAGGAAATAATGGCTCAGCCTGGGCACATTGCCAGGGCCGTAAAAGACCGTAAGACCTTGTTCGGGAAAAACCCAAGGAGCCGTCCGGCGCAGTGGTTTGGAAGGCAATGTTGGTGCCGCGCTCATAGGCGAAGCGGTCAACCCATTTTGGAACAAATTTTGTTCTTGAGAGTTCCTTGAATCTCTACCAAGTGGTTCATAAATCAAATGTTGATCGCTATTTAACAAATCGGATTTCATTGTGGCTTTATCTCACGGATCTCTTTTCATCAAGTCGATAATAGGCGAATAAAAAGCGAAAATCAAGCAGAAACTGTTTTGCAACAAGTGACGGCCATTTCTCATGGCTGCTGAGTGCAACACTTTTCTCCAGCGGGCTTCCACCAGACCATGGATCTATTTTGATGGGGTGTTCTCTTGTTTAATGTTTGCAATGAATTGCAGTACTATTTTCGGTATTCCAAACCTAAGGCGACTGAAGCGGACATCATCATTTTCGACTGTTACTCAGGAATTTCCTTAGTTCACTTTGCGTATATTTGGGGATTGTTTTACTTCCTGTTTGCAGTTATCCTGTAGGCGTTTCCCAGGGACAATTCGACCCCTGCCACTTGATGATGATATTCGAAGCGGGGGAATAATATTGCGGTTCGGGTGGTGATTCATGATTTCAAGCGCCACGCATCAGTTAGAGAATCCGTCCGCTTATCCGAAGGTGGCAGAGCATCGTGTCCGGGTCCTTGTTGCCGACGACCATCAAATCGTTTTGCAAGGCCTGAAGACGATCCTGGATCGCGAAGGCTTCGAGATCGCCGGAGAAGCGTCTGACGGCGCTGAGGCGGTTGCGCGCGCTACCGAGTTGCAACCCGATCTGGTCGTGATGGATATCGGGATGCCTGTCATGACCGGCATTGAAGCGGCTGCACAGATTCGCAAGTCTGTGCCATCCGCCAAAGTCATCCTGCTGACCGTCCACACGGAGAACCGGTACATTCTGGAAGCGTTGCGGTCCGGCATCCGCGGCTATGTGCTTAAGTCGAGGTCCGCCAGCGAGCTGATTGAGGCAATCTATGAAGTCCTCAAAGGCCGGGTTTATCTGAGCCCGGGGATCTCTCAGACTGTTGTGGAAGCTTATCTCCAGCAGAACAGTGGAGAATCCGAGACCCTCACTCCCCGCGAACTCCAGGTGCTTCAACTTGTTGCGGAAGGCAGGACGACAAAAGAGATTGCGACGTCGCTGGGCGTCAGCGTAAAGACCGCAGATTCCCATCGCAGCAACATCATGCACAAGCTCAACATGCACAGCGTGGCCGACCTTGTTCGATATGCCATCCGGCGGGGCCTTGTCCAGCCGTAGCGGTTGCTGAAAAGAAGGTTCAGAGCCTGTCATTTCGAGTGAAGCCCTCTCCCGGATTGGACGGGGCGAAGCGAGAAATGTTCTTTTGCCCAATCGATTGAAAATACAAGCCGATTTCTCGGGCTGATCAAAGCGTCGGCCCTCGGAATAACGATGAGCGAGGGCCCTTCGACAGGCTGCCAGTGAACTTCCTATCCCGGCGTTAGGTGAAGTCCGACGTCCTTCCGGTATTTTCCTGTTGCAATTCCTGTAAAGGCCCAATTGTGGATGTATTTCCGTGCACATAAGATGTTATCTGCAAACATCACAAACTGACAGGCCAGTCCCGTGAATGGGAGAAGTGCTTAGGCAGCGCCAGAGTCGGAAAGAGCGGGGACACCGAACAGGAGGGGGCATTGACAAACACGGTAAGGTCGATTGACGGTTTGATGCACAGGTCCAGGGAATATGTATCACAGCCGCAGGCTGGCGCAGCAAAGTCCGTTTCCGGTTTTGTTGCAGTCAGTCCTGCCATGAGGGACATTGAGAATCAGGTTCGCCAGATTGCGGAATTCGACATTCCGGTGCTGCTTCTGGGCGAGAGCGGGACGGGCAAGGGCGTGGTTGCCAGCATGATTCATGAGTTGTCCTGCCGTTCCGGCCAGCGATTCATGAAGATCAACTGCGCGGCTCTTCCTTCCGAGCTTCTTGAAAGCGAGCTTTTCGGATACGAGGCGGGGGCGTTCACGGGAGCAACCAAAGCGAAGGCAGGAAAGTTTGAAGCTTGCCATCGCGGCACTATCCTGCTGGACGAGATTGCTGAAATGCCGATCGGGCTTCAGGCGAAGCTCCTGCACGTCCTCCAGGACGGCGAGTTCTGCCGGCTGGGGAGCTACACTCCGACCCAGGTTGAGGTGCGGGTGATCGCCGCCACGAACACACGGATTGCCGAGGCCATTGAAGCCGGCACCTTCCGTCGTGACCTTTATTACCGGCTGAACGTTTACACCATCATCCTCCCGCCTCTGCGGGAGCGGCGTGAAGATATTCCGGCGTTGCTCGAACACTTTATCGATCACTGGTCAGGACAGATGGGGCGCCCGCCAGTGCCGCTCTCGAATACGCTTTTGGCGGCTTGCATGGAGTACTCTTGGCCGGGAAACATCCGCGAACTCGAGAACTTCGTCCGCCGCTACCTGATCATCGGTAATGAGGCGCAGGTCCTCCGGCAGTTGCGGCAGGACGGCATTGAGATGGGTGCCGGCACCGCGCCGGCGGGCAGTTCATCCGCCGAGACCGTAGCGCAGCCGGGAGACCTGAAGCAGAGAATCCGGAGGCTCAAGGAGGGCGCCGAAAAAACCGCCATTACCCGGGCGCTTGCATTGACGGGCGGAAATCGTACCGAAGCAGCGAAGCTCCTGCATATCAGCGTCAGGGCCCTGCAGTACAAGATCCGCAACTTCAGCGTGGACCAGGCGGGTGTGCGGCCGGAACCTGCCGCGCCCGGCCCGTATGCTGCAGGCATCGGGCACCCGTTTTAGCAATATTTCATTCGGGCTCCAGGACGGACAGTCGCAGAAGTATTTTCCGCGAGGGGGTTGAAGCGGCAAAAGGCGTGCCATGGCCCCTGTGCCGTGGCCTTGCCTCACGCCGCCGTGCTTCATTCCGGGATTTCCGGACGTATTGCAATCCCGCAGCACGTGCTTCAGTTTTGTGCTTTCGCGTTTCAGCTTTCAGTTTTTCAACCATTCGATCGCTCAATTGCCAACCGCAAAACATAAACCATGCAACCCGTAACCACTTCCGGCCCAGCGGGTAGCAGGTTGCGCGGACTTGTTTTGTAACTCTCCGGGGTTGGAGATTGTAGATCATGACTGCAAAAATCATTACACAAAGCGATTATAGGATTTGACAACCGTGAAGATCAGGGTCCAAGCGACGGGCCGCTCAGTAATGCGCTCTGTGACCTGCTGCGAGTCCGAAGTTGCGGCGGCTGAGCAGTCCAAAGTTCCTCAGACCCAAGGCCGACCGATCGAAGGCGCTTTCATGGCGTTCTCGATGCCTTCTGCGAAAGTCTTCAGAGCCGTGAGTTGAGTGAACGTTGGCTCCGTCCCGACGAACCACGTCAAAACGTACATGAGTTCTGCGACCTCGGCCTCCGTCGCCAAATCAACGATCAGGAAGATTTGCCGACGGCTGGGGTTCCCATAAAATGCCTCCGGCTTGAATCGTTTGACAATATGATCAAAAACAGGACCGGGACCACCCTTTTGGTCAACGGCGTTCCCCCTTTCCATCGAGGCTCGAGCCTCAACCAGGTATTTCATCGTATCCCTCCTTGAAGATTTAGTCCCCCAACTTCTCCGAGTGTCGGTAATGTGAGCTTAGCAACCGCGGGTTCACAGCACAGTTGGCGCCGCTTTTCCTACGGCACCACGCGATACCTCACGTTCATTCCCATATCGTTGTGGAAGGCGATGTGGCAATGGAAAAGCCATACGCCCACATCATCAGGCACCATGTCAGCGACGATCATCTGCATCGGTGCGACGGAGGTGACATCGGTGCGCATGCCACCGATCAGCACCGTGTTCCCGTGCCAATGAGGGGTGTGGAAATCGAAATCATTCAGCCCCGCCATGATGTACCAACGCACCTGCTCACCTTTCTTCATGGTCCAATCCTTAAGAGGATTGCTGCTGAAGGAATATCCGTTGATGGAAAAAGTAACGAAATAAGGGTAAGTAACAGTTGTGCTGTCAGGGGCCATTGGAAAAGGCATGGCGTGATCGGTGGCGAGAGTCGGCAAATTTCGGTTGGCGTACCAGCTATCCTCCTCATGGATCTGCGCGAACCATGTCACAAACTCGCGGTCTATGCCCTTGGGGGTCCCGTCGGGCTTTGCCTGCCCCCGCGCCGTGATGATGATCGGCCCGACCAGGCCAGCGTTGTCATCGCGCTCCGGGTTTGTGTGGGACATGTAGGCCCAGAGGATAGAATTAGGATCGTTCGGGCCGGGACCGGCCCGTTCAGGCACTTCCCATGTGTAGGTATACGTTCCTCCGGGCGGCACGGAGTCGCCCGGGTGCACAACAATGTGACCATCCCAATAGGGCGAACCTTCATCGTTGCGTTCATAGAAAAGCCCGTGGGGGTGGATGGAATTCGGAAAGCTGCAATTGTTGCGGTAAACCACTCGAATGGTATCACCGACTTCTGCGCGGATCAGCGGTCCAAGCATCCCGAGGTGTTGCCAACGAGGTGGACGAGGCTTTAGCGTTCGAAATGTGGCGTCGGTATACTCGCGATAAAGGCATTTAACGTAAGTTGTGCTCTCCGGTTTGGTGATAACCTTTCCATCCGCCCCCGTGAAATAGCCGACGAAGTCGAGCGGCTTACCCGTCATGCCGTTGAGACCCCCGGGATCATAGTTCCACTTTACTTCGTCAGCGGCAATGTAATACGTGTGGATTTTTCCGGGTTTCGAGATAGTCTGTGGCCTTGAAATTTCAGTTATCGCCAATATTCCGGACACGATCACAAACCAAAGTAAAACCGCGTTTTTTACTCGCCTCGTTCGCTCTCCTATGATCATAATTTCCCCCTCCATGGATAGGATTCCCCACAGGCGCGTCCTTAGTAGAGGACAGAAGGCAGGAAGGCGCCGGCAGGTTCGTTATAAAGTCCCGTAGTCATCAACGTCATCGGCTGAGTGACGCGGAGGCCGTGCGCAAGGCACCACTCAAACAGGTCTGCGTTCCGCAACGGTACAAGGATACCTGGGCCGTGGAACGCTTCGGCCCCACCAATCAGAGCTTTCAGATCATTATTAGTTGCCGCAACCGCATGCCCGAAAAATCCCATCAATGATGCGTAGCCGGTAATCCGGCCGCTGCGCTCGACCACAAGGGCAGTTCCCTGGTGAATTCCGTCACGCAACTCCCCCGCTCGGTCGTGGCCGTGGACTGCAAAACATAGGCGATTACATGCCGCCAGATCCGTTTCCGTGGCGGGTCGTACGCGAAGACCGGACATTTCGATCCTCAGCGCAGGTCCCTGCATACAGGCAAGAGGCTCGCGCACCTGAAACCCGAGTTTGGTGTAAAGCGAGAGCGACCGGTTATGAAACGCCGCCTGGATCAGCCGAACGCCGGGAAATGGTCTTTCGTGTGCACGATTGAGAACAGCGGTCATCAACCGGCGTCCCACGGATTTGTTCTGCCACTCAGGATCTATCGTTATCGGGCCGACGCCAGCGATCATCGAGCGCTCATCGAGGAAATTACTTCCGATGACGCGGCCCTCGACCTCAGCCGCGATTCCGAAGAACCCGGGATGCGAGATGAGCGTCGAGATTAACTCCGTGGCAACTTCTGCCGAGGGAAAATCAGGAGTGAAGCGATGGTATTCCGAAATCGTCTTGAACGCTTCAAAACAGATCCTGCCCAGTTCTGCGGCATCTTGCGGCGTTGTTTGACGAAGCTTCACGTCCATTCAGCCCTCCGAGGGCAAGCACGAAGATGCGGTCAGCTTCCAGCTTTATGAAAATAACGCTTCAGTGTTGACGCTCGTTTCGGACTTTGCGGTGCCCGGCCGGACATGAAATAGCTCGCCCAACTGCATGACAAAATCCGCCAGAAATACCGCAGTGGCCGTGCAACACCAAACAACGATTTCATCGGTGGCGCAACTACCGCCCAAGCCGAAGAGGCCGTCGATCACTCTGCCCTCCATGAAAACGAATGGGCCGGCGGCGAAGCTCCGCACCATCCATTGGCGATGCTGTTGGACTTTCCCTTTGCGAATGCAGTGCAGCGCCATGGCGGTGGTGAATATCCAAATACCGGCCTGGATCATCGTCTCGATGGTGAAGGAGCGGGAGCAACCGATTCCTAGAAACTCGTCGCGATGCTGGATGTAAACTCCGAGCGGTGCAGCGATGAATGCCCCGGCAATATATATGCGTCCCAAAATGCGATGAAGTCGAAGGTAGCGGCGGCGCAAGCGGTCAGAGAACTGCATCGGCCCAATAAGGAGGGCACACGCGCCGGCCAGCCCATGCGGCAACAGCCACCACTTGAATGTCGCAATGTGTTGCCACTCGGGATCGTCAGGATGAATCAGAAATCCTTCATTGTGGGTGAGGACATAAACAAACATCAATCCAAGGAACCCAAACAGAAGACGCTTCGGCCGTAACCAGCTCCGTCCCTCACTCGCCGCAGACAATGTCTGGACCCCCATCCGGTCCCACCATTCAGGTCACAGGGCCCGGCCAGCGCAATGGCACGCATCACTTCTCTGCCCCGAAGGCCCCATGAATCACTGCCCTACGTCTCAACCTAACTCTTGCTTGACTTTTCGCTTGTTCCCCGCATAAAGTCAATACGTATTCCTACGTATCACAAGCCACGAGGGGAGGGGCGCCCGTGGCCCGGTTAAGTCATCGCGACCTTGATACGCTGCTCGCGATTGTCGAGGAGATCTATAGAAAGCGAAACATAAGCGCTTTCCGACGGGACGTTCTTCTCATCCTACCGTCGCTCATTCCTTCCGAGATAACCAGCTTCAATGAGGTTGATGTGAAGGCAGGCCACAATGAGGGTTTGATCGAGCCGCAGGGTGTCCTTTCCCAGCGGCACTGGCAGACCTTCAACACTTACATCAACCAGCATCCACTGATCTCTCATTATTCGAAAACGCACGATACCAGCGCACTCAGGATCAGTGATCTTCTTAGCACTCGGCGGTTCCACTCGCTTTCGCTCTACAACGAGTTTTACTGCCCTTTGGGGATCGAGCATCAATTGGCCGTTACGCTGCCGGCGCGTGCCTCCCGGGTGATTGGTGTTGCATTCAATCGCTCCCGTCCGGACTTCACCGATCGTGACCGCCTGTGCCTCAACCTCCTCCGCCCGCACCTTATCCAGGCTTACCGAAACGCCGTGGCCGTAACGGAACTGGAAACGAAACTTGCAGCGGTGACGGGGGGAATCGAAGGACTGGGGTGCGGATTGATATTTCTCAATGCCCGCGACGGCGTTGAACTGATGACTGCCCAGGCGCGACGTCAACTCACGCAGATTTTTGGAGCGGCGACACTCAGGGGAAAACATCTCCCGGAAAGGCTGGAACAGTGGGTGCGAGAACAGGAGAGGCTTTCGTCTCCGGCAGGAGCGCCTGCGCCGAGAAAGCCATTGCTCCTTCAGTGTGGCGAAAGGCGGCTCAGGGTGCGGCTGGTTACGGGTTTTGAACAAAAGCTGCTGATTTTGGAAGGCGAAGAGGAACCTCTAAAACCTGCCGACTTCGAAGCCTTCGGACTTACGAGGCGCGAGGCGGAGGTACTGGTATGGGTATGTCAAGGCAAGGGTAACCGCGAAATTGCCACTATCCTCGGGTTGAGTGTCCGAACCATCGAGAAGCATATGGAGCGCATCCTCGAAAAGCTGGGCGTCGAAACGCGCACCGCGGCTGCTATTCTGGCTCGACAACTCGCAGCAGGCGTTAATTCACCTCTGAAAGCCAGCGGGTAGCCACAGGCAGTGCTTTTCTGCCTGCGGGCTTTTGAAGTATCTTAGCGGAACGATGTCGTTTGCCGGTTGGGCGGGTTTGGGCGCGGACCCGTGTCATCTGGATGCGAACACGCAGTCGATCCTGTTCCTCACCGGCGAGAGCGACCAGCCGGCGCAAATCGGATTCTCGATGATGGCGGGCAAGGGGCGAGCCCGATTAACAATGTGCAAGAAACCTTGGAGTGCGGGAGGGCCACCTCCCGCCTTGACCAGGGCGGCGGCTTCGCAGCCGCACTCCGAGGTGTCTGCGCGTTTCGGGCTGTTTTTGATGCGAGGTTGGCTGCTCAACCGTGCGGGGGTTTCTGGCGGCTCGTGGCGCATAAGCCGTCAGTTGGCTGCGGGCGCGGACTGGCGCCGGAGGAACGGCAGCGATGTGATTTCCACCGCAGCGCCGGAAGATGTCTGGAACCGCGTGCCGGGATCGAGATGCTCCCTGCGGACGTAGGCGAGGGCGATGGTCTTCTGAAGCGTCGGCGAAGCGCAGGCGCTTGTGATTTCGCCGACTTCTTTGCCATCAACAATCAGCTTTTCGCCCGGAACCGGGACCTGCGGGCTTTCGATGACCACGCCGGCGAGCTTCCAGTTGACGTGGCCGCGGCTGCGCGCTCGTTCAACGATTTCCTGGCCGATGTAGCAGCCTTTCGTGAAGCTGAGGGCGTTCATCAGGTTGGCCTCGAGCGGCAGAGTATCTTCGCCCAGTTCCGAGCCGTAACGTGGAATGCCTGCTTCGATGCGGAGAGATTCGAGCGCCTCAGTCCCACAGGGCAGCATGCCGTAGCTCGGCGCCTGTCCACAGGCCGCGCCCCACACGCCCATCATGCCTTTGGGGCCAACCCATAGTTCGTAACCTTCTTCACCGGTATTGTTCACTCGCACGACCCTCACCGGGAAGCCTCCGAAATTCGTGGCGAAATGGTCGAACTCTTTCAGCGGGGGCAGGTCCACATGCAGGGTTTTTTCGAGCAGGCCGGCGGCTTGCGGTCCTTCGAAAGCGAGAGCGCAGGTATCGACCGGCTCGATCTGTACCTGGTCCCCAATAATGTATCGCCGCAGGATCGACATGGCTTTGGTGCGAAGGTCGGCATCTGTATCCACCAGCAGGCGGTCATGCGCCGCGTAAATGCGAAGGTCGGCAAGGATCTGTCCCTGTGCGTTGAGCAGCGTCGCATAAACGCCCTGACCAGGGGCGAGGCTTTTCACATCGTTTGAAACAATGCGGTGCAGGAACTTGGCGCTGTCTCTTCCCGTCAGCACAAACTTTGCCCGAAATGAAAAGTCGAACAATCCCGAGGCAGTGCGCACGGCCTGGTGCTCTTGGGCGGGATTTGTGAATCGCGCGGGTACTACGGCGCCGTGATACTCGCCAAGCGTCGCGCCATGTGAGATGTGATAATCAGCGAGAGGACTCCGCGTCAGGTCTTCTGTCATCCATTATTCGCCTCAGATTCAGTGGAACACAAAAAGGCAGGGAAGCGCAGCAGATGATGGAACGCCCTACGTCGAGGCCGCTATTCGCAGACGCGCGCGGGCGCTGCCGGCGGCGCGACCGGGGCCGGAGTCACTTTGACCAGGTGGCCGGTCCATGAGGTCATCTCCGCCTCATTGGTCAGCAGGTCCTTCAGCGTGGTCTTGCTCAGGACCTGGTCCACAACCTGCTGTACTGCGCGCCATAACGATCGCACTGAGCAATCCACGGAATGGGTGCAAAAAGATTCGCTCCCGGCGTGCTCCTCGCAAAACCCCGGATCATAGAGCCTGCCTCCCAGAATCGCCAGCGCTTCCCCAACCACAATCTTGTCCGCCGCACGCGCCAGCTCGTAGCCCCCCGCCTGCCCTCGGACGCTCTTCACCAGACCACCGCGGCGCAGGATGCGCATCAGCTTGGCAACGTAAAAATTGGAGATGCCTTCCTTCTGGCTGATTTTGGGGATGGTCAGGCTGCCGCCCTCGCCCTCCCGCGCCAGCCTCAGCAGGCATCGCAATCCGTATTCTTCCTGGGACGTCAGTTTCATGCTGATTTTCCCGACTGCGCATCGGCACGCAGCCGGACTCCTTATACTTACATCATGCCCAACTGCAACCTGGCCGCTTCCGACATCATGCCGGGATTCCAGGGCGGGTCCCAGACCACTTCCACTTTAACGTCCTTCGCGCTGGTCATCAGCCGGATCTTGTCTTCCACCTCGCCGGGCAATGACATGGCCGAGGGGCAGGCGGGGCTGGTCAGCGTCATCTTGACGGCAACTTCCGCGGCAGGCGTCACGCTGATGTCATAGATCAGACCCAGTTCGTAAATATCGACGGGGATCTCAGGGTCGTAGCACGTCTTGACTGCCTCGACGACTTTCTGCTTCAGGGCCTCAGTGTCGTTCGCGGCAGGCGCTTCCGCCGCAGACGATTTTACTTCGGATGATGCCGCAGCCTGCTGCTCAATGGTCTTGTCTTTTCCATCCATGGTTCAGATGTTCCTATTCGGTTGTTACCGTCTTCCCTTCATCCTTCAGCGCTGACCGCAGCGTGTGCCATGCCAGCGTCGCACACTTGACGCGCAGAGGGAACTCCGCCACCCCGGAAAAAACCTCCAGCTTACCCAGCGGAACGCCGCTCGTTTGGTTGCCATTGGCCTCGCCCGTTACCAGAGCGTGAAATCTCTCAAACATCGCGTCGGCTTCAGCCAGCGTCTTACCCTTGACGGATTCCGTCAGGAGCGACGCCGAGGAGGTCGAAATCGCGCAGCCGGAACCCTGAAATGCCACGTCGATAATGCGGTCATTTTCCAGCTTGACGTAGATCGTCACCCGGTCGCCGCACAGCGGGTTGTAACCCTCCGCGCGATGGTTTGCCCCCTCGAGCACACGGAAATTGCGCGGCCGCTTGCTGTGGTCGAGGATCACTTCCTGATACAGGCCGCGCAAATCGGACATCAGCCCAGCAACTCCTTCACCTTGTAAATCCCCGCGACGAGTGCGTCAACTTCCCCTTTTGTATTATAAAACGCAAACGACGCGCGGGTGGTGGCCGGGATCCCGAACCGATCCATCAGCGGCTGCGCGCAGTGATGCCCGGTGCGCACGGCGATGCCTTCCTGGTCGAGCACGGTCCCGACATCGTGAGGATGGATGCCCTCCATCACAAATGAAATTACGCCAGCCTTCCTTTCCGCCGTGCCGATGATCTTCAGGCCCGGAATCCTGCTGACCGCTTCCGTCGCGTAAGCCAGCAGTTCGTCCTCGTAGGCGGAGATGTTCTCCATGCCGATCCGGTTGAGATAATCAATCGCCGCGCCCAGCCCGATGCCGCCGGCGATGTTTGAAGTCCCGGCTTCAAACTTATAGGGCAGGGAATTGTACACCGTCTTCTCGAACGTAACGGAACTGATCATGTCACCCCCGCCCTGATAGGGCGGCATGGCGTCAAGCAGTTCGGCCTTGCCGTAAAGTACGCCGATGCCCGTGGGACCGTAAAGCTTGTGACCCGAGAATGCATAGAAATCACAGTCGAGCGCCCGAACATCCACCTTAAGGTGCGGCGCGGCCTGCGCGCCATCGAGCAGCACCGGAATGTTCTTCCTGTGCGCCGCCTCAATCATTTCGCGGACAGGATTAATCGTCCCCAACACGTTTGAAACATGCACTACGGCCGCCAGGCGCGTCTTCGGGCCCAACAGTTTTTCAAATTCGTCAAAAATGACTTCACCGCGGTCGTTGATGGGTGCGACGCGGAGCTTTGCGCCTTTCTCTTCGCACAGGATCTGCCATGGAACAATGTTCGAGTGGTGCTCCATGGCAGTGATCAGGATTTCATCGCCCGCTTGGATGTTCTTCCGGCCGAAGCTCATGGCCACGAGGTTAATGGCTTCCGTCGTGCCGCGAACAAAAACGATTTCCCTGCTGTCGCGGGCATTCAGGAACCGCTGCGCCTTGACGCGCGCTGTTTCATAGGCCCGGGTGGCGCGCTCGCTGAGTTCATGCACGCCGCGGTGGATGTTGGAACAGTCCCGGCGGTAGAAATTCTCTTCCGCTTCAATCACCGCCAGCGGTTTCTGGCTCGTGGCGGCGTTGTCCAGATAAACGAGCGGCTTGCCGTGGACCGTCTGGTCGAGGGCGGGAAAGTCCTTGCGAACGCGCTCGACGTCAAACTTCGTCCAGGACGCGCGTGCCGCCGGTTCCGTGACTTGATGCGGAGTGATTGCCATGTTTCTTCCCCACTTCTCCGATGCGCCTAAGCTCTTCAGCTTTTCATCTTGTGAGTCAGGGCGGCCTTGAGCACTTCACGGTACGGCTCAAACTTCACGCGGTCCACAATCTCCGCGGCGAATGCGACGATGAGCACGTTCCGCGCGTCTTCAAGCGCCAGGCCGCGCGAGCGCAGATAAAAGACCGCTTCAGGATCTATCTGGCCTATGGTTGCACCGTGCGTGCATTTCACATCATCAGCGAAAATCTCGAGCTGGGGCTTGGTGTTAATGGTGGCGGATTCGGAGAGCAGCAGGTTCTTGTCGCTCTGCTTTGAATCTGTTTTCTGAGCGTCTTTGCGCACCAGGATCTTGCCATTGAAGACGCCGGTGGATTTTCCGTCCAGGATGCCCTTGTAGAATTCGCGGCTTGAGCAATGCGGCTGCGCGTGGTCAATGGCCGTGTGGTTGTCGATCAACTGCTGGCCGTTCGTTACATAGAGGCCGTAGAGGTAGGATTCCGCTCCTTCGCCGTCCAGGACCGTCGTCAGGTCTTCGCGCCCCAGGCGCGCCCCGAACTGGATGGAATTGGTCTGCAACGCTGCATTGCGCGCGGCGTAAGCCACGACCGACGCCACATGAAACGCCGTTTCGCTCTCGTGCTGAACCTTGACGTAATTCACGTGCGCGTTCTCTTCAGCAACAATTTCAGTCACGACGTTATTGAAATAGACGCCGTTGCCAAGCCCGATATGGGTTTCAATCAGCGCCGCCTGGCTTCCGGGCCCGGCAATCATCAGGTTGCGCGGATGCGCCACCCACGGCTCATTGCCGTCGGCGGAGACATAGAGAATGTGGATTGGCTTCTCAATCAGCACTCCCTTCGGGACCTCGATGAATGCGCCGTCTTCGATAAACGCCGTATTCAGCGCCACAAAATGACGCGACCTGTGGTCCGCGTAGCGCGCCAGATGGGCCGCGATGGCGTCATCCCGCTTGAGCGTTTCGGCCAGGCTTGCAACCTTTACATTCCCTGGAAGCCCGGCAACTGATGAAAGTTCTTTCACGTAATGACCGTTCACAAAAACCAGTTGCGGACAGTCAAGCCCGAAGTAAGGTAGTTTCCTGATCTGGTTTTCGATCTGGTCGTTCAGCGTAAAGGGCGCCGGCTGGAAGCGAACGCCGGCGATGGGCGCCATGTTGCAGAACCTCCAGTCTTCGAGTCGCGTTGTTGGGAAACCGAGTTCGGCAAAAGCCTGCATGCCCTCGCTGCGCAGTTCGTTCAGCCATGATGGAGACGCGCCGGCGTGCCGGTTTTCAAACTCCCGGAAATCCTTCAGGTAAAGGTCTTCAATCTCTTTCAGTGCGGTTGACATGAATTTCTGGTTCCTTCTGTCTTGCCTGCCTTGCGGCCGCGAAGCCGTCAACTTTCGGTTGTCGACGATCAGGTCCGAAGTTACGCGCGTTCGTTTGCGGGCACGGTTTCGTCGAGCCAGCTATAACCCTTCTCTTCAAGCTCGAGTGCCAGTTCCTTGCCGCCGGACTTCACGATCCGGCCGTTTGAAAGCACGTGGACAAAATCAGGCACGATGTAATTCAGCAGGCGCTGGTAGTGCGTCACAACGATGATTGAGCGCTCCTTGCTGCGCAGCGAATTCACGCCGTTGGCGACGATCTTCAGCGCGTCAATGTCAAGGCCCGAGTCGGTTTCATCCATGATGGCGAGCTTCGGTTCAAGCACGGCCATCTGGAAAATTTCGTTCCGCTTCTTTTCGCCGCCGGAAAAGCCTTCGTTGACGGAACGATTCAGCAGCGATTCGTCCATTTCAAGCAGCTTGATCTTCTCGCGGATCAGCGTGAGAAAGTCCATGGCGTCCAGTTCTTCCTGCCCGCGGTGTTTACGCACAGCGTTCAGCGCCGCGCGAAGGAAATAGGTGTTGTTCACACCCGGAATCTCCACCGGATACTGGAATGCCAGGAAAATTCCCTCCCGTGCGCGCTCCTCGGGCGCCATGTCGAGAAGATTTTTGCCCTCATAGAGCACTTCGCCTTCAGTAACGTTGTAAACCTCGCGGCCTGCCAGCACCTGTGCCAGAGTCGATTTGCCGGAGCCGTTCGGCCCCATGATGGCATGCACTTCGCCCAGGCCGACCTCCAGGTTAACGCCCTTCAGGATTTCATTGCCGCCTGCACCAGCATGCAGATTTTTGATCTCTAGAAGCATTCGTTTTATATTCCTTTTCAGGTGTCCGATTTCCTTGTGCGAAAAGCCGTTCCCGTCTCCTCATTCCGAGCGAGAGAAGAACACCCTTTTCGCACTTCTTTCGTAAACTGCCGCAGACTTAAAGAACAAATCTCCACTACACGCTCAAGCTAAGTGCCTTGGTTGGTCAGAACCACGTGCCAACCTTGACTGGATTTGTGCGCCTAGTTTGGCCGATCCTAAACAAAAGTATCAGGTCAGCGAGGCGCTCGAGAATTGTCCCTTTAGATAGACGTAGCTCACATTCCCCGAGTCGAGCGCGCGGAGAGCCGCATCAAGGTACTGAGTCGGAATTTGTATCTGCGACCTTACTTTCTCAGTATCCGAAGCCCAGCCGAAAGCTCGAAATGGCAGCTTGGCGGCTTCCAATACTTCCGCCGCGCTTTTCAATCCCCGGTCACCACCATGGATGAATACGATTTCCCACATCTGTTTTCCCTGAAATCCCAAGCCGATTTTTAAGCTTACCCCACGCTGCCTTCCAGGCTGATGCCGAGCAGCTTCTGCGCCTCGACGGCGAACTCCATCGGTAGTTCGCGGAAGACTTCCTTGCAGAACCCGTTGACGATCATGCCCACGGCGTCTTCGGTGGAGAGGCCGCGCTGGCGGCAGTAGAAAATCTGGTCTTCGCCGATCTTTGAAGTTGAGGCTTCGTGTTCAACCTGCGCCGTCGGGTTCTTGACTTCGAGGTAAGGGAACGTGTGCGCGCCGCATTTGTCCCCGATCAGCAGGGAGTCGCACTGCGAATAGTTCCGTGCGCCCGTGGCATTCTTCAGGATCTTCACCATGCCGCGATAACTGTTCTGGCCGTGCCCGGCGGAAATGCCCTTGGAAACGATCGTGCTGCGCGTGTTCTTGCCGATGTGGATCATCTTGGTTCCGGTATCAGCCTGCTGATAGTTGTTTGTTACCGCGACGGAATAAAATTCGCCTACGGAATTGTCCCCCTGCAGGATGCAGCTTGGATACTTCCAGGTGATGGCCGACCCTGTTTCCACCTGCGTCCACGAGATCTTCGAATTTTTGCCCAGGCATTTGCCGCGCTTGGTGACGAAGTTGTAAATTCCGCCCTTGCCTTCCTTGTCGCCCGGATACCAGTTCTGTACCGTCGAATACTTGATCGTGGCGTTGTCGAGCGCCACCAGTTCGACCACGGCGGCGTGCAACTGATTTTCATCGCGCATCGGCGCCGTGCAGCCTTCGAGATAACTGACGTAAGCACCTTCATCGGCGATAATCAGCGTGCGCTCAAACTGCCCGGTTTCCTTTGCGTTGATGCGGAAATAGGTTGAAAGTTCCATCGGGCAACGCACGCCCTTCGGAATGTAAGCGAATGAGCCGTCACTGAACACGGCTGAGTTGAGGGTGGCATAGAAGTTGTCCGTGTAGGGAACTACCGAGCCGAGCCATTTCCTGACCAGGTCAGGATGCTCCTGCACCGCTTCAGAAAATGAACAGAAGATGATTCCAAGTTGCGCCAGTTTTTCCTTGAACGTCGTTGCCACTGAAACGCTGTCAAACACCGCGTCCACGGCGACGCCGGAAAGCAGTTCCTGCTCTTTCAGCGGAATGCCCAGCTTTTCATAGGTCCTGACGATCTCGGGGTCAACTTCATCCAGGTTCCTGGGCCTGCTCGTCTTCGACTTGGGCGCTGCGTAATAATATATCGCCTGATAGTCGATGGGATCATGCTTGATGTTGGCCCACGTCGGCTCCGTCATGGTGAGCCAGTGCCGATAGGCCTTCAGCCGCCACTCCAGCAGCCACTCCGGCTCATTCTTCTTGGCGGAGATCAGCCGGATAACATCCTCATTCAACCCGCGCGGGACGGTTTCCTGCTCGATTTCCGTTACAAAGCCGTACTTGTACTCTTGCGTGGCAAGCTCTTGAACGTTGTTTGCCGGTGTGGCCATTACCCTCACTCCTTCGCTTGGAACTCGAAACGCCGGGGAACTTTGCAGCGTTTAAGACCCGCCTTCATTCGGCCAAGTGTCAAGTCAAATCTCGACGCTACGCAGGCTTCCCGAAGCGTCTTTTTGAACCTCTTCAATGCTATCGAATCTATACCGCATAGTCAAGATTATTGCTGTACATTTTTGTCAAGATTCCTCAGGAATTTGCGACGAACAAGCCCCGTACCCAATAGAATATAAGCCTTGTGAAATCTGTTGGTTATGAAACTGCGGTTCTTCATCGTGTACGGACCCCTTCAGCATGAGGCCGCAAAAACGAACGACCTTACTATTCGCCGAGGTTCAACCGGAAGCCGACCCGGAACAATGTTGGGGAGCCGAGCTCTGGAACCGGAGTCCTCTGCACAACATACCGCTCGTCAAAAATGTTTTCGACGGCCACATAGGCTTCAGTATCGCGCCAAATGCGTCGTGAAAGGGAGGCATCCAACGTAAAGAACCTGCCCAGAGGGAGTTGGTTCAGGTCGTCGTCATACTGGTTCCCGACAAACCGTCCCTGCACGCCCAGGGTCAGTCGCCGCCATCGACTTGAGGCTGTGGGGTCCGAATAGAGGGCCTGGAAGGTGATGACATTTCGAGGGACCTGCGGAATTTCAAGTCCCACAAGTGCCGGGTTTGCGGGAAAGCTCAGGACGGCGGCATCGACGAACTCGTAGCCGCTTGTGAGTTCAAATGTGCGGGTGAGATGCAGCGCTGCATCAAGATCGATCCCCCGTGAGCGCGTCCGCCCGAGGTTCTGCCGCTGGCGCGTGATCAGGTTAGGGGTGACATTCAACGTAATGTTGGCAATCGGGTCGGAGACATCGCTCCAGAAGAAGACGCCGCGTCCGGTCAGCCTGTGCCTGAAGGCGCCGAATTCCGCTCCAGCCTCGGCACCGGTCAGGCGCTCGGCGCGGAGTTCAGAATTGGCATTAGTCACCACATTCCCCACCCGGAAGCCGCGATAGAGCTCGTTGAGCGTCGGGGCGCGAAAGGCGCGATATGCTGAGCCTACCAGCGAAATGTTCGTGTTCAGCCGGTACATCATGCCCAGGCGGGGGCTGAAAGCGGACTCGGTGCGTTCGGGGAAATGGATAACCCTGGACGGCCCTGGGGCTGACAAAGGCGTCGTCGTTGACAGCGCATCATAGTTCCGCCAATGGTCAAAGCGGACGGCCGCCGTTACCAGCCAGCGCGAAGTGAGGCGCACTAAGTCTTCCCCGTAGATTCCTGCCGTGCGCTGCCGGCCGCCCGCGCCAAGAGCTGAAGTCGCACGCCCGTTGAAGAAGCCGATTTCGTTGCTCGAGCCTCGGACTTCCATGCCGTCGAATCCTGCCAGCAGGGTTTGTTTTGCTCCCAGCGGGCGGTTCCATTGCAATTCAAGGCCGGTCTGCTGGGCCGGCACGCGCTGGGAGCGCGTCAGCGATTCGCTGTTACGGTCTGCGGCGACGGCGGAGAACGTCTGGTCAAAGAGTTCCGGCCCGCCGAAGCCTCGAAAGGAAAAAGAACCCGCCTCCTGCGAAACCCAGTCGGCACCGATGGCCAGCCGGCGCGTGTGGGTGCGGTTGTAAGTGAGCGGCGTTCCGTTGGTACGTGTTTCGCGGAAGTATGTGACCTGGGCAAACACTTTCCCCTGCTCACCGATCTTCCTTTCAACCGCAGCGTCGCCGACCTCGTGCTCCGATCCTGCACGGGTGTCAACCGTCCCACGATAACGCGGGTCAACCAGAACGTAGCCGTCCGTGTTGAAGGCTTCACCATCAAAGCTAAACTGCCACGGTCCGCTGTTGATGCCGGACCAGAATGAACCCATCGGAGTGTTCTCGTTCCCGTACGATGTATCGAGTGAAAACGATGTCATGGTGGGCTTGCGCGTGAGGATATTAATGACGCCGCCCATGGCACTTGAACCATACAGGTCCGAGACGCCCCCACGAACGACTTCCATGCGGCCCACGGCCTCGAGCGGGACACGGTCCCAGTAAATCCACCCGCCAAAGGGATCATTCAATGGAATTCCGTCCACCAGAACCAAAGCACGGCTGGCGCCGCTTGCGCCCACTCCCCGCAACGAGACGCCTTGCGCGGTGGGATTAGCCCAGCGGCTTCCTGTTCTTCGGAAAAGGGTGAAGCCCGGCACCTGGAGGAGCGCACTATCAAGCGTGGGAGCGGCAGTTGCGGCCAGTTCGTTCTGCGTGAGCACGCGAACATCGGCCGTGGTCTGGCTCAACGGGGTTTGCATCCTTGTCGCTGTGACTGTGATTTGCTGCGCGGGGGCAGACGGACGGAGGACAATCGTGAGTGAAACGCTTCCTTGTTTTCCGGCACTCCAGTTTTTTTCAACGGTAGCCATTCCGCCGGCACTGATGGTCACCTTGCCGCTGGAAGAGGGAACCTTGTCGAAGTCAAACCCTCCGTCAGGGCCCGTGATTTGCGAGGCGTGATAACCTGGCGACTCGATTGAGACAGTTGCGCCCGTGACGACAGCTCCGCTCTGGTCCCTGACAACGCCTTCGACGCGGTATTGAGCCTTTGGACTTCGCGCCTGTGCCCGGCCGCTTGGTGCGAGCAGGCAGGCGATTATCCCCATCAGGCCGGCGACCCAAACAAGTCGAAGCGGTTTCATCCTAATCTCATCAGACTCATCCGGCTGTTGTCCCTGCGGCAACCTGTCGAATAGGGATTAGCGGGCGAAGCCGGGAAGTTAAAAGAGCAGCAAACAGAGATTCTATCAGACAGGAACGAGCAGGTTCTCGGCAAAGGGCCATTCGTGGTCAAACCACTGGCCGTCGCAGCGGAAGCCGGTCCGGCGCGCCATGCCGGAAATTTCTTCAGGCGAGTACTTGTGGGAACTTTCGGTCCAGATGGTTTCGTCCTTGCGGAAACTTACAGAAAGTGCGCATTTGCGAATGGTGACTGTCTGGTCCGCGGTGGAACGAAGATGCATTTCGATTCGCCGCTCTCGCTCGTTGTAGAGGGCGACGTGCCTGAACTTTGCGAGGTCGAAATCACCGTCAAGTTCGCGGTTGATTCGCGCCAGCAGGTTCAGGTTGAATGCCGCTGTCACACCCAGCGGGTCATCATAGGCCTTTAGTAACTGTTCAGCGGGTTTTTCGAGGTCGGTCCCCAACAGGAGCGCATCGCCGAACGTCAGGATGTTGCGGATTTTCCGCAGGAATTCCTCGCCCCGCTTGCGCTCGAAGTTTCCGATGGAACTGCCAAGAAACAGCACCAGCAAATGCTGGCCCGGGCCACGGCGTGCGGCGACTTCTCGCAGTCCGTCGAGATACGCGCCCTCGATTCCCTCAATGGTGACGGATTCCATCCGCTCGAGTTCGCGTTCGCACATGGCGAGCGCTGCACGGGAGATTTCTATCGGGTGGTAAACGGTAGGCTGCCGGCGTGCGACCGCTTCCAGCACCAGACGGGTTTTCCTGCCGCTGCCGCTTCCGAGTTCCGCCACCACTACGGGAGAGTTCACGCGGGAGACAATTTCCTCCGCGTGCCGTCGCAGGATGCGTTCGTCGGCGCGCGTGAGGCCGTACTCCGGCAGCAGGCTGATGACCTCAAACAACGCAGAGCCGACATCTTCATAGAGATATCGCGCGGGAAGTTCTTTCTGATTTGATTTTTCAAGCCCTGCGCGCACGTCTTGAGCAAACCGGGTGATTAATCCGGCAGGGGAGCGGGCTGTTCCGGCCAGCGGCACGTTGATCTCCAACATCAAACTTTAATTACTCACACAGCGGAAACCGGAATAGACGTACTGATAATGCGCTTGAAACCAGTTCCGGAATGAGCGGCGCAGCATGCAAGCGGCAGTGCGCGCTGATCCGCCCTTCATCACATAATGTTTGCCGTCGAAAAAGTTCGCGGAGTAGCCCGGATAGAACGGAAAAGGTTCAAACCCAGGAAAAGGGTGAAACACGGTCGAGGTCCATTCCCATCCGTTCCCCAGCAAGTCGGCCACTCCAAAGGCACTGCGGCCTGCCGGGTGCGCATTGACTGGGGCCGGGTCCCAGCTTGCAAACGCAAAATTGCCATGGCTTTTTTCAGGTGCGGCTTCTCCCCATGGATACAACCTTTCCAATCCGTCGGGGGTTCCGTAGGCCGCGCGATGGAATTGTGCCTCCGTCGGCAACTGCTTGCCGGCCCATCGCGCGTATGCTGCGGCTTCCGCAAGGCTCACATAGACGGGCCAGTCGAGCGGTAAAGGAATTTCAGAAAACATCGTGCGATAGTACCAGGAACCCCCACGTGCAATCCAGAAGACAGGATGTCGGATTCCCTCCCGATGAACCCACTCCCAGTCGGCCTGCGTCCAGAGACTCCTGTTTTCGTACCCGCCCGCCTCCATAAATTCCAGGAATTCTCCGTTCGTTACCTTGTACTCATCGATGGCAAAAGCGGGCACATCCACGGAGTGAGCTTCAAATTCGTTATCCCAGCCAAAGACTTCAGGGTTTTCCCGAAGCCCCAGCGTTGCAGTTCCGGCAGGAATCTCAATCATTTTTCCATCGGGCGGAGAGGAAGCAGGCGGGTTGGAAGAGGGCTGGTTGACTTTGCGGTCGAGCGGAAGCTGGTGCAGCATGTATGCGAGCGTTTCGGCATGCATCAGGCGGTGCTCGATCGCCACATTCAAATAAACGCCCGATTGTGAGAGCGCGCCGTCCGCGCCTGTGGGAGATTCGCCTTCGATCCGCGCGTCCAACGCTTTGCGCACGCGATCATTATATGCTTGAATTTCTGCCAGTGATGGCCAATCGGAAGGTTTGTCGTCGGGCAGCCCTCCGCCAACGGGATCGATGCCGAAAGCAAACAGCTTGTCAAACTCCGGGTGAAAGGCCTTGATCCCAAACGCAAATGCGCCGAGGAGGTTCCAATCAAAGGCCTCAAGGTGCCCGATATAGAACACAATGCGATGGCGCTCCGGGATTGGGCGGTCGTAAAGTGCCTCGCGCAGAGGAATTTTGAAGAGCCTGTCCGTGATGTTTCTTGCCTCCGCAAGCCTGGACAGTAAAGACTTGCCCGAATGAGAATTTTCGACTCTGTTGTTCATTTACCTCGCCCCCTTTAGCAATTAGATGAGTCCAATCTGGCGAAGGTGCATTTTTCCTCGTGATTTTCCAGGAAGTGGAGTGTTTCTGCGGTCATAATAGCGTGTTGCAAACACTGATCCAAGCAGACACTGAAGATCTTAACGATGAATATGTTGCAGCAACCTGAACATCCTGTAGCGTCTGACCGCACCGAGCGGACGATTATGATTGAGTTTCGTAATGTACGCTATTCGCCCGATGGCAAGCGCGACACGATTTCCGGCTTCAACCTGAGGGTCGAGAGCGGCGAGACGCTGGTGCTGCTGGGCCGGAGCGGTTGCGGCAAGACCACAACGCTGAAGCTGGTCAACCGTCTGATTGAAGCGACCGAAGGCGAAGTGCTCGTGCAGGGCAGGCCGGTGCGCGAATGGGACCCGATTCGTCTGCGCCGCCGCATCGGATACGTTATTCAGGAGGTTGGCCTGCTACCGCACTTTACCGTCGAACACAATATCGCTCTCCTGCCCCGGCTTGAAGGCTGGCCGCCGGAACGCAGGCGTCAGCGAGTTGAAGAGTTGATGGAAATGGTGGCGCTCGACCCCGCAAAATTCCGCTGCCGTTATCCGCGGGAGCTTTCCGGAGGCCAGCGGCAGCGCGTGGGCGTGGCCCGCGCTCTCGCCGCAGATCCGCCCATTCTGCTGATGGATGAGCCGTTCGGCGCGCTTGACCCGCTGACGCGTGCGGGGATTCAGCGCGAGTTTCTTGCTTTGCAGAAGCGCCTGCAAAAGACCATTCTGTTTGTCACGCACGACGTCCGCGAAGCGCTCATCCTCGGCACGCGCATCGCACTGATTGAAAACGGCAGGCTGGCCGGAACGTATTCGCGCGCCGAATTTATGAACACGGATGAGCCGGCGGTGGCAGCCTACCGCGAGGTCTTGCGAATCGGTGACTGACCGCCGCGCCGCGCAGGCTGCCGGCTTGCCGCAGCAGCGATCACAGATCATCGTTGCAACTCGGCGGCCGTACGCGACCTTTACTACCGGGGTTTCATACAAACCGTGATGAAACGAGGAGTTTTTCATGGGGCTGCTTCAATTTTTCTACAGTAACCGCGCTGAGATTTGGTCCCTGACGCTTGAACATCTGTGGCTGGTCGGCCTATCGATGCTGCTGGCGGTGGCGATCGGCGTTCCGTTGGGCATCGTGATCACGCGGCGGCCGATCTTTAACAAACCGATTCTGGGGACCGCCAACGTGATCCAGACGATTCCGAGCCTGGCACTGTTCGGTTTTCTGCTGCCGATGCCGTGGCTCGGCGAACGGGCCGCGCGTCTGGCTGTCGCCGCATTAACGGGATACGCGCTGCTGCCGATTATCCGCAACACCTATACAGGAATCAGAAACGTTGATCCCGGTGCGCGTGAGGCTGCGCGCGGCATGGGGATGACAGACTGGCAATTGCTTTGGCACGTGGAACTGCCGCTCGCTATGGGCGTGATTCTTGCCGGGGTCCGCGTAGCGACGGTGATTACCGTAGGGATTGCGACCATCGCCGCCGCTATCGGCGCGGGCGGTCTGGGCGAATTCATCTTCCGCGGCCTGGCGATGGTGGATAACCGCGTGATCCTTGCCGGTGCCATTCCTGCGGCGGTGATGGCGCTGGCTGCGGACTTTCTGCTGGGGTGGGCTGAACGGCATCTGGCACCTTCGGCAAGATCATGAAAAGAGCGCTATGGACAATCCTGTTTGTTACGGTCCTTGCGTCCTGCGGGCCCCCTCGAAATCAGGTGATCGTGGTTGGATCGAAGAATTTCACCGAGCAGGTAATCCTGGGCGAGTTGCTGGCGCAATATCTGCAATTGCGCACGGGGCTCGACGTCGAGCGGCGCTTTTATCTGGGAGGGACCTACATCTGCCAGCAGGCGCTGCTTGCGGGAAGAATTGATGTGTACGTCGAATATACGGGGACGGCGCTCACGGCGATCCTGAAACAGCCCGTCGAGCACGATGCCTCGGACGTTTACAAAAGAGTTAAGGGCCTTTACGCCTCACGCTTCCATCTTGCGGTGATGCCTCCGCTCGGTTTTAACGATACCTTCGTGCTTGTTGTCAGGGGCGAGACGGCAAGAAATGATCATATCCAGACAATTTCGCAGGCCGTCCCCTATGCCGTGCACTGGCGCCCGGGATTCGGCTACGAGTTCATGGAGCGCGCGGATGGTTACCAGGGACTCGTGAGGACCTACGGTCTGAAGTTTGGCGCACCACCCAGAATCATGGACCTGGGGCTGCTGTATCGTGCGCTGCTGGACCGTCAGGTTGATGTTGTGGCCGGGAATTCGACCGATGCGCAGCTTGAGGCGGAGGATTTTACGGTCCTTCAGGATGACAAACACTACTTTCCGCCTTATCAGGCTGTTCCCATCGTGCGGGAGAAAACGCTCGAACTGCATCCTGCCGTGCGTCGGGCGCTCGAGCAGCTTGCCGGGAAAGTATCAAACAGGGAAATGCGCCGGCTCAATTACGAAGTCGTCGCGCAGCACCGCAGCGTCCGTGGGGTTGTGCAGGATTTCCTGCGCTCAAACGCCCTGGCACAATGAGCGTTGTATTGATCAGGGGAGGTTTCAAAATTCTGTGCATCGGCGGCAGGGCGCGAATTTATCCGTGCTGAAAGCAATGGTGAATGCAGCAGGCTTCAGCCCCTGGGACCATTCAACGGCGCCCAGCGGGTAGAGCCATGCCCTAACGCCGCCATTGAATTCGCTATTCATCAAACAGTGAACAGCAGGCTTGCCGGGTCCTCGACCAGTTCCTTGACGCGGACGAGAAACTGCACAGCTTCCATGCCGTCCACGATGCGGTGGTCGTAGCTGAGGGCCACATACATCATCGGCCGGACTTCGATCTTGCCTTCGACGGCCACGGCGCGGTTCTCGATCTTGTGCAATCCCAGAATGCCCACCTGCGGCGGGTTGAGGATCGGCGTCGAGAGCAATGAGCCGTAAACTCCGCCGTTTGAAATCGTGAAAGTTCCGCCGCGAAGCTCCTCAAGCGTCAATTCACCGGCCGAGGCCTTGCGCGCGAATTCCTTGATGTTCTTTTCGATTTCGGCAAAGCTCATCTGGTCCGCGTCGCGCAGAACGGGGACCACCAGCCCCTCGGGATCGCCGACGGCAACGCCGATATCGTAGTAATGCTTCAGGACCATTTCGGTCCCCTGGATTTCGGCGTTCAGGCGCGGAAATTCGCGCAACGCGCCGATCGAGGCTTTCACGAAGAACGATACAATGCCGAGGCTGACACCGTATTTTTGCCTGAAGCTTTCCTTCCATCGCGCCCGCAGTTTCATGACTTCGGTCATGTCAACTTCGTTGAACGTCGTCAGCATCGCCGCGTTGTGCTGCGCTTCCACCAGACGACGGGCGATGGTCAGGCGGCGGCGTGACATGCGCACGCGTTCTTCCATTCTAGGGCGGGGTCCTGGCGGCGACGGAACAAGTTGAGGCGTGGGTTTGGGTGCGGGCTGCGCGGCGGCCGGCTTCTCTTCCGGCAGCTTTGCGGGAGCCACTTGCTCCGCGCGACTCTGGATAAAGTGTTCAACGTCCCGCTGGCGGATGCGTCCGGCGGCATCGCTGGGCTGGACTTCCGAGAGATCGATTCCATGCTCTTCCGCAACGCGCCGCGCAAGAGGCGTCACCAGGCGTTTGTGCGCGGTTTCGGCGGGCGCTTCTTCAACCACACCAGATGCGGCGGCGGGAGCTTTCTTGGGTGCCGCAGCAGCAGGGATTTCTTTTTCCGTGGGTTGCGCTTCGACTGTCGGTGCCGTCTTCTCTTCCGCCGGGGCCTCCTCAATCACTCCCAGCACATCGCCGATTTTGACGTCTTCACCTTCCTGCCGTTCGATGCGCGCGAGGATCCCGCTGCGTTCCGCGCCTACTTCAAGATCGACCTTTTCGGTTTCGAGTTCGACAAGCACGTCGCCGACGGCCACGCGGTCGCCCTCTTTTTTTCGCCATTTTCCGACCGTGGCTTCGACGACGGACTCACCCAGTTCGGGCACGATGATTTTGGTCGGCACGATTTTTCCTCCCCGGATTGTCTGCGACGTTCTCGACTAAAACCATATCATCTTCGCCTTCGGACAACCTGGCGCTGAAGGCCTGCTGGACGATCGCCTCCTGATTGAGTGCGTGCCGCGCGGCGGACCCCTCCGCGGGGCTCGAACTCCGCGAGCGTCCGATGTAGCGCAGCCGCCACTGTCCGCGGACAAGTTCGCTGAGGATGGGCCGCGCGAACTCCCACGCTCCCATATTTTCCGGCTCTTCCTGCACCCACACGACTTCCTGGAGTTTCGGGTAGCGGCGCAACACCTGACCGATATCATCAATCGGAAATGGGTAGAGCTGTTCGACCCGACAGATGGCAACGTTGGGGCTCTTCGAGCGGAGTTCGCTGCTGACCAGATCGACGTAGATCTTGCCGCTGCAAAGCACCAGCCGATGGATTCCATCTAATTGCTGGTTCGACACGGCGTCATCGATCACGGCTTGCCAGCCCCCTTCCGCAAGTTCGCGCGGAGAAGAGGCAACCAGCGGATGGCGCAGCAGACTTTTGGGCGTCATCACAATGAGCGGCAGAGGGTCAACCCGGAGGAGCAGGGCCTGACGCCGCAGCAGGTGGAAATACTGCGCTGCGGTCGTGCAATTGGCAATTCGCATGTTGGTTTCCGCCGCCAACTGCAGAAACCTTTCGGGGCGCGCGCTGGAGTGATCAGGGCCTTGCCCTTCATACCCGTGCGGCAGCAGCATGACGAGGGAAGGAGTCAGCCCCCACTTGGCCCGCGCTGAAACCACGAATTCATCGATCATGACCTGCGCGCCGTTGACGAAGTCGCCGTACTGGGCTTCCCAGATCACCAGGCGGCCCGGCTCCTGCAGGCTGTAGCCGAACTCGAAGCCCACTACGGCGTTTTCAGTCAGCGGGCTGTTGTGGATTTCAAACGCTGCCTTGGCCTGTGCAAGGCCCTGCAGCGGCGCGTATTTTTGCCCTGTCTTGACATCATGAAAGACGGCATGCCGCTGGCTGAATGTTCCGCGTTCCACGTCCTCGCCGGTCATGCGGACGGCGATGCCGTCCGCAAGAATCGACGCCAGCGCCAGTTCCTCCGCCGTCGCCCAGTCGATCGTCCTCGCGTCGGGATCGTCAAGGACCTTTGCCCGCCGGCTGCGGGCGCGTTCCAGCTTACGATGAAGATTGAATCCCTCGGGCAGTTGCAGCAGGCTTTCATTCATTGCGCGCAGCTTGTCGAGCGGAACGGCGGTCTTTGCCTGGCGGGCCGCACCGGCAGGAGGAGGTTCCGGCGGCTCGTCAGGGGGCAGGTCTGCCGGCTTCAGCGATTCGAGGACCTGCTGCAGGTGTTGCATTTTCTCCTCGACAAGCTTTTCCGGCCAGCCCGGCGAAACGATCCCGCGCTTCGTCAGCGCCGCCGCCCATTGCTCCCGCACGGTTGGATGCTTTGCGATCTTTTCGTAGAGCAGCGGCTGGGTGAAGCTTGGTTCATCACCCTCGTTGTGTCCGTAGCGGCGGTAGCCGACCAGGTCGATCAGGAAGTCCTTGCCGAACCTGGCCCGATAGGCAAAAGCCAGCCGCGCCACTTCGATGCACGCCACAGGGTCATCAGCATTGACGTGCACAAGTGGGATCCTGAATCCGCGCGCAGGGCCGCTCGCATAAAGCGCGCTGCGGTATTCCTGCACGGTTGTCGTGTATCCCAACTGATTGTCGGCGATGATGTGGATGGTGCCGCCGGTGCTGTAGCCTGGCAGGCGGTAGAAATTCAGCGTCTCGGCAACCACGCCCTGGCCCGAAAAAGCGGCGTCACCGTGGATCAGGATCGGCAACGTCCGCGTTGGATCAAACCTCGGAGCACCCGGTTGATCGACGATCGTTCCCGCCGCGCGCGCCATGCCTTCAGCGACGGGATTGACAGCTTCAAGGTGGCTGGGGTTCGGGGGCATCGTGATCACCATGCCGACCTCCTCGCCGCCCTTGATGGCTTTCCGTGCGCCCAGATGGTATTTCACGTCGCCCGTCCAGCCCAGGTCTTCGCGGAAGTTTCGCGCCCGCACCGGGTCTCTGAAGGTGGCCAGGATTTCCGTGTAAGGCTTATGCAGAATGTGGGCTAGAACGTTCAGCCGCGCGCGGTGCGCCATGCCGATCAGAACATTCCTGACGCTCGCTTCGGCCGCCGCGCCGATCACTTCATCCAGGACGGGAATCAGCATGTCGAGGCCTTCTCCAGAGAAGCGCGTCTTGCCCGGGAAAGTGCGGTGCAGAAAATGCTCAAAGACTTCCACCTGCGTCAGCCGTTCGAGCAGCGCCTGAGCATCGACGGGATCATTCGGGTCGCGAAAACGGCGAGATTCGGCGGCTTCGTGGAGCCACTTGCGCTCTTCGGGGTCGCGCAGGTGGCCGTAATCGTAGCCGATCGTTGAGCTGTAAACTTCGCGGAGCGCCTGGATTACCTCATAGGCGTTGCGTTTACCGGCAGCGATCGGGCCGACAATCAGGCTGGCGGGCAGGCGGCGCAGGTCATCTTCCGTAATGCCGTGGGATTCCTCGCGCAGGGAATAATCGCCGAGCGGCTTGCTTCTGAGCGGGTCAATTCGAGCATCCATGTGGCCGAACTTACGGATAGACTCAGCCAGATTGACCACCCCAACGATTTTCGAGATCTCGCCGGCAGGGAGGGCTTCGGCTGCCGTCCGGGCTTCTTCCGGCGGGCGCCAGCTTTCAAAATAAGAGCGAGTGGCCGAATCGACCGAAGCGGGATTGGCGAGGTACTTCTCGTATAATTCAAGTACGTAACCGAGATTAACTCCCTGGAAGTCGTTTCCAGCGCTCATCTTGTCACCCTGAACCTTTACGGGCCGTACTGGCGCCCGCCCCTGCACTCTTTCGGAGGAAGCAGCGCCGCCTCCGCGGGCGTTCGCTGCGTCGTTTACCCTGCCGCTCAACCGGCAACAATAGATTAGCACTGCGGCTGGCGATCTGCACATCCCGTGCGCGGAAAACTGCGGGCGTTTCGGGGCGAATTGATGCCCTGACGCCGACATTGTATGGGCGTTGAAGCAGTTCGCACCGTGCGGGCCTCCTGATTCCAGCATTCTTGCGTTGCACTTCGCGGCGGCAGGGTTTACATTCCTTGGACTGGACTCTTTTTCGCAATGACTCAGATTGAGGTGAGCTTTCATGACGATAACCGACGTTATTGCCCGCGATATTCGTTTCCCCACGTCGCGCACCCTTGCTGGATCCGACGCCATGCACACCGCGCCGGACTATTCCGCCGCTTACGTTGTGCTGAGGACCGACAGCCCCCGCGGCCTGGAAGGCCACGGCCTGACCTTCACCTGCGGCCGCGGCACGGAAGTCGTGGTGAAGGCCCTCGAAGCGCTCAAGCCGTTTGTGCTCGGCAGGAAGCTGGAATCGATTACTTCAGACATGCGTGCTTTCTGGCGCAGCATTACAAGCGACGGACAGCTTCGATGGATTGGACCGGAAAAAGGCGCGCTGCATCTGGCCACCGGCGCGCTGGTCAACGCCGTGTGGGACCTTTATGCCAAAGCAGAAGGGAAACCCGTCTGGAAGCTGCTGCTCGATATGACGCCGGAGCAGCTTGTCTCCGTCATCGATTTCCGCTATATCACGGACGCGCTGACGCCGGAAGAAGCGCTTGAAATCCTGCGCAGGAATCTGCCCACGCGCGCTGCGCGCGAGGCGGAAATGCTTGAGCACGGCTTTCCCGCATATACCACCTCAGCGGCCTGGCTTGGCTACTCGGAGGATAAACTCCGCCAGCTTTGCCGCGAAGCCGTTGCGCAGGGATGGACGCACGTTAAGATGAAAGTCGGCGCCAGGCTTGACGACGACGTGCGCCGCGCGTCCCTGATCCGCGAAGAGATCGGCTGGGAGCGCAAGCTGATGATGGATGCCAACCAGGTGTGGGGCGTGGACGAGGCGATCGCCAACATGAAGGTCCTGGCAAAGTTTAATCCCTGGTGGATCGAGGAGCCTACCAGCCCCGACGACGTTCTGGGCCACGCGCGCATTGCGCGGGAGATCGCACCCATCGGCGTGGCCACCGGAGAGATGTGCCAGAACCGCGTGATCTTCAAGCAGCTCTTCCAGGCGCAAGCTATCCGCTTCTGCCAGATTGACAGTTGCCGCGTGGGCGGCATTAATGAAATCCTCGCCATCCTGCTGATGGCCGCAAAATTCGGGGTGCCCGTCTGCCCGCACGCGGGCGGCGTGGGGCTGTGCGAGTACGTGCAGCACCTGGCCATTTTCGACTACATCGCTGTGTCAGCGTCGCTTGAAAACCGCATTTTGGAATACGTCGATCACCTGCACGAGCACTTCATCGATCCCGTGGTCGTCAAAAACGGCCATTACATGCCGCCCACAGCCCCCGGCTACAGCATCACCATGAAGCCCGAATCACTTAATCAGTACGAATTCCCCAATGGCAGCGCCTGGCACGCTTGAGCTGGGTGAGCAGCTATGTCGTTTGAATCCTCGATCGAATGGACCGATGCGACCTGGAACCCCGTTCGCGGGTGCACGAAGATCAGCCCGGGGTGCAAGCATTGCTATGCTGAGACTTTTGCCGAGCGGTTTCGCGGCGTCAAGGGGCATCCGTATGAGCAGGGCTTCAATCTGCGCCTGGTGCCGGAAAAACTGGGCGAGCCGCTGCGCTGGCGTTCGCCGAAGATGATCTTTGTCAATTCGATGAGCGACCTGTTTCACGAAGGCGTGCCGGACGATTACATCATCGCCGTCGCCAAAGTGATGACAACCGCTAGGTGGCATACGTTTCAGGTGCTCACCAAACGTGCGCCGCGTCTCCAGGAGCTTCTGCGCACAAAGCTACGCTTTGCAGCAGACGAGCCGCATATCTGGTGGGGAGTCAGCGTCGAAAACCGGAAATACGGAATTCCACGGATCGATGACCTTCGATCAGCACCAGCTGCGGTGCGCTTCCTTTCCATCGAGCCGCTGCTTGAAGACCTTGGGCCGTTGAACCTGGACGGCATTCACTGGGTGATCGTGGGGGGCGAAAGCGGTCCTGGCGCGCGGATTATGAAAAAGGAATGGGTGCTTTCGATTAAAGAGCAGTGCGACTCCGCGGGCATCGCTTTCTTCTTCAAGCAATGGGGCGGAGTGCGTAAAGCGGCGGCCGGCCGCGAACTCGACGGCAGGATCTACGACGGATTCCCCCGGGTGTCCCGTAACCCCGTGCCCAGCGCCGATGAGTGCTTTGCCCTCGCTGCTGCTGAGGCATCTTTCGTGCACGGCGCAAAGACGGATTTTGCCTTTCGCCGCTCCGGGTGCTGAGCGCATATGCTGCGGCCAGCGCCTGAGCGCGACGACAGGGGGACTTAAACTGGCCGGGCAGGCCGATGGCTCTTGGTCCAGGGGTTGACCCTTGCCCGCATGTTGTCCTGGATAACCAGCCACCCTTGCGCCCACCTTTCGCCTCCTCGAAACACTGCGGAGGCTTCCCGTTGACCGGTCCCGGTTTTGCGTACCTGGGTCGTCACAGCAGCTTGTGATCTTGGTCATAGCTCCGTGTGATCTGCTTCGCGGATAGTGGTGAGGTCGGAATTGCTGGCCTAAAGGGGGGCAGCGATGGGAATAGATGTAAAAGCGCGGATCTATAACCGGGAACCGTTTCCGTATCCCGAGGAGCTTGCGCGTCGGCGCGACACCTTTGTGCCGTCCGAGCCGCTGAATCCGTGCGAACTTGAGATCGACCTCTTCTGCAAGGGCATGCGCGTGGATGCTTCCTGCACGCCGGGCGAAGTCGGTCGCCCGCTGGTGCGCACGCGTGCAGGTCTGGGAAGCGGGCTTGAGATCATCATCCCGGGCAAGCTCAAGGACGTGTGGGTGAACGTTCCGGTTGAGGAGGCTTTTGCACAGAAGTCGTGCTACCGAATTGTGCGGGAAGGTGAGAGTTTCAGGATCATCGACGAAAGGCAGGGATTCAGCTATCCGGTCAGGCTTTCGCCGGAAGCGCCGTGGTACTCGCGCAGGACTTCGCGAGGCATTCCGATGCAGAGGATCGGTGTGTTGCAGGGGACTTATCTGGGCATCTACATCTCGAATTCATGCGGCTTCTGGTACCACTCGCCGTCGCTGAATTGCAAGTTCTGCACGACGGGGCTGAACGTGGGCGTGAATGAGGTTGAGCTGAAAGACGTCGAGGACGTGGTGGAAGTGGCACAAACGGCAAAGAAGGAATCGGGGGTCACATTTGTGCATTTCAATTCGGGCTATCAGACGAATCGGGACCTTGACCGGGCGGCGCCTTACGTCAAGGCCGTGAAGTCACGCGTGGGCGCGCTGATCGGGGTCCAGTTGACGCCCAGCCGCGATCTTTGGAAGTACGACCGGCTGATCGATCTCGGAGCGGACCACTTCAGCTTCTGCTACGAGTTCCAGAACCCTGAGTATTTCGCAAAGTTCTGCCCCGGCAAAGAGAAGCTGATCGGGCAGAAGACATTCTTCCGTGCCCTGGAATATACGGCGAAGAAACTTGGCAAGGGCGCCTGCTCGGGGGAAATCATCGCAGGGATCGAACCGATTGAAGACACCATCGCCGCGATTGACATGATCGCCGGCATGGGGGCGTTTCCCACGGTGTGCATCTTTCGGCCCACCATCGGCGCCGACATGGAGCATTGGCCGAGCCCGCGCTATGAAGACATGGTCGTGGTGTTCAGGCATCTGTACGAAGCGTGCCGGCGGAATGGAATTCCGATGGATGTGACGCCGAATATCGAGGTCAGCCTTGTTGTCCAGCCGGGCGATACCCGGTATCTGGCTGAGCCGGGACTGGCGACGATGTTGTATGACTTGAAAATGGGCCTGCTGAAAAGAGCAGCACGGCCTTACTTCTGGTGGGCGCGCCGGCCGAAGAACATCAAGGCGTCAGACGTCCTCAGCGGGGAATAGCTGACTGACGAGATATTGTTTGCGAGCCGGGGCATGGGGCGTCAATCGCAGACCAATTCTGCAAGCCGGACAGTTGCGTCCGCGGCAGGGACAAGTATTCTTTACTGATCGCACACGAACGCAACTATCGGTTGAGATCCTGAGTTATTCTGCTGTTATGAGGGCCGGCAGAGCAGCCGAGCTTTGCCTCAGGCCTGTAGTGTGCTGTGCTGATGAGAAGCGACACCTAACACAGCGCCGTTGAAGGACATCACGATCAGGTCCGCGCGCCGCTGAACGCCGAACTTGGCGAGAAGGTTCGAAACGTGGAACTTCGCCGTCCGTTCAGAGATGTTCAATTGGCCCGCAATTTCTTTGTTGGAAAGGTTGTCCAACACGGCTTGTAGGACCTCCCGCTCGCGCCGGCTCAGCCCCACGGAACTGCTGATCATGGCCCGATTGCGGGAAATCGGCAGGATCGATTCAACAAACCGGGAAAGCAGAACGCTCGGAACCCAATAGCTGCCTTCAAGCAGTGCGTCAAACGCAGCCTTGATGTCCAAGCGAGCTTCGGAATAGGTCATCAGTCCTTTGACGCCAAGGCGCAGAAGGGGAAATGCGTTGGCTTCATCGAATCCTTCTGACACCGCAACAACCCGTGCGTCAGGGAACCTTTCCATGATTTCCGATACGAGGAGCGCCGCCATGGTTGGGATGCAGGCGTCAACCATGTAAAGCGGACAGCGGGGTATCGAGAGGCGGCGAAAATCTGAAGTAAAGTGTCCGTCGATATGCTTGGCTTTCACCCTGTAGGACAAGTCGGCCAGGAGCTTGCTGAACTCAGTCAAAACCAGAGGATGGGGAGATAGGAGGCAAACTTTCAAACACGGCTTGCCGTGTTTTCTTAACCTACGAGAGAAGCCAGCGAGTGTCTGCTCGATCATTCTAGTGCTTCTCCTTCTACCTGATGTTGATCATGTACTTTGCCGGGCTTTGTTTCGGCGAACCCCGGCGGTTCACCTACCCTGGAATGTCACATTTGAGCGGTACCAAGGTAAAACTTGCTCCGGTTTATTGGGCCCTCCCCATACCCAGTAATCCAGAATCGGAACCCTGTGACCCAACTGCAAGCCCAAAATTGTTACAAAGGTTTTTACCCGAGTCAAGACAGAAATTGTACAGGACTTTGCCTTAGGGCAATATCTTAGAACCATCCAATTTCATCGTATGTTATTAATTGCAAATACCTTAACTCTGTTTTAGGAGTGAAGTCTTATAAGTCCGTCCAGTCGGCCTACAAAAAGATTTTACATATAAAGTTATTATTTTCAGGATCATAGGCCGCGACCGCCTTCGTCGGTTACTCCAATGAGGATAGACCCAAATGCCATCCCGTATGCTCGGGAATTTTCGCTGCCACACGCCCTTTAAAGTTCGCCGCGGTGAGAGATTAAGCGGCATGAGTGCCATCACTTGTCAGGTTTGCTTCCTCATGTGCCAATGACAGCGGACTGAGTTTCCGCCGGCGCAGCGTCGCGTACAAACTGAGAACCACGAACGCTTCAGTTGAAACCACGGCCGCGGCCATACCGATCTGCGCGAAGCGTGGCGCCAGCGCAATGGCGAGAGCCACGTTAAGCGCGCCTCCGACAAAAACGATTTTGTTGAACTGACGGTCGAGCCCGAGAGGCACCATCCAGAGCACCCCCAGCATCGTGCCGACCGCATCCAGCAGCGGCAGAGGCGCCATGACTTCCAGGACGGGAACCGATGCTCCAAAGCTTTTCCCAAGAATAAAGGGGATAGCCCACGGAGCCGACAGAAAAGCGGCAAGACTCAACATCATGCCGGTTGAAGTCATGACAATCACACTGAATCTTGCAAGCCGGAACGCCTGGGGCCGATCGTGGCGGACCATATGACTCAGGCGCGGATAAAGGCCCTGGTGGACCGGGACCAGCAACCCCATTAGAGCCCGCGCAAGTTTTTCCGCCCCGGCATAAAAGCCGACGGCCTCAGGTGCGGCGAGCAGTCCAAGAATAAACGAGTTGCCCGCTCCATAGAGACTCATCGAGCTGCGGAAAAGAAACATGCTCCAACCCATTTTGAGCGCGTTTCGTGTCAGCCGCCAGGTGGGGAGCCTGAGCGGAATTTCCCGGTAAACCACGGCAGCGGCGACCGCAAAGGAGAAGATTGCGCCGCAGCCCTGCAAGGCAAGCACGCGCCATCCATCTTCAGGGCGGCGAACCAGGATGAAAATCGCCGCCGTCGCCGCCGTTCTTCCAACGATGTCGAGTACGGCGATGGGCCGCATCCGTTCGACTCCCTGGTAGTACCACAGCATGCTCAGGGACTGTGCTGCCGCCCAGAAAACCGCGGCCCAGAGATAGGCCGGATGATCGTGAAAGAGCGGCACCCAAGGTTTGATCAACAGCGCGAGCGCCGCAGCACCCATGGCGAGCAGCAGCTTGGCCCCCATAACTCCCGCCACAAGGTTGGCGAGTTCTGCCTTCGATTCCCGGCTTGCAGCCACTGCACGTGTCGCAGAAAGATGGAACCCATATTCAATCCCGATGCCGGCGTAGGCACCGAACGCCTGCGCGAAAGCCACCAGACCCCACACACCGGGCCCGAGCACTCGAGTCAGATAGGGAATTGTGATCAGCGGAAGGATGTAGTTGGTGAACTGCACGCCGTACAACGAGGCAACATTCCGCGCCAGGTTTCGGTCAACCGACCATTCGCGTAATCGGGCGCGGATGTCCTGCATGCTGCATCACTCTCCAAAGGGGCAGCGGTGCCTTGCTCCCCAGTGTGCCTAAACTATGTAGCGGAGGCTGGGTTGGAACGCAAAGGATTTTTTCGAGCCGCCGCAAGGGAAGACCGTGCCGAGGCTGCGTCCTTCAGCGCGATTGGAAGTTGTTCCCCCTGGCGGATTCCAGGCGAGTATGATCCGGGTCAAGATCGCCGCGCCGATGTTCAGCGTTAAGAGAGAAACACCGCTGCTACCAGCGCTGGTGGACCTGCTCTCGAAGCTGCGAATCGTAAATCTGGCGTACCTTTTGCATGACCGCATCGCTGAGCGGCGCGAGGTCGGATGCGCGGGCGTTATCCTCCACCTGGGAAGGACGCTTGCCGCCCGGAATAGCGCAGGTGACGGCATCAAACATCAGAATCCAGCGCAATGCAAACTCGGCCATCGTGCTTCCCGCAGGCGCAAGTTTACGCAACTCGTCGACAATCTCCAGGCCCAGTTCGTAATCGACGCCCGAAAAGGTTTCACCTTTGTCAAAGAGCTCACCCTCGCGATTCGAGTTGCGATGGTCGTCTTTCGGGAAAGTCGTTTCGCGGGTCATGCGGCCCGTCAGCTGACCACTGGCAAGCGGCACCCGTGCAAGGATGCCCACACGGCGGCGCTTGGCTTCGGGAAAGAAGAGTTCTGCCGGCCGTTGGCGGAACATATTAAAGATGATCTGGACGCTCTGGATACCGGGATATTCAAGCGCCTTGAGGCCTTCCTCAACCTTCTGAACGCTGACGCCGTAATAGCGGATCTTCCCGGCCTTCACCAGATCATCCAGCACCTGGAAAACTTCCGGGCGATAATAGACCTGGGTCGGCGGGCAGTGGAGTTGAACGATGTCCAGGCAATCCGTCTGTAGGTTGCGCAAGCTGTCTTCTACAAAGCGTGCCAGGTTCTCACGGTTGTATCCTTCCGGGACGTGTGGATTCAAACGCTGGCCGGCTTTGGTGGCGATGTAGAACGGATCCTTCCGTTCCTTGCGCAGGCGGCCGAGCAGGCGCTCGCTGCGGCCATTGCCATAAATGTCCGCCGTGTCGAAGAAGTTGATCCCCAGGTCGAGGGCCTTGTGGAGCGCCGCCATCGACTCGCTGTCGTCAACTTTCCCCCACATCGACCCGATGGCCCATGCGCCAAAACTGATTTCTGAAACCTTCCATCCGGTCCTGCCGAGTTCTCGATATTTCATTGGTGCGTCTCCATAGATTCAGATTTTGATTTGACGGTGAGCGTCAGCGGGGTTCCTGTTTGGAACGTACGACGTTGCTCACCTCCCGGCCCCAATGCCGCGCCCCTCAGGCGTACTGCAAGAGTTTTGAAGCTGTACCAGCCTCAAGCCTTTACATGAATTCCACCCGAAGCCTCACTAGCATGATGACTGAGTCGCCGCGAAACAAACAAAAGGGGCGGCTCCTGATGGAGCATGCCGGTAGCAGCAAAAGCCGCCGGAAATCAAAAGAATTTTCGTCGCGGTTGGCATCGCACACAACCCAATCCCTCCGTCAAAGCGTCAAAGCGACCATAGCAGTTTTTTTAATCGCTGAATCTAAGGAGGAAAATGAAAACGAAATTTGCTTTCGTCACGGGGGCATTGACTCTTTCAGTGATGATGATTGCTGGATTTGCCGGGGCGCAATCGTCCGGGTCCGGGGCAATTCCCATCCTTCAATTCACAACGATGGTTCCTGTCAGCGGGCCGTATGTGGGCACGGCCAATCCCATTCGGGGCATTTCCGGCGGCGGGCTGCCCTGGAAGGTTTCAGTGGCCAGCGGAGAACTTCTGGAAAACGGCACGCTGAAGGTACGAACTCAGGGGCTGGTATTCGCTTCGGGCCCCAACGAAGGGCAAAACACCATTCCTTTTATGAGAGCCGAAGTCAGTTGCCGAAGCATTAGCAGCAGCGGCATGGCTGACGTGGTTAATCTCTTGACCAACGCTTTCCCTGCTGATTCCATGGGCGACTTGACTATCAATACCCGGGTGAATCTTCCGCACCCCTGTGTTGCACCCATTGTTTTTGTGACGTCACCGAACGGCCTCTGGTTTGCAGCAACGGGGCAGTAATCTTACTTTCTCAACCGGCGCCAGGGCTGATCTGCCCGCCAGATCGGCCCTGCGTTGCTCGGGATAGTGTACTTTATCCCTTCGCGGCTTCGGCGAGACTTTTGTCGAGGATGGCGACGGCTTCATCAATATCCGCCGGCGGGATATTGAGCGGCGGCGACATGCGAAGGACGTTGGCGTAAAGGCCGCCCTTGCCGATCACAAGTCCATTGGCGCGAGTTCGCTCGAGGACTTTATTGGCGAGGTCCGGTGCGGGTTCTTTGGTCTTTCGGTCTTTGACGAGTTCGACACCCTGCATCAGTCCCATGCCGCGAACATCACCGATGGAAGAATGCTTTTCTTTGAGGGCTTCGAGCCCGTCGCGGAAGCGCTGGCCTGCGGTCTGTGCGTTGTCCATCAGCCGCTCTTCCTCAATCAGGTCGATGGTTGCTTTGGCGGCCACGCAGGTGACGGGATTTCCGCCGAATGTGGAAATCGTCAGCCCCTTGTAGCTGTCGGCAATTTCGGGCCGCGTGATCGTGCAGCCGATGGGAACTCCATTGGCCATGCCCTTGGCGCAAGTCATGATGTCCGGCTCGACTTCCCAGTGCTCGATGCCGAACCATCGCTTGCCGGTGCGACCGAAGCCGGCCTGGACTTCGTCGGAAATAAACAGACCGCCGTAGTTTCGCACGATGTTGGCGACAACCTTGAAATATCCGGGCGGCGGCACGACAACGCCTCCGAGCCCCTGGATTGTTTCGGCAAGCATTCCCGCGACGGCGCCGCCGGTTGATGTCCGGATCACTTCTTCCACGTCCTTCGCGCAGTGGAGGTCGCAACTCGGGTAGGTGAGGCCGTACGGGCAGCGATAGCAGTAAGGCCCTGGAGCGTGGACGATGCCGAAGGGCACGATGCCGGCCTTCCGCCAGGTGCCGAGCCCCGTCAGCGATTTCGTCAACTGCGTGTGCCCGCTGTAGCCATGGCGCAACGCAAGGATGTCGTAGTTGCCCGTGTACATCCGCGCCGTCAGCACAGCGACTTCATTGGCTTCGGAGCCGCTGTTCGTGAAGTAACTCTTCTGCAGCCGGCCGGGCGCGATCTGCGCCATCTTTTCAGCCAGCGCCACGATGGGTTCTGAAGGGAAAAGCGTGGAGGCGTGCTGGAGACGGTCAATTTGTGCCTTGATTTTTGACGTCACTCTTTCGTTGGCGTGCCCCACGCTGATGGTCACAATGCCGCCCAGAAAATCGAGGTACTGTTTGCCGTCCACATCACAAAGGTATTGTCCTTTGCCATGGTCGAGAACCAGCGGGTCCTTATAATACGTCGCCACGCAGTTGAAGAGATACTCCCTGTGCTTGCGAACGATTTCGTCTTTGGTCATGGGTCCGTCCTTCGTGGAGTGTGTGAAAGAAGAGTTTACAGGTGAAAGCTGAAAGTTGGAAGAGGCGATCAAATGCCGCGCTGGAAACAGCCTGGAGTTGGACGGCCGAATTTCCCTTTGTGCTTCCTGATTCCAGTTCTCAAACGGGTTGCTGAAAGAACTTTCGCCGGCGGTATTGCACGGAACCTGTTTTCAGTCGTCTGGGCAAGAGCAGATCTCCCGAGTTGATAAGAGGCATCGGCCTCCGATAATGGCAGGCCTTGAGTTCCTGCCCGGCAACATGCAAGCCCCTGATCGCTGACTGGTGGTAACCGCTTACTTCAGGTACTTTGCCAGCCAGTCCTGCACCGTCTGATACCAGAAACGGCTGTCGAGAGGCTTCAGCACAAGATGGCCTTCTTCCTCGAGATAGACGAGTTTGGAGGGCACGCCCATGCGCTGGAGGGTCGTGAAGAGCTGAAAGGCCTGTCCTTCCGGAACGCGGTAATCCTTGTTGCCTTCGAAGATCAGCATCGGAGTTTTAGCATTCTGAATGTAGTACGACGGCGACCATTTCTCATAAAGAGCGGGGTCTTTCCACGGCACGCCCTTCAATTCCCATTCCGGGAACCAGAGTTCCTCTGTCTCGCCGTACATCGAGCGCAGGTCGAACACGCCGTCATGCGAAACGAGGACCTTGAAGCGGTCCGTATGTCCTTCAATCCAGTTGATCATGTAGCCGCCGTAGCTGGCGCCTGCGGCCCCGATGCGGTTCTTGTCCACATAGGGAAGGTTCGCGAGATAATCGGTGGCTTTCATCAGGTCTTCGTAAGGTGCACCACCCCAGTCGCCGGAAATCTCTGCTGTGAACGGCTGCCCATAACCGATGGAGCCGTGGAAGTTGGTCATCATCACGACGTAGCCGTAGGAAGCGAAAAGTTCAGCGTTCCAGCGGTAAAACCAGGAGTCGGTCCACGATTCCTGCGGGCCGCCGTGAATCAGCATCAGGCCGGGATATTTTTTGTTGGGATCAAAGGCGGGCGGCTTCACCAGGATGTTCTCTATCTGCGCGCCGAGCGCTCCGGGCGTTTTGATCGATTCGCCCGGATTCATCTCAATGCCGGCCATGAGGGCATCATTCATATGCGTCAGTTGGGTGATATTGCCGCCCGACGCCGAAGCCGTATCGATTTCAGGCGGTTGGGTCAGGCTTTGATGAGTGAAGACCAGATTGCCATTGGGAGCCACCGAAAGTTCGTCATTGTATCCTCCCAGAATTTTCTCAACGTGGGGACGGCTGACGGAAGTCTTGAAGATCGGCTGCTCGATTCCTTCCGGCGCGATGAAATAGATCGTGTCAGAGTCCGGCGCCCAGGCAAAACTCAGCACCCACTGGTCAAATCCGGCCGTGAGGTCTTTGATCCGGCCCGTTTCGCGGTCGTAAACGCGCAGACGGAAGAGGGATGATTCGTAGCCGTTCGTCGGCTGCGAAGTGTAGGCAATGTAGCGGCCGTTTGGAGAGAATTGCGGGGAGGCGTCAGAGCCGGGGTTTGCGGCGGTGATATCCTTCGCCTCGCCGCCGGCGGAGTCCACAAGGAACAGGTCATTGTTCGTTGTCCAGGCCTGGGCGCTGAGCGGCTGGGAGTGGTTTGATGTGTAGCAGACTTCCCTGCCGTCCGGTGAAATAGCGTAACCGTCCGGCGCGCCAAGGAAGAACGTAGGTGAAATGTAAGGACCCGGTGTGAGGTCGCGCGGTTCACCTCCGTCGGCAGAAACCGCAAAGAGGTGGGTGACTTTTCCATCAAGCCAGTGATCCCAATGACGGAAGAACAGATGATCGATCACACGCGCCTTGACCTTGCTGGATTTTGCATTGTCGAGTTGTTTTCTGTTGCAGGCCTCATCGTGGCAATCGGGATAGACTTCGGATGTAAAGAGCAGTGTACCCGCTTTCGAGGCCCAGGTGACGCCGTCGGCTTCGGTGGCGATGTGAGTCAACTGGCGCGCTTCGCCGCCGTCGGCGGGAAGGATCCAGACCTGCGATTGACCGCTTCTTGAAGAGATGAAGGCGATGGATTTGGAATCGGGCGACCAGCGCGGGCGCCAATCGGAGGCATTGCCGTGCGTAAGCTGCCGAGGCTCGCCGCCTGCCAATGGGACCCGCCAGATGTGACTGACCATCTTATTCGCATCGAGGTCGGGCGTGGATACAACATAAGCGATCCACTTGCCATCCGGGGAAACCTGAGGATCGGAAATGCGCTGGACTTTCATCAGGTCATCAAAAGTCAGCGGATGCCTGGTTTGTGCGCGTGCAGGCAGGGCAGCGGTGACAAGAATGGATATGACCAGTATCAGATAGAACCTGAGAACGTGTTGTTTCACATGCGCCTCCCCGAACCGGATGGTTCGAATCGGTTCAATGATCGGTGCGGGCAACGAAGCTGTGGTCCATTGTCCTTTGCAGGTTGCTAAAAAGCGCCTGGAGCGCGTCATTATCAGGCCAAGCCCTGTTCCGGATGGCACGGCGCGACGCGAGAAATCTGCTTTTCCTCAAGCGACCGAGAACAAAAGCAGATTTTCCGGGCCGGTAAAAGCAATGGCCCTCGGGATGACGTCGACCGAAGGTTTTTCAGCAACCTGTCAGCGCGACCGCATCTTTGGATACCACACGCCGCGGAAAAAGGGTATATCCATATTGGGCTGCACCCGTTCAGCATCAAGAGTTGAAACATCAACGTCCTCGATGCAATTGCGAACCGGCGGGATTTCGCCATCGTTGAAGATGCGTTCTTTCACCAGGGCAAGGGCGTCCTCGTACGAGAATGCCGTAACTCCACACCCCGGCCCGCAGCCGGCTGTGCGCGCCATCGACGGCGGCAGCTCGAACTCGAACCAGTATTTGTGAAGCACGGTTGAAGCCCTCCGAATCCACGGTCGTCGAGCCAGGCCCAGGCTGGACCCGACGGGCAAAGCAGGAACGCAACCTCACTTTGCCCATTCGGTATGGAACACGCCTTCCTTGTCAATCCGGTGATAAGTGTGAGCGCCGAAGCAATCGCGCAGCGCCTGAAGCAGGTTGGCCGGGAGGCGCTTCTGCCGGTAGCTGTCGATATAGCCGAGAGAAGTGGAAAGCGCCACACAGGGCGTGCCGACTTCAATCGCCGCGCGGACGATCTCCCGCAGGTCTTGGGTGCTCCGGTTCAGAATGGCGCTGAATTCCGGGGCCAGCATCAGGTTTGGCAGATTTGGATTGGCCGTGAACGCCTTCTGAATCGGGTCGAGCATCTTCGCCCGAATAATGCACCCGCCCTTCCAGATGCGGGCGATCTCGTGAAATTTCAGATTGTATTTGTATTCAGCCGAGGCCACGCGAAGCTGCTCGAATCCCTGGGCGTAGCATGTGATCACTGCCGTGCGATAGGCTTCGCGCAGGTGGTCGATAAACTTCTGCCTGTCGCCGGCGAATTTCTTTTCGGGCCCGCGCAGAATCTCTGAGGCGGCCAGGCGTTCTTCACGCTGTCCGGAGAGGATTCGCGCCTCGACGGCGTATGCCAGAGTGGGGACAGCCACTCCCAGATCCATGGAATCCTGCGCCGTCCATTTGCCCGTGCCTTTCTGTTCGGCTTCGTCGAGAATCAACTCCACAAGCGGCTGTCCGGTTTCCTCGTCCTTCTTGCCGAGGACGAGGGTAGTGATTTCGAGAAGATATGAATTGAGGTCGGAACTGTTCCACTCCGCGAAGATGTCGCGCATCGCCGGTACTGAAAGCCCGAGGACATTTTTGAAGATGTCATAAACCTCGCAGATGAGTTGCAGAATGCCGTACTCGATTCCGTTGTGGACCATCTTGACGTAATGCCCTGAGCCGCGCGGACCGATGTAAGTGCAGCAGGGGCCGTCGCTGGTTTGCGCGGCCATTTTCGTCAGCAGCGGCTCGAGGTGCCGGTAGGAATCTTCGTGTCCGCCCGGCATGAGTGACGGCCCGTGAAGTGCGCCCTCTTCGCCTCCGCTCACACCCATGCCGAAAAACCGCAGGCCGGATTCTTCCAACTCCTTCACGCGCCGTTCGGTATCTTTGAAGTAGGAATTGCCTCCGTCGATAACAATGTCATCTTTCTCAAGATGTGGTTTCAAATCCTTCAGAACAGCATCAACCGCTTTGCCGGCGGGGACCATCAGCAGAATGCGCCGAGGCTTTTCAAGCGCCGCAACAAAATCCTCAAGCGAATTCGTGACCGTGATTTTCTTGCCTGCCACAGCCGCCGCTACCTTCCTGGTTTTTTCCGGATCGATATCAAAACCCGCGGCTGAAAAGCCCTTGCTCTCCGCATTGAGGGCAAGATTTTTACCCATGACTCCCATTCCAACAACGCCGAGATGCCTCTTTTCCATTGTTGTCTCCTCAGTTGGCATGCCACCAACATGCCTGTTTTTGCGTCTCAAGGACGATTGCAGACTGCTGGCTCACGATTAAGGCGCGCGATTTCGATTCGCAAAAGGAATATAATACACCTCTTGAGCGTCACATTCCGGTCCCTCGTGCATCTAAGATGATAGATGCCAGGCTGGGCGGAGCGAGCGCGCTCAAGTTGGGGACCTGATTCACCATTAATGGGTTTGCTGAAAACGGACTCAGGCAATGTCATTTCGAGCGAAATGCGAAATCTGCTTTTGCAGAGGCACCTGAAAGAGATTCCTCGGAACGACGATGACGGAGGGTTTCTCAGCAACTTGTTGTTAAACGGATTTTACGCAGGAGGAGACCGTAGTGGACAGCCAGGCAGCAGCCCAGACTTCTAAAGACATACTAAGTGGATTTGAACTTGACCAACTCTGCATCAATACCATTCGCGGTCTGGCGATGGATGCTGTTCAGAAGGCGAATTCCGGCCATCCCGGAATGCCGATGGGCGCCGCGCCAATGGCTTATGTGCTCTGGACCCGATACCTGAGATATAACCCACTTAAGCCGACATGGCCCAACCGCGACCGGTTTATTCTTTCCGCTGGTCATGGCTGTATGCTCCTGTACAGCCTGCTTCACCTGACTGGTTACGACATGCCGCTCGATCAGCTCAAGCAATTTCGCCAGTGGGGAAGCAAAACGCCGGGTCATCCCGAGTATTCTCTTGCCGAGGGAATTGAGACGACAACCGGCCCTCTCGGTCAGGGATTCGGCAACGGCGTCGGAATGGCTATTGCTGAGAAATATCTGGCGGCACATTTCAACCGGCCTGGTCACGAACTGGTGAATTACAAAATTTACGCCATCGTGAGTGATGGCGACCTTATGGAAGGTGTGGGTTCAGAGGCTGCATCGCTGGCTGGCCACCTGGGACTCAGTAATCTGATCTATCTCTACGATGACAACCACATTTCAATAGAAGGCCCAACGGACCTGGCTTTCACTGAAAATCGGGCCAAACGATTCGAGGCTTACGGATGGTTCGTGCAGAAAATTGATGACGGCAACGATCTGGAAGCGATTGATCAGGCGCTGCAGGCGGCACAGGCGGAAAAGGACCGGCCGTCCATCATTATGGTGAGGACCCACATCGCCTACGGCAGCCCGAATAAGCATGATACGGCCGCGGCTCATGGTGCTCCGCTTGGAGAGGAAGAGGTCCGGCTCACCAAGCAAAACCTCGGACTGCCAGTCGATCAGGATTTTTACATTCCCAATGAGGTCCGCGCCCATTTCCGAAAGGCCATCGACCGGGGCGAGCGACTTGTAGCCGAGTGGGAGGAACGCCTTAAGAGTTACCGCAAAACCTTCCCGGACCTTGCCGCCGAATGGGACCGCTACGTGCGCGGCGAATTGCCCGAAGGGTGGAAATCGAAGATTCCGACCTTTGACTCCTCACAGGGAGCGATTGCTACGCGCCAGGCGTCGGGAGCAGTGCTCCACGCGATCTCGCCTTACCTGCCCACGCTGCTTGGAGGTTCCGCAGATCTGGCGCCATCCACGGACACGCTTATCAAAGGGGAAGGCGATTTCGGCAAAGGCAATTACGGCGCGCGGAATTTCCATTTCGGTGTGCGGGAGCACGCGATGGGCTCTGCGTTAAATGGAATGGCGCTGAGCGGCTTGATCCCCTATGGCGCGACTTTTCTGATTTTTTCTGATTACATGCGGCCGACCATCCGGCTCGCGGCCCTGATTGGAATCCGCCCGATCTTTGTCTTCACCCATGACAGCATCTTCCTCGGCGAGGACGGCCCCACGCATCAGCCCATCGAGCAGATTCCTTCGCTTCGCGCGATTCCTAATTTGTGCCTGATCCGCCCCGCCGACGCCAATGAGACCGCTGTGGCCTGGCGCGTGGCGATTGAAACCCAGGGCCGGCCGGTGGCACTGGCGCTGACCCGGCAGAAACTGCCTGTGATCGACCGCAGGAAGTATGCCTCGGCTGAGGGGCTCGAGAAGGGGGCATATATTCTTGCGGATTCAAAAGGCCGGCGGCCTGAAATAATCCTGATTGCTACAGGCTCAGAGGTTTCTGTGGCCCTCGATGCGTACGAGAAGCTGGTTGCCGAAGGCGTGGCCGCGCGCGTGGTCAGCATGCCCTCCTGGGACCTTTTTGAAAAGCAGACCCAGACCTACAGAGACGAAGTCCTGCCGCCAGAGGTGACAGCACGACTGGCCATCGAGGCGGCGTGTCCATTTGGCTGGGAAAGGTACATCGGTCCCAAAGGCGCCGTTATTGGGATGACGCGGTTTGGCGCGTCGGCGCCTTACAAAGTGCTGGCGGAAAAGTTTGGGTTTACGGCTGACAATATTGTTCGGCGGGCCCACGAGCTTTTGGGGCAATAATTATTGCCTGGGAATCGGAGCGTAGCTGCACAGCGGGCCTTTCTGCGGCGGGACCGGCGAAAAACAGGTGCAATGCCTGAATCCGGGCAGTGAAGGCGATATTTCGGAAAGGGGGAAGTGATCCATGAGTGATAATCCTTTGAAGCAATTGCAAAAATACGGCCAGAGCCTTTGGCTCGATTATATTCGGCGCGATGAGATCCTTTCCGGCGGATTGAAGAAAAGGATTGACGAAGACGGTCTGCTTGGAGTCACGTCAAATCCCAGCATCTTCGAAAAGGCCATTGCGGGCAGTAACGATTACGATGAGAGCATCCGGCGGTATGTGAGCGAAGGCCTTGATGCGGCGCAAACCTTTGAGAAGCTGGCCATCGAGGACATTCAGAACGCAACGGATGTGTTCCGCGAGGTTTATGAGCGCACCGGCGGACGCGATGGTTACGTCAGCCTCGAAGTGTCTCCTCTGCTTGCGCACGATACCCAGGGAAGCATTGAAGAAGCACGGCGGCTGTTCCGAGCGGTCAACCGGCCGAATGTGATGATCAAAATTCCCGGCACGAAAGAAGGGCTGCCCGCCATTGAGCAGACCCTTTACGAGGGAATCAACATCAATATCACGCTGCTGTTTGGCATCGAGCGTTATGAAGAAGTCGCCAACATCTATCTGCGGGCGCTTGAGAGGAGAATTGCCGAGGGCAAGCCGGTGGACAAGCTGGCGTCCGTCGCCAGTGTTTTTGTCAGCCGCATCGACACGCTGGTGGACAAACAGTTGGAAGCAAAACTTGCCGCAGCCAGCAGCGATGAAGAACGGAAGAAGATCGAGGGCTTGATCGGAAAGGTCGCCGTCGCTAACACAAAGTTGATTTATCAGAAGTTCAAGGAAATCTTTGCGCCTTCCCGTTTTGAGCCGCTGGCGAAGAAAGGCGCCCGCATACAGCGCCCGCTTTGGGGCTCAACGAGCACCAAAAATCCGAAATACAGCGACATCCTCTACGTCCAGGAGTTGATCGGCCGCGACACCGTGAACACCGTGCCTACTCAAACCATGGACGCCTACCGCGACCACGGAAAGCCGCGCGCCAATACCATCGAGGAAGGGTTGGATGAAGCCCGCAGGATTATTGCTGCGTTGCCGAGCGTCGGAATTGACCTGCGCGCTGTGACTCAGCAGCTCGAGGACGAGGGCGTCGAGGCTTTCGCCAGGGACTACAAGAAGCTGCTGGCCAGCATCGAAGAGAAAAAAAAAAGTATTCATGGGTCGCAGGCAGGTAGTCGGGTAGCTGTTTCTGGTGGACTTGAGCAGGCTGTTCAAAAGACCCTCACCAGGCTCGAAGAGGAGAAGTTTTCCCGGAGGCTGTGGGAGCGCGACGCTTCGCTCTGGAAATCCGAGCCTGAGCATCAGAAGATCATCCGCAATGCTCTTGGCTGGCTGACGATCACCCGCGAGATGCGCGGGCGTCTGGATGAAATCAACAGCTTTGTTGATGAAGTCCGAAAAGCCGGGTTTCGCCACGCGGTCCTGCTTGGAATGGGCGGCAGCAGCCTTTGCCCGGATGTGATGCGGGCAACCTTCGGCACGGCGCCGGGCTACCTTGCCCTTCACGTGCTCGATTCAACCGTCCCCGCCAATATCCTCAGGGTTCAGGAAAATATCGAACTTGATAAAACCATCTTCATCGTCTCCAGCAAATCGGGTGGTACGACAGAGACGCTGAGTTTCTACAAATACTTTTACAGTCAACTGCAGAAATCGAAAGGTGACCGCGCCGGGGAGAATTTCATCGCCATCACTGATCCCGGAACCGGCCTCGAAAAGCTTGCACGAGAGAAGAAGTTCCGACGAATCTTTCCTGGGACTCCAGACATTGGCGGGCGTTATTCAGCACTGTCAAACTTCGGAATGGTCCCCGCTGCACTGATCGGCGTCAATCTGGCCGACTTCTTTGAGAGGGCTGACCGTATGGCTCAGGCTTGTGGACCGGACGTCCCCGTCGCAGAAAATCCAGGGATTAACCTTGGCGTTGTCATGGCGGAAGCGGCGCGAACCGGACGTGACAAAATCACTCTTGTGATTTCTCCCGAGATTGCCACCTTTGCCGATTGGGCGGAGCAGTTGATTGCGGAGAGCACGGGCAAGGAAGGCAAAGGGCTGGTGCCCGTGGCCGGCGAGCCGCTCAGCGGGCCTTCAAGCTACGGCAGCGACAGGCTTTTTGTGAGTTTGCGGCTTGCATCGGATGCAGATTCTGCAACGGAACAGAAACTTGCTGCGCTCGAAAGGGCAGGTCATCCCGTATTTCGCATTGAAGTCGCCGATAAGCTCGATGTGGCGCAGGAATTCTTCCGCTGGGAGATCGCCACGGCAACGGCCGGCGCTCTTATGGGGATTGATGCGTTTGACCAGCCCAACGTCCAGGAGAGCAAGGACAACACCAGGCGGCTGCTCGAACAGTTCCGGAATGAAGGAAGGCTTCCAAGCGAACCTTCGGTGCTTGCAACGGACGGGCTTGAGTTCTTCTGCGATGCTGAAATCCGCGCGGCGCTGGAAAAGAGGTTGAATGGGACCCGGTCGCCTGAGGCCCTGCTGGCTGCTTTCGCTCAACTTTCGCATCCTGGGGATTACGCCGTGCTCATGGCATATCTCGAACGGACTCCTGAGATCGAAGAAAAGCTGCAATCCATTCGTCTGGCGTACCGTGATGCCTTGCGGGTGGCTACAACTCTGGGGTTCGGCCCGCGGTTCCTTCACTCGACCGGCCAGCTTCACAAGGGAGGGCCGAACACCGGGCTGTTCCTCCAGATTACGGCCTCCGATGCACAGGACCTGTCTGTACCGGGTGAACCATACTCATTCTCAGTGCTCAAGCAGGCGCAGGCCCTTGGCGACCTTCAGTCCTTGCAGAACAAGAAACGTCGTGTTGTGCGCGTCCATCTGGGCGCGGATGCAATACTCGGCCTCGACCGGCTATCAAAAGCGTTAGAGGCTGCGGTGCACCAGGTGCAGGCGACGCCGGCTTCAATTTAGTTCGCGCGCCGGATTTTACACAGCGGCCCGGAGGAAACGGAGACTTTATGGCGGATATATCTGTTGTTGCAAACCCCCTGCGCGAGGGCATGCGCCTCCGAAAGACCCCGCCTCCGTGTTCGATGGTCATCTTCGGGGCTTCCGGCGACCTCACACAGCGGAAGTTGATTCCCGCGCTGTATGATCTCCATCGCGAACGGCTGTTGCCCCAGGGTTTCTCTGTGATTGGCTGTGGCAAGACTCCTTATACCAACGAGAAATTCCGCGAGGCCATGGCGGATGCCGTGCGGAAGTTTTCAGAGAAATCGCCGCTGGTTGACGATACTACACTCGCCAGCTTTACAGAATCGCTCTACTACTTAACGGACGATTTCGGTGATGCCAACGCCTATTCCCAACTCGGGGAACTGCTCAACAAGCTTGATCGCGAACGGGGGACGGGCGGAAACCGGCTTTACTACCTGGCGACACCGCCCAGCGCCTTTCCCGTCATTATACGCCACCTTGCTTCTGCCGGCCTTGCTGCACCTGCAGATCCTGGAAAGAGTTGGACGCGGATCGTGATCGAAAAACCCTTCGGTCGCGACCTCGAAAGCGCACGAGAGCTTACCGCCGTCGTGAACTCGGCGTTCAAAGAGGAGCAGGTTTACCGCATCGACCACTATCTCGGCAAGGAAACCGTTCAGAACCTGTTGGTGTTTCGGTTTGCCAACGGCATCTTTGAACCCATCTGGAACCGCCGGTATATCGATCACGTTGAAATCACGGTAGCGGAGGATTTGGGAGTCGAGGGTCGGGGCCGCTACTACGAGGAAGCCGGCTTGCTGCGCGACATGATTCAGAACCACGTGATGTCCGTGCTGAGTCTTGTGGCGATGGAAGCGCCGTCGTCGTTCGATGCGGTGGAAGTGCGCGATGAGAAAGCCAAGGTGATGCGTTCGATTCGTCCCATCGACCTTGACCGGCTGGATGAATATGTCGTGCGCGGCCAGTACGCGTCGGGATGGGTAAAGGGCGAGAAAGTCCCTGCCTATCGTGAGGAGCCGAATGTCTCTGCGAAATCGGCAACGGAAACTTTTGCTGCGCTGAAGCTGTTCATTGACAACTGGCGATGGGCTGATGTTCCATTTTACCTCCGCTCCGGCAAACGGCTTGCCAAGCGGGTCTCGGAAATTGTTGTTCAGTTTCGGCGTGTTCCGCACATGGTTTTTGGGCGGCAAATCCAGAATCCCGTTGAGCAGAACGTGCTGGCCATGCGGATCCAGCCAAACGAAGGCATCTCGATCAACTTCAACGCCAAATTTCCGGCGCCCATCATGGAGATTCGGCCCGTCAAGATGGAATTCCGCTATGCGGAGTCTTTCGGCGGCGAGCCGCCCAGCGCCTATGAAACGTTACTGCTCGATTGCATGCTGGGCGACCAGACCCTTTTCAATCGCGAGGACGCAGTCGAACTTGCCTGGCAGCTTTTGACCCCGCTGCTGGACCGCTGGCGCGAGGATGGCGATAAAGGCCTCCAGTTTTATGAGGCGGGGAGTTGGGGGCCCGAAGCAGCAGACAAGCTGCTCGCTCGCGACGGACGGCGCTGGCATCGCCTCTAATGGAGTGTGGCAGGGCTCGCAGCGCCCTCCCTCCGGTGGACGGATGCCGAGCTACGGTTCCGTGCTGCGTGGCAGGGCCTGGTTAAAAATTCGGCCGGAGGAGGGATCGTTGCCCGTTTCCAAGAAATTCAAATCGCTCACGGCGGGTGAGCTTCAGCCCGCCAAGGTGGCCACACTGGAGGAGGAATTGTCCGACCTGTGGCGGACCGCCGCGGAAGATCCCGAGACAGAGCATCCCGTCGTGCGGGCCTCAGTCCTAACTCTTCTTGCCTACACAGAAAATGAGGAAGACGGCCGCGAGACTTTCAACCTGATCAACCACGTCATTGCGCAGAATCCTTGCCGTGCGATATTGATGGTCGCGGAGCCCAAGGCGCATCCCGAGGGGTTGTCGGCCTGGATCTCGGCCCAGTGTCATCTGCCTCCCTCAGGCGCCAGGCAGGTGTGCTGCGAGCAGATTTACGTCTTGGCCGCCGGCGAGGCGGTGAAGGGGCTGGACAACGTTGTTATTCCGCTCATCATTCCTGACCTTCCAGTCTATCTCTGGTGGAGAGCAGGACGCTTTGCCCCTCCGCCGTTCCTCGACCAACTTCTCCGAGTGACAAATCGCGTGCTTGTGGATTCAGCAAGGTTTGAAGAACCGGAGGTCGATTTGGCAACCCTGGCGCGGCAGGTGGCGCGCTTCCGCCAGGCGGACGGCCTGGCGTTCAGTGACCTCAACTGGGCGCGGCTCACGCCGTGCAGGGAATTGATTGCGCAGAGTTTCGACTCGAGAGAAGCCTGCTTGTGCCTGCCAAATTTGACGGACGTTTCTATTGAGTGGCAGCAGGCTGCAGAGAGAGAAGCCGACAGCACGGCCCGGGCTTTGCTTCTTACGGCCTGGCTGGCCAGCCGCCTTGGATGGCGCCCCGCGGCACAGATTTCGCCGGGTCCGGACCCTAACCGCGTCATTGAATTCCGGAATGGAGATAAGCCGGTCCGGGTGGAGTGGAAGGCAGGTCGCAGGGATGACAAGTCGCCAACGGTATTCAGAATTTGCTTGAAAACAGGGTCCACGCCGCCCGCCATGTTTGAGGTCGTTGAGTCGGAAGCGGACAAGACTGTGCGCACCCGTACGGAGTTGCCGGGCCTTCCGCCTCTTGAAAGGACTGCGCGGCTTGCAACAATGGACGAAGTCGAACTGGTGAATGAAGAACTGAAGTTTCCCGGGCACGACAGCATCTACGAAGCCGCTCTGGACCTGATCGCCTCGATCGTCAAGTTGTAATCTTCAGCGGCTGATGCGGAACGGATTGCGATAGGGTTTGGCCGAATGCCACAGGCGAGAATTGAAGTCTTTCCAGATCTGGCCGAACTGAGCCGGGCGGCGGCCCAGCGGTTTACCACGCTTGCCCGCGAATACAGCGAGGAAGGAAAAGTGTTTGCGGCAGCGCTCTCCGGCGGGAGCACGCCGCAGATGTTTCTGGAAATTCTGGCGGAACCTGAATTCTCCCAGCGGATTACCTGGGAAAACGTGCATCTTTTTCAGGTTGACGAACGCTGCGTCCCTCCGGACAATCTTCAAAGCAACTACCGGATGATTCGCAGCAGCTTGCTGATCAAGGTGGCCGGAGCTATGGAAAACTTCCATCGCATGAGGGCCGAGGATGAAGATCGTAACGCGGCGAGTGCGGAATATGAGAATGAGATCAGGGAAGTCCTCGCGCCCGCCGAGGGCGCGCTGCCACGCTTTGATCTAATCTTTCTGGGGCTGGGGTCTGACGGACACACGGCTTCCCTTTTCCCGGGATCGCCTGCGCTTGCCGAAAGCAGTCGGTGGGTCTGCCCGAACTATGTTGAAAAGTTCCAGATGCATCGCCTCACGCTGACCTACCCGATACTGAATGCAGCGCGTGAGATTGTATTCCTGGTTTCGGGCCCCAGCAAGGCGGAAATCCTGCGCCAGGTGCTCGAAGGGCCCCGCGACCGCAATCGCTTTCCGGCGCAGGGCATTGAACCCGTTGACGGCAGTCTGGTATGGTACGTCGATAAGGCAGCGGCGCAATTGCTCGATGCACGGCGCGGACACAGGAAGACCCGTTGATCAAAATTGCTCCTTCAATACTGTCTGCCGATTTTACGCGTCTTGGCGAACAGGTCCTCGCTGTGGAGGCCGCGGGCGTGGACCGCATCCAGATTGATGTAATGGACGGGCGCTTCGTTCCAAACATCACTTTTGGATCTCAGGCTGTCGCGTCGCTTCGCCCTTTGACGCGCCTTACACTTGAAACGCATCTGATGGTTGAACCGCCCGAAGATTTTATCCAACAGTTTGCTGAGGCTGGCGCCGACACCATCATTATTCATCAGGAAGCAACTCCCCATCTGCACCGCGCGATTCAGCACATTCACGCCCTCGGTAAAAAAGCCGGTGTGGCCATCAACCCGTCAACGCCGGCCGAGTTGCTCTCCGAAGTTATCGGAAATGTGGAACTCGTCCTGGTGATGACCGTCAATCCAGGGTTCGGCGGGCAGGAATTTATCATGGAGACCCTTCCCAAGATCCGCAGGGTCCGGGAACAGATCGAAGCCAGAGGTCTCGATTGCGAAGTAGAAGTAGATGGCGGAATTAACCTGGAGACCGCACCCCTGGCGGTTGAGGCGGGCGCCAACGTGCTCGTTGCAGGGTCGTCGGTGTTTGATTGTAAGAACGGAGTGGCGGCCGCAATCCAATCGCTGATGTCGAGCGTGTCGCGTTGAAAAGCCTCTCAGCCTTGTTCCCGCGAAGGGTTTCTTCCTGGTTGCTTTCGGTGCATTTGAAGCGAATCCGGGGCGCTGCAATAGAATTCTGATTTTTTGACAATTTCTTCCAGCGTCATCTATATTCACTTCTTTATTTTTGAGGATTGCAAGTTATCGTCACGGCATCTCCTGCAGCGCTGCTGTCGCCGGCGCCGGAATCCCGGGAACATCCGTGCTGCAGTACGGTTTGCCGCCATAACTTGCAGAACTCAGTAGAAGCGGTTCTCACTTTGCCTGGCGGGGGATTCCAGACGCTCATATGAAGATCGCGGTGCTTGGACTGGGCTACGTGGGTTGTGTGACAGGATCGTGCCTCGCCCGGATGGGGCACAGGGTTCATGGCGTTGACATATCTTCCGCCAAAGTGGAATTGTTAAACTCCGGCCATTCTCCCGTGCTGGAGAAAGGCTTGGACGATCTTGTCGCAAGAATGGTTGCGGCCCGCCGACTTCGGGCGACGCTCAATCCCGCAGAAGCGCTCGAAGGCTCCGATGTTTCTCTGGTGACCGTCGGCACGCCGTCACGGCGCGACGGCGGCGCTGATCTGGACCACGTTTCCGCCGTGCTCAAAGATATCGGCCGTTTCCTGAGGCGAGCCGGCAAATTTCATGTCGTTGCCATCCGCAGCACCGTGCCTCCAGGGACGACTGAGAGTCTGGCAATACCTGCCCTTGAGAAAGCAAGCGGCAAAAAAGCCGGGCGCGATTTCGGCGTTTGCTTCCATCCTGAATTTCTCCGCGAAGGGTCTTCCATCGACGACTTTTTTCATCCGCCTAAAACGGTTCTTGGCACGAACGATTCCCGGACGGCCCGGCGATTAATCGGGCTGTGGAAACCGGTCAAGGCTCCGATTTATGTGACCTCGTTCAAGACGGCTGAAATCCTGAAGTATGCTGACAATACTTTTCACGCCCTCAAGGTTGCCTTTGCCAACGAGATCGGGTCACTGTGCAGGCTTTTAGGTATCGACAGCGGCGAAGTTATGCGGATTTTCACCGAGGACACGAAGCTCAATATCTCCCCGCTCTATCTCAAACCGGGTTTCGCCTTTGGAGGACCCTGCCTGCCGAAGGACGTCAAGGCCATCAGCCGGCTTGCCCGCAAAAACGGTTTGATTCTGCCTTTAATTGGGAGCATCCTTTCCAGCAACGATTGCCATCTGGAAAGGGCCGTCGAACTGGTACTTTCCGCCAGAAAGCGGAAGATCGGCGTACTCGGCCTGGTGTTTAAATCCGACACCGACGATCTCCGGGAAAGTCCCGCTTGTGAACTGGTCAAAAGACTGATCACGGAGCGGCGGCAGGTGAGAGTCTATGATCCCCGGGTGCGCTTTGACCGCCTGATGGGCGCAAACGAAATGTTTATTCGCAAGGAGCTTCCAATACTGCCTCGAATAATGGCGGCATCGGCTGAGGAATTGATAGCCGCCAGCGAAGTCATCGTTCTGGCCGGGAACCATCCGGAATTTAAGGCGGCGCTGCAACTCCTCAGGAAGAGCACAATCCTGATCGATCTGGTGGCGTTAAAGCCTGATTTGAAGACTCTCGGTGTTCAATGCCGACAACTGACATAATGTTTCGAGCGCCATTTCCAGCGGAGTTTTTTGGGTGGTGCGCCGCAACCGTTGGAGAGCGTGGGGCATGCTTGATGGGTCCTCGTGCCACGTTCAAGTCTCCACTCAACCCGGATCGCATCCAGTCCTGCTGAAAAACCATCCTCCTGATGACGTAAAAGCCGCAAAAGTGCGATTAGTCCTTGACTTGCGCTGAGAAGAATTATAAATTTCTTATGTTCTCAATGGGTCTTACCCGTGCGGGCACTTAAGTTGACTCGAGCAACACGAGGAAAAGGGAGAGGGGAATGAAGATGCTCAATCGGAAGCAAGCATTGCAACTGGGTTTGACGCTGATAGCGGTGATAGGGATTGGACTGATGCCGTTGCTGGCGGGGTCGGCGGCGGTAGGGTCGGTGGCTGGGAGCCGGGACGCGACGTTGAGCGGAGAGGCGCTGGTGCCGAACACGACGGTTTTCAGCGGGGACCATCTGCGGGTGCGGGACGGCGTAGCGGTGGTGGCGCTGGAGCAGGGGAACCGGATGGTGTTTGGGCGGGAGACGGAGGCATCGTTTTTGCGGGAAGCGCAGGCGGTGACGGTGCAGCTGAGTCGCGGGAATGTATCGATGTACCATCCGGGGACGAGCGCGGAGGTGCGGGTGAAGGCGGGGGATGTGACGGTGTTGCCGGCGGCGGGATACAAGACGCTGGGGGAAGTGGCGATGCTGGACGGTTCGGTGGTGGTGACGGCGAAGGAAGGGATGCTGCAGGTGGAGCGGCAGGGGCGGAAAGAGCAGGTAGCGGAAGGGAAGACGTTGACGCTGCCGGCGGAGGCGGCAGCGGTGCCGAGTCCGGCGGCTCCTCCGCAGGGCGGGAATGTGCACATTACGACGGCGACGACGCTGGGGGTGCTGGGGCTGGGCGCAGGGTCGGCGGCGGCGGTGCTGGCGGGGATAGGGCTGTCGCGGTCGAACGACGCGAAGAACGCGGCGAACAACGCGACGGTGGCGGCGAATAACGCGACGACGGCGGCGAACAATGCGACGAATGCGGCGAACGCGGCGGGGTCGGCGGCGAATGCGGCAGGGTGTGCATTGAACAACGAGAACGCGCTGGAGAACCCGGGGACGCCGAGTCCGTACACGCCTCCGACGGGATTCAGTTGTCCGTAAGGGGACGTTGACAAGAGGCTGAGGATGCGCAGGTGGGCGACGGCGGAAGCGGGCCGTCGCCCACTTTGCTTTTGGGCCCCGCTCTTCACCCGAAAACGGTTGGCAAGGCTGGAAACTCTTCCACCAAAAGGCAGAGCAGACGAGGACTAAGAAGCCGCCTGATGGCCGGATGACAAGGTGTGACACTTGCCTGTGCTGGACCGTAGCGATATCCTGCTGATCAAAATCAACTCCCAATTTCAAAATGTCTGATCGCCAGCCCGCCGGGATATCCTTCCGCGCATAAATTTGCATTCAAGGCAGCATAGCGAGCAAAATACTTATTCTTTGTTGAGTAGGGAAACCGAAACCGCAGGACTGCCGGCGGTTACAGCTCGCCATTCGATGCCGCGCGGGTTCGTTTCCCATCATGCAGTTCGGAGAATGAATAGAAATGTCGATGAAGCTGGGAATCGTTGGCTACGGGGTTGTCGGGAAGGCGCTGGCGAAGGTCTTCCAGCATGAGCGAGGAAATTCCGACCTCGTCATCTATGACAAGTTTGTTAAAGGAATGAATTCATCAAGCCGGCGTGCAGCGCTTCAGAAGTGCGACCTGGTATTTGTCGCGGTCCCGACTCCCGAAGGTCCTGACGGCGCGTGCGACCTGTCGGCGATTGAGGAAGTGGTTTCCTGGGTCGAGCCGGTGATGTGCATCAAATCCACCGTTCCGCCGGGCACGGTTGACCGCCTTGTTGCCCGCACGGGAAAGAAGATTTGCTTCAGCCCGGAATATGTTGGCGAAACGGCCTGGCATCCACTGAAGGGGATTGAGAGTCATGGATTCATTATTGTCGGCGGAGAAAAATCTGTTTGCCGCCTTGTGGTCCAGGCCTACCAGCAATTTCTGGGGCCGCTTCCTCACTATTACATGACCGACGCCAGGACGGCCGAACTCTGCAAGTACATGGAAAACGCTTTTCTAGCAACGAAAGTGGCGTTTGTGAACCAGTTTTACGATCTGGCGCAGGGCTTTGGAGTGGACTTCAACGAGCTTCGGGAACTCTGGCTTGCCGATGAGCGGATTGGGAGGTCCCACACGATTGTCACCGCCGAGCGCGGCTACAGGGGACGATGCCTGCCCAAAGACATGGCTTCCATTATCCATGCGGCCAAACAGGTAGGTGGGGCTCCTTTGCTTGAGGCGGTGGACCGCTTCAATGATGATGTTTGCCGGAAAGCGGATGAGAGCCGTAAGGTAACCCGCGAGCGCCGGAGGACAAAAATCGAAAAGGCCTGAGCCTGTTCTTCAAGCCTTCAGGATTTCACGCACGCACTGAACAATGTATCGCAAGTCCTCTTCCTTAACTCCCGGATGAACAGGCAGTGAAAGAACGCTTTTTGCCAAACGCACCGAAACCGGAAAATCGCGGTCTGACCCATATCCGCGAAAAATCGGTTGCCGATGCAACGGCAGCGGGTAATGTACGGCCGATTGAACGCCGCGCTTTCCGAGCGCCTGCTGTAATTCATCCCTCGATATTCCTGCCTGCATCGCGTCCACGCAAATAGTGAACAGCGTGAATGCGTGGGATGTGCCGGGAACTAATTCAGGCAACTGTACGCCAGGAATGCCTCGAAGCCCTTCTGCCAGTATTTTCGCGTTCCGCTGGCGCGCTCGGATTGCTTTGGGAAGTTTGGCCAGTTGCACCAATCCAATAGCAGACGCGATGTCGGTGGTGCGCAAGTTGAATCCAAGCCGCACATGCCGGTAGCGGCTCACTTCGCCGTGGGACCTGAGCAGGCGGAGTTCGACGGCGAGCGAACTGCTGGACGTTGTGATCATCCCGCCTTCGCCTGTGGTCATGTTTTTTGTCGGGTAAAAGGAGTAACAGGCCGCGTCGGGAAACGATCCTACATCGCGTCCACTGAACTGCGCGCCGTGCGCCTGCGCGGCGTCCCAGATCATGCGCAGCTTGTGGCGGCGGGCCAGAGTCATGAGACCCGAAATATTCGCCGGCTGGCCGTAGAGGTGCACCGGAAGCAGGGCGCGCGTTCGCGGTGTGATACGGCGTTCGACTTCTTCTGGGTCCAGCGTGAATGTGACGGGATTCACATCAGCGAAGACAGGCGTTGCCCCTACGGCAGCCACCATCGAAGCCGTGGCGATAAAGGTAAAGTCCGGCACAATCACCTCATCGCCAGGACGCAGGAATGCCCGGCAGGCAAGATAGAGCGCTGCGGTGCCTGAGCTGACGGCCACCGCGTAGCGGGCCCCCGCATTCGCCGCAAACGCAGCCTCAAACTCGTCCGTAACCTTCCCGGCCCGCAGGTTCCCGCTCTTCAGAACCCGCTCGACGGCGTGAATTTCCTGCCGGTTAAGCGATACGTGCGCGATAGGAATTCTTCGAATTTCTGTTGCTCCTCTGCTCAGTTTATGAAGTCAAAGCAAGCACCGCAGGAACGATGTGGAGAGCTTCGGTGATGGCGTCGTCCATGCTTGAATAGCGCCAGGCGCCGAAACGCCCGATGGACCAGACACGCTTTGTTTGCAGAAAATGCAGCAAACGGCGCACTCGCTGGGCCCGTTCCAGATCGTGGACCGGATAGGCATAAGGAAAATAGTTTCTTACGACGCACACCACGTCCCGCGGCTGCTCGATCCAGCCAAGCTCGATTAAGTTGCTCTGGACCTGCTGCTCAAGTTCCTCTTCTTTTCCCGGTCCTGGATTTGAAATTTCCGCGGCAATCAATCCTCCGCCTTGGGGCGCCAATGCCGACGAAATGTTGGAAGGGAAGACCAGGCGGAAAAACGGAAATTCCTTTTCCGGGAAGTAGGCCCAGTGGAAGGGCCGCTGGACCGGCCGCCTGAGGCAATACGTCAGATTCAGAAGGGAAGTCCACCGGAGGCGCGCCGCTTCATGGCGCAACTCATCCGGAATGCCCTTCGACCGCCGGATAAGGACTGGTAATGGGATCGTCGAAATCAGGCGGTCGTAACCCACACGGCTTCCATCGTTAAACAGGATTGTGCGGCGGTCCAGATCAATCTCGACCGCCTCGCGATTGAGATGCACCTCCGTGAGCCGCGTTCGGAAAGCCTCGCACACAGTCTGGATTCCGCCTCGCGCAGGGTAGAAGAAATACGGGTTGTACCCAACCTGGTGATTTCGGCTTGAAACCACGTTGCTGATGACCTGCTTTAGCTCAGTCTGCGGGACAAAGGGCCTGATCCAGTCCAGACCCATCTGTTCGGGGACCACGCCCCACAGTTTCTGGTTGTAGGGGCGCATGAAGTGGCGCGCAATCCCTTTGCCGAAATATTCGTCCACCCACTCGCCGAAATTCTCCGGCTGGCGCGATCCGGCTATTTTGCGCTTGAGCCAGGCCCTGAGATAGCCTGCCAGGCAGTCGGCCTGTGCCGTTGCCGGCAACGCATTTAAATGTGTCTGGAAGGGATACGGCACGTAGCGGCGCCGAAAATGGATCCAGGCGCTGCGTTCCCGGCGGATCAGATTATCTCCCAGAATCTGCTGAACGAGGTCCCTGGTTTCATCCGAGCGGAAGTGGAGAACGTGCGAGACCGTGTCGAACTGATATCCGTCCACCTGCTGGGTCTGACAGAGCCCGCCCACGGCCGGCGCCTGTTCGTAAATGCTGTAGCCGCCCGGAGAGAGTTCCTGAAGGGCATAGGCCGCGCTAAGTCCGCTGATTCCCGCCCCTAGAATTACCGTGTGCAACCCCCGCTCCTTACACAAATTCTTTTTCTGCTCCGCAGCCTGTCCTCAAACCTTCCGCTCTCGGCCTCTCAAGTGAGGTATGACATTGCGCTTTCTCTTCTGACCGCTGGCACAGCCCGGCTGGGTTCCTTCAAATGTCGCTGATTTGCGAGCGAACGTTCGAAACCTGCGTGAAGACAAGCCGAAGACCAACTATTATCGCCTGACTCCGGCTTTCAGCGCCAGCGCGGTCTGCCATTTTGCGCAGGACTGGAAAATCCAAAACCAGAGGGAACAAACTCCATCCCCATGCCGCTGTGATGGAGGTCAAGGCAGCAGCGGCGGAAAGAGCGTTGCGGGAAATTGCTGTTTTGATGTACTTTAGCTTTTCATGCAATAGACCAGCGAACTGAGAATCCGCATCCGGTGTTCGCATTGAAGCGACACACTCAGGACCCGGAATACCATTCTACGGTCCTTCGCGTAATGAGAGGTCCTCATGAAAATTACTGATATTCGAACGCGAGTAGTTGAATGGAGGGGCCAGACGGTCCCGCCGCAGCCGCACTTTTGCACCAATCCCATGGACCTGCTCGAGCTTCCAATTGACACGATGGGCTCATTCCGGTTTCACGGTTGGCTGATCGTGGAAGTATTTTCTGACAGCGGCCATGTGGGGATCGGCAATGCTGCGCTTTCGCCGCGCGTCACCAAATCCCTGATCGATCTTTACCTGAAGCCGATCCTGATCGGCCAAAACCCCTTCGATTGCGAATTCCTCTGGCAGCACATGTATCGGCGCACCATGGCGTTTGGGCGAAAGGGAGTCGGCATGGTTGCCATCAGTGCAGTTGATATTGCGCTGTGGGACCTGATGGGGCAAATCCTCAAGCAGCCTGTTTTCCGATTGCTTGGCGGGAAGACCAAGCAGAAGATTCCCGTCTATGCCAGCCGACTTTACAGCCAGCCGCTTGATGACCTGGCGCGTGAAGCCCGGCAGTACAAAGACCAGGGTTATCGCGCGATGAAATTGCGATTCGGATGGGGCCCGGTGGACGGCGCTGCAGGAATGCAGAGGAACCTCGATCTGCTTAAAACAACTCGGGAAGTCATCGGGGATGAGGTTGATCTGATGGCAGACGCCTACATGGGCTGGACGCTTGATTACGCACGGCGAATGATTCCTCTGACGGCGAAATACAATCTGCGCTGGATTGAGGAACCCGTTATTCCCGACGATATCGCCGGTTATGCAGCGCTGAAGGCACTCAACGTAGTCCCGATCTCCGGCGGTGAGCACGAATTCACGATTTATGGCTTCCGGCAACTCCTTGAGGCCAAAGCGATCGATTACATCCAGTTTGACACCAATCGAGTGGGGGGCATTACGCAGGCGAGGAAAATCCAGGCGATGGCCGAGGCCTTTGAAGTTCCCGTGATTCCCCATGCCGGCCAGATGCACAACTTCCATGTGGTGATGGCAAGTTACAACTCACCCATGGCCGAATTCTTCCCGCCGGTGGACGTGGAAGTCGGCAATGAGCTCTTCTGGTATATCTTCAAAGGCGAGCCGATGCCAAAAGACGGCTTCATCGAACTCCGTGATGATTTGCCGGGGCTTGGATTGACGATCGATGAAGAAAGCCTCAAACGGTTTGAGATCATCGAATAGGGTTGGTTCAGGAAATCGAGCATGGATTTGGTGCCAAAGGTCATTACCACTCATGAGGACTGATTAAATATGACCGCACAGGAGTTTTTCAGCTTGAAGGACCAGGTGGCCGTTGTCACCGGCGGAGGGCAGGGAATTGGCGAGGGCATTGCACGCCGGTTCGCCGCGGCTGGCGCCATGGTGGCCGTTTTGGACCTGAAGCGTGATCTCGCCCGTGCAGTGGCGGAGTCGATCGGGGGCGCAGGGATCGAATGCGATGTTTCGTCGGCCTCTTCGGTTGAAAAGGCAATCGATGAGGCTCGAAGGCAGCTTGGACCGATTGACATTCTGGTGAACAACGCCGGAATCGCCGGCAGAACGGCTCCTCTTACAGAGTTGACTGAGCAGGACTTGGACCAGGTTTACGCCGTGAACCTGAAAGGGGTTTTCCTCACCTGCAAAGCTGTGATCGGCGAAATGCTGGAGAGGCGCTACGGCCGCATCGTGAACGTTGCTTCCATTGCGGGCAAGGAAGGCAATCCGACGCTGATTCCGTATTCGGCCACCAAGGCGGCGGTGATCTGCCTGACAAAGGCCCTGGCCAAGGAAGTTGCCGGCAAGGGCGACGTCACCGTGAACAGCATTTCGCCCGCGGTTGTGCACACGAAAATTCTGGATACGATTTCCAAATCGACCGTAGATTATATGGTCAGCAAGATCCCCATGGGGCGCACGGGGAGGATTGAAGAGATCGCGGCCCTGGTGCACTTCCTTGCCTCGCGCGAGTCGTCATTCACCACGGGGCAGTGCTATGACATTTCGGGAGGCCGGGCCACTTATTGACCGGACGGGCAAGCCTCAGCGGCGCGTCCTGCATTCGTTCTGCCTTCTGCTTGTTCTCTTGATTGCGGATGGGGCGTGCGGCCTGCGTGCACAAGCTGGGCCGGCTCCGCAGCAAGCCCGGGACTCGGCGGGTTCTACCCAATCCGCGCGCGATGTTTCCTGGGGGTTGTTTGCCCGCAACGTTCTGCACGATCAGAAGCGCATCTGGCTGTTTCCGAAGTCGCTCGCACATGGCAAACACTGGCTGCCGACGCTTGGGGTGGCCGGAGCAACGGCCGGGTTGATTGCGCTCGACCCCCATGACACTCCTTACTTCCGCCGCACGACCGCCTTCAATTCTTTCAATAATGCAATGAGCAGCCGTAACGCCATCTGGGCGATGGCACTGTTCCCGGCGTCGGTTTACGCGCTTGGCCTTGCCCGGCACGACTCCTATATGCAGAAGACGGTGCAGTTCTCCGCGGAGTCGGTGCTTGACGCGGAGATTCTTGCGCTGGTTGTCAGGGACGTTACGCAACGCGTGCCGCCGAAGGATATTCCGCCCGGCGGCGATTTCTCCGACTCCTTTTTCAGGCGGGGCAAAGGCCCTTTTTACGTTGGCAACGGCGGGTTCCCGTCCGGCCACATGATCGCAGCCTTTTCGATTGCTACGATCTTTGCAGAGCGTTACCGGTGGCACCGCTGGGTGCCGTGGGTTGCTTACGGGCTGGCGGGCCTTGTAGGTTCTTCGCGTGTCACTCTGCAGGACCACTTCCCTTCGGACGTTTTTGCAGGAGCGGCGCTGGGGTATGTCGTCAGCCGCTTCGCCGTATTACGGAAGTAGAGCGTGATCAGCGCCCCACCTGCGACGGTTTGCCCGCGGCAACAAAGAGCGCGCGCAGTTTCTCCAGGCTGATGTGCTCGAAGCTGGGAACCGCCAGGTCGGCCAAAGGCTCAAGCGTCTCGATGGGAAAAGTCGAGGCGATGGCGACGCATTTCATCCCCGCGTTCTTCACCGCACCGATCCCCACGTAGGAATCCTCAAACGCCACGGCATCCCCCGGGTCAATGCCGAGTTGCTCCGCAACCTTCAGGTAGATTTCAGGGTCGGGCTTGGGGTGCGTCACTTCATCGCCGCTCACTATCGACCGGAAATACGGGCGATAGCCGAGTGCATCCACGACGAACTCGATATTCTTCCGCATCGCGGAAGAAGCCACCGCCATGGGAACCCCCGCCGCGTGGCATTCCTTGATCAGCGCGTCGAGCCCCGGCAAAGGCTTCGCGTGCGGGCGGAAGGCCCTGCGGAAGGCTTCTTCAAGTTCTTCGCTGAGGGCCCGGCTCTGCTCTCGGGTGATGTCCGGACCGAAGAAATAGCGGAAGGCCGTGTCGTTCCTCTTGCCAAGAATCAGTTCCGGGAGTTCTTCTTTCCTGTAGCTGATCCGGTGGCGGTCCAGAAAATCCACCCACTTTTGCAGATGAAAAGGATTGCTGTCCACCAGCACGCCGTCCATATCAAAAATGACTGCGGCCGGTAATTCCAGTTGATTTTCCATTTGCCTCCGTTGTCGTTCAGTGGTTATCAACTTTCAATTATGAACGAGGAACCAGAAATCGGGAAGGAGCAACCAATGGAAATATGAATGATGAAATAGGCTGTAAAGCAGGTCGGTGAATGAATGCAGCTTTATGCGAGGGCCGCGGAATTACAGCCAGAGGGGCGCGATGTGCCGGTGCCCTCACGACATCCTTGTTTTTCTGTTACGCGTTGGCGGTAAAGATCACCTCCGACCGAAATTCTGGTCCCCTCCCGGGGATTCGTCACTCATCACTCGTCACTGCAAACTATTTCGGCAGCGGCCTCAATGATGCCAGCAATTTTGCCGGGGGCAGCGTATTGAGCACGTCCTTCTTTTCCAGCCAGCCGCGACGCGCCGTTATGACGCCGTAGCGCATTAATTCGAGGTGGTCCGGGTGATGCGCGTCGGTGGAAATCACGATTTTCATGCCTCGCTCTTTCGCGAGCCTGACGTGCCGGTCGGAAAGGTCCAGCCGCTCCGGGTTGCCGTTCAACTCCAGAACCACGCCGTATTTTTTGGCGGCTGCAAAAACCTTTTCGAGGTCGAACTGGAACGGGTCACGGCGCAGGATCTGCCTTCCCGTCGGATGGCCCAGGATGCGCACGTACGGGTTTTCCAGGGCCTTCAGCAGGCGCGTGGTCATGTCTTCCGCCGGCATATTCATGCGCGAATGCACGCTGACCAGGACGATATCAAATTGCTTCAGCAGTTCATCAGGATAATCGAGCGTGCCGTCGCCCATGATGTCCACTTCCGCACCGGCCCAGATCTCGATACCCTTCACCTTCCTGCGCGCGGCGTGAATGCGCTTGATGTTTTCGAGGGCGCGCTTTTCGTCGAGCCCATTGGCGATGGTCACGGCCTTCGAATGGTCAGTGATCAGGATGTACCTGTAACCCAGTTTCCTGGCAGCTGCGGCCAGCTCCTCGGCGCTGGTTTTCCCGTCCGAAGCGGTTGTGTGCATCTGAAGATCGCCCTTGATGTCCTTCAGCTCGACGAGCTTCGGCAATTTGTTTTTCTCCGCCGCTTCGATCTCTCCCTGGTTTTCCCGCAGTTCCGGCGGGATCCACGGAAGGCCCAGCTTTTTATAAACTTCTTCTTCGGTGCGGCTGGCCAGGACTTTGTCGCCTTCGAACAAGCCGTACTCGCTCAGTTTCCAGCCGTGTTTTTTTGCGCGCTCGCGCAAGGCGATATTGTGCTCCTTCGATCCGGTGAAGTACATCAAGGCTGCGCCGTACTGGTCGCGTTCGAGCAGGCGGATATCCACCTGCATGCCGTTTTTCAGCTTGACGCTGACCTTGCCTTCGCCCTTGCCGAGAATCTGATCGATGCCCGGATATTTGGAGAAGTGTTCGGCAATCTTTGCGTGATCAGTTCCTGTAACCAGCAAATCAATATCTCCGACGGTCTCGCGGCCGCGGCGCAATGAACCGGCGGGCGTGACCTGGTCCACTTCCTTCCGTTCTTTCAGGAATTCAACCAGTTCTTCAGCGGTTTCATACGCAGTGTCCAGCCGGAAGCGACCCGCGGAACGCTGGAAAGTCTCCAGCGCTTTCAGGATATTTTCTTCCGTCTTGGCGCTCATGCCGGGCAGACCGTGCAGCCGGCCTGCCTTGACGGCCTTTTCAAGGTCTTCGATGGTATTGATCCCAAGTTCCTTATGAAAAAGGCGCACTTTCTGCGGGCCGACGCCCTGCAATTCCAGAAGCTGCAACAGGCTTCGAGGGACTTTCTTCAGCAGTTCCTGGTGATACTGGCACTGGCCGGTTTCCACCAGTTCCTTGATCTTGGCCGCCAGGTCCACGCCGACGCCGGGGATTTCCGTCAGCTTGCGATTGGGATCGCGCGCCAGGTCTTCAGCGCGCTCGGGGTAGCTTTCGATTGATCGGCGAGCGCGGTCATACGCTGCGGCCTTGAACGACCATTTGGGGTCATCCTGCGTGATTTTCATCAGGTTGGAGATTTCTTCAAAGATGGCGGCGATTTCGTGGTTCTCCATAAGGCCCTCGCTCGAATTTTCCCGTTCTGGCGGCCTGCTTCCGGCGAGCGCGCAAGCCGAATATCCGCCCGTTAAGATCTTTGTCCGGGGTTTTGTTCATTGCAGGTCTGACGGCAACCTTCCCGCTTCCACTATGTTACCAGTTCTTTTTTGCAAATGTTCCCTTGCGAGGGCGCTCGGTGTTAGAATCGGCTAGCGTATTACCATGACGCTTCGCCGGCTTGGGTTGCAGGGCAAGATCGTCCTCATCATTGCGGTGGCGGTTGTCTCCGTCGTCGCCGTTTCCACTTACATTGCCATGCTCCTCACGCGCCAACTGGTTGAGGAGGACACCTATCGCAAAGCGCTTGCACAGGCGCGGTCTATTGCGCAGCAGCTCGAGGACGAGCACGCTCTCGAGGACCCGGCGGTTCTCCTGCGGGGACTCCGCCAGTTGGAGCATAACTTCCCCAGCATCACGCAGGCGGACGTTTTCACCCACGTGCCGTCTCATCAATTGATCGTTTCCACCGGGCCGAAGGACCAGGTTCTGGAACTGGACCATATCCCGGACATCCAGAACTACAATGATTATCAGCAGCCCGATTCCGACCAGATCACCATCGACACGCCGGACGGCAATTACTGGATCATGGGGACGACGATTCATTCTAACGGCCGGTCGATCGCTTGCCTTAACCTCAAGGTCTCGAAATTGCACCTCAGTGAGATCACGGAGCGGCTGGTGCTGCGCAACCTTCTGGTGACGCTTGCCGGGCTCGGGTTCCTGATCCTTGTTATCCACATCTTCTTCCTCAAGAGCATCCGCGGACCTGTGAAGGAAATGATTCGCGTCATGGATTCGGCGGAGGGGAAATCACTCGCAGCGCGCGCCCGCGTAAGGAGCCACGATGAGATCGGGCAACTGGCCGAGCGCCTGAACCGCATGCTCGCCCGCATCGAAAACTTCAATGCCGAACTGGCGCAGAAGGTCCAGGACGCCACGGCGGAACTGGCTCGGCGCAACGAAGAATTGAAGCGAATCAACGAAGAGTTGTTTGAAACCCAGAAGACCCTTGCGCGCTCCGAGCGGCTGGCGATTGCCGGCCAACTGGCTGCCGGCCTGGCCCATGAAATCGGCACGCCGCTGAATTCGATTTCAGGGCACGTGCAACTGCTGGCGAGGCAGGGAGTGGGCGGCGCGTCAGGTGCGCGGCGTCTTGAAATCATCGAGCGGCAAATCGACAGCATCGTGCGCACGGTAAGGCAACTGCTTTCATGGACCCGTCAGTTTGATTTGCGGTTGGAACAGGTTGACGTGAGGCAGCTTCTCGAAGATTCCCTCACGCTTTCTTCTCCCGCCCTGCAACACAGAAAAATCAATGTTGTAAGGTCCTGGGGACGCAATTGCCCGCGCGTCTATGCGGACCCGGGTTACCTCCAGCAGGTCTTTCTAAACCTGATCAACAACAGCATGGATGCCATGCCCACCGGAGGGACCCTGACAATCCGGACCCGCTTCCAGGATTCTGAAAAAGAGGTCATCATTGAAGTGGAAGACACTGGAATCGGCATCGCTCCGGATACCTTGCAGCGCATTTTTGAGCCCATGTTTACGACCAAAAAAATGGGAACGGGGGCCGGCCTGGGCCTGGCCATTTCAGACCAGATTGTTCGCCAGCACCGGGGCAGCATTCGGGCGGAGAGCGAAGTCGGACGCGGCACCCGATTCACAATCGTTCTGCCCGTTGATTGCCGCGAGCAGATTGAGGCAACATCCGCTGCGCCCCTCGATTCGCGAGTGGGATTGCCGGGATAGCTGCGGCCTGGCGAGGTTTCTTAAAGGCTTTCGGGTTATCGAGAAGCTTCCCAGGGTCCTGGTGCGCCGGCCGGCGGCTGGTAGCGGGAATGGGGCGATTGCGATTTGCAATCCCTGACAGGAATTCAGAATTATATGGCTAATCGAACCGCAACAATACTCGTTGTCGATGATGATCCGGACACCCGGGACCTTCTTTCCGAAGTGCTGGAGTCGGAGGGCTATAAGGTGCTTTCCGCCGCAGGAGCGCAGGAAGCTCTTGAAACGGGTAAGAAAGAGCATATCGATGTGATCCTCAGCGATATCCGCTTAGGCCCCGAGCTGAACGGCATCGATGTGCTGCGCGCGTTCAAATCGATTCAGCCGGAGTCGGAAGTAATCCTGATCACGGCATTTGGATCGATGGAGACTGCCATTGAAGCGGTCAAGGCCGGAGCATTCGATTATCTTTCAAAACCCTTCATGATTGATGATGTGGTCAAGCGCGTTCGGCGGGCGCTTGAGACCCGGACACTCGTCCGGGAATCCCGGAACCTGATGGCCCCGCCCGCCAGTTCCGCCCCGGTCTCGTCGCTGGTGGGCCGCAGCCCCGCCATGCTGGAAGTTTACAAGAAGATCGGGATGGTTGCGGATTCGCGGGCCACAGTGCTGATTACGGGAGAAAGCGGGACGGGCAAGGAGCTTGTGGCGCGCGCCATCCATGCCAACGGCCCGCGCGCCAACCAGCGTTTTCTGGCGGTAAACTGCGGTGCTTTCACGGAATCTCTCCTCGAATCGGAACTGTTCGGCCACGTGCGCGGTTCGTTTACGGGCGCCAGCATGAACAAATGCGGCATTTTCGAGGATGCCAACGGTGGCACGGTATTTCTGGATGAAGTTTCGGAGATGAGCCCCGCGCTCCAGGTAAAACTGCTGCGCACGCTTGAGGCGCAGGAAGTCCGTCCGGTGGGATCAAACCAGCCCATCCGCATTGATGTGCGCATGATTGCGGCTTCCAACCGTAATCTGGCGGAACTGGTTGCCCAAGGCAAATTTCGCGAAGACCTTTTCTACCGGCTTCGCGTGATTGAGATTGACCTTCCGCCGCTTCGCGAGCGGGAAGAAGATATTCCGCTCCTGGTGGCGCATTTCCTCCAAAGGCTGAGCGCTGAAAACGGGCGGACGTTCACGATCTCTCCGGAAGCGCTCTCGGCTCTGATTGCCTATCCCTGGCCGGGCAACGTCCGCGAGTTGCTGAACACGTTGGAATCGATTGCGGCGCTGAACCGTTCCGGCGTCATCACGCTTCAGGACCTGCCCGCAAAACTGAGCATCGCCCGCGACGACGGCGAGACTGTCAACGACCTCTTTGCGGACCTTCCGTCGCTTGAAGAGCTTGGGCAGCGCTATCTTGAGTTTGTGCTGAAAGTCACCGGGAACAACAAGTCGCAGGCTGCTGACATCCTGGGCGTCAGCCGCAATAAGATTTACCGGATGGCCCTGCGCCAGCCCCGGCATTCTCAACCTCTTCGCCAGTCGGACCTTCAAGAGCTTCATCTTCGTGATAAAGGTCGGCCGCAGGCTGAGCCGGACGACGAAGAATAGACCGCACCTCAGCGTGCGCGAGCCCGCACGCGAGGCCGTACTTTGTTCGAATGAATCCCTCACGCTGATAAGTGACACTGGACACAGCAGGCTTTCCTCGCTTCGCTTAATCTCTTTCCATAGGTGTTCAGATTGGTGGCTTGCCGGGTTTCCGAAGGGGTTGGAGCGATGAGAAAAACCCTGTGCTGGTCCACGGCGGTTCTAATCGTTTTTTGGATGTTCCCATTGCGGGTAAGGGAGATGCAACAAAACCTTGATCCTCCAGGCACCATCCAGCTTCCTGCGCCGGCGCGCAGCGGCGTCGTATCGCTGGAAGAAGCGCTCGCGCAGCGCCGCTCGGTGCGTGAATTTTTGCGGGGCGAACTGACTCCCCGTCAACTCTCTCAACTTTTGTGGGCGGCGCAGGGGATTACTTCACAGGAGGGCCACAGGACCGCGCCCTCGGCGGGCGCTCTCTACCCTTTGGAAATGTACGTCGTGGTTCCTGCAGGTTTGTATCACTATACGCCGCTCCGGCACCAGCTCAATCTTGTTTCTGCAGGCGACTTCAGGCGGCCGCTCTTTCGTGCCGCCCTCGAGCAGAAGGCGATCATCGAAGCGTCAGCGGTTTTTGTGATCGCTGCAGTCTATGAGCGCACGGCGCAGAAATACGGCCCGGCGCGGGGCGAGCGATATGTGCATCTCGAGGCAGGCCACGCCGCCCAGAACCTGCTGCTGGAGGCCGTGGCGCTTGGGCTGGGCGCGGTGCCCATGGGTGCGTTCCAGGATGCCGAAGTGAAGAAGCTCCTCGAACTTCCGCGAAACTATGAGCCCCTCTACCTGATTCCCGTCGGAACCCCAAGGTAACCCGGTCCCGATGCAACCTGCCAAAGCATGAGGTCGTGATTCAGAAGACCCTTTTCTTCAGGCGGTTCACGTTGAACTTTGCAGTATCGGCAACGGCCATCACAGCCATGACGCCGGCCTGCACCGGATCGGTGACCACCAGATCGGCGACATCGGGCACGCTGCCGGCCATATTCAGGCTGATCACCAGCAGCCCCTGCGCGCGGACCTCGCGCACGGCCTTTTCGATTTCTCCTCCCATCAGCGAGCCCGCCAGCACCAGCGCGCGCGCGCGCGGCAGCCGGCCCACGGCGCGTACGGCTTCCGCCAGCGGCTGCTCGCCGACCAGCGGGATTGTATCTACGGAGATGTGCTCGCCGCGGATGTTGTGCCGGTCGGCTTCGGAGATGGCGCCGATCGCGACCTGTCCCACTTGCGCTCCGCCGCCCATCACGATGATCCGCTTGCCGTAAATCTTATCGAGCGTATCGACCCTGCTCACATCTTTCACGACGGAGAGGGCCCGCAACCCTTCGAGCAATGCCTCGGCCGGCCCGGGCAGATCGACTTCAAAATAAACGCGCGCCTCACGCTTGCTGTCCTCCACGATGGCGACGGACGAAATGTCGCCCTGCTGCGCGGCGATCACGCCGGTCAACTGATGGAGCACACCCAGCCCGGATTCTACTCGAACGACAATTCCGATTTTTTCAGACATTCTTTCTCCTGGACTGCGGCGGCGGCCGACACGCTTTTGCCTTCGCCGCATGAGCGTCAGTTTAGCGTAGCATAGTTTAAACCAGGCGGTGCCCTTGCCTCGAACGAGGCCGATTCGCTGGAGCGGGCCGCGGCGGGTCCGCCAGGGGTACATCAAGCTCCCGAGAAAAAACCCATTTTTCAGCAATCTGCTGGATCAGCACGCGCGTGAATGTTCCTTGCTGCATGTCGGACTTGCCATCTCAGGTTTCGTTCGGCAGGCAATGGCCCATCGTACAATGAAAGGGCGCAAATCGGTTTCGCTCCGGTGGCCGGGCAAACGTGTTCCCGTTCACCCGAGGGCCGGCTGCGAAGGCCGAATTCAACGAAACCCCTGCGCGAGTCTGTCAGTCAAGGAGCGAAGATGAAAAAGCCCCTTGTTCTTCTGATTATTCTGGTCTGTACGGCGGCGCGCTCGCAGGAGAAAGCTCAGAATTCGCAGACAGGGGCCCCTGTTCAACCGGGCTGTAGTAGTTCCGCAGATGCAATGGCCATTCGCAGTATCGCGGACCATTGGAGGGACGCGTATAACAGCGGCAGCGCCGCCGAAGTTGCAGACCTGTACGCCGCAGACGCGGACTATCTGACACAACACTTTATCACTGGAATTATCCACGGACGCAGGGCCATCCAGGCCTACGTCCAGCGCGGAGTTGATGCTCACTATCACATCGATTCCATCCAAATCATCTCGATGGGATGTTCGGGCGATATCGCCTATACAGTTGGACGATACAAATCAACCAATGCAGGCCGGAAGGCTATGGGGGTTAATCTGGTTGTTCTCAGGAAGATCAAGGGACGATGGCTCATTGTCGCCCACGAGGCTGCCGTGCCTGACCCCGCCACCGCTGTCCGGCATCTCAACTTACCCGCCCTGCATTGATCCCAGTCCGGGCGCGCGTTTTCGTGCGGCGAGTTGCATCCAGGGGCTGGCGGAGCATTACGTCGTGTGGGCAGGTGCAAACTATTACGAGTCAGATTCGGTTCGAGGGATGCCGGATTGCCTGACAATCGATAGGAGTGTACCGCTGCGGAGTTCCTTTTCGGCTAGATCATATCGAAGGCGTCCTCAGAGCGTATCAGCAGCAGATGGCGGCATCTTCTTACCTGCCGAACCCGGGCCTAAGATTTGGTGCAAGCAATCCTAAGACGCATGGATTCGCATTATCGAGTCACCCTCCAGACACACCGCGAATTTTACCTTGTGTTCCGTTTTCTCCTGCACGCTGTGAAGCGCCCATGCGGGGTATAATGGCTTCACCCCGGCGGGAGATCATCATAGAGGTGACGGGATGAACAGGCGGCAGTGGCTTGAACAGGCCGGAATTGCATTTGTGGCCGGACTTGCGGCATGTCGGAAAGAGCCGTCGGCGCAGAATCATGCCGGCACAATTTCGTCGGTCACTGTTGGCGTGAACAAGGGCGGGCCTGTTGTCCTGCAGACGGAATCTGCTGAGTTCCACGTTTTGCCCTCAGGATACATCCAGGCTTTTCTCCGCAGGCAGAACGGCAATCTGACGCTGGATGAGCCAGCATCCACCAGGGGTGCCACTGGGGGTTATCTTGTCAGTGGCGGGAAGCAGATTTCCGACTTTGTTTTTGATTTCGGCCAGTCAATCATCACCGATGCCAAGGGAAAAATCGGTCCTGTCGGCAAGCACGTCGAGATGCCTGCGAGCAGCCCGCTGGGAATCACAAAAACCCTCGTGGTCGAGGTTTACGATAACTTCCCCAATCTGGCGGTTGTGACCGAGACTTACCGGAACATGACGGCCAAAGACCTGCCGATTGACCGCGTGGTTGCCAACTATCGCAGGCTGAATGCATCTCTCATCGACCCCAGGGTCCCGCCTTATAAAATGTGGTCCTTCCAGGGAGCAAGCTATAAGTGGGGAGAGAACATCATCGAAGAGATCCCGCGAAAATTCTCGCAGCCGAACCTGATGGGCGGGCCTACGCCGAAGGGTCTCGGCGGCGGCATTCCGGTGGTCGCATTCTGGACGGATAAGGTGGGCGTCGGCATGGGCCATCTGGAACTTCTGCCTCTGACACTGGCGCTTCCTGTCAGTGTGGGAAGCGGCAACCGCGTGGAAGCGTCAATGCAACTTGAACCTCAAATCACTCTGAAGCCCGGCGATTCGTATTCACTTCCGCTCGGTTTTATTGCGGTTTACCAGGGCGACTTCTACAAACCGCTGCGAATGTATTCGCGTGTGCTTCAACGCGAAGGATGGAACATCCCTGATCCGGGCAAGGAGGCTTACAGCATCAGTTGGTGTGGATGGGGCTATGAGCAGGACGTGACCCGCGCGCAGATGCTGGGGACAATTCCCAAGCTGAAGGAATTCGGAATCAGGTGGGCCACGCTCGATTATCGCTGGTTCAACAATTTCGGTGATTGGGAGCCGCGCCAGGACACCTTTCCGGGCAACACCATCAAAGAACTGGCCGATGAATTCCACCGCCAGGGAATCTACCTTCAGCTCTGGTGGCAGCCGCTTGGCGTCGATGACGGGCAGGGCAAGCATCTCGATTGGAAGCGCCCGGTTGTTTCCAAAGTCGCGCAGGAACACCCTGACTGGCTCATCCTCGACAAGGACGGAAAGCATGCGCGGCTGATCAGCCCCGTGTGCGACGTCGCTTCGCTTTGCCCGGCTCTGCCCGAAGTGCGTGAATATTTCGTCAGGCTCGTGCAACGGTTCATTCGCGACTGGGGGTACGACGGCAGCAAAATGGACAGCGTCTTCAGTGCGCCGCCGTGCTATAACCCGAAGCACCATCACAAGTCTCCGCAGGATTCCGTCCTGGCGATGCCGAAAGTGATTCAGGCGATCTTTGAGACTTCGCGCGCGCTCAAGCCGTACAGCGTCACGCAGATCTGCCCCTGCGGATCGCCGCCCAATTTCGCCTGGCTGCCCTACATGAACCAGGCCGTGACGGCGGACCCGGTGGGTTCAGTCCAGGTGCGGCGCCGCATCAAGATGTACAAAGCGCTGCTCGGCCCCAAAGCCGCAGTTTACGGAGACCATGTCGAGTTGACCAAAATTCGGTTCGCCAACTCTGACAACGAAATCGATATCGGCGAAGACTTTGCTTCCACGGTGGGAACGGGCGGCGTGGTGGGCACCAAATTTGTCTGGCCCGATCCGGGACCGCATTTCAGGAATGTCTATCTCAATCCCGCGAAGGAAAAGATCTGGAAGAAGTGGACCGCCATCTACAATCGGGAAATGCTTTCGAGCGGCACTTTCCTTGACCTTTACAACTACGGCTACGATTTCCCCGAGGCCTATGCGATCGAGAAAAACGGCAGGATGTATTACGCCTTTTATGCGCAGAGTTCGGGCGCAGTGTGGAAGGGCGAAGTGGAACTGCGCGGCCTGGCTCCCGGCAGCTATCGCGTTTACGATTATGAGAACAACAGGGACCTTGGGACCATCGACGCCGCAAGCCCCAGATTGAAGACGGAGTTCAGGGACCACCTGCTCATCGAAGTCAGCAAGGCGTGAAACCCGGCGATCAGGACCTGCGCCCTTTGCACAATCGTCTTAAGCACGATGATTCGCCCTCAAGTCTGCTCGCGGCAATAGCGCCGTGGCGGGCATTCGAGTTAAGATAACAGTCTGTCGAAGACTATCCCGCGAGCGCCGGGGGCGGGGCCCGCGAGGATGCGCCTGCTTTTGCAAGACACGTTTTCCGCCGCCTGCGGGATCGGGGCATGAACGGTTCAGCAACGAAATCAGAGATATTGCGTACGAGGAGTTCGGAATGATACGGAATCTTAAGAAATCGAAATTTCTGCTGATGGGCGCTGTTGTTCTGCTCGCGGCCGTATTTGCTTCGGGCTGCGAGACAACGTTCCTCGAAAAGAGCGGCAAAATGCCGAATGAGGACACCAGCCAGCACGTCAAGGGTTATCAATCCGGTGATTCGGATGCCATCCGGCCCGTGCTTCCGATGCCCGCTTTGCGTTAGGACGCCGAAACCGCTAACGATTCGATGGGGCGTTAAGCCGTTCGGCGGCGGGCTGTTCGCAAAAGGCAGCTGTGCGAAGGGTGAGCGAAGCGCCCTTCCTTCCGGGTGATATGCCTTCCCGATGCACAGGTATTAGAGCTCCGTATTCGTGGCGGCGGGCTTCTCCCGCCGCACGGAACAGCCGGCCCACTCCTCTGCCAATCTCACCTGCACCATTTTCCATGACAGTTGCATAGATCAGTTGTGGCGGATATGATAGCGTCCGCTTGATTGCACTTCAGCGGGTGTGTCGACTTCATATTGATTTTAAGGAGAAATTCAGCGATGAAGGACCATCATGCAGCGACTATCGGCATCAGCAAGCGGCAGGCCCTGCGCAGGATGCTTGGCGTTGGAGCGGGCTTGACAGCAGCGGATTTACTGTATTCCAAGGCAGGCGAGGCGGCGGCCCCGGCTTTTCCGGCGTCGGGCCAAATTTCGGGTTCGACAAATGCCGGGCATGGTCCGGGAATTTTCAACGTCCGAATGATGGGCGCGGCCGGCGACGGCAAGACGGTCGATACGCCTGCGATCAACAAGGCGATTGAAGCAGCGGAGCGCGCCGGCGGTGGCACGGTTTATTTCCCCGCGGGAACTTATCTTTGCTATTCGATTCATCTCAGGAGCAACGTCGCTCTTTACATTGACCGCGGAGCAACCATCCTGGCCGGTGAAACCGGGCAGGGCGGCAATTACGATGCCGCTGAGCCGAATCCTGAAGCGGGCCATTACGAAGATTACGGGCACCGCCACTGGCACAACGCTTTGATGTGGGGCGTGGGGATCCATGACGTGTCCATTCTTGGCCCTGGCCTGATCTGGGGCAAAGGCCTGACGCGCGGGCCCGGCGAATCAAACCCCGGCGTCGGCGACAAGACCATCAGCCTCAAGAATTGCCACAACGTGACCATCCGTGACATTTCCGTCCTCAAGGGCGGCCACTTTTGCGTCCTGGCAACGGGCGTGGACAACCTGACCGTGGACAACGTGATCTTTGATACCGACCGCGACGGCATTGACGTCGATTGTTGCCGCAACGTGCGGCTTTCCAACATGACGGTCAACTCGCCCTGGGATGACGGCATCTGCCCGAAGAGTTCCTACGCGCTGGGCTATCCGCGCGCGACGGAAAATCTGACCATCGTCAACTGCTACGTCACCGGAGGATTTCAGCTCGGCACGGTTCTTGACGGCACATTGAAGCCCTGGCCTGAAGGCGAACGGCGTTTCCCCACCGGCCGCATCAAGTGCGGAACGGAATCGAACGGCGGGTTCAAGAACATTACCATCTCCAACTGCGTTTTCGAGAATTGCCGCGGACTGGCTCTCGAGACCGTGGACGGCGCGCTGCTGGAAGATGTTGCCATCAGCAACATCACAATGCGCGGCATTCCCGACCTGCCCATTTTCATGCGCCTGGGCAGCCGCATGCGCGGGCCGGAAGGGAGACCCATCGGCCGGCTGCGGCGCGTCAGCATCAGTAACCTGGTTGCTTACAATACCGGCGGACGATTCTGCTCGATCCTCAGCGGCATTCCCGGCCATGAAATCGAGGACGTTCGGCTGAGCGACATCATCATCTACAATCAGGGCGGAGGCACAAGCGAAGATGCGGCGATCAAGCCTCCCGAAAGAGAGAACGCTTATCCTGAGCCGACCATGTTTGGACCCATGCCGGCTTACGGTTTCTACCTGCGGCACATCCGCGGAATCCAGATGAGCGACGTCGAACTTCGCACGATGAAAGAAGACGCCCGGCCCGCAATCGTCATGGAAGACGTCGAGGGCGCGGACTTCATCCATCTCAAGACGCAGACCGGCACCGGAGCGTTTGCGCTCGAAAACGTGAAGGACTTCAACGTTTATCTCAGCCGGCCCCTGCCCGAGACGCACCTTGAAAACGTGACGGAAAAAAAGCTCTGAGACAAGCCCCTTGTTCTTCCGAATCCCTCAACCGCCGCCAGGAGGTCGAGGGCGATGGATCGCTGGTGCGCATCCTGGAGTGCGGCCGCGAAGCTGCCGCCTTGACCGTGTAGGGGAGCCCTCCGGGCTCCCGTAAGTTTCTCACGATGCAAAATCGGGATTGCAGGGCCTGACCTGCCCACGCAAAATCGGGAGGGCGGAGCCCTCCCCATAAGCGCTAAGATAAGCATTGATCTTAAGGCCCGGCTTGTGTAGCCTGAGGGCATGAATGCTCTGGATGAAGACTGGAAGATCCTGGTCGGGCTATTGCCGCCGGATTGGGAACTGGAAGCGCGGCGGAGCGGCGCGGTCGCGCGGTTGCGGGGCTTCGACTCCTTGAACGCGGTGTTGCGGGCCCTGCTGCTGCACGTGGGCTGCGGCTATTCGCTGCGGGAAACGGCGGTGCGGGCCAAGGCCACGGGTCTCGCCGAAGTTTCCGATGTGACGCTCCTGAATCGCTTGCGACAAGCCGAAGGGTGGCTGCAGAGCTTGTGCCAGGGCTTGCTGGCTGAGACAGGGGTGCGATGGCGGGGACCTGAACCGCCGCGGCGGCTCCGCGCGGTGGATGGGACGGTCATCAAGGAACCCGGCAAAACAGGCTCCCTGTGGCGCCTCCACTATAGCCTGCGGCTGCCCGAGTTGAGTTGCGATTACTTTGCCCTCACGGCGACGGAGGGACGCCACACGGCGGAGCACTTCGGGCGCTTGCCGGCCCAACCCGGGGATTTGATCTTAGCCGACCGCGGCTACTCGCACGCGGCGGGGGTGGCGGGGCTCGTGCGGCAGGGAGCGGACGTGATTGTCCGCCTCAATACCTCGGTTCTGCCGTTATTTCGTGCCTCGGGCGAACGCCTGGCTTTGCTGCCCTTGCTGCGACGCCTCCGCACCGCCGGGAAAGTCGTCCAAGAGCCGGTCTGGGTACGTCATCGAGATCAGCGCCTGCCCGGACGTCTGTGTGTCCTCCGGAAAACCCAACACGCCATCGCCATGGCCGAACGGCGCCTGACCCGTTGGGAACAGAAGCACCAGCAGAAAGCCCGGTCGGAAACGCGCCAGTACGCCCGCTACGTAATGGTGGTCACCACCCTGCCGGAGTCCGAGATGAGTGCCGCCGAGGTGCTGGAGCACTATCGTTTCCGATGGCAAATTGAGCTGGTCTTCAAGCGCCTCAAAGGTCTTCTGGCGATGGGGCATTTGCCCAAGTACGACGACCAGAGTTCCCGCGCCTGGCTCTACGGAAAACTTCTGGTGGCCCTGTTGACACAAAAGCTCGTTCGCCTCGGTTTGAATTTTTCCCCCTGGGGCTACGATTGCTGGCCGGCCGCCCATCCGCAGTCCCTGGCGGGAGTTTCAATTCGCCCTGCACCAAGTACAGCAAACGATCGCCCCCGCATTGGGACTGCGGCAGGTATTGACGCACTGGAATGAAATCGCCGTGGCGCTCGCCGAGCACAATCGGAGACGCGTTCCACAACTTAACCACTTGTCGTTATCTTAGCGCTTATGGGAGCCCTCCCCTACCCAAGGCCGCTGACTATGTAGGGGAGCCCTCGGGGCTCCCGTCAGTTTCTCACGATGCAAAATCGGGAGGGCAGGGGCTGACCCGGCCGCGCAGAATCGGGAGGGCGGAGCCCTCCCCTACCCAAGGCCGCTGACCAGGTAGGGGAGCCCTCGGGGCTCCCGACAGTCTTTCACGATGCGAAATCGGGAGGGCAGGGGCTGATCCGCCCACGCAGAATCGGGAGGGCGGAGCCCTCCCCTACCCAAGGCCGCTGGCAAGGCAGGACGGTGGTAAAATGGGCTTAACTCTTCAATAAGGAAGGACAACCATGCTGCGACGCATCGACCCTGGGCGTGTGACGGCGCTTCTTGCCGTCCTGATAGTTTTTGGGCCATGTCTCAAACCGCATGCGCAGGAACAAACGGAACTCACGCCGGAATATGAAGCCACGCACGATGTGGTTCCTTACGTTCCCACTCCCATGAAGGTGGCCGAGAGGATGCTGGAACTGGCAAAGGTCACTCGCAACGATGTTGTTTACGACCTGGGTTCGGGCGACGGCCGGATCGTGATCCTCGCGGCGCAGAAGTTCGGCGCGCACGCGGTCGGAATTGAGCTCGATCCTGAGCGATACGAGAAATCTTCGGCGCGGATCAGGGAACTTGGGCTGGCTTCACGGGCAAAAATCCTCCATGAAGACATGTTCAAGGCAAACATCCACGACGCAACGGTTGTGACGCTCTACCTGCTGACCACGGTTAATGAGGATATCCGCCCCATGCTGGAAAAACAGCTTCGGCCCGGAACGCGCGTGGTCTCGCACGACTTCCCGATGATCGGCTGGACCCCCGAAAAAACCGAGGAGATCAAAGTCGGGGACGGATCGGAACACAAGATATTTCTTTATGTGCGGCCATGAGCCGCCAGGCACGATGCCTCGCCGCGGCATTTCGCCACTCCTGCCCCCGCGACTCCATGCCGGAATAAAGGCGCGGCAACCTGGCCTTCCGCTCCGGGCCGGGAACCATTTATAAACATTGTGTTAGGATAGTCGTTCTAATTCGCCATGTCGCCGGGGCATTGGAATCCGGCGGGAAGGGAGCAGAGCATACGGGTTGGCCATGGTGGGTATGATTGTTGGTTTTCTGATTATTGCGGCGGGCGGAACGCTGGCCTACGCGTGTATGGTCCCCTCGTCCAGAATCTTCAGGCCGGTTCTGGCCCGCGGTCCCGCGGCAGAGCGCAGCATCCTTCTGACGTTTGACGATGGCCCCGCACCGCCGTTCACCGAGCAGGTCCTCGATATTCTGGCCGAGCACAATATTCGGGCCGTCTTCTTCCTGTGCGGGAAAAACGTCGAACGTTACCCGGAAATAGCCCGGAGAATTGTCCGCGAAGGCCACACGATCGGGAACCATACGTACTCACATCCGCTGCTTCTGGGGCGTCGACGCAAGTTCATCGCACAGGAAATTGATCGTGCGCAGGAGGCCATCGAACGCGTGACCGGCGTGCGACCGAAGTGGTTTCGTCCGCCCTACGGCGCACGCTGGTTCGGGCTGATGCCGGTCCTGAGACAGAGGGACCTTAGCTTAGTCATGTGGTCTAGCATGGGGTACGACTGGAAATATAAAACGCCGGCAATTGTCAAGTCGGTCAGGCGAGGGCTGCGCCCGGGCGCGGTCGTCCTCCTCCACGACGGCCATGAGCAGCCACCCCCGGAAGGCATCGATCAATCCTGCACCGTGCAGGCATTGCCGCCAATCATTCATGCAGCAAAACAGTCAGGATTTGCGTTTAGCTCTATTGAAAGGATGGCGGGGTTGGTTTGACCTCTGGTGGATGCCAGCGGACATGATATCATCGTCGTGGGCATTGGAAACCAATTTAAAATTCTCAATCAGATGTTTCGAACTGGAACATGGCAACCGGCCCCTGTGGCAATTTGACAGGTTTTTGGGGTGTTTCTGATGGCCATTCAGCTCCGGAGTTGGCGACTAGCTCGTTAAGAATGAGATTGTTGCAATTGAACGTGAACTTTGGACTTAACTGTGCTATAAGGGCAGTGGTTTGATAGATGAGACTCTTTCTGTGTGGGTGTCCGAGTGGGTTCATCACGAGTTCTGGTGGTTGATGACGATCAGGAAAGCCGGGACCTTCTGTCTGAGGTTCTTGGCGCCAATGGGTATTCTGTGGAAGTGGCCGAAGATGGTGAAACCCTCTGGCATGTTCTGGGTCGCGATGGGGAGCGGGCGGTAATATTGATTGACCTGCGGATGCCAGGAGAAAACGGTCTGGACCTTTTGCGCAAGCTTCAGCAAAAGAATGTAGCCTGTGATGCGATTCTGATGACCTCTTTTATTACCGGAGCAGAGCGCGAGATGGCGCAGGAACTTGGAGTGAAGGCTTTTCTGGAAAAACCCTTTCGGCTGGCGGAATTGCTGCGAGTCGTCAATGAGCTTGCAAGGAAAAAACCGGTCAGCACATCATAAGCTATACATGGACGTCGCAGAAGATTAAAGCCAGTCAGCAAGGAGCGGAGATGAACGTAGGCGAAAAAGTGGTGGAAATCATCGCACGTGAGCAGCATCTTGACCCCAGCAAGGTCTCGATCGATTCGACCTTTGAAGAACTGGGAATCGACTCGCTGGACGGTGTCAATATCGTGTTTGCACTTGAAGAGGAGTTCAAGATCGATATCCCAGACGCAGTGGCGCAGAACATGAAGAGCGTGCGACAGGTGGTAGATAGCCTGACGCGGGTACTTGAAGGCAAGGATATTTCTGATCTCGCGGCGATGGCCAAGGGCAGCAGCCCGGTGGCCAACAACTAATCCCTGTGGAGTCCACGGTGCGAAGGGTCGTCATAACCGGGCTTGGGGTCTTCTCCTCTATAGGCAAGAATCAGGGCAGCTTTTTTGAGAACCTGTTGCATGGCCGATCAGGCGTCCGGCCCATCACCCAAATTGACAGTTCTCCTCTCTCAGTTCGAATTGCTGCTGAGATTTCTGACTACAACCCCGAAGATTATTTCCCCGCCAAGCGCCTGGATCTGCTGGACAGGTTTGCGCAATTTGCACTGATTGCCGCCGGGGAAGCCATGCAATCCAGCGGCATCGAAGTCCGCGATGAAGAGCGCTTTCGTTTTGGCGTCGTGATGGGCTCCGGGATGGGCGGAGCGGGCAGCTACGACGCCGGTTATCACAATCTGTATGCGAAGAACGTCACCCGTTTGCATCCCTTCACGATCCCGCGCATCATGCACAACGCCGCCACCTCGCACATCTGCATGGAATACGGGGCGCAGGGGCCTGCGCTCGCCACCGCCACCGCCTGCTCGTCATCCGGCCATGCCATTGCGGAGGCGTATCATTTAATCAAGTTCGGTCTGGCGGACCTCGCGCTCGCCGGAGGGGCCGACGCTCCCATCACTTATGGAGTGATGCGATGCTGGGAGGCGGTACGCGTTCTCGCTTCCGGCAATGGGAACCCTGCCACGGCCTGCCGTCCTTTTTCGGCTGACCGCAAAGGCATGGTGATTGGCGAAGGCGCCGGCGTCCTGCTTCTCGAAGAACTGGAGCACGCGCGCAAGCGCGGCGCAACGATTTACGGCGAACTTGCCGGCTGCGGCATGAGTTCAGATGCCTCGCATATAACGCAACCTTCGGTGGACGGTCCTGTGCGCGCGATCCGCATGGCGCTTGAGGAGGCCGGCGTAGCTCCTGAAGAGATTGATTACGTCAACGCTCATGGTACCGGCACGCGCCTTAACGACGCGACGGAGACCCAGGTGCTCAAGGAAGTTTTTGGGGAGCACGCGCGCAAGCTCGCCATCAGCTCCACCAAATCCATGCATGGTCATGCGATGGGCGCAACGGGCGCGATCGAGTTTGTCGCAACAGTCCTGGCGGTTGCGCGCGGCGTGGTCCCGCCCACGGCGAATTACACCGAGCGAGACCCGGAATGCGATCTCGATTATGTTCCCAACCAGCCGAGGGAAATGCGGGTCCGCGCGGCGATTTCCAATTCCTTTGCCTTCGGGGGACTGAACGCCGTCCTGCTGGTGCGGCGCTGGGAGTGAAGCCCTCATTCTCCGCGGCCCCTCAGTGTGGGAACTGATTGGGTTGGAGCAGATATGGAAATCAGGCGGATCGCAATCCTGATGCTCGGTGCGGGAACGGCACGTTTGCGGGCGGCGCAGGCGATTCACCAGGCGCTTCACGACGGCGCGGACAACGTCGAAGCGCGGACGATTGACGTCCTCGGCGGGGCGCGGCCCTGGTTCGTTCGCCTCTACACCCTTTCGCGCGGGTCCGTGGCCCGACGCGCTCCCGCAGTCTGGCGGCGGCTGTCGGAACGGCAGCAGCGGAAACAACACCGGCAGATGGCCGCCGAATGGATACTCCGGCGTGGTTGCCGCCCGGTGCTTTCCAGGCTCCAGGCGTTCCGGCCGCATCAGGTGATCGTTATGGACCCTGTCGCCGCTCAGCTAGCGGCGCTCGGCCGGTGCGAGGGTTGGTTTGATGCTTCCATCCTTGCGGCCCAGACCGATTTTTATACTGAACCCGCGTGGGTCAAAGATGAAATCGACGTCCATTGTGCGGGCAGCGAAGCAGCAAAGAACCAGTTGATTTCCCTTGGAGTCTCCCCCAACCGCATACTGAACTGCGGCATTCCCGTGGACGCCGCCTTTGCGGCCAGCTTCGACCGGACGGAGCTTCGCCGTGCGCTCGGCCTTCACCCCGACCGGCCTGTGGTGCTGGTGATGGGCGGAGGCGCAGATGCGTCCCATTTGGATGCCATGCTCAGGAGCCTCGAAATGTGCCGCCAGCCGATCCAGGTGCTCGCGGTTGTGGGCCGGGAGAGGGATGTCCGTGCGCGTGTTGGTGCGCTGCGATGCCAATTGGCGCTTGACCTTCATGTCTTTGGGTGGTCGGATTACATCCCGGAGATGATGGGCGCGGCCGACGTGCTGATCACCGCACCGTGCGGCGTCACAACTTCGGAGGCGCTGGCTGCGGGACTTCCAATGGTTCTCACTCCTCCATCCTCGTGGGCGGAGGAACAGAACTTCAAGTTTCTTGTCGAACGCCGCTTGGCTCTGGCGGTTGCCGGACCTCGGCCGGTTGCATCGGTCATTTCAGGCATGCTTGATGTTCCTAAGCAACTCGAGGAATTAAGAGATCGCGCGCGGGAGGCGGCGCGGCCTGATGCCGCCTATTCCGTCGCGCAGGTTGCTCGGGCGCTGCTTGAGAAGGAGACGTACATCGATCTGCTGGCGCCGCCCTCGCAAGGATTCGGAGAACCGGCCTATCTGATGTGAATAGCGTCGGCGATCTAGGATCGCCGAAAATCGGCCGTAGCGGCGAATTTGCCTCGCCAGATGATCCCGGAATGGCGATTCATGTCCGATGTTCCGACCTTGGAACCGCAGAATCGCCCTGGTTTTTATGGACCCGCAGACACTTTGGCGGTGGTCCTGAAATTCAATGGTCGCTGATATCAGGAAGATCGTCGAACGCGGTGTGATTGGCGATTCGATTCCACGGCTCGTCCAATGGGGCAAATCCATCCCACCGGGGATCATCCGCAGGATCCAGATGGACGGTTTCCGGCGCGTCGTGCGCTACGCGGCCGAGCACCAGAGGTTCTTTGCAAGAAAGCTCCGTGAAGCCGGTCTTCGCGCGGAGCAGGTCCGCCGCCCGGAAGATCTGGGCGATATCTTTACCACTCCCGAGGATATCCGCAGCCTGCCGCCGGAAGAGTTCCTTTGCCGGGAACCGCAGGCTGTGTTCGAGACCACCGGGACTTCCGGCGGTCCCAAGCGAGTTTATTTTGGTTACGACGAGCTTGATCTTGCCGCGCGTTATGAAGCCGCAGCGCTTTATGAAAACGGCCTGCGTCCCGGTGACCGCGTGGTCTGCACGTTCGACGCCGGATACTGGATCAGCAGTTGGGTGACTTTTCTGGCGTGCAAGCAGTTGGACATTTTCTGCTCTGCGGCGGGCAAGCCCCAGCCGCGCGAAGTGTACGACCGGATGGCCCATTACCACTACAACGTGATTGTGGCGGACCCGACCTGGCTCGTAAGCCTGAGCGAAATCGCCGAAAAGCAGGGGACTTTTCCGGTCAAACTCATTCTTGCCGCGGGCGACCGCATGACCGACGCCTATCGCGATTACGTTCAGCGGACCTGGAACGCCCCGGTGGTTCTCGGCTACGGCTCAACAGAAATGGGCGGCGGGGCCGGGATGGAGTGCCGCGAGCGCAATGGCTACCACGTGGATGAGTTCAACCTGCTTTTTGAAATTCTTGATCCCGATCCGGACGGTTATGGCGAACTCGTGGTCACGACGCTTTCTCGCCGCACGTCACCGTTCATCCGTTATCGCGTGCGTGACATCACACGGTTTCTCGATAGTCCCTGCCCATGCGGCGCGACGGTTCGCCGCATCGCGCGCATCCGCGGTCGGCGCGATGAGATGGTGGTGATGGGCGCGGGCAACATGTACCCGGAGATCTTCGAGAAGGTCCTGGGCGACGTGCCCGGAGTTTCGTCCAACTGGCAGGTGGCCGTGCGGCAGGAAGGACTGCATGACATTCTGGAATTCCGCCTGGAGTTGACGAACGGCGTCTCTACGTCGGTGATTGAGCAGGCCGTGCGGAAAAACCTCGAATCACGTTATCCGGACGTCTGGGCAAACCATCTTTGCGGCATGTATCGGCTGGCTTTCCGCTTCTGCTCCCCAGGCACGCTCGTCCATGGCCGAAAACCGAAACGCCTTGTGGACGAGCGGGGGGAGTAGGGCGGGTAACAGGGGTTAGGTAGCACGTAGGGCGTGCAGGAGGGGGTGATTTCCTTACTACCTATCCGACTGACCCTCTGCCTGATTTATCGGTAAGAAGGGGAAAACTCTTGAGGGTGAAAACTGCGGCAAATTCCCGAAGCGAAAAGCAGGCAAAGAAACCCTTGGTCTTTTCTGACTTTGACGGAACGATCACGCGCCTGGACGTTACGGACGTTATCCTCGAGCAGTACGCGGACCCCTCCTGGCATGAAGTTGAAGAACAGTGGCTGCGGGGCGAGATCGGCTCGCGGGAGTGTTTTGAGCGGCAGGCTGCGCTGGTGCGGGTGACTCCGAAGCAGTTGAATGACCTGATTGACGCGATCCCGGTTGATCCCGACTTCCCGGGCTTTTATCAATTTTTGAAGGAGCAGCGGCTGCCTTTCTACATTCTTAGCGACAGCTTTGATTACGTCATCCGCCGCGTGCTCAACCGCGTGGGAGCAAACGGCGAATTACGGAACGGACAGCGCCTGTTTTCAACCGGGCTGGAACTGGAAGCAGGGCGCATGCGCGCGGTGTTTCCGCACAGCAATCATGGCTGCACGCATGGATGCGCAACCTGCAAGCCGGCTATGATCCGCAGCATCAGAAAGAAGCAGCAGCCGGTTGTTTTCATCGGCGACGGGCTTTCCGACCGGTTCGCCATCGAAGAGGCGGACGTCATTTTCGCCAAGCATGAATTGCTGGCGTATTGCCGGAAACACGGCTTCGCCTGCCGGCCATTCGAGACATTTGCGGATGTTCAGAAGGACCTGGCGGAGATGCTGGAACCTGGGGCATTTGCACTGGACGCCACGGTGAGCGCCACAAGGTGACCAGCCAGAGGATGTCCATTTTAGAGGCTGCTTGAAGGCTCATGTTGCAAGGCATTTTGAGGCTCAATGCTCCTGATCGGCCCGGGGAATCTGTTCCGGCTCTGGAGGACCTACGAAAAACAGGTTCCTCGCTTTGGACGGAATGACGCAGTTCTACGACGTTTTTCAATAACCCGCTGAAAGTTTGCCGGGGAAATCTGATTCATGGCATTGCCTGACACCACAACCCGCACGGCTGAATTGCTCGAACTTGAGCGCCGTTACTGCTCGTTCGGCGACACCGTCCACTATCTCAACCCGCCCAAAGTCTTTTCCAATTGCGAAGGCTGCTACCTCTACGACGAACAGGGCACGCCCTATCTCGATCTCCAGATGTGGTACTCCGCCGCGAACTTCGGCTACAGGAACCCGCGGCTGAATGAGGCCCTGAAGCGCCAGGTGGACCGCCTGCCGCAGCTTGCCTGCCAGTATCTGCACGCCGAGAAAATCGAAGTGGCGGCGCGCATTGCGCAATACTGTGAAAAGCGTTTTGGAGTGAAAGGGCGCGTCCACTTCAACGTGGGCGGTTCGCAGGCCATCGAAGATTCGCTCAAACTTGTGCGCAACGCCACGGGCAGGAACCTGATGTTCGCCTTCATGGGGAGCTATCATGGGCGGACGCTCGGCGCAACCGCGATCACTTCCAGTTACCGCTACCGCCGCCGCTTCGGACACTTCAGCGACCGCGCGCAGTTTGTTTTTTACCCTTACTGCCATCGCTGCATCTATGGGCTGAAGCCGGACACATGCAATCTCTATTGCGAGGAACAATTCGAAAAGCTGTTTGATTCGGAATACTTCGGCGTGTGGGACGCGAAGGCCGGCGAATCGGAGTTCGGCGCGTTTTATATCGAAGCGGTGCAGGGAACGGGCGGCTACGTCATACCGCCGCGCGATTATTTCAAGCGGCTGAAGGAAACCTGCGACCGGCACAAAATTCTCATCGTGGATGATGAAATCCAGATGGGCTTCTACAGGACAGGCAAGTTCTGGGCGATTGAGAATTTCGGCATCACTCCGGACATTATCGTGTTTGGCAAGGCGCTCACGAACGGCCTGAATCCGATTTCGGGCCTGTGGGCGCGCGAAGAACTGATCTCGCCGGAAGTCTTCCCGCCGGGCTCAACGCATTCAACATTTTCCGCCAACACGCTCGGCACCGCGGTCGCGCTCGAAACGCTGAAGATGCTGGAAGAAGAAAATTATGAAACGCTCGTCAACGAAAAGGGCGCCTATTTCCTGGCCGGACTGCGCGAACTCGAGCGGCGCCACCCCGATGCCATCAGTCAGGTGGACGGGCTGGGGCTGGCGCTGCGGATTGAAGTCTCAAAGCCCGATCGCATTACGCCCGACCGCGAATTGACCGACCGCATCTTTGCCGAAGGCCTTGCCGGGAACCTCGAAGCCCGCGGACGCAAAATGGGCCTGGTGCTCGACGTGGGCGGATATTACAAGAACGTCTTTACGCTTGCTCCTTCCTTTACCATCACGCGCGAAGAGATTGACCTCTCCATCGAACTGCTCGACCAGTTGTTTACCCGCTGCAAGAAGTAGGTGGGGCGTTGGTTTCCGCGCTGACCTGTTCGGAGCGGCGCATTGCCAGCCTCATCCTCGAAATGCTGAGAACCTGTCGTGCGGGATGCGAGAAGGGTAAAAAGCAGATTCCTCGCCTGGTTCGAAATGAGGGGAACACTCGCTCGGGACGACGGCAAAAGGCGCCTGGTTGGAATGACGGCGACCTCTCCTTTCAAGTCCCTCCCTTGAACTGACGATGCTCCTTGTGCGCGCGGCGCGGGCTGCGCGCCAGAATCAGAAGGCCCGCGTCGCCGCAGAGGAGACCGTTGGACAACTCCGCACTTTTCACCGGGTGGCGAAAGTGTGCCCGCTGGGCCATTCGGAGGGCCGCGCTCCCGGGTCTGCTGGGAATTGCATTCGCAGCCTCGACCGCCGGAGCGGCAGGCGGGCCGACGACCCATTCCGCAAAACTTCATTACGCTTCACTGCCGCTGTCGTTTGAAGTGAACCGCGGCCAGGCCGGCCCGGCAGTGAAATTTCTGGCGCGCGGAAGCGGGTACACCGTCTTCTTCACGGAAAAGGAAGTGGTGATGTTGCTGGAGCGCAGTCCGGCGACTCCTCAAGGGCGGACCTCAGGCGATGCGCCTGTTCGACGCGGCGCGGCGCGCCGAAAAGTTTTGAAAGATGTTCTGCGCCTGCGGTGGGTGAATGCGAACCCGGCAGTGCACGTTGAAGGACTGGACAAGGAGGCCGGCTGGAGCAACTATTTTGTCGGCAACAATCCTGCGAAGTGGGTGAGGAATGTTCCTTCGTTTGCAAGAGTTGAATATCAGGAGATCTATCCGGGAATTGACCTTGTTTATTACGGCAACCGGCACGAGCTTGAATTCGATATCGCTCTGGCGCCGGGGGCCGACCTGCGCACTGTCCGGCTGGAAATTGCGGGCGCAGACCATCGAGCGGCAAAGGTGCGAATCAGTCGGAGTGGAGAGCTTGTGGTGCACACGCGGGCGGGCGATGTGCGGTTTCACAGGCCGCGTGCTTATCAGCTAAGAGATGCCAAAGAAGATAAGGATTTTATCGAAGCTCATTATACTCTGGTTAAGGACGGCCGGGTCGGTTTCGGCGTGCGCGGCTACAATCCCGCGAAGCCGCTCGTGGTCGATCCGGTGCTGAGCTATTCCACTTATCTTGGCGGCACGGATTTGAACTACGCGACGGGCATCGCGGTGGACGCCTCCGGCAACACGTACATCACCGGCTATACGAGTTCGGTGGATTTCCCGGTTGTGGGCGGCGTGCAGGGCGTATTCGGCGGCGGAAGCTGCAACACGGAGGTCAACACCGCGCCCTGCTTTGACGCTTTCATCTCGAAGCTGAATCCCCAGGGCACCGCGCTGATTTATTCCACTTACCTCGGCGGGACGGGCGACGACGAAGGCGCGCGCATCGCGGTGGACTCCTCAGGCCAGGCTTACGTAGCCGGATTCACCGATTCGCTGGATTTTCCCACCGTCGGCGCGTTGCAGGGCTCGATCGGCGGCGGCACGTGCGGCACCACGGCATATCCGGATCCCTGTTACGACGCCTTTGTCGCCAAAATCAGCGCCTCGGGATCGAGCCTGGTCTATTCGACTTATCTCGGGGGAACGGGAGATGATTTTGCAAGCAGCATCGCCGCCGATTCGAGCGGCAACGCCTACGTGGGCGGGCTGACGTCGGCAACAGATTTCCCCATTACTTACGGCGCGCTCCAGACGACCTACGGCGGCGGGCCGTTTGACGGATTTGTGGCCAAAATTAATCCAACAGGAAGCAGCCTGGTGTATTCCACGTATATCGGCGGCGCCCAGGAAGACCACGTGAACGGCATCGCGGTCGATTCTTCCGGCGAGGTGTATCTTACCGGCCAGAGCAATTCTTCAAACTTCCCCACGCACGGCGGATTTCAGCCGCAGTACACAGCCGGAACGTGCGGTTCAGCGCTGAGCAACATTCCATGTTTTGAAGCCTTTGTTGCCAGGCTGAACGCCGCCGGCACGGCGCTGATCTACTCTTCATACCTTGGCGGGACGGCGGCAAGTTACGGATCAGACATCGCGCTCGATTCCACCGGCGACGCGTATGTGACCGGCTGGACGACTTCGAAGGACTTCCCCGTGACGCCGGGGGCTTTCAGCACGACCTGGGGCGGCACGAATGAAATCTTTGTGGCCAAGATCGCTCCGGACGGCAGCGCAATCAATTACGCCACGTATCTCGGCAGCATTTTTCCAGACCAGGCAAACGCGATCGCGGTGGACCCGTCCGGCAACGCCTGGATTGCCGGCCTTGCCTACGGCGGAAAGTTTCCTCTCGCGTCGCCGCTCCAGGCATCCAACGGGGGCTTTTATGACGCCATCGTCAGCGAGTTTGATGCTACGGGTTCCAATCTGCTTTTTTCCACTTACCTGGGTGGCACAGGCGATGAAGCCGCCAACGACATCGCGCTCGATTCCTCAGGCAATGCCTACGTTGCCGGCGACACTTTTTCCACCGACTTTCCCGTCACGACCGCAGCGATGACGACGGGATACACCGGCGGTTCGTATGACGCCTGGATCGCCAAAATCAGCCCGCAGAACGCGCCGGGGCTTACGGCCGTCCCCAATCCGCTGGTCTTTCCGACGCAGGAGATCCATACCACGAGCGCGGCGCAGACGCTGAAGCTGGGCGATGCTGGAAGCGCGGCGCTCAGCATTTCGAACATTTCAGTGACAGGCGATTTTGCCGCGTCAAGCCAGTGCGGTTCGTCAGTTGCGCCGGGAATGCAGTGCAACATCAGCGTGACTTTTACGCCGGCGTCGACGGGCACGCGCACGGGAACGCTGGTGATCACCGACAACGCCGCAGGCAGTCCGCACACCGTCAAGCTGAGCGGCTACGCGACCAGCGGTGCTGCCAGCCTTTCGGCCAGCAGCCTGGATTTCGGACAGGTGGGCATCGGGACATCGAGCACGCAATCCGTAACGCTGACAAACCCCGCGCAATCTCCGCTCGATATTACGAGCATCCAGGCAAGCGGCGGGGACTATACGCAAAACAACAACTGCGGCACCGTCGTCAATCCAGGCGCCAGCTGCACGATTGCCATCACGTTTTCGCCTTCTTCTGCTGGAACAAGCGTGGGAACGGTTTTTATTACGGACACAGCCGCAGACTCGCCGCAATCGATCACGCTGACGGGAACAGGGGTTCTTCCCTTCACGCTGGCCGCGGACCCGGGTTCGGCGACGGTGCTTGTCGGGACCGGCCGGGTCCAATTCACCGTAACGGCCACAAGCAGCGTCGGATATACCGGATCCATCATTCTCGGTTGCGCGAACGTTGCCCCTGCCACATGCTCATTCAGTCCGGGCACTATTTCGCCCGGGCAGTCGAGCACGCTCACGGTCGGTAACCTGACGGCTGTTACTTCCCCGACGCTCAATTTTGTGGTGACGGGAACGCTGCCCGCGACAACCCAGTTCTCCACCACGTCCTCCACAACCAGCAGCACCAGCACAACATCTTCGGGTTCGACAACGGCGACGCTTACCCTGTCCGTTCAGTTTGCGGACTTTACTCTGGCCGCATCGCCACAGAGCACATCAATACAGGCAGGGCAGACAGCAAGCTATACACTTACGGTTACGCCCGTGAACGGTTTCAACGTACCCGTGTCGCTCGCCTGTAGCGGCGCTCCCGCCGGGGCTGCCTGCTCGTTTTCGAGTTCGAGCGTGCAGGTGGGGCCGTCAGCCGCTGCGCAGGTTACGATGTCCATAGCGACTACGGCGCGGTCAATGGCTGCGCCCCGCCCCCATAATTGGGACGGCCTGCGCCTGCGCTGGCTATTACTCTGGGCGTGGTGCATGTTGCTTGCTTTCCTGCTGTTCCTGGCACGGACCGGCGCGCGCCGGAAAGCCGCCGTATTGACGAACCTCGCGGCGGCGCTGCTGTTCTCTTTGGCCCTGGCTGCGTGCGGGGGAGGCGGAAGTTCTTCCCCGGTGCCCGGCACGGGCACTCCCGCCGGAACTTACAGTCTGACCGTCACCGCCACGGCACAATCGCTGAGTCATTCAATCCAGATAGCGCTTCAGGTGAACTGATATCGCAAGCGGTCGGCGGAATTACGATTTTCCAATGTGAAGTAACCGAAACAAGCACCACAATTCGGCGCGTTGGCGTCATACTGGAGGAAGCGAAAGATCCCAAGATTCACCCGAAAAGCAATGCCGAGACCCTTTACCGCGCTCAGGGTAACATTCCCTCGACTTCGTCAATCTTTTTTCGTTACGCCACAAGAACCATCTACTAAAGTCCAGGATGTTCTCTAGTTTACGGTCTTAATTGCCGATGTAATAGGCGGATAAGTAATGGGCCGCCGGGACAGGTAAGGCCCCCGCGGGAAGACGCAACGCAAGCCGGCCTTCGGTTGCGACACCGGAGCGTCGGGCTGTGGCGTTACCAGGCGTCCTGAAAGGGAGTATGGACCATGCTTTGGGGTAAATCGAAAAGGCTGGTGGGCCTGGACATCGGGTCGAGTTCGGTCAAGGCCGTTGAACTGGCCCGGAGAGGCCAGGGGTACGAACTCGTGAGTCTGGGCCTTGAACCGCTCGGGCAGGACGTGGTTGTGGACGGCTCGATCATGGACGCGCTGATGGTCTCTTCGGCCATCAGGAAGGTGATGGCCGACAACAAGATCAAGATCAAGGAGGTGGCGACATCAGTTTCAGGACATTCGGTAATTGTCAAAAGGATCACGCTGAGCGCTACCAGCGACGCCGAGATTGCCTCGGCCATACCCTATGAGGCGCAGCAGCACATTCCATTTGACGTGGCGGACGTCAACCTGAGCTATCAGGTGATGGGCCCGGCGGCGACGGGTACCGGCACGGATGTCATGATGGTGGCGGCGAAGCGGGAAAAGATACTGAACCATACGAACGTTCTGAGCCAGGCGGGGCGGGTGCCGGTGGTGGTGGATATCGACGCGCTGGCGCTGCAGAACGCCTTCGAGGCCAATTACGATCCTGCTCCCGGGGCGCTGATGGCCCTGCTGAACATCGGGGCCAGCACGATGAACATTAACATTGTGCGCGACGGCGTGCCGCTTTTTACGCGGGACGTTTCCGTGGGGGGCAACCAGTACACGGACACGCTGAAGAAGGAACTTGATCTGAGCTTTGAGGATGCCGAGCTCCTGAAGCAGGGCCGCCCGCTTCCCAACGTTTCCCTCGAGGCGGCCAAGCCGCACCTGCGCTCCGTTTCGGAGATCCTGCTGCTTGAAATCCAGAAGACCTTTGACTTTTTCCGGCAGACGACTTCATCGGAAAACATCCAGGCGATCTACCTTGCAGGGGGAACGGCCAAAGTCGAGGGCCTGCTCGAGTTGTTAAAGGAAGAGTTCAATGTTCCGATTGAAATGATGGACCCATTCCGCAGGGTGCATATCGATCCCTCGCGGTTCGATCCGGGTTACACGGCAGAAATCGCACCCTGCGTTTGCGTGGCCACGGGACTCGCGCTGAGGAGTTTTGATTCGCCATGATGAAAATCAACCTGCTCGCAGAGGAAGCCCCTGAGGCTAGGGTTGCACCAGCCTCATCAGCCGGGGCGCGACAGGCGCTGGTGTTTGCCGTTGCGCTGGCCGTCTCCATGAGCACGGTGGGCTTTGTGTACTTCTATTGGAGCCGGCAGATCACTCAGGCGCAGACGGCGCTCTCCCGCGAACAGGTCCGGCAAAAAGAACTGGCGTCAGTGAGGGCGCAGAACCAGGAATATCAGCGGCAGCTCAAGACGCTCGAAGAGCGCGTTCAGACCATCCAGACGCTCCAAACCAAACGACAAGGCCCTGCGGACCTGATGGAGGGGCTTGGGGAGACGGTAAACGCCACCCGGGACCTTTATCTGCTTCAGGTGACCCCGGAAGGGAGCCAGTTGCATATTCGCGGAGAGGCGGAACGCGTGCCCGCAATTGCCCGGTTTATCTCCGCCCTTCTGAATTCGCCGCGTTTCGCGGACGTCAAGCTGCTTCAGTATTACCAGGATGACCAGAACGGCCGGACGAACTTCAAGTTCAATCTTGACTGTTCTTACGTCCGGCCTGGAACGGATGGCGCGGCGAACGATGAAAAATCCAAGGTCACGGCGCTGCCGCCCGAGAGCGCAAAGTAAAGGAACAGGCTGTCATGGCCAAAGGCTTTAACGATTTGCCGCCGCGCACGCAGTCCCTTGTACTGGCCGTCCTCGCGCTCTCTCTGGCGGGCGCTATTTTCTGGTACTACGCGCTGCCCGAATCGACCCAGCTTGAAAGTTTGCAGCACCAGGTGGCGCACCTTAAGGCTGAGAACGACAGGAATGAAGCCTTCAAGAGCGAACAGACCGAGTACCGGAACCGGATCGCCCAACTCAGCGAGCAACTGAAGACATTGAGGTCGATCGTACCCGACGAGCCCGCCACGGACGCTTTTATCAAATCGGTTTATGACACCGGAGTTTCAAGCGGAGTGCACATCCGGACGTTTGTGGCGGAACCGCAGGTGAGCAAGGAACTGTATGTTGAAATGCCCTTCAGGCTGCGCCTTGACGGGACGTACTATCGCCTGCTCCAGTTTTTTGACCGCCTGGCCCACAGCCAGCGGATCGTTACCGTATCCAACCTTTCTCTGGGTTCTCCCGGAGGCGGAGGACTGGGTTCCTACGAAGTCTCTCCCGCAGAGACCGTGGGCGCCAATTGCGTGATCACGACCTATTACAACCAGCCGCAACCGGTTGCGAACCCCGGCGGAGCCAAGGGGGCCAATAGGGCGAGAGAGTGATATGAAAGCGCAGTGGAATAAAGGCAGCAGGAAATTCCGGCTGGCCGCCTGGGTAGTGTTTGGAGCGTTGCTGGTTTCGGGAATGGCGGCAGCGACGAAGGCCGATGAGGGGCCGGGATCGGGGAGCGGGACCGAAACCACGTCGGGCGCCGTCAACGCCTCCCGGTCAAAGAAAGAAAGGCGAATTATTGCTGCCGAGCGTGCCCGCGTGAGCGCCTTTCGAGGAAAACGCGATCCGTTCAAAGTTCCGCCGCCACCGGGCCCCGGCGCAAAAGTGGACATGCCGGTAGGTCCGTTGCCTCCGGGCTCGAAGGGCCTTGTAATCGGAGCGATCCAGCTGAAAGGGATTGTGCGCGAGGACGATACGAATAAGATGATCGCGGTTGTGACGAACCGGGCGAACCTGGCTTACTTCCTGCATGTTCATGATCAGGTTTACAACGGCGTCGTCCAAAAGATCACGCCGGATTCCGTCTATTTCGAGCAGGATGTTCTGGATGCCGACGGCAAGTTCGCACGCCGCGAGGTCGTCCTGAAACTGAATTCCGGGCGGTAGGAGGAAGGATGAAACGAAGCCCTCTCATAGTGCTGGCGGCGATGTGCGCGGCCACAAGCCTGGTTCCGATGCCGGCGGCGCGGGAAACGGCAAAGGCCTCGACCATTGGGGCGAGCAAACCTTCAAACCCCGGTGCGCCTCCTGTCCGGAACACGCCTGATCCCGAGCTTGCCGTACAAAAGCCGAGACTCGCGCGGCTGACGGAAATTTCAATTCGCCCTGCGGGGAGCGGAAATGGAACAGAGATTACGGTTTCCACCAGCAGCCCCGCGCAATATCGGGTCCTTCATCTTGACCATCCGAACCGCCTGGTGCTGGACCTTGAAGGCGCCATCAACAGCACGAACCGCTGGAGGTACTCTTCCGATCTGCCTTTGCTGGCGCGAATCCGCGTGGGTCGGTTCAGTCCGGAACACGGAGGGGTCATCCGCGTGGTTGCGGACCTCGAGGGCGATCCTGCTTACCACGTTGACCGTGAAGCTGCTGGTTTCCGCATCGAATTGGTCCCGAAAGACCGCGCAGCGACGCGGGCCAACTTGAATCCGGAGTTCTCCGCTAACCAGCCGGAAAAGCCTGCAGCCCAAGGGAAACCTGCTTCACGATCGAAGGCCTTGGTTGAGACAGGAACCGAACCATCGGAAGAAGCTGGGCCGCGAACCATGCCCCTGTTTCAATCAAATCATGGAGCGATGAGGGATATTGCGGAGATAACAAATCCCGTTCCGGTTGGAAACAAAATGGCAAAGGCGGAGCTGCATGAAACCACGGCGGCCGCATCCGCGGTTGGTCCCCTGCCATCAACCGCCGCCGAAGCGCCGTCTGCTGCTGATGACCCGCCGGCAAAAGCCGTAAAACCGAAGCAGAGAATCCACCGACAGGAATTCCCACAGGCCCGCGAGGCTGCCAAGGCTGCGAAAGTCGTGACCAACGAGGAAGAAGCCGCCCTCAGCCAGGTGGTCGTGCCGGTGTCACGGAGCGCCGATTTCGCAGAGACCCCGAAATACACCGGCAGGCGCATTTCCCTGAACCTGAAGGGAGTTGACCTGAAGGACTTTTTCAGGTTGATCCATGAAGTCAGCGGACTGAACATTATCGTTGACCCGGATGTTTCCGGCAGCGTTACGACCGTGCTGGATGACGTGCCGTGGGACCAGGCCCTGGCGCTGGTCCTGAATGATAACGGCCTGGGCGACAGGCTGGAGGGCAACGTTCTCCGCATCGCGAGGCTTTCCACGCTGGCGCGCGAACAGGAAGATCAGCAAAAGCTCCTGCTTGCGCAGGAAGAATCGGAGCCTGTTCACACTGTTTTCCGCCGCCTGAATTACGCCAAGGCGGCGGACCTTGCCGCGCTGCTGAAAACCTGGGCGGGCGGAGGGGCGCTGAGCCGGCGGGGCAGCGTCCTCGTGGATGAGCGCACAAACACGCTTATTATTTCTGACATTCCGTCGCACATACCGAAGATCGAGGCCGTCATTGACAAGCTTGACCAGAAAGCGCAGCAGATTTCCATCCAGGCCAGGATCATCCGCGCCACCAATGACTTTGTGCGCAACCTCTCCACCGCGCTTTCATACGCGCAGAGGAACGGTTCCGGAAGCCTAACGACGGGCGGGGCAACAGGCAATCCGGTCTCGGGCCAGCCACTGACGCCGCCGACAATTACCACGGCGCCGGCGACGGGGTTCGGCGTGTTTGTGCTCTCCAACCTGGGCTCGAACTACGTCATCAACGCTGCGATCGCGGCAGCCGAGACGCGCGATCAGGCCAAAACAATTTCAGAGCCGTCCATCGTGACGCAAAACAATGTGGAAGGGACGGTGATCCAGGGGACCCAGATTCCCATCCAGACAACGATCAACAATACAATCAGCGTCCAGTACGTGCAGGCGTCCCTGCAATTGAAGGTCACGCCGCAGGTGACCCAGGACGGCAACGTTTTTCTGACAATTGATGTGCAGAACTCCTCTCCGGGACCGGCGCTGACATTCGCCGGGCCGACGATCAATACACAGTCCGCCACCACGCAGGTGCTGGTTCCGAACGGCGGCACCGTGATCTTCGGCGGCGTTACGGTCCACACAAAATCGAATTCCGCCACGCAAATTCCCTGGCTTGGAAGCATCCCGATTCTGGGCCATCTCTTCAAGAGCTCGACCAAACAGGAGAATGACCAGCAGTTGCTCTTTTTCGTAACGCCTAAGATTCTGACGTAGCACTACCACCAGCCGGCCGCGCTCACGGCCGGATTCCAACCCGTGAATCGTAGTAAAATCTATTTTCAACTGTGAGGAGGCTCCGGCTTCCTCTTTTTTTTGAGCCATGGGTCCAAACACACATCAGCATGTTTTCGAGGACAGACGGCAGCGCCTGGCATCGCAATTCGAGCGCAAGCACATTGCGGCGCTGCTGGTTACGGGCCTGCCGAATATTTTTTATCTCACAGGATTTCGCGGCAGCGCGGGGGCGGCGCTTGTGGGCCCCTCTGAAAGCGTGCTGTGGATTGATCCGCGTTACACGCTCCAGGCAAAAGAACAGGCCGCAGGAGTTGAAGTAATTGAAGTAAAGGGTGGGTTGCTGAAGGAGGCGGCCCGCTGGATTCGAAGAAAGCGGCTCGGCCCCGTGGGATATGATGACGCCACGCTCACCTGCCGCGAGTTTGCCGGGCTTGAGAAGGCGGGCGGAAGGCGCCAGCGATGGGTTCCTGCGGGGGGAATGGTGGAGGACCTGCGGGCCGTAAAAGATCCAGTTGAAGTTGAATGGATCCGCAGAGCAGGGAAATTGACCGCGGAGGTTTTTGAGGAGGTGCGCGGCCTGATTCGCCCCGGGGTGCGGGAATGCGACCTGGCGGCCGAAATCGAGTACCGGATGAAGCGCAAGGGGGCTGAGGGGGCGGCGTTTGAGACGATCGTGGCGTCTGGGGAGCGCAGCGCCTGGCCGCATGCCAGGCCCACTTCCAAATCGTTGAATGAAAACGATTTGGTAATCATCGATCTCGGTGCTATACTTGGCGGATATGCAGCCGATATGACGCGGACCGTCTTTCTGGGCAAACCGTCAGCGCGAATTCGAATGTTATACAATCAGGTCCGCGAAGCCCAGGAACGGGCAGTCAAGGTTGTGGTTCCCGGGCTGCGAACCGGTGATGTTGACGCCGAAGCGCGAAAGGTTTTAGATAAAAGGAAGCTGGAGCGGTATTTCACCCACAGCACAGGGCACGGGGTCGGGATTGAAATCCACGAGATGCCGCGCCTTGCTCGTGGAGATAAGTCGCGATTGCAGAAGGGAAACGTTATTACGGTAGAACCAGGCGTCTATTTAGAAGGGCTCGGAGGGGTTCGAATCGAAGACACGATCCTCGTGACAGGAGGCAAGCCCGAAAATCTGACCCCGGCAACGAAAGACGGCTGGTTTGCCAGTTAGGGAAAGGACACAGGGAAAAATATGCCCGGCAAGAAGCCATTCCGAACCGGAGTGCAGGAGTCCGAACGGAGCTGGGAACTCAAAGAGATCCAGGGCCTGATCGACCTCCTGATCGATCGGGAAATCCAGGAATTTGAGTTGGAAAAGGACGGGATGCGCATCCGGATCCTGCGGGGTAGACCAGCGGGAACCGTGGCTGTTCACCCTGTATCCGGGAACTCGCATGCTCCGGTTTCGGCGGCGCCTGCCGAGCCTCTCGCTGTGCCGGCGGCTGTGCCTGCGCAGGAAGCTCCAGCGCCGGAACCGGCCCCTGAGACTCCTGAAGAGGGTCTTCATGTGATGAAGTCTCCGATGGTCGGGACCTTCTTCTCGGCCCCGTCACCGGATGCTCCGCCGTTTGTTAACCTGGGTGATCGGGTCCACGTGGGGCAGGTGCTCTGCATTGTGGAAGCGATGAAGCTGATGAACGAGATCGAATCCGAATTCGACGGAGAGATTGTGCGCATTCATGTCGAGAACGGACAGCCGGTCGAATACGGGCAGCCCCTCTTCACCATCAAATCCACTTGAGAAGCGGAATTATCCTGTGACTGTGAAAGGGCCGCAGCGGGACTTCTGCTTGATGCGGCCGGCATGAATCATGTTTGGAAAGATTCTCATCGCCAATCGGGGAGAAATCGCGCTGCGGGTGATCTGCGCGTGCAAAGAACTGGGCATCCGCACTGTGGCTGTTTATTCGGAAGCCGATCGCGACTCGCTCCACGTTCGGTTTGCCGATGAGGCCGTCTGCATCGGCCCCGCCCGGAGCTCGGAAAGCTATCTGAACGTGGCCGCCATTATCTCCGCTGCTGAGATCACGGGCGCGGAAGCGATCCATCCCGGATACGGTTTCCTTGCAGAAAACCCCAAATTCGCGGAAGTCTGCGAGACCTGCAAGCTGACCTTTATAGGTCCGAAGCCGGATGTCATCCGCCTGATGGGCGATAAGAATCTGGCGCGCAAACGGATGGCGGAACTGGGTTTGCCCGTGCTGCCCGGAACAGAAATCCTCGCGTCAGAAGAGGAAGCTCTGGAGGCAGCCGCGAGGATCGGATATCCCGTGATGGTGAAGGCTGCTGCCGGCGGGGGCGGCAAAGGCATGCGGATCGTCAACTCGGCGGACGAACTGCCCAAGCTTTTCCGTATGGCGCAGAAGGAGGCCGAGGCGGCCTTCGGATCGTCAGACGTGTACCTCGAGAAATATGTCGCATCCCCGCGGCATATCGAATTTCAGGTGATGGGCGATCACCACGGCAAGGTCGTGCATCTGGGGGAACGTGAATGCACGATTCAGCGCCGGCACCAGAAATTGCTGGAGGAATCTCCCTCCACACAGATGGACGACAAGCTGCGCCAGGAAGTCGGCGGCAAAGTCGTGCGCGCGCTCATGGAGGTCGGATATACCAATGCCGGTACCGTCGAATTCCTGATGGATGAAAACCGCAACCTTTATTTCCTTGAAATGAATACCAGGATCCAGGTGGAGCATCCGGTGACGGAGATGGTAACAGGCCTTGACCTGGTGAAGATGCAGATCCAGGTGGCCGCCGGCCAGCCGCTCGAAATCACCGGAGAAACCGTGCCGCTTCGGGGTCATGCCATCGAGTGCCGGATTTGCGCGGAAGATCCCGTGACGTTCGCGCCGTCGGCTGGAAAAATCAGCGGGTTCCATGTGCCTGGCGGCACCGGCGTCAGGGTTGATACGGCGGCGTATGCGGAATCGATCATTCCTCCGTATTACGACTCGCTCATTGCCAAGCTGGTGGTCCACGGGAAGGACCGCGCGGAAGCCGTACAACGCATGGCGCGCGCTCTCGAAATGTTTATCGTCGAAGGCATTTCCACATCCATTCCGCTCCAGGAAAAGGTCCTTGCCGATGCCGATTTCCGCGCTGGCAGATTCGATACGCAATTTCTTAAACGCTTCAGCCGCAATGGTGCAGGCGGATAGTCCGATATCATCCAGGTCCTGATATATGGGTTTTCGAATTCCCCGCCTGTATGCCATAATCGAGCCCACCCAGACGAGGGAACTTGCGCCTGTCACTGTTGCGGAGATCCTTCTTTCAGCAGGCGTCCGTCTGATTCAATACCGTGGAAAAACAGATGCGTCGCGCCACATGTTCGATGTTTGCAGCGTCATTGCTGAACGGGTGCATCAGGCCGGAGGAATCTTTATCGTTAATGACAGACCCGATTTGGCGTTGCTGACGGGAGCAGACGGCGTGCACGTTGGCCAGGAAGACCTGCCGGTCGAGCTTGCCCGGCGCGTGCTTCGGGAGGGCCAGCGCGTGGGAGTCTCAACGCATAACCACCAGCAGTTGGTTGAGGCGGAAGCGACTTCCGCCGACTATATTGCTTTCGGTCCGATTTTCCCCACAGGAACCAAAGAGCGCCCCGACCCTGTCGTGGGGCTGGAACGCCTGCGGGAGATGCGAGCATTAACAGGCAAGCCGCTGGTGGCGATTGGCGGAATAACGCTTGCGACGGCGCCTTCTGTCATTGAAGCGGGAGCGGATTCTGTGGCTGTGATCCATGACCTGCTGGCTGCTGAAGACATCGGGGCGCAGGCGAGAAAGTTTCTCCAGGCACTTGGCTGAATATTCCCGCCCGCACGGGGAAAGGGGACCTTCATTGCTTACAGGATTGGAAGCATGGCGGCGACGGTAGCCGGTAACTCTGCCCAGCGATCGCCCGCAGCCGGCCTGGTTCAGGGCCTTGGCCTGTTGGATTGCACCACGATAGTGATGGGCTCGATGATCGGATCGGGCATCTTCATCGTGGCGGCGGAAATCGCACGGGAGGTCGGCTCGCCCGGGCTTTTTCTACTTTCGTGGGTGGTGAGCGGCGTCATGACAGTTGCCGCGGCGGTGACGTATGGCGAACTTGCAGCCATGATGCCGCATGCCGGAGGGCAATATGTTTATCTCCGCGAAGCCTTCAGCCCGCTCTTTGGTTTCCTTTATGGATGGACGTTGTTCCTCGTGATTCAGACGGGAACAATTGCTGCGGTGGCCGTCGCCTTCGGCAAATTTCTCGGGTTCTTTTTCCCCTGGATATCGGAACAGAATTACCTGTTAAACTTCGGAACCGGGATCCTCTTCGGACATCCGGTGGCCTTGACATTGTCAACCGAACAAGCCATCGCTATTGCTGTTCTTCTGGGCCTGGGCATCGTCAACATTTTTGGGCTGCGGACAGGGGCATGGATCCAGAACATTTTTACCGTCCTCAAAGTGGGAGCGCTTGCGGGCCTCGTCGCAGCGGGGCTATGGTGGGAATCCAACCACGCCGGCGCTGCAGCCAGCCATATCGACTTCTGGGGAAACGTTCATTGGAACGCGGCCACGCTGACAGTCCTGGCGGTCGCCCTGGTTGGACCATTGTTTTCGTCCGACGCCTGGAACAATGTGACCTTCACCGGCGCGGAGGTCAAGAATGCCCAACGGAATCTTCCACTCGCACTTTTCATCGGAACCGTTGTCGTTTGCACCGTCTATTTTTTTGTCAACGTGATTTACGTTCGGGCGCTGCCATTTTTCGCCATCCAACATGCCCCGGAAGACCGCGTGGCGACGGCATTGATGGATGTGATTCTTGGGCCGAAGGGCGCCGGTCTGATGGCGGCTGCCATCGTGATTTCAACGTTCGGCTGCATGAATGGGATGAGCCTGGCAGGCGCGCGCGTATACTATGCGATGGCGTGCGATCGTCTGTTCTTTTCGAGGGTCGGGAAGGTGAACCCGAGATTTCATACGCCTGCAATCTCGCTGATGGTGCAGGCCGTGTGGGCTTCCTTGCTGACGCTGACCGGAACGTACAGCGAATTGCTGGATTATGTTATTTTTGCCGTGCTCTTGTTCTATATTTTGACTATCCTTGGTCTTTTCAGACTGCGACGGACGCGACCGCATGCTCCCCGTCCCTATCGCGCGTGGGGGTACCCGGCAGTGCCCGTCCTCTACATTATTCTTGCGTTGTTTATTGAATGGGCTTTATTGACGAACCGGCCGGGCCGAAGCCTTGCGGGCCTGGGCATTGTGGCTGTGGGGATTCCAGTTTACCTTTTGTGGCGCCGGCGGGCTGTTGCCGCTGACAGCTAAGGATGGGGGCGCGATGTCGGACTTGTGGGTAAAGAAAAGCATCGAGCAGTTGCGGAGGGAAGCCGCAGAAACTGAGCACGGCCTACGCCGCGCGCTGGGGCCCGTAGCCCTGATATCCCTGGGCATCGGCGCAATCATCGGCGCGGGAATATTCGTCATCATCGGCCTCGCAGTGCAGCACACCGGACCGGCGCTGGTGCTTTCCGTGATCCTGACGGGGATCGGCTGCGCGTTTGCAGCCTTGTGTTATTCGGAATTCGCCTCGATGATTCCTGTGGCGGGCAGCGCCTACACCTACGCTTACGCGACCATCGGCGAATTTCTGGCGTGGATCATCGGCTGGGACCTGATCCTTGAATACGCGGTCGGGGCAACAACCGTATCTATCGGCTGGTCGGGGTACATGGTTTCCTTCCTGCGCACACTTCATGTCCCCTTTCCCGCGGAACTGGCCCGAAGCCCGTGGGAAAAGACCATGACGGTGAATGGGGTGGTAGTCCACTCATATTTCAACCTTCCGGCGTTTTTCATCGTAGCTTTGATTACAATTCTGCTGATTCTGGGCATCCGAGAGTCGGCAGGCTTCAACAACCTGGTCGTTATCGTCAAAGTCGGCGTGATCCTGCTCTTCATCATTGTCTGTGCGTTTTATGTAACGCGAAGCAACTGGACGCCGTTTTTGCCGCCCAATCAGGGGACCTTCGGCGAGTTCGGCTGGAGCGGCATCCTGCGCGGTGCGGGCCTGATGTTTTTTGCTTACATCGGCTTTGATGCCGTCTCAACGGCCGCGCAGGAGGCGCGCAATCCTGAGCGTGACATGCCGATCGGCATCCTGGGTTCGCTGGGCATCTCTACTCTGCTCTATCTTGGCGTGGTTATTGTTATGACCGGCGTGATCCCCTTCCGGCGGTTGAACGTGCCTGATCCTCTGGCGGTGGCCGTTGATGCGACGCCTGCCCACTGGCTGTCGCCGCTGGTTAAGATAGGAGCCATTCTCGGGACCACGGCCGTGATTCTGGTGATGTTGCTGGGGCAGACGCGGGTCTTCTATACGATGGCGTATGACGGCCTGCTGCCCAAAGCCTTTGGAACGGTGCATCCACGTTTCCGCACTCCTTACAAGAGCACCGCGCTGGTGGGCTTTTTCGTGGCACTGGGAGGCGGGCTGATCCCCTTGAGAATTGTGGGAGAACTGGTCAGCATCGGAACTCTGCTGGCATTCACGATTGTGTGTGGCTCGGTGCTGGCGATGCGCAAATTGCACCCGGAGATCAGCAGGCCCTTCCGCACGCCGCTGGTGTGGTTTGTCGCGCCGATGGGCATGATCATCTCTCTGGGTCAGATGCTCGGCCTGCCGCTGGATACCTGGATCCGTCTTTTTGTCTGGATGGCAATTGGCTTTGTTATCTATTTCGGATACAGCCGCCGCCACAGTATCCTTCGCCTTTCGTCCAGGGAGTCTTCAACGGCAACTCCGGTGACCAAGACGAAAATCTGATCCAGGAAGGGCTGCCATGAACAGACCGAAAACACGGCGGCCGGACCCTTACCCCAACCCTCGGTGTTTCTGCCCGCCACCAACGGCAATTTGCGGTTTCACGGTCACATTCGGGAGGTGGGATGCTCGCTGGCGTTCTTGAGGCGCTCCTCGAGGAATATCGTGCGCGGCCGATGGCGCGCTTCACGGCGTGGCTGCTGGCTTTCGGCGTGGCCTTGTGGGTGGAAGGCAAGTTCTCGCATGGAGCGCCGCCTCTGCTGTGGTTCATATTCGTAATCGGCCTTGTGGTTTGTGCAGTCTACTATATTGCCCGCCTGATCGGCGCCTTCAAGCACCACATCCTCTGGCACCTTCGCCGGAGACTGGCCGTCACGTACATCTTTATTGCAGTGGTCCCTATCGTCCTGATTCTTGTGCTGGTGGGGCTGGGAGTGGTTATTGCGAACGGCCAGTTTGCTGCGTTTCTCGTGACGCTGAAGGTGAACGAACAGGTTGAGGACATGGTTCAACTCAACCGTGTCGTGGCCCACGAGGCATATCTGAGTCCGGCCAGGTCGCAGACGGAATTATTGGACCGGTTGGAGCAGTTCTACGTGCATCAGCTTTCCCAACATTCGAAGAGTTATCCGGGTCTTGAGATCGCCCTTCGGGTGGGAAACGAAAGCCGCGCATTTTACCTTGACGGAAAGCCCGTGCCGGAATTTCCCGAGGTTCCCACGTGGTTCAAAGCCGAGGAGTTTTCGGGTGTTGTTTATGATCGCGGAAGGCTTCTGCTGCGTGCAGCCGATCAGGGTGATACACCCGTTGGACGAATCACGCTGATCCTCTCCGAACCTTTCAGTCCCGAACTGCTCGATTTGGTGGGGCAGGGAATCGGTCCGGTCGGAGTCATCAGTTCGAATTTGGGCGGTGGGGTCCGAGGGCGGCCCGGCGCTGGGGCTGCCACGGCGACGGGACCGGGCGCGCCTGAGGAACAAATCGTTGCCCGTTCAAAGTCACTGTCTCTTGCACCGGCTGCGAGTTTTCTCGATACCGACGTTTTCGGAACTTCGGCTCTGAATGTCATCCGCTGGGACGCGGCTTCGGAACAATACCTGGCCCAGCCGGTTTTTGTTTATGTAACTTCCAGGTTGTCGATTCTTATTCGCCATCTGATGGGCACACTGGGACGTTATACGCGTATCTACGTCACATTGTTTCTCACTATTTCCGTCATTTTTCTTGCCATAGAGTTGCTGTCTCTGATTGCAGGAATTCGACTGGCGCGGACGATCACGGGCACTGTGGACCGTTTGTACCAGGCAACGGAGCGCATTAAAGCCGGTGATCTTTCGCATCGAATCCACATGCCCGCAGAGGACCAACTCAGCTCTCTGGGCGAAGCTTTCGATAACATGACGGAATCGCTCCAGCGCCTGTTGCGTGAATCCCAGGCAAAGACGCGGTTAGAGCACGACATCCAGATCGCTCGGGAAGTGCAGACGCAGTTGTTCCCTGCCGAGGCACCGAAAGTCCCGGGTCTGGAGCTTTACGGCGTCTGCCGGCCCGCTCGAGGCGTCAGCGGCGATTACTACGATTTTCTGCCCATCGGATCGAACAAGGTGGGCATGGTGCTGGGTGATATAAGTGGGAAAGGGGTTTCGGCAGCGTTGATTATGGCCGCGATCCAAGCCGTGATCCGCACCCGGATTTACCTGGAATCTTCGGACGGTGAACTTGAATCCGGCCGGCTCTCAACGGCACGGTTCTTCAGTGTCCTGAACCAGCAGATGTACGAAAATACTCCTGAAGAAAAGTATGCGACCTGCTTCTACGCTCTTTATGATTCCCCAACCCGCCGGCTTGTTTACACCAACGCGGGCCACCCCGCCCCGGTCCTTTTCCGGAACGGGGAAATCGTCCGGTTGGACGTCGGAGGAACACCGCTTGGTTTGATCTCGCCGATGACCTACGAGGAAGCGACTGTGCGACTTGAGCCGGGGGACACCCTGATTGCTTTTACCGACGGGTTAACAGAGAGCGAAAACAGTTTTGAGGACATGTTTGGCGAAGACCGCCTGATCGATACCGTGAGCCGCGTTCGCGGAGAGCCTTTGCCGGTTCTGGTAAGAGAAATCTACCGCAGTGTTGATGAGTGGACAGGCGGCGGCGAGCAGCAGGATGATATGACGCTGATCGTGGCCCGCGCTGTTCCCGTGTAATTCAGAGGCTGCCAGGTGAAGCGAATTCAGACCGCAGTCCTGATTGTCGGGCTTCTCGTCGCGCTGATCGGCGTCGGGACCGTGGGCTTCCATATCGTTCAGGGATGGGGATGGTTTCAATCTCTTTATACGACCCTGATGACTTTGTCCACGATAGGAGCGGGTCCCGAGAACCAACTGAACAGCAGGGGCCAGGTCTTCAACGTTGTTCTGATCCTGCTGGGAGTCGGGACCGTGGGCTTCGCAATTGGAGCGCTCACAAGAGCGGTGGTAGAATTCGAGTTGGGTTCGTTTTTCGGAAGACGCCGCATGGAGAAGGAAATCTCTGAGCTGAAGAACCATTTTATCGTTTGCGGCGTCGGCCGAGTGGGACGTCGCGTCGCGACGGAAATTTCCGCGCGGAAACATCCGCTCGTCATTATTGAGAAGGACCCGGCAAGGGCCGCGTGGGCCCAGGAGCGGGGCTTTCCTGTAATTATCGGCGACGCGGCAAGCGAGAACGTGCTGCGCAAGGCACGCATCGAGCATGCCCGCGCGCTTGCCAGCGCCGTCACCTCTGATGCTCAGAACGTTTACATCGTTCTTACGGCGCGCGGAATTGCGCCTGATATCACGATCGTTGCGCGCGCCAGCGAGGAGGATGCGGAATCGAAACTGATGCGCGCGGGCGCCACAACGGTGGTTTCGCCATACAGCTATGCCGGTCAGCGAATAGCGCGCATCCTCACCCGCCCTTACGTTCAGCGGTTTATTGACATGGCGCTCTCGTCGCTCAGCGAGACGAACCTGGAAATTGAAGAGGTCAAGGTAGGCCATTCTTCTTCGCTGGCGGGCAAAGAATTGGGCCAAACCAATATCCGCGAGCGGTTCGGCCTGATCGTGCTGGCCATCCGGCATCAGGATGGGCAATTGGTTTTCAACCCCAAACCATCGCAGATGATTTCTTCAGGCGACTATCTTATTGTGATGGGCAGTTCACAAAATCTTAAAGAACTTGAATCCGTGGCAGGCGTAAAGGAATGAAAGTCCTCACCGCCGCCCAGATGCAGGAAATCGACCGGCTGACGACGGAGCGCTACGGCGTTCCCAGCCTGACATTGATGGAGAACGCCGGCCGCAGCGTGGTGAAGTTTCTGCACCAGCGGTTTTCACCGCTCGAAGCGCAGGAAATCGTGGTTCTCTGCGGCCGCGGTAACAACGGCGGCGACGGCATGGTTGTGGCGCGCATGTTGCGAGAACTGGGAATCAAACCATCGGTGCTGCTTCTGGCTGAACCCGAACGCCTGAGCGGCGATGCCGAGGTGAACTATAAACGGCTCGCGGAAGGCGGTCTGCCGATGACGGTCCCTGACAAGGCCTCCTGGGAAGCGATCAAGGGAAAGCTCTCGAACGCGACCCTGGTGATCGACGCGATCCTGGGGACGGGGCTCTCCAAGCCCCTCAGCGGATTTCTTCTCGATGTGGTCAGGGACATTCCGGTGGTGTTCCCGAAGGCAAAAGTAGTGGCCGTGGATTTGCCCACGGGCGTGTCTGCCGATACAGGAGAGTTAATTGGAGAAAGCGTCCGGGCAGATGCGTCGGTTACGTTCACTGCGCCAAAGATTGCTCATGTATTTCCTCCGGCTTGCGAGCGGGTAGGCGAATGGGTGGTAAGGCCAATCGGTACGCCGGCAGAAGCTCTTGAGGAGAACCCGGAGTTTTACCTCAACGTTCTTCTGCCGGAAGAACTCGAATGGCTTGTGCGCCCACGGAAACTGGAGGCACACAAGGGCAATTTCGGCCACGTGCTGGTTCTGGGCGGATCGGTCGGTAAGACGGGTGCTGCGGCAATGGCGGCAAAAGCAGCGTTGCGCGCCGGCACAGGACTGGCCACGGTCGCCACGGCCAAAAGCGCTTTGCCGATTATTGCCTCGCTGAGTATGGAAATCATGACTGAGCCCTTGCCCGAAACAGATTCCGGCACGATCTCGATTCGCGCGCTCCAGGGTGGCATCCTTGATTCGCTTGTAGAAGGGAAGTCGGTGCTGGCGGTTGGTCCTGGCTTGGGACGGCATCCGGAAACGATGGAATTGGTCCGGGAAGTTGTCAACCGGTACGATTTGCCAATCGTGCTGGACGCTGACGGGCTGAATGCTTTCGCGGGTTGCGACACTCTGCGGGCCGGCGGTCGAGTCCGCGTTCTTACGCCGCATCCGGGCGAAATGGGGCGGCTTGTGGGAAAGAAAACTTCAGAGATTGTTGCGCATCGCGTGGATATCGCGCGTGAATTCGCCAGAGAGCATGGTGTTCAACTGGTACTGAAAGGCTTTCGTACTTTGACGGCTGCACCCGACGGCCAGGTGTGGGTGAACCTCACGGGAAATCCCGGCATGGCAACCGGGGGTTCGGGCGATGTCCTTACGGGCATTGCGGCCGCCCTGCTCGCCCAATATCCTGACCGCTCAGCGACGGAAGTCACCGCTGCCGCAGTTTATCTTCACGGCCTTGCCGGGGACATCGCTGCGCGGGAACTCGGCGAAGCGTCAATGATAGCCGGCGACATTCTTGACGCGCTGCCCAAGGCATACCGGGAGATCAAACAACGGCCGCACTGCTGATTTATCTATGGGAACAGACCGCAGGGCGCTTGAAGAGGGCGCATCAACCGTAACCAAAAATCGGCTGGAATTTATAACCCATTCGCCCGAGGAGACCATCGAACTTGGCGCAAGGCTTGCGCAGCGGTTGCCGCATCCGTGCCTCGTGGTGCTGGAAGGCGACCTCGGCAGTGGCAAGACCACGTTAGTCAAGGGGATTGTTTCGGGGATGGGCGTAGCACGGCAGGAAGAAGTGACAAGCCCATCCTTCACGCTGGTCCACGAATACGGCACGGACCGCAAAGTTTACCATGCCGATCTGTACCGCATCGAGGGAGCAAGGGAAGTCGCTACGCTGGGGCTTGAGGATTTGCTGGAGCAGGAGGCTACGGTGATCGTAGAATGGGGAGAAAAGCTGATTGAACTGGATTTCGGAGTGCAAGTCAGAATCCGCATGGAACTGCTTGAAGGTGAGGACCGCCGTGTCACAATTGAAGGGCTGGGCTCTTAACTCGCGCTGTCTGGGAGCGGCTGGAGCCGTTTTGCTGGCGGTTTTGATAAGCGCCGCGTGCGGGCCGTCCGGGACGCGCTATTTTACGCTCCTTGTGCCGAAAGCTCCAGCCGCGACGGGGCCAAAGACTCGCTTCATTCTCCAGATTGAGCATTTCGACGCTCCCGATCTCTTGCGCGACAGCCGGATTATTTATTACACTTCGCCGACCCAACTAAGATATTACCAGCGCGACCGTTGGGTCTCAGAACCCGGAGAGATATTGAGCGAGTTGGCGCTGAAGTATTTTGCCGAAACAGAATTGTTCCAGCAGGTGTATCCTTATCCCGCGCCCACGCCCGCCGATTATACGCTGCGCGGAAGGGTCTTCGATTTCGCGGGGATTGCATACGGAAAGAATGACCTCGGCAAGGCGGGAGAAGCCCGGCTCGGCCTGGAACTGGATTTGATCGCGACGGAGCAGAATAAGGTTGTCTGGTCAGCGCGGCTGACGGACACGGAACCCGCTCAAAAGAACAATGTACAAGGAATTGTCAATGCAATGAACGCTGCAGCCGAACGCCTGTTTCAGCAGGCTTATGGCGGCATTTCGCAAGCTGTAGAATCCAATGCTTCGCAGAAACAGGATCATGCTCACTGATTGGAGGAAGGACGGAATATGACCACAGAGGCCGGCCCCGTGCGATGGGCGCTGATTATCGGTTCCTCAAGCGGCTTTGGAGAGGCGTTAAGCTACGAACTGGCGAAGTCAGGGCTGGATATTTTCGGCGTCCACTTTGACCGCCGCTCAGCCCAGGAGCGCGTGAACGGTATTATTGACAAAATTAAGGCTGCGGGGCGCGACGTTGTCTTTTTCAATATTAATGCCGCTGACCGCGAGAAACGCGCCGCAGCGCTTGACAGCATGCTGGAACATTGGAAGCAGCGCGGTGGCGACCATTTTGTGAAGGTGTTTGTCCATTCCGTAGCCTTCGGATCGTTGCTTCCTTACATCACGGAGGATTCCAAAGAACAATTGTCCCAGACACAAATGGAAATGACTGTAGATGTGATGGGAAACAATCTCGTTTACTGGGTCCAGGAAATGATGCAGCGCAAGATGTTGCGCTCCGGCAGCCGCATCTACGGCATGACCAGCGCCGGCGGCCACAGCGTCATTCCGAATTATGGAGCAGTCTCCGCGGCCAAGGCGGTCCTGGAGTCGCACATCCGCCAGCTTGCTTTCGAGCTGATGCCTCAAGGCATCACTGCGAACGCCATTCAGGCGGGCGTCACCGTGACGCCGGGATCGAGCAAAATTCCCGGCATCGAAAAGCTGGCCGAGTTTGCAAAACTTCGGAATCCCGGGGGACGCTTGACCACTCCGGAAGACGTTGCCTCCGCTGTCGCCGCTCTGATGGATGATCGGACTTATTGGATGACGGGCAATGTAATCCGTGTGGATGGCGGTGAGGATATCGTCACTTAACCGCTTGCTGAAAATCAGCCTTTAGGCTCGCTATCGTGAGTGCAGCGAACGAACCATGTATTTATTTTTGAAGAAATACAGAGAGACATGGTTTTGCGCTGCATGACAATCCGGCTTTTTTCAGCAACTTTTTAAGGTTGGGAAAACGCGACTCTATTGCAAATCTCAAGTGTGCCTTTACAATTTGCGGCACGCAAAAGCTCCGCGAAGACCGGATGCTGATTGATTCTCCCATCGTCTTCTATACGGTTTTATCCGGCGCATCGCAAATAGGTTCGAGGGGGCATTCCATGCACAGCGGCTTGCGCGCCTGGCATACCTTCCTGCCAAACCAGATAACCTGATGTCCGAAGGTGATCCATCGGCCCTTGGGAACGATCTTTATCAGATCGCGCTCCACATTTTCCGGAGTTTTTGCTTCAGACAACTTCAAACGCCGTGCAATACGGAAGACGTGCGTATCGACCACGACGCCCGTGGGAATTCCGTACGCTGTGCCCAGAACGACGTTCGCCGTTTTTCGGGCTACACCGGGCAGCGTCAGCATTTCCTCCATCGTGCGGGGAACTTTGCCGCCGAAATCCTGAACGATCTTTTTAGAGGCTGCGATGATGTTTTTAGCTTTATTGCGGAAGAACCCGGTGGAACGGATCTCTGCCTCAAGCTCCTTCTGATCGAGGGCAGCGAAATCTTGCGGGTCGGGATATTTGGCAAAGAGCCCCGGTGTCACCTTGTTGACCCGCTCGTCCGTGCACTGGGCTGAGAGGATGGTGGCTACCAGGAGTTGAAAGGGATTGTTATGGCGCAGGGCGCACTGTGCATCGGGGAACAGACGGTCAAGCCCCGCAAAGACTTTCTTCAATCGCTGAGGGGAAGTGTACCCGTTCTTCTTTGCTTCCGGCCGCTTCCTCGCGGGCTTTCGCTTTCTGACGGCGGTGACTCTCATGGTTTTGTTGTGACGACCGACTCAGACCCTCGAGATTATCGAAGCCGAGCTTACTTCAGCCCAGCATTTTCAGCGGCAATTCGGGAAAACGATGACCAGTCAAGTTCCTCGCCGTGTCGCGCGATGGCGGCAAGGATGTGGTCGCGCACGAGGCTCGCCACAGGCATCGGCGTGCGGGAGTCTGCTGCTGCTTCCAGAACAAGGCTGACATCCTTCAGACCAAGCGGCAGCTTGAAGCCCGGGGGGAGAAATTGTTCCCTGGCAATCAGGTTCCCGTAAGTTTTGTACACCGGCGCTGAAAAGAGCGTGTTGGTCATAATTTCCAGAAACCGCTCCGGTTCCACCCCGGATTTGCGAAGCAACGCGAAAGCTTCCCCAAGAGATTCGATCACAGAAACGATCAGGAAATTTCCGGCCAGTTTGACGACGTTGGCATAATGAGGTTGGTCCCCGACGACGAAGGTACGTTGCCCCATCGCGTCAAACAGCGGCTGGCATTTTTCGATCATCGCAGCGGGTCCTGCCGCCACGATCGCGAGCTGGGCTGATTCGGCCGCCTGCGGGCGTCCGAAAACCGGAGCTGAAATAAAGGGGTTTCCTGCCCTGGCGTGAGCGTTCGCGAGTTCCTGGGCGAGCGCGACGCTTATCGTGCTCATCGAAATGTGTATCGAAGTTTGGGGAAGCCTGGTAATTAGTTGTTCGCCAAAGAGGACGGCACGCACGGCGCGGTCATCGGCCAGCATAGTCATCAGAACATCTTTGCCGCAGGTGTCTGAGGGCTGGTCCGCGATCGTTGCGCCATCACTGCGCAGTGCTTCAGCCCGCGCGCGCGTGCGATTGTAAACCGTAACTTCGTGGCCCGCCTTCAACAGGTTGCGCGCCATCGGAAGTCCCATGCTTCCCAAGCCGATGAATCCTACGTTCATCCTGGTTCCCCAATTCCTTTCTGTTTTGCTGGATCAACCGCCGAGCAGGTCGAGCACTTCGCGCAACTCGCGGTGCACGCAGGTGAAAATCGGTGTATCGCGCAGCGTATAGTTGCTGGCCTCCGCATGGCGCAATTCCATAACGAGATCGAGGAAGTGGTCAGGCTTATCGCTTTCGAAGGCCACCACAAATTCCTGGTCGTCAAGCCCGAAGGAGTAGGTAGTATTCAGGCGGACTGTCGGGAAGCGGTGGCCGATTTCGATGTGCTCATTCATCATGCCCTGGCGCGCGTGCTGGGTCAGGCGATACCACGCGCGCGTTTTGACGAACGGATAGACAAAGAGGTACCGGAATTTGCCCGGAGTCAGCCGGAGCCGTGTTCCTTCCTGATCTTCGTGAACGTGCTCGCGGACGTAAGTCGAGCGCTTTGTCATGGCGAGATAAGAATATGGTGTTGTCAGGTATTTTCCCAGATCGGTGGCCAGCAATTTGGCTGTCATCTCCTGAAAGTCGAGAAGGTTGTAGCTGATCCGCCACAGCATGAAATCACAGTCGCCTCGAATCCCCACAAGAGAGTATGGAATGACCAGCATGTTCGGTTCATAGCTCTTGACCACATCAATGAACTGGCATTTGCCACGCTTGCGGTCATCTTCCGGCAGTCTGCGCCAGGCGGGATCGACCTTGTAAAAGACAAAATTCACGTACTGCCTGCGATTGTCCTGGTTTTTAGTGTCTGCGGATTTTGCTTCAGCCAAAGAGTTAAGACCTCCTCCAGAGATTCCAATGTCAGCGTCGATCAGATTTGGATTGAGTTGGTTGCCCCAATCGGTTGTCTTCCGGAGAACTCTTCAATATACCACGGAACGCATGAGACTAAGAATCCTGGCTCTTGGCGGACTTTCGCAGACAGATGTTTGTGTGCGCCGGCGCGGCTGGACAAGCTGCCGAATCCTGAATGCAAATTTCCAATCTGTTTTTGAAGGGGGGAAATTCGACGGACCTGAAAAAGCACAGGCCCGTCTCGCACGCTTGCCGGGCTTCTGTTGTGAGCGGGCGGATGGCGAGGCTACTTGCTGGCCCGATGGACCTTCAAGCCCGAACCATCGCCATCCGCTCGATGCGGAGGGGGAACAGAACCGACCTTGCAACGGCTCCTGCTACTGGTTCATGTTTGAAGAAGTCTGACTTTGGGTTGGCATTTGCTCTGCTGTTGCCGGCAACTGCGGAACCAGCACAGTCAGGTCAACCCGCCTGTTGAGTTTGCGTCCTTTCAGCGATGTATTGGGTGCCACAGGGTCTGCTTCGCCGTACCCCATGCTGTAGATCCGAACCAGCGGGACCTTGCCATTAGATGTGAGGTAGCGGATTACCGCATCAGCCCGCTTCTGGCTCAGTTGCAGGTTGTATTCTTTGGGGCCCGTCGTGTCTGTGTATCCCTGAACCTGAATGACGTAGTGTTTCAGGGAACTGACTGTTTGCGCCAATTGATCCAGTTGCTGCTTATCGGCATCCGTTAGCGTGGCTTGATTCAACCGAAACAGGACGGAGACGTGCTGAGTCGGTTGATAATTGTCCAGGTTATCGGCAGTTTGTTGCGCTATGCCAGCCTCGGCCACACCCTTCTCAGCAACCTGGCGGGCTTCCTGGGCATGCTGGTCGGCCTGTCCGGCGGCCTGATTGGCCTTATCGGCGCTGCTTTGGGCCGCAGAGATGCCAGCCTCAGTTTTCTCATCGAGACTTCGGATGTCCTGATCTAGCTGAGCAGTCTTTTGATCAACTTTCTGGTCAACCTTCGTGATGTGTGACTGAAGGGGTTCAGTCTGATTTCGGACAAACTTCCTTGTGGCAATACAGCCGGTGCTCAACAGGAGCAAAGGAACTACACCCAAGGTGATGAGTCTTGCAGATGTTTTAGCATTCATATGTTTAATCTCCCGCGCGATGCGTGATAGTCGCACCTTGGTCACGAGCATTCTGGATTCCAAAATATAAAATGTCGGTAAGTGCCGTGGAATGAACTGGAAACCTCTTACTCAGCTCTCAGGCACATTGTAACAATTCAAGGCCTCTGTAAAATTTATCCAGTAGCTGCAATGGCCTTGAGAAAGAAGGCGACCACTCAGTTGCTGTCGGGTTGGCTTTCCGCGCGTGGCAGCGAATCCAGGAAATCGAGCAATTTTCGAAAAGCTTTTCCGCGGTGTGAGACTTCGAATTTCTCTTCGATGCTTATTTCTGCAAACGTCTTCTTAAGCGGCGGGTAAAAGAAGTAAGGATCGTAGCCGAATCCGCCCGAACCTTTCGGCTCATCCTGAATCAGACCATCGGCTCTGCCTTCCACCACTGTTAGAATCCTGCCGCGTTGCGCCAGCGCTATGACGCAGACATAATGGGCTGACCGCTTCGACAGCGGGAGGCCAGCCAACTCGTTCAGGAGTTTTCTGTTATTCGCTTCATCGTCCGCCTCAGGTCCTGCATATCGTGCGGAATGCACTCCGGGTCTTGAATCCAGTGCGTCCACCGAGAGGCCGGAATCGTCGGCGAAGACCAGGTGATCAGTCCATTGACTGTAATAGAGGGCCTTCTTGCGCGCATTTTCCTCGAACGTGGCCCCATCTTCGATGCATGCCGGCAGGTTCTTGATGCCGGGAAGAAGCTCCACATTGATCCTGTGGAGTTCGGCCGCGTGTTTGAATTCCCGCAACTTCCCGGGGTTGGTCGATGCAAAGTAAATGGTACGCATCGCAGAAGTCGGATGCTTCACATTATTCATGACAGGACTACCCTATCCATCAGATCAAGCGCAGACGTGTGCATATTTCCTGCGGTTCAGTCGCACCAGGAAGCTCTGGTTACTTCAGGCTCCAGACGGCGACAAATCGATTTTTGTAACTGATTTCTGGAGTTCGATCAACTTCTGAATGGCTGGACGCGTCAACTCGATCAGCCCGGACAGTTCCTCTTTGCTGAATGGCGATCCCTCAGCTGTCGCCTGGACCTCGACGAAGCGCCCGGAGCCGGTCATGACGACGTTCATATCGACCTCAGCGCTTGAGTCCTCCGAGTAATCCAGATCGAGGAGCGTTTCTTTGCCGATGATGCCGACGCTGATAGCGGCCACAAAGTCAATCAGCGGGACTTCTGAGAGGGCGTTCTGTTCTTTGAGTTTCTTGAGCGCCAGTGCAAGGGCCACCATGGAACCTGTGATGGAAGCCGTGCGCGTGCCGCCGTCTGCGCGAATAACGTCGCAGTCAATCCAGATGGTCCGCTCTCCCAGCTTGTCGAGATTGATGATAGCCCGGAGGGACCGACCGATCAGCCGCTGGATTTCCATAGTGCGGCCGCTGGGTCTGCCGCGAGTAACCTCGCGCGGAGTGCGGATTTCCGTCGCGCGCGGGATCATGGCGTATTCGCTCGATATCCAGCCCTTGCCCGTCCCTTTCAAAAACGGGGGTACGCCCGATTCCACAGACGCGGTGCAGATCACCTGGGTCTCGCCCAGGCGGATGAGAGCAGAGCCTTCGGCACTTGTGATGAAATTAGGGATGATCTCGACAGGCCGGATCTCCGATGCCGCCCGGTTGCCGGAGCGAACGAGTTTTCCGCCGGAGTAGAGCAGGCCCGAAAGCGTCGTGGGTGTTGAAGACATGATTTCTCCTGTTTTCAGTGTGTTTGTGCAATCAGAGACGGCTCAGGGGCGAAACTGCCGGTCAGGTCGATGTGTCCATCCAGTGTCTGGACTTCCTGACCCTGCACCAGAAATCTCACTTCCTTGACTTGCGGGATATTTGCACAAATAGAGTCCACAATCGAGTAGATCGCCAGGCTTTCACTCTCAATCCCGGGTTGAAAGTCAGTCAGAGCCTCCTGGGAAAGATCGACAATGGCTGTGCCGTCGGGAGTCAGAAACACTGCTCTGATGGTTGTTGACGGAGACAGTGCATTGCCATGCCCCTGATGCGAGCCCTCAATAAGCGCCAGCAGAATCTGCCGGATGGCCTTGATGTTATCCGAAGAGAGCTTCATCAGGCGCGCTTCAGTCAGGAGCTTTCCGTCGCCATAGGAGGGGAAATAAAGCGTGATGGTCTGCTCCTGGCCTCCCGAGGGCTGAAGCGCTGCTTCATTCAACTTTGTTCGAGCCGTCTGCTCGGAACGCGAGTTGGCATCGGACGGCGCCATGTGACGGCGCAGCGTCATCAGGTAAATGATGCCGGCGACCAGTGTAACAGCGACGGCAATGGCCAGGACCAGCGTGCGGCGAGGCATGAATTAAGGCTGTCCTCCCTGCAAGCTCGCAACGGCCTGGACGACAGCAGTGGCGATCTCCTGCTGAAAATTCGAATTGGTCAGTGGGCCGGCGTCAATCGAAGGAGTCAGGCTTCCGACTTCAACGGCCACGGCGGGAGCTGCAATGCTTTGAAGCACCCTTACGGGTAGTTCCATGGGCGGGGTTGGGGCCACTCTTGTTCTCTCTTCCAGGTCCTGCTGGAGGCTTTCTGCAAGCCGGTGGCTTTGATCAATGTAACGAAGCTGGACCTTGTCCCAATTTACAAACAGTGGTTTTGGGTCCGGACCTGACGCCATAGAGAGAGGCGATGACGGCCGGTAACTGTAAACCATGACGCGCGGCGTTGTTTGGCCCAGATCGCCTGCGTGGAATGAAAAGAAGGCGATAGGCCGGGCTACATTGGCCACCACGGCCCTCTGATCGAAGTTGACGTTAACATCGCTTGTGCGCGTCAGGACCACCCGGTATTTCCCGGTTGCCTGAAGCGCACGCTGGACCTGGGCCACAATCTGCAGGGTAAGGTTCTTTTCAAGCAGGCCGTTCCTGCCCTGTGCTCCCAGGTCGCTCCCGCCGTGCCCGGCATCGAGCACCACAGCGGGCAGCAACGGGACCGGGGCCGGAGCGGGCGCCGCGGTTGCCTGCTCCGGAGCAGGCTGCGAAGGTGCCGGAACAGGGGCTGCCGGCGCGGCCTGCTGCGGCGCCGTGGCTGCCTGTGCAACCTCAGGTTTTATGATCTGTGCTGTAATGCTTTTCCCTCCCTCGCCGAGCTTTGGGTAGAAATCCAAGCCGGGTGCCGACGGGCTGATGATCAGCTTGGGTTGTCCGTCGTGATCGTCGAACCTCACCTGAGAGACGTATGGGTTATTGAACTCGAAGATAGATTCAACGGGCTGAACGGGGTGGTTCCCCAGATAAAGGACCCACTTGCCGTTCTGCGCTGCCGTACGAAGATTAATCTGCTCGGTAAATTGAACCGAAAGCTCAACGCCATGCTGGACATGCGACAAATGCAGCACAAAGGAGTTGGGCCTAACGTTTCCTACGAGAATTCTGTCCTCTCCGCGCTGATACTGTACCACCTGATTAATGAGGGTTGGCAGAACGCTCGTGAGAAAACCCGCCGGGACCATCCACTCGCCTTCAATAGTCCGCACGGGCTCATCAAGTTTGAGCTTTGCGTTATTCAACCGGATCGTTCGGTCATCCTGCCGCAGCCGGATTTGCGTGGAATTGAACCACACCTCGAGGGACTTCTTCCTGCTCTTCATGCTGCCCACGTTCCCAAACAGGTTCAGAAGCTGGATCACCGGCAGGTACTGGACACTGCCGTAAGTTTTTACCGGAATAATCGAATGCGTTTTGGGGAAGTAAATGACAAAGTTTTCGCCTTGCCCCGGATGTGGAGCCATCATCAGGAGCAGCCCCATGACGACGCCCAGCGAACCCCAGCGGAACATGCGGGGCTTGCGAATATTGTGTTTTGCCAAAGAATTCACGCGCCGTCAGGTCCCTCGGCTGAGTGAGCGATTGAAGCTTACCCGGCCGATTAATATTCTAGTCGAACCGTTCTTGCGCTTGCAATGGCGTGCGCCCCGTGAACATTAATTCAGATGGGAATAGATTAACCGATGGGCGATACGGTCAGTCAGGAGTGAGAAAAGTGGAATGGCGGGGAGCAGGCAAAAGCCCTGAGTCGCCAAAAGTGTTGGATCCTGCCCCCACCGTCATTTGCAGGGATTGCTCCTCGCTTTGACGGCTTTTGCAGCTATTGCCGGGTTGCTGACAATAAGGGTGTCAAAGACATAACGCCGTTGCAGTTCACCCGTTGCAGGTCTCAGCCAGCCACAGCAGTTTATTTTTTTTATAAGGATCTGATGCGTCCAGCTCCATCTTGCTCATTCTGGGTGCAGAGTTTTAAAGGATCGTTACCCATCTGGGTTTTGCTATCTCTGAATGGCAGACCGCAATTCCCTTACTTTAGGTGGACCGCCCCAAACAGGCCATAGGCCCAGCACAGGCGGCTATTCCGGTGATGGCGAAGCCCCGGCGACCGACCTCACAGAGTCGCTGATCCACTGCAGATAATTCGGCGCGCCGTCGATGATTGGCAGGCAGATGATCTCCGGCGTGTGGTAAGAGTGTATCAGCGCAATCTCCGCCTTGATCTGTGGGAAAAGGTCGCGTTTAGTTTTGATGAACATCAGGAATTCCTTGCTTTGCTCGATTTTGCCTTCCCAGCGATAGATGGATTGGATCGGCTGAGTGATGTTCACGCACGCCGCCAGCTTTTCATCGATCAGCCTCCGGGCGATCTTACGGCATTCGCGCCGGCTGGCGGCCGTTACCATAATGACGACTTTGTCCGTCACAACTCCTCCTTGGGCATGCCGAAGGTAACGAAACAGTCCTGTGATGGAGGCGGGTAATCAATAAGCCGGTTGATGTCCGCCGCCACAGTCGGGTTTTTGCTTTTTTCCTTGCCGGTTCCGCGTTCTCCATTTCAAGATACACTAGCTTCCTTGCCATCGCCAGAGTTACCTTCTGGAATTTCGCCCGGCAGGGTGATGCCGGCGTTTTTCAGGGAATCGGCGGCGGAAGGTAAGAGTTTGCTTGTCAATTTTGAGTGTAAAGGTGGTATTCTGGCACCTGCGCCGATTTACGTGCGGCAAAGAGCGGCGCGGGGCTTCGCCACGGACCTGCGAAACTCCGAGGCGAAACGGCTTGAAATAAGGGTTTAAGCAGTTATGAATCTTTTTGGCTGGGAGCAAAAAACGCTAAGGCGCAACGCCATTTTCGTAATGGCTCTTCTCAGCCTGGCCATGTTTATGCACGAAATCTTTGGCCAAAACGGCTATCTGACACTGCGCCGCGAGAAGAAGGAGTACACAGACCTCCAAAAGCAAATCCAGACGCTTTCCCAGCAGAACCTGGAACTCGAGCGTAAAATCAATGCGCTGAAAAGCAACCCCGCGGCCGTAGAAAAGCAGGCCCGCGACCAATTGCATCTTGCCAAGCCCGGCGAAATTATTTATATGCTGCCGGGCCCGAATGCCGCTCCGCATCCTGAGACTGCCCAGCGAACTTCGCCTGCACCCAGTCAGCCTCAAAGATAACCTGACGGCCTGGCAGGTTGCTGAAAGACCCTCAGCCGTTGTTATCCCGAGTAAATTGCTTTAATTCTCAGCCGACCGGGCAAAAGCAGATTTCTTGCTTCGCTCGCGATGACGGGTTCTGGGCCCTTTTTCAGCAAACGGTTGGGAAGTCTTTTAAGAGTGACACCAGTGGGCTTGCCCGAATCCTGGTTTCAGAAGCGTGACGGAACAGAACCCCTCTTAGCGGACAACTCCTTCAAGTGGACTTGATGCCGTTGCATATAGCTTCCGAGGGATGCGGCCGGCCAGATACGCCTGGCGACCTGCGATCACGGCGTGTTTCATGGCCTCAGCCATGAGGATGGCATCCTGTGCGCCTGCGATCCCAGTGTTCATCAGAACGCCGTCAGCGCCCAATTCCATGGCAACTGCAGCGTCGGAAGCTGTGCCCACGCCGGCATCCACAATGAGGGGGACATCGGTAATCATTTCACGCAGGATGCGAAGGTTGGCAAGGTTCTGGATGCCCATTCCGGAGCCAATCGGCGCGCCCAGCGGCATCACAGCCGCGGCGCCTGCATCAATCAGCCGGCGAGCTGTGATCAAATCATCATTGGTATAGGGCAATACGACAAACCCTTCGCGCGCCAGCGCCTCAGTTGCTTTTACAAGTTCGAAATTGTCGGGGAAGAGCGTTTTTTCGTCGCCAATCACTTCCAGCTTGATCCAGTTGGAAAGTCCCACCTCACGAGCCAGGCGGGCCGTCCGCACGGCTTCGTCTGCGTTGTAGCAGCCCGCGGTGTTGGGCAAAATGAAGTACTTCGAGCGGTCGATATAATCGAGCAATGATTCCTTGCTCTTGTCCGTCAGGTTCACGCGCCGCACGGCCACCGTGACGATTTCTGCGCCGGAAGCCTCATGCGCCCGGACCATTTCCTGGAAACTCCTATACTTCCCGGTCCCCACAATCAGACGCGAGCGGAATTCTCTGTCGGCAATCCGAAACACGTCGTTGTCCATAGGTCTTTATCTCTCCTTATGGGTACATTCTAATACAAAGCGGTGGCGGGCGCTTCGCGGAAGAATAACGATCGTTGCTTGCCAAAACGGGCGACATCCGGCCGGAATGACGTTTCAAACTTCTCAATAGCGAAATCCGAGCAGGTTCCAGTAAGCAAAAAACCAGACAAAAACCAGTGCGGCCGCGGCGATCACACTGTAATGTATTCTTCCCGCCAGAGACCAGGAAGTGCGCCTCCAGACCCAAACTGCAAATCCAACGACCACCGCCGCAAGCGCCGTCGTAACTATGGGAATCCATAGCAGGGCCTTGAAGTCCACCGGCACTCCGTAAACGAAGTCCCAGTCATCCATCTGGTTCAGAAGGTGCAGCATTTCGACGATAAAGAATACGTTCAGTACCCCAAGAATAGCGGCAGTCCATCGTGCCCAGCGAAGGGCACCGCTCGCCGAAGAGGACTTCTTCCGCAATCGCTGAACCAGCCAGTAAACGGGCCACCAGATGCACCCCGAAAGCAGAACCACCATCAGCACTTTGACAAGCGCCACCTGGAACGCCGCAGTTGCGTACCAGGGCACTTTCTCGTAGCTGTCGCGGTCTGTAAAGAGGTACGCGACGCGCCCGTTGTTGCCGGTCTTAAAAACCGCGTGACCCTGGCCGTCACTGCACTCGAAATAATCCGGCCCGAGGGCAACCCAGCGGCTGGGCGGCTTGAATTCGTGCGGATAGTGAAATTCCAGCGACCCATCAGGGTTGGCCGTGATGCGGTATTGCCAGTAGAGCGTGATCAGTTTCTCAAACGTCCGGCGTGAATAAGGATTGCTGCGGTAACTCCCGGTGTATTTGCTCATCTCGGCGGCCGAGAGCCGCAGCGGGGACGGGGCATCGGAGTTCTTCGACGGATAAAAATGGTTGAAAAAACGTCGAATGAGATCATCTTCAAACCTGGATTCATCACGGTTGAAGACCAGGAAGAATCCGACGTGCTCTTCCGGAACCAGCAGTAAAAGACTGGCGAAACCGCGGATATTGCCGCCGTGGCCGATGGCGCGGTAGCCGTTCACATAACGCTCATAAAAACCGAAGGTGCGCCCGGCCAGGCGAGGGTCTTCGGCGAACTGCCTTTGGTGCATTTTCTCTGCAGCTGCCTCGCTCAAGATCCGCCGATCGCCGTAGCGGCCGTCTTCCATCTGTGCGATGAGGAAGTGTGCCATATCCGTCGCCGTCGAATAAAGTCCCACAGCTGGAGGAATGTTGAAATAATCGACGGGCTCAGCAATGTAACGGCCACGGTGGTATTCGTAACCTGTGGCGAGATGCGCGGCAAGTTTTGGCGTCAATTCAAAGCCGCTGCTCCTCATGTCGAGCGGCTGCAAAATGTTTTTCTCGATATAGGCATCAAAAGGCTCGCCGGAAAGTTTCTGCACGAGATAACCCTCGAGGGCAATCCCATAGCTCGAATAGCTGTAGATTTTTCCCGGCGGCATCACGACGCTGGGCATGTGCCGCGCGAGAAATGCCCCAAGGGGAACAACTTGCGATGGGTTGCGCGCTGCGAGTCCAAAGACGCTGTCATCGAGGCCTGCGGAATGCGTCAGCAATTCGGCCGAGGTCACCGGCTGCGGGTAGGGGTCCTTCACATTGAAGCGCGATAAATAGATGTTTACATCCGCGTTCAGGTCGAGTTTTCCACTTTCTGCAAGCTGCATCACCGCCGTAGCAGTGAAGACTTTTGAGACGGATGCCACGCGGAAAACCGTCTGGTCCGGGACGGCGGGTGTTTGGTCCTCGATGTTCGCGTAGCCATAACCTTTGCTGAAAATCACTTTCCCATCTTTGACCAGCACCAAGGCCGCGCCCGGAACATGCCACCGTGGCATCTCATTCGCGAAGAAGGCGTCGAAGAAAGCGGCAAAGTCCTTCGCGTCGCCAGGCGCAGGTTCCGCACGCTCTGTCTGTTTCACTTTCACGCTTGCAGCTGACAATATCCCGCAGGGTGCGAGAAAAGAGAGAAGTGCCAGAACATATGCCGCGGAGTTCGCTCTCCTGCCCGTTTGCTTCATGTTCATTAATTTAAAGACGGAGGGCAGAAGGGCAACGGCGAGGTCACTTCGCCATCTGAGGCGCCGCCAGCAAGTCCACCTTGCCACATGACATAGCAAAAGCACCATCCACGTTTTCCAGTTCCCTGTTAAGATTCACCACGGAGCTTAAACCGTATAGCATAGTGCATTAGAGATGGGGCAATCAAAAGCAGAAGGCCACACGGGAAGCAAAGGTATCGGCAAGGACTACCAGCGCGTCCGCGCGCCTCGCGGACCACGCGTCAAATGCGTCGGCTGGCCGCAGGAGGCAGCGCTGCGAATGCTGATGAATTCCCTTGATGAGGAAGTCGCCGAGCAACCGGAGGAATTGGTTGCCTGTGCCGCCACTGGGAAAGTACTTCACGATTGGAATTCCTATTCCGAGACAGTGCAGATACTTAAAGGACTCGGAAACACTGAAACTCTCCTTGTTCAATCTGGACAGCCGGTAGGCGTTTTTGAGACGGGCGCGGGAGCCCCTCGTGTGCTGATTGTTAATCCTGGTGCGGGCCGGAAACTCGAACCTCACAGCCCCGGCAGTCCAATACACGCTCACTCTCTTACTTGTCATGCTGCCGCTGGAAGCTGGACCTACGTGGGCCCACAGGAAGCCTTGACAACGGCCTTCTACACGCTTGACCGCGTTCGTCAAAGGCACTTCGGCTGGGACCTTGCCGGAAAGTTGATTGTTTCGGGTGGAATGGGACCAGCGGGAGGCGCACTTTCGCTCGCTGCCGGGATGCACGGCGCCGCATTCCTTGGGATCGATGTGGATGAGGAGCGCATCAAGCGCCGAATTCGCGCCGGCTATGTTGATTATTGCGTCAATGCGCTCGATGAGGCGCTGCGAATCCTGAAGAATGCCGTGCGGAAAAAGCAGGCCGTCTCCGTAGGACTGGTAGGAAACTGTGCGGATGTTATTCCAGAGCTTGCGAGCCGCGGCGTGGTTCCGGACATCCTCACCGACCTGACCAGCGCGCACGATTTGCTGAACGGCTACATACCTTCCGACCTGAGTGCGGAAGAAGCCGCCGCGCTGCGACGCGACAATCCGGATGAATACCTGAGCAGGGCGCGTAATTCAATCGCCCAGCACTTTGAGGGGATGTTGGCGCTCCAGAAGCTCGGTTCCATCGTTTTCGAGTTTGGGAACGGCATCAGGGCCGCAGCATCCCTAAGTAAGGTTTCGAAGGACTCGCGCAAGGTCCCAGATTTCATCGAAGCTTACCTGCAACCACTGCTTAGCGCGGGTCTGGCTCCCCTCCGCTGGGTGGCGCTCTCCGGCGAGGCGGACGATATCAAGCGGCTCGATGATCTCGTGCTCAAACAATTACCTGCGGACGAGGGGCTGGCGCGGTGGATTTCACTGGCCCGAAAATACGTTCGATTCCAGGGTCTTCCGGCAAGGGTCTCCTGGATGGGGGAGCAAGCGCGCATCGAATCCGCCTGGCAGTTGAATAAACTCGTCGCCGCCGGAAGCATCAAAGCCCCAGTCGTCATTGCAATGGACTACAAGGCGCAAATCGCCTCTGCTCCAAAAAACGCTGGAACCGGAATTCTCAAAGATGGAGACCTGACCGGCCCGGGTCAGGATGCGCTGAAAGCGATTCTTAAATCTGCCACGGGAGCCGGTTGGGTTTCAATTCAAAGTGCCGAGGACGGCAGCCTGGCAACTGTTGTCATCATTGCGGACGGCCGGCCCGCAAGCGCGGATGTCATGTCGCTGGCTCTGAGAAGCGATTTCCTGCCGGGGATTGTCGGCAGGGATGCCCGCCCCCCTGCGGAGCCAGACCCTTCGCAACGGTCCAAATCCTGAAAGGCCGTTTGCCGCGAGAACTCACTTCAGCTCTTCTTGGAAGTAACCGCAAAGAAAGCAGCCGGCACCTGTTCAACTTTCTTGCTTTTGCACTTTGGGCAAGTCGGCCGGGCTTTTTCGTATTCCGAGATACTCAGAATCAAAGTGAACCGCTTCTTGCACTCTTTACAGATATATTCGTAGCTCGGCATCGATGTCCACCTCCGGCTATATCTCTAAGCAAATTATATCAAGACGCTTTGCCCCGTCACAGTTCCCTCAGGCGCGGGGAATGGGCGAATCGGGACTGGCATATCGCGACGGCTGTCGGCATGGGATACACCCCTCGGGCCGTGCAGCTGCCGAAATTTCTATGTTAGATTCTGAGTGTGCAAACCATTGTCGAGTGCGTTCCCAATTTCAGCGAGGGCAAAGACAGACAGAAGGTCGAATCCATTGTTCAGGCGCTGCTCGCGGGGCCAGACGTTCGTTTACTCGACGTCCAGATGGACTCTGATCACAACCGCACCGTCGTGACTTTCGTCGGGTCCTGCGAGAGTGTGGGTGAGGCGGCCCTGCGTGCCATCGGCCGCGCTGCCGAGTTGATCGACCTGAACGAACACCGCGGAGTCCATCCGCGAATGGGAGCAACGGATGTGGTGCCTTTCGTTCCCATCCGGGGTGTTGACCTGAAAGATTGCGTTACGATCGCACGCTACGTAGCCGCAGAAACTTGGTGGCGCTTCCGCATTCCAACCTATCTTTACGAAGAGGCTGCCAGCGAGCCTCGCCGGAAAAACCTTGAATACGTGCGCCAGGGACAATTTGAAAAGCTGCGGGAGGAAGTCCGGCGGGATCCTGATCGCAGGCCGGACTTTGGCGGCCCTGACCTCCATCCGACCGCCGGTGCAACAGCCGTTGGCGCGCGAAATTTCCTGATTGCCTACAACATTAACCTGAACACGAATGACCTCAGCATAGCCAAGGCAATTGCGAGGAAGATTCGGGCCTCGGACGGAGGTCTCCCTGCGGTGAAAGCCATCGGCGTGGAATTGAAGGCGCTCGGCCGGGTACAAGTTTCGATCAACCTGACGGATTTTCTGACCACTTCGATCGGCGCGGTGTTTGACGCCGTCGCCCGGGAGGCAGCGCGGGCCGGGACCACCATTGAAAGCAGCGAGATTGTCGGCTTGGTGCCCCGGCGCGCAATCGAGGATGCCGCAGCGCAATTGCTGAGGATTCGCAATTTTCATTCTGATCTCATTTTCGAGGAACGCCTGGCGCGAGCGTTTGAAGAAAAGGGCTGACTCTCTTTCCGGCGAAATCTGCTGGTAAGATGTGCTGTAACAGAAAGTCAGCACGCGGTCAAACCCGGTCGATCCGTTTTGCGCGAGAGCGGCTGAAAACGATGGCACGGTAAACCAGTCGACAAAACAATAGTTGAGGGTGCAGTTTCGGTGCCCATATTGCCAACGCCGGTTCTATGGACAATTATCATCCAGACCTGAATAACAACGCACCGGTCATACCGTCGCTTCCGGAAGTGTACCGGAGCATCGGCGTTCCGGCAGAGGCAAGTTTCTGGAGAAAGCTTTTTGCGTTCTCCGGCCCGGGTTTTCTGGTCGCGGTAGGCTACATGGACCCGGGCAACTGGGCCACGGACATTGCTGCCGGCTCGCGGTTCGCCTACGAACTGATCTTCATTCTTTTCCTTTCCAACCTGATGGCCGTCCTGTTACAAACACTCTCTGCGCGCCTGGGAATCATAACCCAGCGCGATCTTGCCCAGGCCTGCCACGATTATTATTCGCGACGCACGAGCTTTATCCTCTGGATCCTCTGTGAAATTGCCATTGCGGCCTGCGACCTGGCGGAAGTAATCGGCTCTGCCATCGCGCTGAATTTGTTGTTTCATATTCCGCTGATATGGGGAGTCTGCCTGACGGCGTTTGATGTCCTCGCCATCCTCTACTTGCAGCACAAGGGCTTCCGTTATCTGGAAGTCATTGTCGTTGTCCTGATCGGCACCATCGGCGCCTGCTACCTGGTCGAAATGTTCATCGTCCGACCTGATTTCGCAGGCATTGTCAGAGGGTTTGTTCCTACCGGCGAGTTGTTCACGAATCGGGAAATGCTATACATTGCGATCGGCATTCTCGGCGCCACCGTGATGCCGCACAACCTCTATCTTCATTCGTCGCTGGTACAGACCCGTGCCATCGAGCGGACGCCTGAGGGTTTGCGGACGGCGATGCGCTTCAACTTCATCGATTCTGTACTGGCGCTGAATTTCGCCTTCTTCATCAACGCAGCGATCCTCATTATGGCCGCAGCGGCTTTTTACCGACACGGGTTGAACCAGATTGCGGAAATTCAGGATGCCTATCATACGCTTGCGCCGCTGCTTGGCGTGCCGGCTGCCAGCCTTCTGTTTGCCCTGGCCCTGCTCTGCTCCGGACAAAATTCCACGCTGACGGGCACTCTGGCGGGCCAGATAGTGATGGAGGGCTTTCTCAATTTCCGGATCGCCCCCTGGCTCCGGCGGCTGATCACGCGGCTGATCGCAATCATTCCAACCATTATTGTCGTGGCCATTTCCGGCGCCCGCGGTACCGCCCGGCTTTTGATTCTGAGCCAGGTGATCCTGAGCTTGCAGCTTTCGTTCGCCGTGTTTCCCCTCATTCAGTTCACAAGCGACCGCAGGAAGATGGGTGAGTTTACCAATCCCATGTGGCTGACGGCGATCTCGTGGATTGTGGGCATCATCATTGCGGGACTGAACGCTTATCTGCTTGTGCTGACGGCCAAAAGCTGGTTCACTTAAGGATAACGCGCAATGTTCAAGAAAATCCTGGTAGCTCTTGACCACAGCAAATCGGATTCTGTACTTTTGCCGCGGGTCAAGGAACTCTGTCGCTTGACCAACGCCAGCTTGCTGCTTCTTCACGTGTCCACGGGGTGGAAGGCGAGTTGGCAGCGCGACCTGAACCTTACCGATTCACGCGAGATGGAAGAAGATAGAGATTACCTGCATGAAGTCGAAACAGCGCTTCGCCGGGAGGGCTTTGATGTGGATTCGCGCCATGCCACCGGCAATGCGGCCGATGCCATTGTCAGGACTGCACAGGAAGAAAATTGCGATCTGATTGCGATGGCCACTCACGGGCATCGCTGGCTTTCCGACCTCATCCACGGGACCACCATTGGCAAGGTGCGTCACGAGACCGACATCCCGCTATTCCTCGTAAAGGGCAGCCCGACATAATCGTGCGGGGCGGGCTGAGTGAACCTGGGTGAATTTGCCGGGCAACGCTGATTGTTTGGGAAGCGCAGAAAAACCTGCACGACTACTGGAATTCTCAATGATGTTCATCCAAGGCTTTGCAACACCCGCCGGGACCGAACGCTACCGCCAGCGGCATGCTGAACGCCTGCCCGGGCACTACCGACAGTCAAAAGGGCTCTGGGTGGCGTCGATCGGGCTTGGGACTTATCTTGCCGACCCGACGCAGGAAGCCGATGATCGCTATACCGAAACGGCTGTGCTCGCCGCCCAGGCAGGCATCAACATTTTCGACACCGCGATCAATTACCGGAACATGCGAAGCGAACGCGCCATAGGCAGGGGCATCGCGAAATTGATTGAGTCAGGGGTTGCGCAGCGTGATGAGATTATCGTGGCGACCAAAGGCGGATTTCTCGCCTATGACGATGAAACTTCGGAAGACCCGGCAGCCTATTTCCAAAAGACACTGGTAAAACCTGGCATTATACAGCCGGAGGAAATCGTCGCGGGCTGCCACACGATTTCCCCACGATTCTTGGCCAATCAAATCGACGTGAGCCGCCGGAACCTCGGTCTCGCTACGCTGGATATCTATTATCTCCACAATCCTGAAACGCAGCTTCGCGAAGTTACTCATGATGAATTCCTGCACCGCCTCCGGCGTGCCGTAGCCGTGCTCGAGCAGGCGGTCGCAGACGGTAAAATCCGGATGTACGGGACCGCTACATGGAATGGCTATCGCGCAGCGGCGGATTCGCCGGAAGCGAATTCCCTTGAAGAAGTTGTCGGAGTAGCAAGGGAAGTCGGAGGAGAAAAACACCATTTTGGGGCGGTCCAGTTTCCGCTCAATATTGCCATGCCCGAGGCGCTGAGCACGAATACGCAGACTTTGCGCGGCCGGAAGTTTCCGCTGGTTCATGTTGCACGGGAACTTGGCCTGATGGCATTTGCCAGCGCCAGCCTGCTCCAGAGCCATCTGGCGAATGGCCTGCCGGCGGAATTCCAACAATGGATGCCTGACCTTAAAACGGACGCCCAGCGGGCCATTCAGTTTGTGCGCTCGACTCCGGGGATTACTTGCGCGCTGGTGGGAATGAGCAGGCGTGAGCACCTCGTGGAAAACCTCGGCACTGCTTACGTTCCACCGATGGCGCTCTCTGAATATCGCAAGATGTTTCAAAAGTAAAAAATGAAGTAAGCCGTTTTACAGCAAAATGCCGCATAATTCGCGCTGACGCAGGTCCACTCACTGAACCCGGAAGAGCACAATTAATATGATTCTTCGAATCACGAAGCAAATCCGAAAAACGCACCTTGACAACGGCTTCATGCGGTCAATACACTTCAGAGTTCCGTAAGGGCTGGCGTGGACGGCCTGTGACTCGTTCGGAAATCGAAGGTGAGGGCGCAGAACCGCTACGGCGGTTTATCCAACTTAAGTGATCCCAAGGAGGTTTTCATGCGCAATGATGTCCATTCTGGAAGGCGCTCGGCGGGGCCCGTGCGATGGATTCTATGGTTGGCTGCGGCCATCTGCCTGCCGGGATTTTCCGCGGTCCTTTCCGCGCAGCAGCCCATGCTGATCCCGCAACCGCGCGAACTTCAAACAAAAGCGCAGACATTTGAAGTGAACTCGAGCCTGAAAATTGTACTGCTGACCCCTGTTGCTCATGAAGACCTTTTTGCCGCCCAGCAGGTGCAAAAAGAACTGCGGCTGGTCACGGGCCGGCAATTTCCCATCGTGGGCCTGCCGGAGCCGCCGCAGGGTGAGCCGGTGATCATTATGGGCCGGTTCGAGCAGCCAGCCATGCGAAATCTCCTTTCCGCGCGCAACCTGAGCACGGAGGGCGTTGGGGACCAGGGTTACGTTCTCGACGTTGAGCCAAACAGCGTGGTGCTTGCGGGGAAGGATGGCGAGGGACTGTTCTACGGTGCGGAGACGCTGCGCCAGCTGGTCGTCCCAGCCGGACAGCAGGCCAGGATCCTGGGTGTTCATGTTCGTGACTGGCCTGCGCTCCAATATCGCGGCACGCAGGTTGATATGAGCCGTGGCCCGGTCCCCAAGCTCAGCTACCTCAAGAAGATCGTCCGAACAATTGCGCAGTTCAAGATGAACCAGTTGTACATGTACATGGAAGATTCCTTCCGGCTCGAAGGCCAGCCGCTATGGGGCATCCTGAGCGACACGCTGTCTCGCGCCGACTGGAACGAGTTGGTGGCCTACGCAGCGCGCTATCACGTGGAAATTGTGCCTTCAACCGAGGCCTGCGGGCACATGCACAAGGTGCTTCGATTTGAACAATACAGCGGCCTTGCCGAGCGCCCGCACGGGCATGTGCTGGCACCTGAAGATCCGCACATGCTGGATTTCCTTAACAGCATGTACGAACAGATGCTGCCCGTCTTCCCATCCTCGATATACAACATCGGGTGCGATGAGACCTTTGAACTGGGCAAGGGGCGCAGCAAAGATCTGGTTGAAAAGGAAGGCTACGGCAAGGTTTATGTGGACAACCTGGCCCGCGTCGCAAGCCTGCTGCGCAGTTACAACAAGCAAGTTATGTTCTGGGGTGATATTGCCACGGAACATCCGGAAATGATCTCGAGCCTGCCGAAGGACCTGATCGTTGCAAGCTGGGTTTATGGCGCCGAACAGAGCTATATGAAATGGCTCACTCCGTTCAAAGGCACGGGCATGAAGATCTTTGTCTGCCCGTGGGTCGGAAATACCAGCGTGATGGTTCCCGATTACGAGGAGGCCGCGTACAACATCCAGCATTTCCTCAGCGACGGCAAGAAGGTGGGCGCCATTGGTACGATTGTCACGGTCTGGAACGACGACGGTGAGACGCTCTACGCGCCGGGCTGGTGGTCGATCGTGTACGGCGCGGCGTGTGCGTGGGAAGCGGGCGATCCCAGTGTGCTGGAGTTTAATCAGAAATACGACTGGGCGTTCTATCGGAATACCGATCACCGCTTTGCCGACGCGCTGATGAGCCTGAGCCATATCAATGAAATCATGCGCGCGGGCAAGCCCGTTTCAACCTTTGACATGCACTATGGAGGCGCGGGCGACGACCTTTTCTGGCAGAATCCTTTCTCCCCTGTCGGGCGCAGGCAAGTCGAGCGGATGTTGCCCATCGCAGCGCTGATACGTCGGACGGCCGAAGATGTCTACACTGTTTTTGCTACGAGCACCGACCGCGCCAGACGCAATGCCGACACGCTTGAAAGCATGAAGTTCGCGGCGCTGCGCTTGGACGCGCTCGGCATGCGCTATCAGTTTGCCCAGGAAATATCCGAGCGTTACGCGGAAGCCTACGCAGCGCAGGGTGGGAAGAACGCGCGCAGCGCCGGGGCCGACCTGTCTGATATCAGTTCGACCAATGGGCGTTTGCAGGACTTGCGCGATTACACCACCCGCCTGACTGAAATGTACCGCCAGCTTTGGCTGAGCGAAAACCTGCCCACGTGGATGCCGAATATTCTTCAGCTCTACAAGCGCAACAGCGATCTGTGGCAAGGATTGATCGCAAAATTCTCAGACATCAGAGGCGAACGCTTCATGGGGCAACCCCTGCCTTCGCCGGAATCGCTGGGCCTTCTCACCGCTCAGCAGGAAGGAAAATAAGCGACGCACTCGCCGTCCCTGAATGTGTGACGTGGTTACGCCGGCAGGATGAGCCCGCCTGAACGGCTGCAGGATTTCGTGTCTGCGGCTACGTTTTAGCTGGCCTGTAATCTTCGAGAAGCGGTCGCAAATTGCGCGCCGCTGCAAGTTCTTGAGAAAGAATGATCTGGCCTTCGTGCGTTGCAAAACGAATGCTTTCTGCTTTTGCGTGTGGTAGGATGGATTAATTTTGCTTTGATGTCGGTTTAGACAAGACAAGGAGTACCGAAGCATGGAAACTGTTCGCCGGAAAACGGCATTTATGATTTCGAACGGGTTGTTAGCGGCAGCATTGTCCGCCTCGATCTGTGCCGCACAAGGATCGTCTCCACAGACTTCTGCAAGCAGTCCGTCAAGCCAAAGCGCACCTTCGGCCGAGGCTTCGTCGCCGGACAAAGTTGTGCTCAAAGTAGGTGAGGACAAAGTGACCAAGGCCGACGTTGATTATCTGATCGGCAGCCTCAGCCCGCAGCTTCAGCAGGCTGTGGCAAGAAATGGCCGCAAGCCGGTCGGCGATGAATATGCCCTGATGCTCCTGCTTTCGCAGAAGGCAAAGAGCGAGCACCTTGATGCCTCGCCTGACTTCCAGCGGAAACTGGCCCTTCAGAAACTCCAGATGCTGGCGCAGGATGAGTACCGGAAAATGGCAGAGGACATCCAAGTGAGCCCGGAGGAAGTGAACGCTTATTACGCCGCGCACAAAAGCGATTTTGATGAAGCTCAGGTAAGGGAAGTTGTCGTAAGGAAGAAGCCCGCGAATGCAACGTCCGACACGCCGGGCCTTTCCGCTGACGAGGCGAAAACGCGCCTGGCGGAAATCCAGAAGGCCATCGAATCAGGCATGGATATCAAAGACGTGGCCAAGAAGTTCGACGTCCCCAATGTCGTCATGGTGTACCCGGACCCTCAGACCGTGCGCAAAGGCGAAATGATACCCGAGCTCGACAAGGCCGCTTTCGAACTTAAGGACAATCAGTTCTCACAGCCCGTGGATACGCCGCAGGCCATGGTCCTTCTTCAAGTGCTTTCGCATCAGGAGCCGGACATAAAGGCTGTTTCAGGGCAGATTGAAAATCAGCTGCGTCAGGAGAAACTGCAGACAGCCGTGAATGACATGAAAGCCAAGGCGAATATCTGGATGGATCCCGACTACTTCAAATCAGCCGAAGGGTCCGCGGATACTTCCGCCACTCCAAAGGCCCCGGCAAATCCCTAATTCTGTGTTTCGTGGTACAGCATGCCGTGAGAATCCTTTAGCCCAATTCGAAATTTACTCGGGTACAGGAATATCTCAAAGATTGCGTGATGCCGTGGCATTTGCGTCTGTTATTGCTGCCTTTTGCAGTCGGTTACCCATGCCGTAGCGGTCTTCAACAGATCTGTTGAAAAGCTTGTGGAAAACTGGTGACGCAACGGCGCTAAATAATTGCAAAGAAATAAGATTGTGCTCTTTGCCCCAAACTGTAGCATTTGCAGGTTATTCAGGATATGAAAACCCGTTAGAGAACAGGATGGGGTTTTTGAAGCTCTACTTCAATCAATTGGTTTTGCTTGGTGATTACAAACTCCTTTCCGAATGTCCGGTGGTCTGGTGCGGTTACCATAAGGGTCACCGTTCCAAGCGGTACCACGGGAAACTGGCCCTTGCCGTCCTTATCCGTCTTGGCGGTGTAAGAGATGATTTTGGACCTGTGCAGCAGGCCGCCGTGGTTGCGGAACCTCAGCGTCAAGCGCGCCTGATAGACAGGCTGGCCGGTAGCTGCATCCTTAACCAGAACGTGCACGGTAGTTGTTTGCACGGCTGCAAATGCGGCCGGCGTCATAAGAGCGGCTAATGCGGCAACGAGTAACGCTGGCTTGATCAGGCGGGATTGTTTCCAAAATGTTTGTAGCATTGGCACCCCAACTCCTTCCATGTTAATGCACAACTCCTTTCCAATTTTTACCACGAACCGCATCTCCGCGCCATTCACACTGCTTTCGAATTGCGGGTATGATTGACAGCATTTTGCAACTCCGATAATTTCAGGTCTGGCATCAACTCTCGACAAGAAGGAAGGGCATTTTGCCCGGAAAGGTACCATGGGATTTTCAACCGACGCAATCCATTTCGGCCAGGAACCCGATCCGGCCACCGGAGCCATCATTGTTCCGATTTATCAGACCTCAACGTTTGTGCAGGAGGCACTCGGCAAGCACAAAGGTTATGAATACGCCCGCACATTGAATCCGACGCGCGCCGCGCTCGAACGCAACCTCGCGCGGCTTGAAGGTGGGCGCTTCGGATTTGCCTTCGCGTCGGGCATGGCGGCGATTAACGCTCTGCTGACGCTTTTTCAAGGTGGCGACCACGTCGTTGCCGGGAACAATCTTTATGGCGGTACGTTCCGGCTTTTCGAGCGCGTTCTGAAGAATTTCGGGCTGGAATTTACCTATGTTGACACCACGGATTTGAGCACTGTCGAAGCGGCGATCCGCAAAAACACGCGCCTGCTCTATCTGGAAACGCCGACCAATCCCCTCATGGAAATTACGGATATTGCGGCGGCGTCTGCTCTCGCACACGGCCGCGGCCTGCTTGTGGCGGTGGACAACACGTTTATGAGCCCTTACCTTCAGCGCCCGCTCGAACTGGGCGCGGATATCGTGGTTCACAGTACCACGAAATACCTGAATGGGCACAGCGACGGCGTTGGTGGCGCCGTTGTCTTGAACGATCCGGAGTTGGCAGAACGGCTGAAATTCATTCAGAATGCCGCCGGTGCGGTGCTTGGGCCCATGGACAGTTGGCTGGTTTTGCGCGGCGTCAAAACACTGGCCGTGCGAATGCGCCAGCACAGCGAAAACGGAATAGCCGTGGCGAAGTTTCTCGAAGGGCACAAGAACGTCAGGCTGGTCCATTACCCGGGTCTGCCGTCGCATCCTCAGTACGAACTGGGAAGGAAGCAGATGCGTGGGCCGGGCGGCATGCTGTCGTTCGAAACGGGGTCGCTGGAGAACGCCCGCACCGTACTGAATTCCGTCAGACTCTGCTCGCTGGCGGAGAGCCTCGGTGGTGTGGAAACGCTGATTTCGCATCCTGCTACCATGACGCATGCCAGCGTCCCGCCCGAAGAACGGCAACGGCTGGGAATCACAGATGGTTTGGTTCGGATTTCCGTGGGCATTGAAGATGTGGAAGACCTTATCGCCGATCTTGACCAGGCGCTTGCGAAGATTTGAAGTGCAGGGACAGCGCAGTGCATGCAAACGTAGGCAGGATTAATCCTCTCTTTGCTCCTGGATGTTGCTGGTCACCACAAAGTCGCTCGACCAGGTGTGTGAAACCAAAGCGGAAAGCTGTAGGGGGCTCTGCCCTCCCGCTGGAGCGCGGAGCGCTTGCCCACTTGTTAAATCGCGGTTTGCGCAATTGCCAGTTCCTGTGCCACATGATAACGTGACTGTTATAATGACGATGCATCTGGAGGGGGAAATTCATGCCGCAAAGTCCACCGCGGCTCGTGGTCCGTGACAACACAGGCGCGGTCCGCGAAATCGAAATCGCCAAACCCGAATTTACAATGGGCCGCCAGAGCGATAGTGACCTTGTCCTGCTCGACGGCCGGATTTCGCGGCGTCAGGCTCGCATTCTTAAGACAGCCCAGGGATGCGTGCTTGAAGATATGGGCAGCCGTCACGGCACGTATGTGAATGGGTTGAGGGTAACATCCTGCGTGCTCAAATCCGGAGACCAGATCAACCTCGGCGTGGGGGATGCGTACACTCTCACATTCATTGCAGGGGAAGCCGAGCTTCATGGTCTATTGGAAGAATTCGAAAAGGCTGCGGACAGCCCGGCGCCAAAACTCCAGCATCTGGGTCTGCTGCTCCAAATGGCGCAGGTGCTCTACCGATCGCCCACATTGGAAAAAGTGCTGACAGCGCTTGTTGATTCGGCAATCAGTATCACCGGGGCCGACCGTGGCCTGCTTTTTCTGCGCGGTGCGAATGGAGATCTCCATCTGCGAATTGCCCGCGCCCCGGATGAAGTCAGCCTAGACCCGCCGCCCGAGGACTATTCCAAGGCAGTTGTCGAGCGTGTCGCGGAAACCGGCAGGGAAGAGATGATGTTGGAAGAGCCCTTCACTGGGCACGCCACATCCGAAACTGTAACCATTCAGGGTAGTGTGCGCGGCGTTGTGGCCGTTCCGCTCCAAAAGTTTCCGGTTACTGACGCCCGCGCTGAATCGGTCTCGGGATTCGCTCCGGAACAGTTGGGCATCCTTTACCTCGACAGCCGTTCACGGGCCACTTCGCTTACAGGCCTTGACCGCGAAGTCCTGGAGACTCTTGCCGTCGAAGGCGCAACCGTTATTGAAAATGCCCGGCTCCTCCGCCTCACTCGCGAACAGGAGCGCGTCCAGCACGAACTGGAGTTGGCGCGCAGTATTCAGCACGGCCTGTTGCCCAAGGAGTTGCCGGTAAGCCCTTATTTCGAGGTTCGTGCCTTCACCATGCCGAGTTCAAGCGTTGGCGGAGACTACTACGACGCGATTGAATTGCCGGAAGAACGGTTTGGATTCGTCGTTGCAGACGTCTCCGGAAAGGGACTGCCGTCCGCCCTGTTGGCGGCGAACCTTCAGGGAGCATTCGCCACCCTGGCTGCAAGCGACCTCAGGCTGACCGAGACTTTCAACCGCGTCAACAGCTTCCTGTGCGCGCGTTCAACCGAGACCATGTACGCCACCATGTTATACGGAATTCTTGCCCCGGACGGTACCTTTCATTTTGTCAACGCCGGGCATGTCTATCCTTTGGTTGTTCGCGGCAACGGCACGGTGGAGCGGATTGAGGCGTCCGATCTTCCTGTCGGCCTGTTCCCAGAGGCCTCATTCACAGAGGGAAGCATTTTCCTAAGTCACGGAGACCTTCTGCTGCTCTTTTCTGATGGATTGACTGAGGCTCAGAACCTCAATGAGGAAATTTTCGGAGAGTCCATGTTGGATGGAGTAGCCAAAGGATGCGCAGGGAAACCCCCTGAGGTTGTTTCGGAAAACCTCTTGAATTCTGTGAGGAAATTCCTTGGCCCCTTGCCCCTCGCTGACGATCTCACATTGGTGGTCCTGCGGTTCGGTCGCGCTCAAGGGCCTTCAGAAAAACGGAGAAGCCGCGATGAAGATCAATAGTAGCCGGGGCCGACCAGCCGCTCGATCCTCTTCTTGATGGGCGGATGCGTTGAAAAGAGATTCGAGAAGATCTCGCGCCCTGTCAAAGGCTGGCAGATGAACATGTGCGCCATCGAAGGTGAAACCTGCATCGGTACACGCTTCGACCACTCATCAATTTTCTTCAGTGCACGCGCCAAACCCTGGGGATTGCCAGTGATGCGGGCTCCCGTAGCGTCCGCCTGATATTCCCGTGAGCGCGAAATCGCCAGTTGAATGAGTACTGCCGCGATGGGTGCCAGGATCATCATGGCCAGCGCGGAAAGCGCGCCACCCTCACGGTCTCTGCTGCCTCCGCCCCCAAAACCGAACATTTCTCCCCAGAAAATCATCCGGCCAATAAAGGTGATGGCTCCGGCAATCGTAGCAACCACGGCGCTCGTCAGGATGTCCCGGTTCTTCACGTGGCCGAGTTCGTGGGCCAGCACGCCCTCGATCTCTTCGTCGTCGCACAGTTCAAGGATCCCGCGCGTCACCGCGACAGAAGCATGGCGTGGGTTGCGTCCGGTTGCAAACGCATTGGGTGAGTCTGTAGGGATCAGGTAAATCTTGGGCACGGGGATCGATGCCTTTGCGGCAAGCCGCTCAACGATCTGGTAAATCCTCGGACCCTCTTCACGCGAGATGGGTTTGGCACCCGACATTGCCAACGCGATCTTGTCAGAGAAGAAATAGCTTCCAAAATTCATGACTGCTGCGATCACAAGGGCAATGACCATTCCGTTTTCGCCCGCCCACAATTGACCGACAGCGAGCAACAAGCCGGTTAGGGCCGCCAGTAGTACAGTCGTTTTAATGTTGTTTCTCATAGTTATTTAGTAGCAGATGATTTCCTGCCTTTTCCTTTTATCTTAGATGCCAATTGGATTCCGACAGTTTCATGGATCGACCGGGCCCCGCAGATTGCCGAAAGGGGGCCTGAAGCCCGTCGTATCGCGCAAAGCCCGGCCCCGTACGGGACGGGGTGATGCGAGAAATCTGCTTTTGCCCAAGTGGCCGAGAATAAGAGCAGATTCTCCGGGTCAATAAAAGCATCGGCCCTTGGAATGGAACCCATCGATGTTTTTCAGCATGTTTTAGAGGCGCTAGCGGCCGGTGGCCACCGGGAACCCCATCTTCGCCCAGTCGTGACCAAAGTTTGTATCAATCTGCACGACTTTAACATCTGTAAACCCCATCGATTTCAACGTTTTGAATGCAGGGCGGATGTTCGGACACTCCTGCCAGGGACAGCATCCGCAATAGAGGACGATGGCCCGGTTGTGCGGAACACCTTCCACGCATGACTTCAGCTTGGCGATGCCGTCCGGAGTTGATGCGGGTCCGCAGTACTTTGACCCCGGAATATGGCCCTGATCATAAAGACGCTCGAAGCCGACCTGCAAAAGCAGCGGCTTCCTTCCCGGGCCCTGAAGCTGCCTGGCCAGGGTTTTCGGTTGAATGACCTGAGACTGACTCCAGGGGTCTGTGGCCGCAAAAGCGAGCGCGGCCACAGCCAGACAGAAGCCTGCGGTCGCGTAAAGGACAAATCTGCGCTTGCGAAGACCATGACACGACGATACAAGTACGTTTCTCATATTCAAAATATTAACACGCAGCGCCCGTTTCAGATAGCCGCCGATGGCGGCGAAAAGGCCGTCAGGCCCGACCCCCATCAGGATGCTATAATTTTGCGAGGAGAACCCTGGTGCGAGGTCAAGGGCCTGAAACCACGATCGTGTGGGGACGCGGCATCGTTCTCTTGAAAACCTGTTTCCTTGGAGTGCTGCTTGCTGTTCTTGCGGTGCCCGGGAAGGGCATGGCGAAGTGTACAGAACAACCCACAGTGTGGATGAATGAAAGCACAGCAGCGTCTCACTTGCTGGCGAGCAGAAAATTCGTATTCCCTGCGGTAGTTCCTATCCTGGCGCAGATTCGCAGTGTCACCGTGATTGTGACGGTCGGCCGAACGGGCGAAGTCTGTGGGGCCAGGGCTGAGGCGGACGGCGGAGAGTTTCGGGACGCCGCCGAGAACATCGTAAAGAATTCCTGGCGCTTCCGACCCCTTCCTTCTCGACCGGAAGCCGGTTGTCGTCCAGTTCCCAGTCATAGTGAATTTTGTGCTGTCTATTGACCGGGAGGATGTACGGACCCCTGAAATGGCCCGGGCAATCTCTGCTCCAGAGGGGCCGCAGAGATCGCCGTTAAATGGACCGGAGATTGCGAGGGCATGAAGTCCCTTGAGGAATATCTCGATCTGGCAGCACGGAGCCACGGGCATATGTGCCCGGGACAGGTCCTGGGCGTCCGCATGGCAATGCTGGGCCTGCGACGACTTGGAATTGATGACCCGATGAAGCACCGCAAGCGTCTCCTGACCTTTGTCGAGATTGATCGCTGCGCGACGGATGCTGTCAGCCTTGTGACTGGTTGCCGACTGGGCAAACGTTCACTGAAATATCTTGATTATGGAAAAGTTGCGGCCACCTTCGTTGATCTCGAAACTCGGAGAGCTGTTCGCGTTGTTGCTCGCGATGATGCGCGGCAGAAAGCCAAACAAATGCTTGGGAGCCTCTCAGATCCTCATAAGCAACAGCTTGAAGCTTATAAGTTGATGGACGACGAGGAACTGTTCACCACGCAGCGGGTGCGCGTAAACCTTCGCGAAGAAGACCTGCCCGGACGGCCGCGTTCGCGCGTTGCTTGCGACCAGTGCGGCGAAGGAGTTAACGACGGCCGGGAGAATTACGTCAACGGCCGCACTCTTTGCCGCAATTGCGCCGGTGAGAGCTACTACGAAGTCCTTGACGATCAGTAAAAATGCCGCCCAAATCGAGCGCATAGTCTTTGCTGCCGACGATGACTGACCATCCACAACTGATCAGGCGTTTTCGCTTCGATCCTCTTCCTCCTGTTTTTCTCAAACAGCGCCGTTACTGGCCGGTGGCTACGCTGGCCCTTATGGCGCTGTGCATCGTGGTCTTTATTATGATGACGCTGGCCGGCGGCTCGAATAACTCTGATGTCCTGCTGAATTTCGGCGCGTCGTACGGACCGTATCTGAAGCGAGGTGATGACTGGCGGCTGGTGATGCCGATGTTCCTGCATATCGGCTGGTTCCACCTTGCCGTCAACATGTACGCCCTCTACCTGCTGGGGCCGATCCTCGAACGAATTTACGGCTACGCACGGTTTTCGCTGATCTACGTCGGTGCCGGAATGGCGAGCTCGTGGCTTTCAATGACGATGTCCCGCAACATTGCGGCGGGTGCCTCGGGCGCCATTTTCGGCCTTGCGGGGGCCATGCTGGTGACAGGCCGCCTGTATCCTGAGGTTGTTCCGCCACGCTGGAAAATGGCCTTCGGCAAAGGGATGGTCCTGCTGATTGTTCTCAATTATGCCATCGGCCTGAGCATGCGGAACGTCATTGACAACTGGGGGCATACGGGAGGTCTCGCAGGCGGCATCCTGCTCGCCCTGCTGATTCCTCCACCGCTCGCTTATCGGTCTCATAAGTGGGCCATCCTGGCCGTCCCTAAACAGGCCGTGATTCTTCCAATAGCCGTTGTTCTCTTGTCGATGGTTGCCACGGCAGACCACTATCATGCCTCGCAGAACGTAGCGCGCATGATCGAAGAAGGCAGGGAGTTCTGGGCCAGGCGGCAGGAGAGTCAGGCGATCCAGCGATTCCAGCAGGCTGTCGCGGAATACCCGAAAGATGAGCGCCCTTACGAAGAGTTAGCCGCAGTTTACCTCTCGCAGAATAACTTTCCTGAAGCGATCAGGGAATACAAGGAAGCCTTGCGCCTGAGTCCGGATTCACCGGTGGCACAACTGGGGCTGGCGGTGGCTTATGAGCGTGAAGGCCAGGCAGGCAAGGCCCGCGAGTTGCTTGTGGACATCGTTGGCAAGAACCCTCACACCGCTGACGCTCAGGAAGCCCTCGCCGATCTTTGCGCCGAGCAGAAACTGTTCCCTGAGGCCATCAGGCATTACAACGAAGCGATCCGGCTGAAACCGGATTTCGCCGAGGCCCGCAACAACCTCGCCTGGCTGCTGGCAACGGCAGACGATCCGCATTTCCGCAACCCCTCGGAAGCGCTAAGGCAAGCTCAAAAGGCTGTCGAACTTTCTCAATGGAAAGAGCCGGCGTTCATCGACACGCTCGCTGAATCACTTTATGCGAACGGTCAATATGAGCAGGCTGTCGCCGTCCAGAAAAAAGCGCTCGCGCTCGAACCCGGCGACAAAACCCTGCAGGAACATATGGCCAAATATCAGAAGGCCGCAGGCGGTTAGTTAGTGCGGCAATCCTGAAAGGCGGCGGCCCGAAGTCATGTCTCTCACATCCATGACTGTGGAGAAGCCCCGCATTCTGCTGACCGGCGCCACCGGCTACGTGGGCGGGCGCCTGCTGAAGGCCCTTGAAGGCAACGGCTATCGCGTCCGCTGCCTGGCGCGCCGGCCGGAATTTCTACGCGCCCGCGCCAGCACGGAAACTGAAGTCGTTCAAGGAGACGTCCTGGATAAAGACTCCCTGACACCGGCGCTGGCCGGTGTCAACATCGCCTACTACCTGGTCCATTCCATGGGATCAGGCGGTTCGTTTGAAGAACAGGACCGCACTGCGGCATTGAATTTTGGACAGGCGGCGCGCAGGGCCGGAGCAGGACGCATCATTTACCTGGGCGGGCTGGGCGAGCAGGGCCGGGAGCTTTCCGAACACTTGCGCAGCCGGCAGGAGGTGGGTAAACTTCTGCGCCAGTCGGGCGTGCCTGTCATCGAGTTCCGCTCGTCTGTAGTGATTGGTTCCGGCAGCGTCTCGTTTGAAATGGTGCGCGCGCTGGTGGACCGCCTGCCCGTGATGATCTGCCCGAAGTGGGTGCGCACGCCCACGCAACCCATCGCCATCGAAGACGTCATCGGTTACCTGGTGGAGGCGGCCGGTCTCCCGTTGGAGCGCAGCGAGGTTTTTGAAATCGGCGGAGCGGACATCGTTTCCTACGGCGGCCTGATGCGCACCTATGCCGGCGAGCGTGGGCTGCGGCGATGGCTGATTCCAGTGCCGGCCCTGACGCCGTGGCTCTCAAGCCTGTGGCTGGGGCTGGTGACGCCCGTCTATGCGCGCGTGGGGCGCAAGCTGATCGAAGGGGTGCGCAATCCCACGGTAGTGCGCGACAACCGCGCGCTACAGGTCTTCAGCGTGAGGCCGCGCGGCGTGCGCGAAGCCATTGCGCGGGCGCTGGCGAACGAAGAGCAGGACTTCGCCCAGACGCGCTGGTCCGACGCCCTCTCATCCGCCGGAGCGCGAAAGAGCTGGGCCGGAGTGCGCCTGGGCAGCCGAATTGTCGACCAGCAGACGGCGGAGACAACGCTAAGCCCGGCTGCGGCGTTTGCTCCTATCCGCCGCATTGGCGGGCGGAACGGGTGGTACTTTGCAAACTTCCTGTGGCGGATTCGCGGCTTTATCGATCTGCTGGTGAGTGGAGTGGGGCTGCGGCGCGGGCGGCGAAATCCCGAACATCCGGCCGTGGGTGATGCGCTCGACTTCTGGCGCGTGGAAGCTTATGAACCGGACCGGCGGCTTCGCCTGTTCGCAGAGATGAAAGTGCCCGGGCGCGCTTGGCTGGAGTTTGAAGTGGAACCCATGGCCGGCGGATCGGTTGTCCGCCAGACCGCGATGTTTGAACCGGCGGGCCTGTCCGGGCTGGCCTACTGGTACGCGCTCTACCCTTTTCATGCCTGGATTTTTCGCGGCATGCTGCGGGAGATTGTGAAAAGGGGACAACTCGCAACGGCAGGCAAGGAGCACCATGGACCCTCTTGAAAAACTCGCCGGGGACCCGCGGGTGACGGTGCGCCGGGGCGGTCAGGCAAACGCCGAAGGCCGCGCAGTGGTCTGCTGGATGCAGCGGGCGCAGCGGGCGATTGATAATCCGGCGCTTGAAACGGCAGTCCGCGCTGCGAACCTGCTGAAGAAGCCGGTGGTTGTTTTTGTCAGTGTTGTGCGCGATTATCCCAACGCCAATCTGCGCTCCTACACATTCTTCGCTGAGGGAATCCGCGCACTGGCCCCGCAACTCCCTCGGCGCGGCATCGGCTTCGTCTTGCGCGCATGGCCGGAGCACGACCTGATTAGATTTTGCGATGAGGTTAATCCCTGCCTTGTTATTGGTGATGAAAATCCGCTCCGACAACCGGAACAATGGCGGCAATCCGCCAGCCGACGCCTGCGCGCGCCTTTCTGGACCATTGATGCGGATGTGATTGTTCCCAGCAAGCTGCTGACGAAGGAACAGTATTCTGCGCGGACGATCCGCCCCAGAATTTCCACGCTGCTTGATGAATTTCTTCTGCCTGTCCCGAAATCAAAACCTCATGTGCGGTGGCAATCGCCGAAGGGGTTGCACTCATTGCCGCCTGACTCGGACTTCCTGCACGGTCTTCCGATCAGCCGGGCCATCGGGCCGGTTGGATCGTTGCGGGGCGGAACAGACAAGGGATTAAGGCTGCTCCACCGCTTCCTTCGTTATCGGCTGGCGGGCTATGACGAAGGCCGGAATCATCCCGAAGAGAACCATACCAGCCAACTCTCGCCCTATCTCCACTTCGGCCATCTCGGCCCGCACACGGTGGCGCTTGCGATCAAGAACGCCGACGCACCGGCAGCCGACAGAGCGGCCTTCCTTGAACAACTTATCATCCGCCGAGAACTTGCAATTAATTTCTGCCGCTATAATCCGCATTACGACAATCTGGCCTGCGCGGAGCCTTGGGCGCTCCGCACGCTGAGACAGCATGCCCGCGATGAGCGCGAGCATCTTTACACCGAGCGGCAGCTTGAGAGTGCCGAGACGCACGATCCGCTTTGGAACGCGGCGCAGAAGCAGGTGGTGCTTGCCGGGTGGATGCACGGGTATTTGCGGATGTATTGGGCCAAGAAAATTCTCGAATGGACACGTTCACCTGAAGAAGCATTTGCTATTGCCGTGCGCCTGAATGACCGGTATGAACTCGACGGGCGCGACCCGAATGGCTATGCCGGCATCGCGTGGGCGATAGCCGGGAAGCATGACCGTGCCTGGGGCCCGGAGCGGCCTGTCTATGGGAAAATCCGCTACATGTCATACCAGAGCACTTGCCGCAAATTCAACAGCAAAGCCTACATTTCAATGGTCAATTCACTGGCCTCATAATTTATGACGTTTTCCCTGGCGCCATCAATCGCAATATGTTCATTGTCGACGATCGCCAGAAAAGCGCCTTCGGCCTGTTGATGAGCCTGAACATGCTAATTGGAACTGCTGGAGTGTCCGATTTCATCGGCGCTGGTTGGTGCAGGTGGATGAAGAAAACGGGCTTCAGGGAAACCCGCGTAGAGCACCTCGCTGGGCTGGACTCGATGGCAATCGGGATCAAGTAGCCTTATGTCACACTTTGGAGTGGGTGACCCGGATGGCGGGCATGCCGTCGGCTTCATCGTAAACTTCGATGTCGTGGAAGATGTTGGGGCTTTCTTTCTTGAGGACATGGCAGACTTCCACCGCCAGCAGACGGATTTCGGTATCCGCGTGCGGGCTGCCACGCAATTCCAGAAAGTGACGCCAGGCGCGGCCATTGCCCGTGACGAAGATTTTGGTTTCTGTGGCGTTCGGAAGGATTGATCGCGCGGCCTGGCGGGCCCACTTGCGACGATCGCGCGGTGACATTTCCGGCCGCTTCTGCTGGACGTACTGGCTGGTGGCTTCAGCAAGCTCGACGTAAGCCTTGCGGACGAGTTCGATCGTTTGCTGCCATTTCTCGCGGAGTTCCGGGTTTTCCTGATATAGCGGAGGGACCACATAGCGAGCGTCGCCTTCGTCCACGTAGCGCTGAGAGAGTTGCGAATAACCGAAGCCCGCCCGGTGCCGCACGAGTTCGTGCGTCAGCGACCGGCTGACCCCGGTGATCAGCAGGTTCCATACGGCGTGCTCCAGCACGCTGCCGTGCTTCGAGCTCAGGATGTTCTCCAGGTACTCCTGATTGGACTTCCGCCCTTTTCCAAAGGACATGTAGCAGGTGCGTCCGGCAATTTCCGCCAGAACCTCGGCCGCAGCCTGCGTGTCTGTCGAAAACAGGACGCCCTCGTCCGCCAGAAAGCGCGCCAACTCCTCGCTCACGAGCGTTTGGCGGCCCAAGAGATAAACCTTCGGCTTCGTGATGTATGGATCAAACGACGGGTTGGTGGACAACGGCCTGTCCTGCCTGTTTTAATTTTGGGAACTGATGGAAACCCCAGGAGGAACCGATTACAAACGGCAGCGAAGCTACTTCGCGGCCTTGCTTCCCTTTGCCGGCGCAGTTTCCGCGCCACTTTTGCGGAAATTTGCGTATTTTCTCTGGAAACGCTCCACCCGCCCGGCGCTGTCAACCAGCTTCTGCTTGCCGGTGAAAAAGGGATGGCAGTTCGAGCAAATTTCAACGTGCAGTACGGCGTCCTTGTAAGTCGAGCGCGTCTTGAAAGTGTTTCCACACGCGCAGACGACTTGGACCTCGTGATAGTCCGGGTGAATATTAGCTTTCATGGAACTCCTTGCAGGCTGCTTCGCAAAAAAACATTATAATCTCCGCGTCCGAAACTTTCAATTGTGAATCGACGGGCGCAATCGATCCACGTCATGAAGCCACTCCGGCCTTGCTTTTTGGGCACGAAAACTCAATACTTAAAGAACTGAGCATAAACCGTTAAGCAGGCCAGAAAATCTGGATGTGCAAGGGGGCAGCAATGGAAAAAGCAACATTTGGAGCGGGTTGTTTCTGGGGCGTGGAGGCCACATTCCGCCAGGTTCATGGCGTAGTGAACACAACTGTGGGATACATGGGCGGAACGCTGAAAAATCCGACCTACAAGGACGTCTGCACGGACAAAACGGGCCATGCGGAAGTCGTGCAGGTTGAATACGATCCCTCTGTTGTCACTTACGACGATTTGCTTAAAGTTTTTTGGCAGTGCCACGACCCAACGACTCTGAACCGGCAAGGCCCGGATATCGGGACCCAGTACCGGTCGGTGATCTTCTTCCACACTCCCGAGCAGGAGAAAGCTGCGCGATTATCCAAAGAAGAACTTGATAAGGCGGGGGTGTTCGGCCGCCCGATTGTTACCCAGATCGAGCCTGCATCGGAATTCTGGCGCGCGGAGGACTATCACCAGCAGTACCTTGAAAAACGGGGGCTGGCGCACTGCCACATCAAGTGACGAGTCCCCACACCCAAAACACGCCGCCGCGTGTCGAAGCGGGGCTTTGCGTTGCCTGCCGGAATATGCGACTCATTCAATCGAACCGCGGCTCGGCTTTCTATTTGTGTCGCAGATCGGAAACCAATCCGCGGTTCGCAAAATACCCACGTCTTCCGGTCACCCGTTGCGAGGGATTCGAAGCGAGCCCAGCCGGCTTCGAACGCGAGCCAACCAACACAGACTAAAAAACTCTACTTCACCCACCAGAGCCAAAGCAGTCCAAAGGCAAGGGTTAGCAGCGTGACGGGCAGGCCGACGCGGAAATAATCACGAAAGCTGATCTCAACTTCCGGCTTGGCGCGTTCAACCACAATGATGTTTGCCACCGAGCCAGTGACTGTAAGATTGCCGGCCAAGGTGCTTGCCATGGCCAGAACCAGCCATCCGGTCTGCGGATTCGCGAAGCCCGGCACAGCCGATTTCAGAAGCATGACGGCGGGAACATTGCTGACCACATTTGATATGGCGGCTACGGCGACTGTAAAGATCCCCGGGTTTTGCAGGTTCCACGTCCGCGCAAAATCGATAAGAAACTTTTCCAACCCGGCTTTTTCTGCTCCGCCTACGATGATGAACAGCCCAACAAAAAACACCAGGACGCCCCAGTCAACCTGGCGGTAGGCCTGTTGAGGATCGCGCGTTCGGGTTATCAGCATCATTGCTGCACCCAGGGCAGCCATAAGCGCCGGAGGAGCCCCCGCAATGAAGCCGGCCAGAACAATTGTGACCACGATTCCAGGCTTAATCAGCGATGAGCGCTCGTCGGCCATTTCTGCAAAGGAAATTTCCATTACCCGGTCTGTAATTCCTGCGTGCGAGAAGGCAAGGTGAAGCACCAGCCAATCCAGGAACAATCCGGCAATTGCGACGGGAGCTAGATGCAGGAGAAACGAACTGTATTTGATGCCTGAAATTGAGCCGATCAGCATGTTCTGGGGATTGCCGGTGATCGTGGCGACGCTGCCGATGTTTGATGCCGTGGCGACGGCCAGGAGATACGGAAGCGGCTTGATGCCGAGCCTTCTGGCTGCCGACAGCACGAAGGGAACCATCACCAGACAGATGATGTCGTTCACAAAGAACGCCGAAAGCAGCCCGCATGTGAAGATAACCGTCGGCAGCAGATGATGCGGCTTCAATCTCGCCACAATCAACTCAGTGATCCACTCAAAAAATCCCGCCAGTCGCAAATAGCCCACGATGAGCATCATCGAAAACAGCAGCACAATCGTGCTGAAATCGATGAAGCGCAGCGCGTCCTGTGGCAGAACAATGCGAAACACAACCATCAGGACTGCGCCGATAATGGCCGCTCCGGGGCGGTCGATCTTCATGCCGGGAAACTTGCCGATGGCAAAAACCAGATAACTTCCGAGAAACACGGCATACGCGGCAAAGATCTTAATGTCTGGAAGGACGGCGGGGGGAAGATGGGTCATAAGAAGGCTTGACTTGCCTGGTCCTTTCTCAAAAACGCGTTGGTACCTCTAAGCGCCCTGCATGGATTTTCTATTTTCAATGAAAAACACTTCCAGCGCGAGGGCATTTCGCCCTGTTTGTTTTCGCCTGACGGAGGTCAAATTCCCTGATTGCTTTCGAATTTCATTTTGGTGCCGGGTAGTGCTGTGATAGACTGAACCCTTAAAGAACGGGCAGCAAAAATCCTTCCTCAAAGTGAATTGGGACCGTCCAATGAAAGTTTTGATGGTTTATCCTGAATTTCCCGATACATTCTGGAGTTTCAAGCACGCGCTCCCTTTCCAGGGTAAACGGTCCGCGTATCCGCCCCTGGGTCTGCTGACTGTGGCCGCCATGCTTCCTGCCACTTGGGAGAAGCGCGCCGTGGATTTGAACGTCCGACCCCTGAAGGATTCGGAACTTGACTGGGCTGACGTGGTCTTTCTGAGTGGCATGATGGTCCAGGGACCATCAATGAAAAAGGTGATCACCCGAGCGAAGGAGCGTGGCCTGCCAACCATCGTGGGAGGACCGATTGCCAGCACTAAGGACCTGAACATTGCCGAGGCGGACCACGTTGTGGAGGGCGAGGCTGAGGAACTTATTCCAATCCTTGTGAAGGACATTGAAGCCCGCGCTGCCCGCGCGCACTATAAGGCCCCCGTGCTTCCGGACCTGACACAGGTGCCGGTTCCCCAGCTTAACCTGCTTGACCTTCGGAAATACAGCGCCATGGCAGTGCAATACTCACGCGGGTGCCCATTTACCTGCGAATTCTGCGACATCATCGAGATCTACGGGCGCAGGCCGCGCACCAAAACGCCCGAACAGGTTCTCGCCGAGCTGACGCAAATTCATGACCTTGGATGGCGCGGCCGCGTGTTTCTGGTTGACGACAATTTCATCGGCAACAAGAAGAATGTGAAAAAACTGCTGCCGGAGCTCGTCCGCTGGAACCGTGATCACAATTTCCCGTTCTCATTCCTTACGGAGGCTTCGCTTAACCTTGCAGAGGACAAAGAACTGCTCGAACTTATGCGCGATGCGCACTTTAACGGCGTTTTCATGGGGATCGAGACGCCTGTGCCTGAAAGCCTCAAAGAGACGACGAAATTCCAGAACCTGCGGAAAGACCTGCTGGATAGCGTCAAGCTGGTACAATCTTATGGTATTGAAGTGATGGCGGGCTTCATCGTCGGATTTGATAACGATCCACCGGATGTTTTCGAACGCCAGATCCAGTTTATCCGCGAAGCGGCAATCCCCATTTCCATGGTGGGACTGCTCAGCGCCTTGCCGAACACTCAATTGTGGCGGCGGTTGAAGGCCGAAGGCCGCCTCATTAAGGAGAGCCTTGGCAGCAATACGCTTGTCGATATGAACTTCATTCCGCGGATGGACAAACAGGAACTGATTGACGGTTACCGTCGGATTCTGGAAACGATCTACCATCCAGGGGAATATTTCAACCGGGTCCTTACTTTTCTCTCGCAATTGGGTACACCCACACGAACTCCGATCGTTTTTTCGGACGTCCTTGCCGTAGCTCGGTCTTTGTGGAGGCAGGGTCTGCGGAGCGATTACAGAAAAGAGTACTGGAAATTCCTCGTTCAGGCCATGCGCCGCCACCGGCAGCATCTGGACAAAGCCCTGACGCTTGCCATTATGGGGCACCACTTCTTTGAATTAACCGGAACGGCGGAATCGGGAAGCAGGCCTTAATTGACCCGTTTGGGCAACAGGATGTGGCTGTTGTCTTTACGACTTTCACAATTTAGTTGCAGCCGTTCCCTGATCAATCGAACCCGATGTCCTTTGCGGCCCGCGGTCAGCCTTTCTTGAGTTCCGCGAGCACCTGCCGGCCGACCTCCTTCAGAGTTTCAAACACGCCGATGCCTTGGACTGCAACAGCTTCAAACACCGGCTCATTTTTCCTTGAGAGCGCTTTCTTGAGTTCTTCGGCCGGCAGCGCGTTTGGCAGGTCGCGCTTATTGAGCTGAAGTACGTAGGGGATTGTGGCAAAGTCGTAGCCGTGTTCTTTCAGGTTTGCCTGAAGGTTGTCCAACGCTTCTTCGTTCGCATCCATGCGCTCCGGCTGGGAGTCGGCTACAAAAACCACGCCGTCGACTCCCCGCAGAATCAATTTACGGCTGGCATCGTAAAAGACCTGCCCGGGGACGGTATAGAGGTGAAACCGGGTCCTGAATCCACGAACAGTCCCAAGATCGATCGGCAAAAAGTCAAAGAAGAGCGTACGATCAGTTTCGGTGGCAAGAGAGAGCATTTTGCCGCCGGACTTTGCCGCGGTCCGCTCGAAGATCCACTGCAAATTCGTTGTTTTGCCTCCGAGACCTGCCCCGTAATAGACAATTTTGCAGTTGATCTCGCGGGAAGCAAAATTAATAAAGCTCACGCTTATCGGTCCTCGTTTTCTGGTCTGGCCAGCCAGTCTCCTGTCGGTACAGACCCAAGCTGCCCTCTGCGATCTTTACTTTTCGGCCCGACAGCTCCCGGTGTCCGCGGGCCTTGTTCCATTCTGTTTATCGGCCAAAAACCATGAGGACTTGCGGTCTTCGACGTAGATTGGTTTCCCAAACGCCAAATAAAAGCATCCCCTGCACCAGGCCGACGAATGGCACACAACCAGGCCATTGCCAAGAACTCTTTCTTTTCTTTGAATTGGGGGTTTTAAGCGGGAGGAACCGAGATGTCATTTAGGCAGGCCAAATATCTCGGTTCTCCCTGAAATGGGTGAAGCAGCCCCCTCGCGGGGGTGGAAAGCCGCTTACTTGAAGAGATCCATTTCTGCGGTTCATAATGACAGAACCTGAGCGCAAGATGCAAGCGAAAATTCGTTCGATTTGAAAAAACATGAAAGCGTTCTACTGTGCACAGAATCTGCGTGTGCGCGTTCGGCATGGCCTGCCTTGCCCCTTGCCGCAGCCGCGCAACGCGCTGGGAAAAACGCAGAAAGTCAGTGCACGCCGCTTTCTTGTGCTTTGCGTTAGAATGGCCCTTTGTGATGAGATGGCTTGAGATGGACCGCAGACCTGAACCCGAAGTCATGGACAGCGAAGACGATGTGTCGGCGTATGCTTCTGCTGCTGCGCAAGAGCATCTGGACGCTCTGGACAATACGTTTGTGGACCAGATGCTTTCACTTACGGCGCACAAGGGAGCGCTGGCCGGCATGTTGCTGGATGTCGGCTGCGGACCCGGCAATATCGCTCTGAAAATCGTGCGGCGATGCCCTGGCACCCTGATTGTCGGCCTCGACCGGTCTGCCAACATGGTAAAGGCCGCCCGCCAGGCGGCTGAAGCAGCAGGACTCGAAGACCGGGTGCATTTCCAAATTGGCAATGCGGACCAGATTCCTTTTGCTGACGGTACATTTGATATGGTCATTTCCAATTCGGTGCTGCACCATCTCTCGGACCCTGCCAGGGTGTTCAACGAAATGTGCCGCGTAGCAAAACCGGAGGGAGCGGTCTTCGTACGCGACTTGCGCCGGCCCTCGCGGCTTGCGTATCCGTGGCATGTCCGGTGGTACGGTCGCCATTATTCTGGCATTATGAGAAGGCTGTTTGAGGATTCCGTTCGCGCCGCATACACGCCCGAGGAGCTGGCCAGCTTGCTAAGCCGTTCCGGAATGTCGAGCGCCCGTATATTTCTTCATCAGCGAAGCCATATGGGCTTCGTCTACAGGGGGCAGCCCTAATGTATGGTTTTTTCCGAGCACACAGGTTCAACTTATCTTTTGCAATAGCTATTGTTATGCTGCTGCCTGCGCTCGTCGCCGGAGGCCAAAAACGGTCGTCCACTTACCGCATCCCCCTGCCGCCGAAGCCTGATTTTTCCTCGATCGAATGGTTGATCGGTGACTGGAACGGCCAGATGGACAAACATAGTCCTCCCGGCAAAATCCACCTTTCCGTCTCTTATGACCTTGACAAGCGAGTCATGGTCTTCAGAGAGACACTTGCGCTTGCCGCAACTGGACAGGTTCCGGCCAATAACGAGTCTTCCATCGGAATTTTGTCCCGAGCCCCCTCAGGAGATTCATTTCTCTACGAGGTTTATTCGTCCACAGGGTTTATCAGCCGATACCGGGTGAACGTTGCGGGATCCGAGATTGATTTCACCCCTGACGGTGGGCCTCAGCCGCTGCCCGGTTGGCTCACACGCCGCATCATTCAGCGGGGTGATGTGGACGGGTTCACTGAAACCGTGCAACTGGCCCCGCCCTTGAAGCCTTTTTTTGATTACTACACGGCGGCTTTCACGCGCGTACCGGCGGGGCGAGAGAACAAGGCCAGCCATCCGGGTGGTCTTCGACAACCGTGAGCCTTCGCGGTGAGAACGCCCGGCGCGTTCCACACCGCGAAATCGACGCAGGCATTGCTCGTTGCTGTAGCGGTTACGAGCTTGCCAGAGGACGTTTATATGTCTGCCCGCGCCAGAAAATTCCTGATCGTTGCTGTCATTGTTCTGGGCGTGCTGGCACTGCTCTCGGTGCTGGTCGTGCCGATCCTGGTGGATGTCAACCGTTACCGTCCTGAAGTCGCCGCGTACCTCGAAAAGAGAACCGGCAAACCTGCGCAAATCGGCCGCCTCCGGCTGACGCTGTTTCCCAATCTCGCCATCGAGGTGGACGATTTTATTCTTGGAAATCCCAAAGGTTTTCCGCACGGGGATTTCTTCAGGGCACAGCGGATCTACGCCTTGCTTAAGCCGGGACCATTATGGAATCGGAAAGTCGTCATTCGATCTTTGGTTGTTGAGAACCCTGATATCCATCTGCTCAGCAATACCTCAGGACACTGGAACTTTGAAAATCCTCCCCAGAAAGAGAGCGGAAAATCAGACCCCGCGGCCTCCGGACAGGGCGGCTTTTCGCTTGGCACGATTTCGAAAATCGAAATCAATCGCGGAAGATTGAGCATCGCTAACCTGTTGCCGTCAGGTGCCTCTGGGCCGGTGTTCTTTGACGGACAGGGCCTTTCATGCCAGCTCCAGGACGTCAACCTCAACGCATTAACCGCGCCGCAGGCCGGGACTTTGCCTTCAAAGCAGGCGGTATCCGCCCGGGTCATTCCAGCCCGCGACAACACTGCTCCCTCGGTAGCGCACGGCTCTTTCCATGCGGACTCGGTCCGCTTTGGGGCCATCGAAGCTACCTCAGTGAACTCAAAGATCCAGGTTTTCCCGAAACAAGCTTACCTCGACGATCTCTCCCTGAAAGTGGCCGGCGGGACCATCAAAGGGCGAGCCGCGTCTGATTTCTCCTACCAGGATCTCCTTTACAGCATCCAGACAACATTTGAGAAGATTGATGTGGCCCAGCTGCTCAATGCTTTTCCGACCGCGCGCGGAAAGATGACCGGGACAATGGAAGGCAGCCTCGATCTCAACGGTGAGGCTGCGCATTCATCCGACCCGTTGAGCGGCCTCAGAGGCACAGGCCAGGTTACCATCCGCAACGGAAAGCTCCCCACGCTGCAACTGAATAAGAACCTGCTGCTCCTGGTGCGGATGGCCGGCATCGGAGCATCCTCCGGCGATCCGGCCGCTTTCTCCTTGATCACCGCTGACCTGAACCTCGCTGACCAGCAGCTTGTGAGTCGTAAAGTTCATATTGTGAGCACCGATGTTGATGTGGACGCCGCGGGAAGCGTTCTTCTCACCGATGCCTACCCAATCAGCTACTCAGGCACAGCCCGCGTGCCCGCAAGGCAGAGCGGACTGACCAACCTTGTCGCAGGTCTTTCAGGCGCTACCTTTGCTGACGGCAAGCTCTCGTTTCCGTTCGCGCTGGAAGGAACGCTCGAGAGTCCCAGATTTGTTTTCAAATCAGCGAAGGGGGTCCTGGGTGGGCTTGCGACCCCTCCTTCTTCCGGTGCGGGCAAGAACACGCAGCCCGGCAATGCCGTCCAGGACCTCATCAATATTTTCCGCAAGAAGCAGTCCTCATCACCAACGCCGAAGCAATAGCACGCGCGCGGCGTCTTTGCACCAGGCCTTTGTACCAGGTCTTGCCTTGCATTCATCGCGGCGCGCATTTCCGTCAATTTGTGCGATGATAGTGCTTTTGTTTGTAGCACAGAGTTTTGCTCAGTATCAGACACGACCATGACCATAGCGAATGCCATCCTTCTTTTCATTGCCGCGCTGGGTGCAGGAATCATGAACTCGATCGCCGGAGGCGGCAGCTTTCTCTCCTTTCCGGCCCTGATCTTTGCCGGCGTTCCCCCCATTCAGGCCAACGCTACTTCCACCATTGCTCTGTGGCCGGGAACGGTGTCCAGCGCCGTCGCTTATCGCAACCGGCTGCCGCGGAGCGCCCGTGTGCTGGCCCCCTTGATTTTCGCCAGCCTGATCGGCGGTTATTTCGGCGCCCACCTGCTGCTGCAGACCCCTCAGCGGACGTTCATGCGCCTGATTCCTTTCCTGTTCCTTGGCGCGACACTGCTGTTTGCCTTCGGAAAAAACCCGGCTACAAGCACGAGACACGCCGGACCCCACGACGGCGCACCGTGGCAGTCTGTGGCGGGCGTTTCGCTCATTCAATTTTTCATCGCGGTTTATGGCGGCTTTTTTGGAGGCGGTATCGGAATCCTTATGCTTGCTTTTTTCACCTTTCTCCCTTTCCGCGATATTCATGCCATGAATGGCCTCAAGACGCTGCTCGCTTCGACTATTAACGCTGTGGCCATCATCGCTTTCATCGTGGCGCACATCATCTTCTGGCCTGAAGCCCTGATCATGCTGGTGGGGGCCGCGCTCGGAGGTTACGGAGGAGCATTTTTCGCGCAGAGAATCAATCCTGCCCGCGTGAGGGCCTTTGTCGTTTGCATCGGTTTCGGCATGTCGTTCTATTTCCTTTGGCGCTATCGCTAAGTCAAGGGAGTGCGAGGATTGTCGAAAACAGCTTCCAAGCTTTCCTGTTACTGCTTTGCCATCATGACGGGTCTTCCGGTGCGAATCGACTCCTTCGCCGCATCGAGGATCTCATTCACTCCGACATTCAGACGGGCTGAGAGCAACCCGGTAATCGGCCTGTTGTTCCGAATGCAATCGACGAGGTACGCAATGGGGTTCGATTGCGCCAAGGGCAATGCCGGCAATGGTTCCGGGCGGCCGTCGGGAAACTGCACCTGAGCCTGCGTGCCGGAAGGGCGAAAGAGCAATGCATCCCGAAGCGCCAGCAGGCTGCCGTGAGGGCCGAAAACCTGAATGCGCTCCATCGAGAAGGGCCAGTCCCATGAAGGCTCCAGAATACCAGTGCCGTCCGCGTACTCCAGCACGATCAACGCGTCATCCTCGACGGCGTTGTGCTGGCTCACCTTGAGTTTCAGCGAGTGAGCATAGACGCTGGCGGGCATTCCCTTAAGCCACAATGCCAGCGCGGCACCGTAGCAGCCGAAATCCATCAGCGCTCCGCCGCCGTTCCTGACCGGATCGTAGAGCCAGGCCGAAAACTCTTTTGAAGTTCCAATCTCGCGCGGCCCCTGATGGCCGTACTGCACGATAAATTGCTGGACAGGCCCGACCTTTCCGCTCCTCACCTGCCGATAAAGCTCCTGATAAGAAGGCAGCCAGTTGTTGAAGTAGTTCACCATCAGCTTGATATGTGCAGCTTCTGCCAGTTTCTCCATTTCGCGCGCATCAGCCGCGGTGGTTGCCATGGGCTTTTCCATTTCCACATTGATATGCCGCTTTGCGCATTCGCGGACAATTGCAAGGTGATGGTCTGTCTCGGTGGTGATGATCACGGCCTGCGGCTTCACCCGATCGAGCATGGCGACGTAATCAGAAAAAAATTCCACGCTGGATGGAACACGGGTCTTCGCCTTGGCTACCAGTTCCTGGCGTGGTTCCGCGATCGCCGCAAGTTCCGCCTGGGGGACCTCGCTGATGTCCCTGAGAATTCCCCAGACATGGTCGTGGTTTAGGCCGACAATCGCCAGCCTGACTTTGCCGGTATTTGTCTGGCTTTGGGCGTCCGCAGGCGCGATCAATAGTACGAACGCAAATGCAAACAATATGATTCTGCGCATTGGTTTATCCTCCGTGGGAGCAACAATAACCTATTTTCAGCCGCCTGGAAATGCGGACTCCTGTTGAATTCCCGTGCGAAATTCCGCTGGCAGTTTGCCCGAAGCCCGGGTAGAATCGGGCTATTGGTTGTCCTTGCCGGCCCGCTTGATGAAAGGCTTTTTGTGTCTCTGAACTTCAAAAGAGTTGAAAGGAGACCTCCATGGCCGAGAATTCTGCTTCATCGAAACTGAACGTCACAAGGCTGGTCCTGGTTCCCGCGCTCATCACGCTGGCCGTAACGTTGCTGAGGTTGATCGGCGAACTGCAACATTGGCCAAGCATGCTGTTCAGCCGGGCCGAGGGCGGCGGTGCCGCAATCGTCGGCATTTCCTGGCTGCCGATCATCTTCGGGCCCTATTTTGGCGTGAAGCTGTTCGACCAGGGCCGCGGACCTTCCAGCTTTGGCAAGACCATCGGCTTCGCGCTTCTTGGATTTGTGCTCCTCATATTCGGCGCTGGTCTGGCGTTTGCGTCCAACTTTACCTTTCCAGGGCGCATCCCGCTGGGCCTGCTGCTGATTGTAGTCGCCGTCGTCGCGCAGTATGTTCCGTGGCGGGAATTGGCACGGGTCCAGATCGCTTACGCCTACACGGCGCGCATCCCCGTTGCGATTATCATGTTCTTTGCCATGCAGTACAATTGGGGCACGCATTACGACGCAGTACCGCCCCAATATGAACACATGGCTTTCTGGCCGAAATACATGCTCCTGGCATTTGCGCCCCAGTTGGTCATGTGGATTGCTTACACGATGGTCGTTGGCGCGTTTTTTGGCGGGATTTATGTAGCGATCGTCCGTCGGAGGAAACCCGCAGCCGCTTCTGCAGGGGCGTGACCTTTTTGATCATTTCGAACCCCAACGTCTTACCCGGTGTTAATTCAGGGGCCTCGAGAGTGTGGACTTTAAGGGTGCAATCGAGACCCCCGTCGCTGCCTGAGCAAGATTTCCGAGGCAAATTGCTTGTTCCGCTTCGTTTTCTCCGGGATGGTGGTCGCCCTCGGAATGGCGAGACAAAATGCTCGGGATGACGGTGCGAACGGGCCGGGATTGACAGCGAATGCAAGCGGTGGCCGCCGCGGCGAAAAATCAATCTCCTTCGAGCCCGTAGGTGACGCGCGGGATGGGAGCACGGTATTCCCAGTCGGAGATGGGGGCGACGCGGTAGCGGTAGAGGTGGCAGAATTCGCAGACCTGGGATACGAGGTAGGGGCTTTCCTGATCCCGCCAGCGGTGTTTGCATAAGCCGGCCAACGGTTTCATGATTGGTGTGGGTTCATATTTGATGTCCATCTTTCGGCCTTCTGATATGTTCCACAGGTCCCTGCGGCAGTGGAGATAATCTACCTGAGCGGGAGTTAACTTCCCGAGGTGACTTTAATCATGGCTACGCCGTGACGCGGAACCTGTGCTGTGTAACTGCCATTGAAATTTCCCAGGTCCTTTCTTTCCCACAGGTCGCGGACTGAGACCTCGCCATTGAATCCGATGTCCTTGAAGTGGACGGTGACGGGCATGGTGGATTCGCCTTCATTAAACAGTCCCACGGCCTTGCTTCCGTCCGCCAGCGGTTTCACCCAGACTTGGAGCGGGCCTTCCTGGGACACGCGGTACCCCTCAATTCCGGCCGGGTCCTGATCGACGGCGATCACTTCCGGATTGGTCAGCATGGCCAGAGTCTCTTGCGACATTTTCGTGAGATCGTTGCCGGAAATCAGCGGAGCGGCCAGAATGCACCACAAGCTCATGTGGGTGCGGTACTCGTCGGCGTTCATGTGCCCGTTGCCGACTTCAAGCATGTCGGGATCGTTCCAATGCCCGGGCCCGGCAAAGCGCGCCAAGCCGGCCTGTCCGAACCCGATGAATGCCATACGCGTGTAATTGTCTTCAATGTCGTCCGTGGTGCGCCACAGGTTGCCGCCGACGGATGGTCCCCACTGCCACACGCGGTCCATTCCGTATTCGCACAGGCTATAAACAATGGGGCGATTCGTAGCGACCAGCGCGTCATGCATCTTTTTATAGACAGCCGGCATTTCGGAAGGCTTGTACACCTGGCGCGCACTGCACCAATCGTACTTCAGATAGTCCACGCCCCAGGAGGCGTATGTTTCTGCGTCCTGCTTTTCATGCTGATAGCTTCCCGTGTAGCCGGCGCAGGTTTTGGGGCCTGGTGAGGAGTAGATCCCGAACTTCAATCCCAAGCTGTGGATGTAATCGCCCAGGGCCTTCATGTCCGGGAAACGGCTGTTTGGGTGAATGAACCCCTTGGCGTCGCGCTGACCCTGCCAGCAGTCGTCGATGTTCACGTATTCATAGCCGGCGGCCTTCATGCCGTTGGTCGCCATGGCACGAGCCTGTTCGCGGACAATTGCGTCCGTCACCTTGCAGCCGAAATGGTTCCAACTGTTCCAGCCCATCGGGGGAGTAGCGGCCAGTTCCTGGGCCCGCATAGAAGGAATCTCACAGGCTGCAAACAACATTAAAATCGCAAGCATTGTCAACCTGCGCCGCCAACCAGCCTTGCCTGCCATCTGCACGCTCCCATGGTTCGAAATATCAAGGATATAAAGAGGAAAAGTTTACTACCGAGCAGGTCAAAAGTCTATCACCGGAAATGGCATTCAATCAGCCGCCATGCCTGCAACGTGCTTTTTTCGGATGGGCCGAAGTTCATCCGGCACCAAGATTTCTCGCTTCACCCCTTCCGGTAAGAGACAGGGCGCCGCTGGAAACGTCGGGATCTGAGTCTTTTTTAATGATCCGGGAGAGGAGCCATGTCGCCGTGATTTTGCAAGTGACTTGATTTCGTCACAGATGCCACCATGTGATCACCAGTTGCTCGCCACCGGTCTCGTTGGCTCGCGTATCATGCTGAATATAAAGTAGATACCATTTATAACCGAAAGGAACTGTGCTTGCAAACCGCCTGTGTGTAAGGGGGACCAGTATCGCCATGAGGGGCATACCACTCTAGCATCCGGGAAGATTGGGCGCTCACTAGAGGAAAAGTGCGTGTTACAAGTTTTCTCTGAACCGGATCCGCAAGAGGTTTAAGGACCAGCCAGGGGGCGTTGCATGGGCAGGCGGAATTCGGGAACGGCCAGCATCCAAGCCCGGTTTCAAGGAAAACATGCTGACTGGAAAAGGACCATGGCGGCTAAGGCCAATAAGGAGGACAAGATGCGTATAGGAGAACCACATAGCGCAAACCGCCAGAGTTCGCCGGCGCCGGGTTTCATTTCGGCGCTTTCGGCGGAAGCGGCAAAGGAATTTGAACGCATCACGGTGACGACAACATATCCGGCGGGTGCGGTGCTTTTCGTCGAAGGTGAAACCCCGCGAGGCGTGTTCGTGTTGTCGAGGGGGCGGGCGAAACTTTCAATCGGGTCGGCGAGTGGCAAGGTGATGATCCTGAGGATCGCCAAGGCGGGCGAGATCCTTGGACTCCATGCCGTAGTTTCCGGCACTCCTTTCCAGGCCACGGCACAGACCGTTGAGCCCTGCCAGGTGAGTTTTGTGAGAAGTGATGAGTTCCTGCGCCTGCTGCGCGATTATCCCCAGGCGTCGCTTGAAGCAGCCAGGCAATTGAGCTCCAGTTATCAGGAGGCTTGTGAGCAGCTTCGCTCCATAGGCCTCTGCGACTCCGCGAAGAAAAAGGTTGCGCGGTTTGTGCTCGAGTGGGCCGAAAGCGGCGAAAAGCGGAAAGACGGTATCCACGCTACTTTGACCCTGACACACGAAGAAATCGGCCAGTTGATTGGGACCTCGCGCGAGACCATTACCCGCGCCCTCGGAGAGTTCCGCGCGCGCCGCTGGATTTTGATCAAAGGCTCAACGCTTCTGATCCAGAATGTGGATGCCTTGCAGAGCCTCGTCGGCTTTGATGGCGCGTCTTCGTGGGCATCTGAGGTGACGCAGGACGGCCCCCGACCCTACATGAATCCGCGCAGCTTTGCCGTTCATGCGGAAGGCCTTCGATAGACGGAACCAGAATTCGTACAAGAAGAAACCTTTTGTTGCCGGGTGGGAAATTTCACCCGGCGTTTTTTTGTGAGCGGCGCAGCCGATTGCCAATCGCGCGGCCGCGGGGCTGTTCCTTCCAACAAACACTTGTTCTCGATTATACTGGGGTTAGAAGGACCCGAATGCCACAGAGCCGGTGGAAGGGGTCAGCAGTACAACTTTTGATGTCTGCAATCCCGGCGTGCGCCGGCTTTGAAAATTATTTGAAAAGGCGGAAATCGAAGTGGACCAGAAAGAACTGGAGCGATATAAGCAGCTTTTGCTGGCCAAACGGGAGGAATTGTTGGCCGCCACCAAGGGAAGGGAAACCCTTGCTCCTTCTGCGGGACATCTCCACGGTGATCCCGCTGACCAGGCGAGTGCAGCGAGCGAGGCCGCCGTACAGGTGCGTCTGCAACAGACGGACAGCAGGTTGTTGCGCGCCATCGAGGACGCCCTTGGGAGGATCGCGCGAGGAACGTATGGCATCTGCGAGGTGTGCTCGGAGCCCATCTCCGCCGCACGCTTGACCGCGGTCCCGTGGACGCGCCTCTGCATCAATTGCAAAGAGCAGCAGGTCTGAGGGCGGTTCCCAAACCAGTGGTACGCATTCCGATGTAAATGTTCGCTGGAACGGGCCATAGCAAAAGCAGGATCGAGCGCCTTTCTGATCAGCAGTATGCACCCTGACCTTTCCTCAATCACGCCTCGATATGAGCGGCGCTCTCTCGGCAACTTCAGCACATAACAAAGCACGCTTGCAATCTGATTTGAACATCGGCGCAATGCCCAGGTGGTCTGAACTGGGCGGTGGATGCCCACGGGTGATGAGGCTTGGTCTCGCCACGCGGGGAAATACGCATCTGTCCGCGGACGACGTCGCATTGGCGGTTGAGCGCGGCGTGAATTATCTGAACTGGTGCGGCTATGACGACGGACTCGCCCAGGCTCTACGGCATGGCCGAATCAATCGCAGCCGCGTTGTCATTGCCATGCAGCTTGGCGGCCGTGACTCCGCCTCCGCAGCCCGCGAACTCCAGAGTTCCCTCCGTAAACTCGGCACGGACTGCATCGATGTGGTGACTTTCTATTATGTCGAGCATAAATCCGAATGGCAGCGGATTGCAGACCCTGGCGGCGCGCTCGAGGTCCTTCGTGGTGCAAAAGAACAGGGCCGTGTGAGATTGATCGGCCTTACGACGCATCAACGCAAGCTGGCCGCCGAGTGCGCGCTCGAAAATAAGCTCGATCTGCTGATGGTCCGCTACAATGCGGCGCATCGCGGGGCGGAACAGGACGTTTTCCCCGTAACAGCAAGTCTGTGCATGCCGGTGATCGTCTATACTGCGCAGCGCTGAGGCGCTCTATCGCGGCGGACGAATAACGACCCGCCCGGTTTTAATCCGCCCGGTGCGCGCGAGTGGTACCGCTTCGTGCTGTCGCATCCCGCAGTGAGCGTCGTGCTGATGGCGCCGAAGGACCGTCGCGAACTCGAAGAAAACCTGACCCTGCTCGACGACTGGCGCGCACCCACCGCCGAAGAATTTGAGACCATGGCCGCCCACGGCCAGCGCGTGCGCCGGCACGCGGGGAGGTTTCCATAGCAGGTGTCGAAAACGAAACGGCAAAGACCTGCGTCAGCACCGACTTCGTAGGCTGTAATTTCGATACGCTATTCACGACTTTCTCTTTCGTCCTTCCCACTTCACCCTTATTGGTGCTAGTCTTTCCTTTTTCAAATCCCGTCTCCACGGATGGCCTCGATGCGAAAACTGACGTTGCCTCATATTGCGTTGGCGGCCATAATTTCAGCGGTCATGCCGATGCACGCTCAAAATTACACAAGCCATCTCGATCGCAGCCAGGCGCGGTCAATGGTCATCACGCAATTGGGTATTGTTGCCACCAGCCAGACGCTGGCTTCGCAGGCAGGCGCGCAGGTCCTGGCGCGCGGCGGCTCTGCGGCGGACGCGGCAATTGCGGCGGATGCGGCCATGGGCGTGGTCGAACCGATGAATAGCGGCATCGGCGGAGACCTTTTTGCCATCCACTGGGATGCAAAGACGGGCAAACTGGCCGGGCTCAACGCCAGTGGCTGGGCGCCGGAAAAGCTGACGGTCGATTTCCTCAGGCAAAAAGGTTACACGCAGATGCCCCAGGAAGGGGTGTTCAGCATTACGGTTCCGGGCTGCGTGGAAGGCTGGGCCAAGCTGCATCAGCGCTTTGGACGCCTGCCCTGGGCCGAACTTTTTGCTCCGGCTATCTATTTTGCGGAGCACGGATTCCCTGTCACGGAATACATCGATGCCTATTGGCGAAGCGGCCAGTCGCTGCTTGAAAAAGACGCGAACGCGCGGCGGATTTATCTGCCCAACGGCCGGCCGCCGAAGGTCGGCGAAGTTTTCAGGAACCCCGAATATGCGCGCGCACTCGAACTGATTGCCCAGGAAGGCGAGAGCGCCTTTTACCGCGGTCCAATCGCCCAGGACATCGTGAAAACGGTGGACCGGCAGGGCGATGTGATTTCGCTTGCGGATTTCAGTAACTATCAGGCCGAGTGGGTTGATCCGATTTCAACCACCTATCGCGGCTGGAAAGTTTACGAGTTACCACCCAACGGGCAGGGAATGGCTGCGCTCGAGATGCTGAATATTTTTGAAAGGTTTCCACTGCCCGAATGGGGGTTCTTCAACGCTGATGCGCTGCACGTGAAAATGGAAGCGCAGAGGCTGGCCTTTGCTGACCTGCGGCGCTACCTGGCGGACCCGAGATTTGCCAAGGTTCCCGTCGAGGGGATTATTTCCAAGGAATATGCCGCCAAACGCGCCGCCACGATTGATATGAACAGAGCCCACTGCGACGTGGAGCCGGGCAATCCACCAAATGCAGGGAATGATACTATTTATCTTGCTGTGGTTGATAAAGATGGCAATATCGTCTCGCTGATCCAGAGCCTTTCCGCGGGCTTTGGCTCCGGGGTTGTATCGGACGAGTTCGGCATTCTGTTGCAGAACCGCGGCGGAATGTTTGTTCTTGATCCGAGTCATCCGGACGTGCTGGCACCGCACAAACGGCCTTATCACACCATCATTCCGGCGTTTATGGAGAGGGGCGACCTTCACATCGGATTCGGAATCATGGGTGGATACAACCAGCCGCAGGCGCACGCCCAATTCGTTTCAGACATTGTGGACTACGGAATGAACATCCAGGCGGCGCTGGAAGCTCCGCGGTTTACAAAGCTCGATTGGGGCGGCTGTGACTTTATGATTGAAGACCGCTTCCCGCCTTTTGTATTGCAGGGCCTCGAGCAGAAGGGCCACATCCTGATCATGCGCGGCGCCTACGCTTCGCCCATGGGCGGCGGCCAGGCCGTACTGCACAATTCCTCGACCGGCATCAATTATGGCGCTTCATCACCCCGCAAGGACGGCGCGGCGATCCCCGAACCCGCGCCATATTTCGAATCGGCGCAGAAGAAGAAATAGACCCGGGCTTCAGAGCAGCGTCTGCTGTTGGTGGCTTCTGGAACCCGCGGTTGGATGGAATCATACCGGTTTCATCGGCGGTTTCATTTCACCGACGATCAGCCCGTAAGCGAAAATCCCGGCAAGCAGGATGATGGATGCGAGAACAAAGCCCGGTGCATAAGATCCCGTGCTGCTGATGAGGAGGCCGGTAACGAGCGGAGAGAGCACGCCGCCGAGATTTCCGATGAAATTCCCCATACCCATCCACCGGCCGACTTCATCCGGCGGCGCGCACGATTGAAATACGACAAGCTGGTTGGCGCCGGCAAGTCCGGCCATCGAAGCCCCGCCCAGCAAAAACATGCAGGCTGTCAGCCCGCTCACGAAGGCCGCGGGAATCATCAGAAGCCCCGTTGAAAATCCGATTGCAATCACGGTTTTCCTGGCGCGGGTCTGGGTCCATCCGAAGTGGACCAGCCGGTCGGCCAGCCAGCCTCCTGTGGGTTCGGCAAGGGTCCAAACCAGGTACGGCAGTGAGGAAAGCATCCCCGCTTTCAGTATGGTCATATGGCGCACTTCCACGAGGTAGTCGGGCAGCCAGGTAACGAGGAGATAGCCGTAATACCCGAATGTGAAGAAGCCGAGACAGGCCCCGACAAGATTCCGATTGAACGTCAGGCGCTTCAAGGATTGGACCGCAGGCGCGGCCTTTGATTCTGTGTGCATTCCCCGGCTGAATCCACGCGGGAAGACCGCGAGCCATGGCGCGATCCACACAAGAGCCGTAAATCCCACGATGAAAAACATGTTTCGCCAGCCGTAGCGCGAAACCAGCCATGCCACAAGCGGGGCGCCGATGGCCAGCCCCGCGCGGGTGCCGCAATCGAAGAGGCCGGAGGGGAATCCCCGCTCCTCGGGTGGGAACGTCATGCTGACGAACCGAACGCTGCCGGGGAGATAGATGGATTCTCCAACGCCGAGAAGAATTCGCAGAAAGATCATCATCGCCAAGCCCCCGGCAAGCCCAGTAAGGCCGCAGGCCATTGACCAGAGCGCAAACAGGCCGGCGTAAAGCCAGCGTAGATCGAAGCGGTCGGCGATCCAGCCCATTGGGAGTTGCATTAAGGCGTAAGACCAGAAAAAAGCTGAAAGGAGCAGACCCTTCGCCGCCGGGGCGAGCAGGAGTTCACCTGAAATCTGCGGTAATGCAACGGAGAGCGTGGCACGATCGAGATAATTGATCGTAGAGGCGACGAAAAGCAGGATGACAAGAAACCATCGCCGTCTGTTGGAAATCAACGCGGCCTGCCATTTGCTGGCATCCGAAAGACGTGGACTTTGCTGCTCAATCTCTTTGGACATAAGGCTGACGACGGTCCCGTGAAAAATACCACAGGTTACAGCGAGGCATCGCGGGAATTTCTGCTGCATTTTCCGGCGGCGAGTGATATGCGCTATACTCTTTAACTTCGTTTATGGGGACACGGGGCAAACATTGTTTCAGGCCGATGATGAGCGTGTGCGCTGCGCTGGCCGCTTTTCTGGCTGTTGCGCCTCGAGCCGCCTTTGGGCAGACCGATGAGATCCAGGTTTATGATGCTTCGATTGCATCGCCGGGCAAAGTGAACCTGATGATTCACAGCAACTTCACGCCCATCGGCCGGAAGAGCCCGGATTTCCCGGGCGGCATCATTCCGGACGATTCCGTTAACGGTGCGGTGGAGTGGGCTTTCGGCGTGACGCCATGGTTCGAGCAGGGGCTTTACCTGCCGGTTTATACAGCGTATTCAAAGGAGCACGGCGGCTCGATTGACGGCTTCAAGATCCGCGAATTGTTTGTGCGTCCGCATGCGGAAGAGCACAAATTCTTTTACGGCGTCAATTTCGAATTCAGCGTGAACCAGTCATACTGGGAATCCCGCCACATTACCTCAGAAGTGCGGCCCATCGTCGGCGCTCATCTGAACAAAGTGGACCTGATTTACAATCCTATCCTCGACACGGATTACACAGGCGGCTTCGGGGGCCTGGACTTTGCTCCCGCGGGAAGGATCGCTTACAACTTTAACAAGAACTGGGCCGTCGCCGCCGAGGAGTATGCAGACTTTGGGCCGCTGCGCCAGTTTTATGCCGCAAATGATCAATTCCACGAAATCTGGGCCGTGATGGACCACCACACGCCGTTCGTGGATATCGAAACGGGAGTGGGAGTCGGAGTAACGGCGGGCGCGGATAAATTGACCTTCAAGCTGATGCTCTCCCGCGACTTGAATTAACGCGGACTGCACAAGAGATTCTTTCGGAAGCCTGGCAGTGGACGATTGCCGCTGTGCTCCTCTGAATTGAAAGCGCGATAATGAACACTCTCCTGAGACGTGGGCCCTTTAAGAACTCTTGGGGAGACCTTCGCAACAGCCGGCAGCGGCCTTGAGCTGCAGATGGCGAGTGTCATGCTTGCAACATCCATTCCTCCGGTAGCGCGAATGGTGCACCACTGTTGCGATCTTCTGCGACAGCGGCTTGATTGCAGCCGGGAAATCTCCGGTCTCATCGTGGGGTGCGGCAACGGCAACGAAGTGGTCTATATGCGCCGCACTTTTCGCTTCCGTTACCTCGTGGGAGTGGATGTAGAGCAGGAATTCTCAACTGAGGCGCGCGCTGAGCAATGCGTTGTGCGCGGCGACGCGTTGGCTTTGCCGTTCCCGGCCGACGCATTCGATTTTGCCGCTGCGTTTCACTCGCTCGAACATGTTCAGGACCCGCGGGATGCGCTCAGTGAAATTCATCGCGTCCTCCGGCAGGGAGGATGCTTCTACGTGGGTGTTCCAAACAGCCGCCGGCTGTTGGGCTATATCGGGTCATTCGACGCCACAACCTGGCAAAAGATTACATGGAACCTGACGGACTGGGCTGCGCGCGCCCGCGGCAGATTCAGGAATGAATACGGCGCCCATGCGGGCTTCGAGCGGCGCGAGTTGATGTCACTGCTTCAGGAATATTTCATTGATGTCCAACTCGTCACCGAAGAATTTCTACGTTACAAATATGCAGGCACCGTCCCTGGCATCGTCCTCCGACTATTGCTGGCCCCTTCCGTAGTGGATTATTCCGTGCCGTCGCATTACGCCATTTGCGTGAAGGGTGCTTCGTCGCATTGAGATTGCGCAGGACAGCGGCGGTTCAAAGATCGTTGCTTCCCCTGTCATTCTGAATCCAACAATAGAAATGTAAATTCCCTGTAAACTCTCCCGGGAGCCGAAAACGCCGGTGCTGTTTTCTCCGTCCAAAGGTATTTGGAGAATCGAACACCTTGGGCGTTACTCTCTTATGGCGCGATGCGTCGACGCGATTGCGGGCCAGGATCGCTGCTCGCTTTGTGATCTCAGGCGCGCTCCTTGGCCTGCTGGTAGGGCTATGGGAGGCGCGCTTGCTCTATTGTGTTCCCTCCGTGAGGCAGTTCCTGGTTGTTGATGCTACCTACGTCATCTGGTTTCTCACGCCTCTGATCGATATGGCTTTGTTTGGCGCCATCGGGGCGGGGCTCGGGTTGATTGCGGCGACCGGGGAGATTCACAGGGTCCGAAGGAGAATTCTCCTTGCGGCGGTTCTGGCTGGGTGTGCGGGAGCGCACATCGGATGGGCGGCGCATTTTGTCCATACCCATTCTGTGAATTTCGAAGTTTATGATCGCTTCCGCGATATCCTGTTTCCATTGGTTCGATTCGGTGCCGCGCTCGCGGGAGCCCTTCTGCTGGCATATTGCGTACGGCGTCAGATCTCTCCGTGGTTCAGGACCGATAGACGCTGGCCGCTTCGAACACTTGCAAAGGCCCTCGTGATGGCCCTGGGGATTTTGGCAGGTGGCTTGATTTACTACGTGTGGAGGCCGGCACTGGGAACCATGAAGGTAAAGGCCAATAACCTTTCGGTCCATCGCGGTCCCAATATTGTTCTGATTACGATGGACACCGTTCGCGCTGACCATCTGTCGGCGTACGGCTATCGAAGAGACACGACACCCAATCTGGCCCGCATTGCCGAGCACGGCGTGCTCTTTGAAAATGCGATTTCCGCTTCATCCTGGACGCTCCCTTCACTTTCTTCGATTTACACGGGTTTGCTTCCACACCAGAGCGGGGCGAACGCGTTCAGGCCATTGAATCCCGGATGGAAGACCATTGCGAGTGTACTGAGAGATCACGGCTATCACACGGCCGGGTTTAATGCAAATTACTATTACGGAGAGTCGGGTTGGGGATTGGGCCGCGGGTTCAGAACCTATGACGACGACCGGACAACGCTTCTCTATAATCTGTCGCGGACGCTGGTCGGGCGCACCGTCGTGCAGCCTGTCTTTCAGAACATTGATCGCTATGATGCTTTTTTCCGGCGGGACGCAGCGGACCTGAACCAGGATATCTTCCGCTGGCTGCACAACAAGCCTTCAGGCCCCTACTATCTGTGCATCAACTATTTTGACGTGCACAGCCCTTATCTTGCTCCCGCGCCTTATAGCCATCGCTTTGGCAGGCTTTCGAACGCAGTCGTGCGCCGATGGAGTTCGAAAGGAGGCTTCCGTCCGAAACATCCTTTGCCAGCTGCGGACCGTGCCGCGCTGATTGACGGTTATGATAACAGCCTCGCATACCTGGATGCGCAGATCGGGCGGCTGGTTCAATATCTGGACTCTTCAACGGCCGGGAAGAACACCATCATCATAATCACTGCGGATCACGGAGAGGCCTTCGGCGAGCACGGGTCTTATCAGCACGGGAATGATCTCCACCGGGAAGAAATCCATGTTCCCTTAATTGTCTATGGCAAAGGCATTCCTTCCGGAAAGCGGATTGAGGCTCCGGTTGCTGTCCGGCAATTGTTTGCAACCGTCATTGACCTGGCGCTGGGGAACCAGGTGCCGTTCCGTCCGTACAGCCTGGAGAAATTCTGGACAGAAGAGGCTGACCCAGCCGAGCCTGTGGTGTCGGAACTCAGCTCAAGCCCTTCGGGGTCGCATGCCGGGGGGATCAGTCTTGTTACAGCCAAGTGGCATTACATTCTAAAAGCGAATGGCAGGCAGTACCTTTACGACTGGGCCGCGGACGCCGATGAGCAGAACAACCTCAGTTTACTTCCGCAGTATCAGGCGGTTGTTCAGCGGTTGCACGAGCGTCTGCGGCAGATTGAAGCTAATTCCGCTGGACCATGGATCGGGACCGAATACCTTTCTGCTCTGGGCAGCAGTAAATTGATTGCGGACAAGGGTCCATCGGGTGGTTCGGAAATTCCTGGCGAAGAGGTTGGCGCAGCGCAGGCGTACTTCCACCCTGTCATCAAACCGGATGGTCCCGGGCTGGACAATTCAGAAGAGGACCTCCTGAAAACGCTGCCCTATCAGTAATCGCCGGAAACTGCTCGAATGGCGTCAATCGGAAATGCGAATGCCGTTGCGGCCCGCGCAATAAGGATCCCGGCATTGTCCGCTACAGGGGCCGTTGCCCCCGGACAGCAACCGGCCGCGGCAATACGGTTATATTTCTGAATCCTGCCTCGCGAAACCAGTTTTCGACTTGGCTGTAAGTGTGCTTCCACTGGTATTTGGGTGAGTACCAATCGAACGTATCGAGCACCCGCCACTCAGGGTCGGGATGGACCGCGATTTTGGTGACAAGCCGAAGCGGATAAAAAACCGGAAGCTTGTAAAGATAGTATAGCGGAATGGCCACATGGCACAGTGCGTAGAGCCAGTGCGCCGGCAGGCGTACGGTTACAGCACGCTGCACCTGATTGGAAGCCTCCATCACCCAGTCCATAGTTCTTGAAAATCGCCTCACAACAGCCTGGCGTGAAGGAGGGATCATGAAATTGGAATCGACGCCCAGAACTTCATTGACGCGGTCGGGAAAACGCTCAAATGCTTCTGAGAGCCGGCGAAGGGCGTAAACCCACACGGCGAATTCTCCCCCCGGCTTGACCAGCGGCACAAGTGCGCGAAATGCTGTGCGAGTGTCCGGCGTGTGATGCAGTACGCCGATGCTGTAGATGAAATCAAACGCGTCTGCCCGGAACGGCGGATGCATCAGGTCGCCCTGAACGAAATGGCAATTGGCATAGCGGCCGAGATTTTCCTGCGCGACTTCAACGGCCCGGCTGAGATCAATACCGACCACCTGTGCGCCCGCACGGGCCATCAGGTCCATGTAGCGGCCCGCGCCGCATCCGGCATCAAGAACGGTCTTGCCTGCCATCTCGTCGGGTTGCCTTCCTGTTGAGGCTATAAAGGTTCGAAGCGACGGGCCGTTAGCGTCTGTATCAAACTGTGTTTTCCGCCAGCGCTGCCACTCAAAGCTGAAGGAACTTGCATAACCAGCATTGGGAACGAACCGCGGAATACCCTGTCTGATGGGGAAATCCTTTCCGCATGCGGCGCACCGCAATGCCCCTTCTTGAATGGAGTTCCTGCCGGTTTGTGCAGCACGTAACTCGAGTGGCTTGCGGCAGTCGGGGCAGGCGAGCAAACGCAGCAGTTCGGCACGCACGGAAGGGTCACTCCATTCGTGGCGCTGCGAGCGTGGACGGCTCCCGTTTCGGGACTTTGAGCGTGCCGATCAGGTCAGCAAGGTGGATTTTCCTGCGGCGGCAGTATTCGCGGATTCCTTCGGCCACTCGAATGGCCGTATCCGGCGCGTAGAAATTGGCGGTACCGACCTGCACCGCAGTGGCGCCCGCGATGATGAACTCCAGCGCATCCTCAGCGCTGGCAATACCGCCGATGCCTATAATCGGGATCCTGACCGCCCGTGCGGTCTGGTAAACCATGCGCACAGCGAGCGGTTTGATCGCAGGCCCCGAAAGGCCTCCGGTGATGTTCGAAAGACGCGGCGTGCGGGATTCAATGTCAATGGCCATGCCCACAAAGGTGTTGACCAGCGAGAGAGCGTCGGCTCCCGCTCCTTCCGCAGCGCGCGCAAGTTCCGTGATGTCCGTGACGTTGGGAGAAAGCTTGACAATCAGCGGATAGCGGGCCGCTTTCTTGCTGGCCGCGACAACTTCTTCCATCAGCCGCGGATCGTTGCCATAGACCATGCCGCCGCAGCGCGTGTTGGGGCATGACACGTTCAGTTCGTAGCCGTGGATGCCTTCGCCTTCGTTCAGGATTTCAATGGCGCGAACATAATCTTCCGTTGAATAGCCAAAGACGTTCACAATGCAGCGCGCACGCAGTGTCCGCAGGAAGGGAAGCTTTTCCGCCAGAAAGCGTCTGGCGCCGACGTTTTGCAGGCCGATCGCATTCAGCATTCCTGCGTCGGTTTCGTAGATCCGCGGCGAAGGATTGCCTTCCATCGGATCGGCGGAAATGCCCTTCACGCAGATTCCGCCAAGCCGATTGAGGTCGATCAGAGTGGCAAATTCCTGGCCGTAGCCGAAAGTGCCGCTCGCGGTCAACACCGGATTTTCAAAATGAATGCCGGCGATTTCAACATCGATGCGCGGAGAAAATTCTCCGTCGTTTCCTGATGAGGGCACTTCCGCGCTGAACTCGTTTTGTCCCACGTCCGTCATGTTCTCAAATCTTGGGAATCTCTTCCCGCTCCCAGATCACCCTTTCGGCCGTGAACACCGGCCCTTCCGTGCAGACGCGCTCGTATGCTCCGTGGCCTGTTCCTTCAACTCGAATCGAGCACCCAAGGCAGACACCCAATCCGCAGCCCATGCGGTTCTCCATTGATACCAGGCACGGGTGACCGTACCGCTGCGCAAGTTCGACAGTCGCCCGGAGCATCGCCCAGGGTCCGCACGCCATCAGCAGAAACCTGCCGTCCCGCCGCTCTTCGAGATACTTGGCCAGGGGTTCGGTGACATATCCGCGATGTCCTCTTGAGCCGTTTTCAGTGGCAAGGGAAAGCCCATGCACATAGTCCTTGAAGTCCTCGATGCCGACGAGATCGTCGCTGGTTCTTCCACCGAAAAACAGCCGCTGGTGAAGCCCCTGTGCAGCAATCTGTCGCGCCGGCAGCAGCAACGCTGCAATGCCGATTCCTCCTGCCACGTGAAGAATTTCGTCCGCAGATTGGGCTGCTGGAAGATATTCCTCCTCGAAAAATCCGTGCCCAAGAGGCGCAAGCAACTCCACACGGTCGCCGGGCTTCAGTTCTGACATCAGGCGCGTCCCGCGGCCGACAATTTTATAAAGAAGGCGGATGTAAGCGGGTGAAGGGCTGTTGGATGTCGGCCGGCCTTCGCTGGCGCGCGGCACAACGTCATAGATGCTCATCGGGCGGCGCAGCAGAACATCGGAGTGTCCGAGCAGCCGAACCATGGCGAATTGCCCCGGCCGAGTGGCCCTGGCCTGCGCCGGAGAATACAGATCCAGAAGGAAATGGCCGCCGGTCAGCGGCCTGTTTTCAACAACAGCCACAATGTCGTTTTGCATCTCCACCCATTCTATCAGGTCGGCGAACAAACGTCGTGAAATCATGTTGCGGGAAGCAGTGGCGGTGCTCTAAGTCGGCCATATGAACTCGCCTTTCAGGCCGCTTGCTCCACGCGATCCATGCAGCGGTCTGAAGAGCGTTTCTTCTGAGGCGGCTTTTCAGGCTAGAATGCTGTACAGGAACCTTCCATGAGCCTGTTCTTGAAAAGCCTGTTGATCCTCGCCCTGATCGCAGCGAATGCTTTCTTTGTAGCGGCGGAGTACGCCCTGCTGAGCGTGCGGCGCAGCCGCTTGCAGCAACTCGCCCGCGCGGGGAACCCACGGGCCATGCTGGTGCAGAAACTGTTGATGTACCCGAGCCGGCTGTTTTCGGGCCTTCAACTGGGAGTCACCGCCGCAAGCCTGCTGCTCGGATGGCTGGGCGAATCGATGCTTGCGGAAGAATTCCGCAGGCTTTTCGAATCCAGGCTGGAGCACTTCATCGGCCCACTGGCCCACGGATCGGCTACGGTGGCTGCATTTCTGCTGATCACCGGACTGCTGATGGTGCTGGGCGAACTCGCGCCGAAAACCATTGGATACGAGCGGGCGGAGAGAGTGGCGCTGATCTTTGCTGTGCCGCTCGCGCTGTTCATGCGCGCGGTGCGCTATCCGGTGCTCCTGATGGACCGCCTGGCGGGCGCCGTAACGCGGATTGTTGGCGTGACTGCATCGGTCGGGCACGGCGAATTGCACAGCCTGGAGGAGGTGGAGTTGATCGTCAGCGGCGTCCGCAAACGCGGGCTGCTGGCTGAAGAGCAGGAAGAAATGATCCACAGCGTTTTCGACCTGCACCGCATGCTGGTAAAGGAGATCATGGTCCCGAGGAGCCAGATCTCCTCACTCCCTTTCAGCAAGGACCTCCAGTTTCTTCTGGACAGCATCGTCAGGGACCAGCACTCACGCGTCCCGATTTATGAAGGCGCGCCGGACCATATCATCGGGGTCCTCTACGCGCGCGATCTTCTCGGAGTTACGCTGGACCGTCTCCGGAATCACATTCCACTCGATGAGCCGCTCGATTTGCTTTCGTTGCTCCACCCGCCGATGATCGTCCCGGAAACCATGCCTCTGATCAAGTTGCTTGATGAAGCTCGGCGCCGTCATGCGCACCTGGCCCTGGTGGTGGATGAATTCGGAACGTTTGTGGGACTTGTCACGATCGAGGACGTGCTGGAACACATCGTCGGAGAAATTCAGGACGAGTACGATCGTGAATTTCCGGCTATCAAGAGACTGGGTGAAGATGTTCTTGTCGTGGACGGCACGCTCAGCCTCCGCGAGCTTGCCGACGACTATGACATTGTGCTGCCGCGTGGAGCCGGCTATGAGACGCTGGCCGGATTTGTGCTGGACTGCCTGGGCAAAATCCCGAAGGGCGGTGAGAGTTTTGCTTACGAAGGCAGAATTTATACCGTTGTGGACATGGATGGGCTGCGCGTGGCAAAAGTCAAAATCGAGAAGCTTGGCAGCAAGGGAACGCGGCCACAGGTAACACCTGTTCGATCGAAGAGCGGCACCGTCTAGAAGGCGCCGGAGGTCCTCAGTGCGTCCTGAGCGTGACTTCAACTTCGGCCCCACGGTTTGCGTTCAGCATTCGCGCGGCAGAGTTGCGGTTCGTACAGATCTCGATAAAACCTGAACTGCCGACAATGGCAAACAATTCCGATGGCCTTCCTTCCGCGAAAGACCTGCTCAGCTGTGTAACATAATGCCCATTGATGCAGATGCGGAATGGTTGTTGGCTTTCGCCGAATAGCTGCGGAACGTCAGCGGGGCGGATATTTGTAATGACGTTGCCGAATTTGTCCACCTTGATGACAGCGCCCTTTAGCAGCGATTCGTTTTCCCATTTCGGACGCGGCGAGGTGAACTTTGCATAGTCGGTGATAACATCACCGAATTTTTCAGTCTCGACGCCGCGGCTCAACCACGCGGCCACAGGGGCGAAGATGTCGCGCCCATGAAATGTGTTGCTCACTGGATTCAGGAAATAATGACTCGCAGTGATGTGGCGGACTTCTATGTTCTCCTCGCGCTCATAGACGTACGAGAGCACTCCATTGTCAGGGGCAACAAACCTGTAATTCTTCGTCTGGAGGATGATTGGCCGTCGCTCTGACCCAACTCCCGGATCAACGACGACCAGATGAATTGTGCCGGGCGGAAAGTAATGGTAACTCTGGGCCAAGCTGTAGGCGCCGTCAAAGATGTCATAAGAGCTTATTTGATGGTTGATGTCCACGATCACGGCATCGGGATTGATGTTCAGTATCACGCCTTTCATGACCCCTACAAAGTGGTCAGCCTCGCCGAAGTCCGTAGTGATTGAAATAATAGATTTCCCAGCCAATGCTTCCTCGCCGCCCTGCAATATGGGTTGAGAGACCTCAAGTGCAACCTAACGAAAAGGCTATCGACTGTCAAGCATTGCAGCACCTTCAGGCTGAGCAGGCTGCTGAAAAAGGGCTCAGACATCGTCATTTCAAGTGAAGCGAGGAACCTGCTTCCTGCAACCTTTCAGGACTGTCGTGCCGCGCTTAGGGCCAGCAAGGTTTGCACTGGTGCAACGATTTTGGGCCGGGGGGCGACAGGCGGCAAGCTCTTCGGTCCGTTTTTACGGGTACTGGCTGCTTCCGACGGTGGGTTTGTACGCCGACCGGCGGCCACGGTTTGGAACGCATGCCCGTGGTATAATACGTCTAGGAAGCGATACAAATGTGCGGGAAGGGGGAAAGCGCCGTCCGCGAAAAATATCGCTTGCGCTGCACAAAAAACTTCGGTAAGATTGCTAATTGCCAGCGTGAAGGTGGGAGCAGAGAGATGCTCCCTCATCATCAAGGTGAAATAAACGGAGGTCAATACGAAGAAGGCTTTCGGATAGGGATTTGAAGCAAGCCGGGCCCGCATAAGAAACATCTTCCCGCCTGTTTCAAATACCCGATAACAAAAAGCCGGTTTGAAGGAAAAAGCAAGCAGGGTCGTCTCATTCGTGAATGACGGCGACGAGGTGATGTCTTGATCGGCAGGTGCTGAGTTCGGCTTTTCGAGTCGAAGAGCGAAACCCAGCATCTGAGCTTGGCGGGTAAAGGCCCGAGACTCAGTCTGGAATCGAGGTCAGGCGGTGCGTTGATGCTTCTGCCTGGCACTCAGTGGTCTTTGAAAACTGAATAGTGCGACGTCTACATGTGCTCATCTGTCCGGCGGATATCCGGACAGAAAATAGCAGAGCCCTGCACCGTTTGGTGCGGGGCGAAGGCGAATCGGTTCGGCACAGCCGAGCATTGAATGATTGGGTGATCGAGTGACTGATGGGAAGAAGGTTTGTCAACTGTCAATCGCCGAATCGCCGAATCGTTCAATGGCGTGGGTGTGTTGAGCAGATTTTATGGTCAAGCTACTAAGGGCGTACGGTGGATGCCTTGGCGCCAGACGGCGAAGAAGGACGTGGCTACCTGCGATAAGCCTCGGTGAGGGGGAAGCACCCATTGACCCGGGGATTTCCGAATGGGGAAACCCGACTGGGCAAAACCCAGTCACGGCCCGCTGAATCCATAGGCGGGTGCGAGCAAACCCAGGGAAGTGAACCATCTCAGTACCTGGAGGAAGAGAAAGCAACCGCGATTCCGTCAGTAGCGGCGAGCGAACGCGGAACAGCCCAAACCCAGCCTTCCTTTGAGATTTCATTTTCGATGTGAGATCTCAAAGGAGGGTTGGGGGTTGTAGGGCGCGCGCCGGTGAAGAACCATAGAGTTACCAATCCAGCGGCTAGCTGAACGGCTTGGAAAAGTCGGTCATAGAGTGTGATAACCACGTAAGCAAAAGCTGACTGGACTCTAGCGCGCGTACCTGAGTACCGCGGGACACGAGGAATCCCGCGGGAATCTACGGGGACCATCCCGTAAGGCTAAATACGTGCTGGCGACCGATAGTGAACAAGTACCGTGAGGGAAAGGTGAAAAGAACCCCTGCGAGGGGAGTGAAATAGTACCTGAAACCGTATGCCTACAAGCAGTCGAAGGGCAACGTGCTCGGAGCAATCTGAGCGCAAGCCTGACGGCGTGCCTATTGCATAATGAGCCGGCTAGTTATTGTCCGTCGCAAGGTTAAGCGAAGATTCCCGATCTGTCGGGAGGAGCGAGCCGTAGCGAAAGCGAGTCTGAACAGGGCGACAAGTGGCGGGCAATAGACGCGAAGCGGGATGATCTACCCTTGGTCAGGGTGAAAGCCGCGTAACAGCGGCCGGAGGCCCGAACCGGTGTTGGTTGAAAACAGCTCGGATGAACTGAGGGTAGGGGTGAAAGGCTAATCAAATTCCGTGATAGCTCGTTCTCCTCGAAATAGCTTTAGGGCTAGCCTCGGATGTTTGCCCGCGGTGGTAAAGTACTCGATGGACTAGGGTCTGTTAACGGATACCGAATCCAACGAAACTCTGAATGCCGCGTAGTCAAGTCCGGGAGTCAGACGGCGGGGGCTAAGCTTCGTCGTCGAGAGGGAAATAGCCCAGACCGCCAGCTAAGGTCCCCAAGCAGTGGCTAAGTGGGAAAGGAAGTGAAGTCGCTTAGACAGCCAGGAGGTTGGCTTAGAAGCAGCCATCCTTTAAAGAAAGCGTAATAGCTCACTGGTCGAGCGATTTTGCGCCGATAATTCAACGGGGCTCAAGCCACTTACCGAAGCTGCGGAATTTGGGATTTCAAATTTGAGATCCCAGATTGGTAGAGGAGCGTTGAGTACAGTTTGAAGCGGGACCGAGAGGGCCCGTCGACGGTACTCAAGTGACCCTGCCGGCATAAGTAGCGATAACGGAGGTGAGAACCCTCCGCGCCGAAAGTCTAAGGTTTCCTGAGAAAGGTTAATCCGCTCAGGGTTAGTCGGTCCCTAAGGCGAGGCCGAAAGGCGTAGCTGATGGACAGCCGGTTAATATTCCGGCACTACGACGGAGACGTTATTACGAAGCGGGGACGCAGGAGGATAGCGGAGTCGGCCTGATGGCTCAGGCAACGTGCGCATCGAGGAGGACCTGGCAGGCAAATCCACCGGGTCGGTTCAAAGCCACTCTGGGGTGCGTGCCGAAACCGCCCTTCGGGGCGGATAAGTCCGCGATTTCATGCTGCCAAGAAAATCCGCTAAGGAGTCTCCGGCGCAGCCGTACCACAAACCGACACAGGTAGACGAGGTGAATATCCAAAGGCGCTTGAGAGAACACTCGCTCAGGAACTAGGCAAATTAGCACCGTAACTTCGGGAGAAGGTGTGCCTCGCCAGGGTTCATAGCCCGAGGAGGCCGCAGTGAAATGCGCTCTGCGACTGTTTAACAAAAACACAGGTCTCTGCAAAGTCGAATACGACGTATAGGGGCTGACGCCTGCCCGGTGCCGGAAGGTTAAAGAGAGGGGTCATGGGGAGCAATCCCCGGAAGCTCTGAACTGAAGCCCCGGTGAACGGCGGCCGTAACTATAACGGTCCTAAGGTTAGTACCTAGCTAGCCTTAGTAAAATCTGGCTGTATGCGGGAAGGTCCGAGAATCCTCAGCTACTCGTCACGAGAAGTCGGGACAGTAAAAATGCTCGAGGTGCGGATAATCCGCAGGAAAGGCCGGATCGATTTCGGACGAAAGGAGGTGGTGACGTTGAACCACATTTTGTCCGACACGCGCGAAAACGTAGCGTTGTCAATGTGGGAGAAGGTAATAACGGGCTACAACCACCAACTCCCCACAACGGTTGCCCGTCGCGTGACCAAACAGAATCGGTTCGGAATCCTCAGAGACTGTACGCCAGACTCCGACGCAAGCCGGATGAAGAGACAGTCCGGACTGCATGGCGACATGCAGAGGGCGGCAGAAATGACCGCTCCCCTTCACTCTGAAGATCGGGTGAAGGCGCAACAAAGTCGAGCGAAATTCCTTGTCGGGTAAGTTCCGACCTGCACGAATGGCGTAACGACAGAGCGACTGTCGTGGCGAGTGACTCAGCGAACTTGTAGTACCGGTGAAGATGCCGGTTTCCCGCACCTAGACGGAAAGACCCCGTGCACCTTTACTACAACTTAGCCATGAATTGCGGGATTGCATGCGCAGGATAGGTGGGAGGCTTTGAACCAGGGCTTTTGGGTCCTGGGGAGCCGACGGTGAGATACCACCCTTGTGGTTCTGCGGTTCTAACCTCGGCCCGTAACCCGGGTCAGGGACATGGCTAGGTGGGTAGTTTGACTGGGGCGGTCGCCTCCTAAACGGTAACGGAGGCGCCCAAAGGTTGGCTCAGGCTGTTTGGAAATCAGCCATCGAGTGTAAGGGCATAAGCCAGCCTGACTGCGAGACCAACAAGTCGAGCAGAGACGAAAGTCGGGCCTAGTGATCCGGTGGTTCTGTATGGAAGGGCCATCGCTCAACGGATAAAAGGTACGCCGGGGATAACAGGCTGATCGCTGCCAAGAGTTCACATCGACGCAGCGGTTTGGCACCTCGATGTCGGCTCATCGCATCCTGGAGGTGTAGAAGCTTCCAAGGGTTGGGCTGTTCGCCCATTAAAGCGGTACGTGAGCTGGGTTCAGAACGTCGCGAGACAGTTCGGTCCCTATCTGGTGTGGGCGTAGGAGATTTGAGGGGGGCTGTCCCTAGTACGAGAGGACCGGGATGGACAAACCTCTTGTGTCCCAGTTGTCGCGCCAGCGGCACGGCTGGGTAGCGAAGTTTGGAAGCGATAACCGCTGAAAGCATCTAAGCGGGAAGCGCGCCCCGAGATATGATCTCCCAAGGATGAAATCCCGATTAGCTACCGGGAGTGAATCCTATGAAGGGCCGCGGAAGACTACCGCGTTGATAGGTCGGAAGTGTAAGCGCAGTAATGCGTTGAGCCTACCGATACTAATCGCCCGTTCGGCTTGACCATAATTTCTGCTCAGCACACACTCTGGAATTTCAAACCTCATATTCCAGATTAATCTGAGACGTCGCGCTATTCAGGAATGAAGCATCCAGTCGGCAGCCTTCGGCGGAGAATACTCTTAGCTGATGGTCGACGGGTGATAGCTTCTTCAAAAGGTTTTCCGGCGATTATACCGGAGGGGTCACACCCGTTCCCATCCCGAACACGGAAGTTAAGCCCTCCAGGGCCCATGGTACTGCGCGGGGGACCGCGTGGGAGAGTAGGTCGTCGCCGGGATTAAATTCAAAACGCCTCAGCCCTGTGCTGGGGCGTTTCTGTTTTCGCCCTTACCAGTTGCGTAGGAGCGACCTGCCCCGTATAGTCATTCTTGATGGACGTTGTCAACGGACCGCAGTAAAACCGTGGGTTTTTGCTTTGCGGTCCAACTCTCATTTTGGACGTTCGGCGCGCTCGGTGCGCCAGCGCCCCCGCTTGGAGGGTAAATCATATGCGGGTCCGAACATCGGCGGTTGACAAGGTCCGCGGAATTTCGCCGGTCGTGATTCTGATGGTTTTCTGCTCGGCTTCTGTTTCACCCATTGGGCAGGAAACGAATCGGGCTGCGGGGAAAGATATACAGGTGACGGTTACGGTTGAGCGCCAAGGGCCGAACGCACCCGCCGTGCTCTATCCCGCCGACGTCTTCGTTTACCAGAACAACCAGCGGCGGCCGGTGGTTCGATGGGTCCCGGCGACTGGAGATAACGCCGGTCTTGATTTGGCCATCCTGATCGACGACTCGCTAGACCACGACATCGGTAGCCAGTTCCCAGACATAAAGGACTTCATTCGGTCACTTCCGGAATCGGCGCGCGTTGCCATTGCCTACGGCATGTACGGCAACGCTAATATGGCCCAGGATTTCACCGCTGACCATGAGAAGGCCATTGCGGCACTCCGTCTGCCGCAGGGGCAACTGAACCAGACATCAAGCATCTTCATGGCGCTTACCGACCTCATTAAACACTGGCCTGCTGACGGAAATCGGCGGACCGTACTTTTGCTTTCCGATGGGATTGATCTCTACTGGGGCGTGACGGAAGCCCTGCCTCCCAACAATCCCAGTCTGGAGCAGGCCATCCGCGCAGCCCAGCGCCAGGGCGTGAGTGTCTTTGCCATCTACGCGGAGACCGCCGGTACTGTGCGTCGTAACGCCTTCCTGGTGAGTGCGGGCCAGTCGTGCCTTTCGGTGCTGGCGCTTGCGACGGGCGGCGAGGCTTATATTCAGGGATTGCAGACTCCCATTGATTTCCGGTCAATTTTCCGGAAGTTGAAGGGCAGACTGGGAGAACAATACCTGCTGACTTTCAAGGCAACCCAGGGCAGCAAAGACTCTTACGACCGGCTGCGCCTTTCGACCGAGCAGCCCGGAATTGAACTGATCGGGCCAAGCCGCGTGTTTGTTCCTGCCGCAGGCGCGGCTCGCTGAACCCCAGATTTCAAAGGAGAACCTGGAGATAGGCTGTTCCCTTCCTCTGCGTCTTCAGGATTGTTAAGTGGCAACGAGAAGCGTTCGCAGAGGCCAAGTGCTAGAATGACGAAAGTCAACGTCCATGCCGCGAATGAACGACCTCTACAGCCGATGGACCGCAGAAGTGCGGCGGAATTCCTTCGTCCACGCAGGGGAACGAATCGGCGCCGCTGTTTCCGGCGGGCCGGATTCGGTGCTTCTGCTGGACTTCCTGGCGCAGTTGTCACGCGATATGGGACTTCAGCTGTCAGTTGTCCACTTCAACCACCATCTGCGTGGAGCGGAATCGGAAGCGGATGAGAATTTTGTCAGAACCCTTGCGGCGCGTTACGGCCTTCCGTTCTATCGCGGCGAAGCGCGCGTAGCAGAAGAGGCTCGAAGGCTGCGCCGGAACCTGGAGGCCACAGCTCGCGATCTTCGTTACCGTTATTTCCTTGCGCTTGTGCGACAGGGGAAAGTTGATAAAGTCGCAACCGCACACACTCTGGACGATCAGGCCGAAACTCTTTTGCTGCACATCCTGCGCGGCACCGGGACGCGGGGACTTGGCGGGATTCGTTCCACGCTTCAGAACAAAATCATCCGCCCGTTTCTGGCAGTGACGCGGGCCGAAATTGAAAGCGAAATCGTCAGAAGAAATCTCGAGTTCCGGGTGGATTCGTCCAACCTGGACCCGCGTTTCCGCCGCAACCGGGTGCGGATGGAACTGCTGCCCATGCTTGAGCGGGAATACAATCCCGAACTCAAGCGGTTGCTGAGCGAATTGGCGGCAAGATCGGCGGAGGATGAGGACTTTCTCGAGCAACAGGCTAGAGAGCGGGCCGGGGCCTGGCGATTGCGGGAGGCCGGATGCGAAAAGATCTCCCGAGCCGCGCTGAGGAATATGCCGCCTGCCCTGGTGCGGAGAGTGCTGCGCCAGATGCTGCAGGATGTGGGTGCGGGCCTGAGCGGGATCACGCACCGCCACATCGAGGCTGTCCGACATCTTGCTGTGAGTTCGCAAAGCGGAAAACGGCTCGAATTGCCGCATGGGACCGAGGCGCGAACGGAGTATGAGTGGCTGGTTCTTCTGCCCAGATCCGGTAACAGGAAGTCCTTGGAATTCGTCTATAGCGTTGAGATCCCCGGCACCATCACAGTGCGCGAGATCGGGCGGAGGGTTGACTTCAAAATTATTGAGCCGCGAGATGCCGATAAGGGATATAATGCGATGGAGTGGCCGAAGTTGGACCCGCTGAAATTGCCAGCACGCTTAGTCTTTCGGAACTGGCGCCAAGGAGACCGATACTGTCCGCTGGGCTTTCAGAAGTCCGTGAAAGTAAAGGAGCTGTTCCAGCGGCAGCGAATCCCACTTCGAGAAAGAGCGCTTTGGCCGGTCTTGGATAGTGAAAAAGGGGTTGTGTGCGCCCGCGGTTTCCCAGCAGCGGCGTGGGCGGCGGCGGAAAAAGACAGCCCAAAGATTTTGGCAATTCGGGAAACCAACGCGGCATAGCGCAGGGGCAGAGTAAGTTCTATTGGACAAGCGAAGTTGACTAATAAGCAGTTACTCAGGGCAATTGCAGGACCGAGAGCCCCAAACATGGCATCTAAACTAAAGAGGGGCAGGGGATTGCAACTCTTCCCGAGAGTGGAGCGGGAGGTCAAACCGTGAATTCGGCGGTCAAGAACATTATTTTTTGGGTGGTGATGGTAGTCACCGCATTACTGATCTGGGCCGTCGTGCGCTCAAGTACCGGCGAGCACATCAGCAATTTTACCTTTACCGAGTTCGTCAATCAGGTTGACAGCGGAAATGTGCAAGAGGTAACGATTTCCGGGACCGACGTAACGGGAATTCTCAAAAAAGACAGCACGAAGTTCAAAACAACGATACCCGCCAACTATCCTGACCTGTACAAAGACCTCATCAGCAAGAACGTGCGGGTGACGGTGAAGAGTGAAACCAGCAGTTCCTGGATGACGTGGCTCGCGAACGGGCTGCCGTTGATTCTTCTGATCGGCCTCTGGATTTTCTTCATGCGGCAGATGCAAAGCGGCGGCAACAAAGCGCTTTCGTTCGGGAAGAGCCGCGCGCGGTTGCTTTCAACCCAGCACAAGAAGATAACTTTCAAAGACGTAGCCGGGGTTCAAGAAGCCAAGGAAGAACTCCAGGAGATTATTGACTTCCTGCGCGAACCACAGAAGTTCCAGAAGCTGGGTGGGCGCATCCCTAAGGGCGTTCTTCTCGTGGGTCCGCCTGGAACCGGCAAGACCCTCCTGGCCCGCGCAATCGCCGGAGAGGCCAATGTGCCATTCTTTTCAATCTCCGGATCGGACTTCGTGGAGATGTTCGTCGGGGTCGGCGCTTCACGCGTTCGCGACCTGTTTGAGCAGGGAAAGAAGAACGCGCCATGCATCATCTTTATCGACGAAATTGATGCTGTCGGACGGCATCGCGGAGCCGGCCTGGGGGGCGGGCATGATGAACGCGAACAGACACTCAACCAGTTGCTGGTTGAAATGGACGGGTTTGAATCGAACGAGGGAGTGATTCTGATCGCCGCAACCAACCGGCCTGACGTTCTGGATCCGGCGTTGCTCCGGCCGGGCCGATTTGACCGGCGGGTTGTAGTTCCGCGTCCCGACGTTAAAGGCCGTGAAGATATTCTGAAGGTCCATACTAAGAAGATCCCACTGGCCGAGGACGTTGATTTGCAGGTCCTGGCGCGAGGAACACCAGGCTTCTCCGGTGCTGACCTGGCCAATCTGGTCAATGAAGCTGCATTGCTGGCAGCGCGCCAGAACCGCAAACAGGTATGCATGCTCGACCTTGAGACCGCCAAGGACAAGGTTTTGATGGGTCCGGAGCGAAGGTCGATGATCCTCTCCGAAGAAGAGAAGCGCAACACGGCGTACCATGAGGCCGGTCATGCTCTGGTGGCCGCGATGTTGCCGAATGCCGACCCGTTGCATAAAGTTACGATCATCCCCCGCGGCATGGCGCTTGGCGTTACGATGCAGTTGCCGCTGGATGACAAGCACACTTACACCCGCGACTTCCTTGAAGCCCAGCTTGCCATCATGATGGGCGGACGTGTCGCGGAAGAACTCTTTCTGAACCACATTACGACGGGCGCCGGCAATGATATCGAGCAGGCGACGAGCATTGCTCGAAGGATGGTGTGCGAGTTCGGCATGTCGGACCTTGGGCCGCTCGCCTTCGGCAAGAACCAGCAGGAAATCTTCCTGGGCAGGGACTTGGCCACGCAGCGCGACTTCAGCGAAGACACGGCCATCAAAATCGACCAGGAAGTCAAAAAGTTTGTGATGACCGGCTATCAGCGTGCGAAGGACATCCTGAATACCCATCGCGACGTCCTGGTTCGTATTGCGGAAGCGCTTCTCGTCCGTGAAAGTCTTGATGCAAACGAGGTGAAGCTGCTGATTGAAGGGAAGCCGCTTCCTGAACTCGTGCGGCCTGCACCGACCAAACCGACCGAAGAGGAAACCACGGAAGTGCTCAAGCCTCAGCCGGCAGGCGGTGTTCCGGGGCGTGAGCGTCCGCAGCCTGCATAGCGGATTGCCGAAAAAGAGCTTCACTTTCCACTTCAAAAGCCACTTTCGAGGAGCAGGTTCTCCTGCCGAAATCTTCTAATCGCTTTGGCGGCATTCCCCTTATAATCTCCTTCCTGGCAAAGTGCTGTGGTGCAAATTTCCCAGGAGGGCCGTCCGCGCATGTCACCTGTTGATTTTGAATCCGAGGCGCCGTGGGAAAATCCTGTCCGGAGGCTGCTGAAGGAGGGGAAACCTGCGGTCGGCGTGACAATCACTGTCCCGAGCGTCGAAATCGCCGCCCAGGCGGCCAATATGGGCTTTGATTTTTTATGGATCGAGATGGAGCACAGCCCGACGACGCTCGAAACGCTTAGGAACATGGTATTGGCAACGCGCGGGCTGAAAGCCGTGCCTTTTGCGCGTGTGCCAGTGAATGAGTTGTGGACGGCGAAGCGCGTGCTCGATTCCGGAGTACTCGGAGTGATTTTCCCATTTACCAGCACGCCCCAACTGGCACGGCAGGCCGTGGCAGCCTGCAAATATCCGCCTCATGGCAGGCGGGGATCGGGGGCCGGGCTGGCCACGTTTCGCTGGCCGGCACCTGAGGGCTACTACGATTTCGCGGACCGGAATGTGATGGTGATCGCCAATATCGAAGAGGCCGAAGCTGTTGAGAACATCGATGCCATTGCTTCAACCGAAGGCTTGGACGTGCTTTTTATCGGCACAAGCGATCTTTCATTCTCGCTTGGCTACCGCGGCAGACAAGACCATCCACAAGTTAAGGAAGCAGTTGGAGAAATTGTAAAGGCAGCAAAGAAGCACAATAAAGTCATTGGCGCACCCGTCGGTAGCCCGGAGCAGATCGAGCAGTACATGAAGCAGGGATTCCTCTTTTTCCAGGCAAGCACGGAATTGCGCCTGATGACCGCCGGAGCCCGGCAATTGCTCGAACCCTTTGGGAAGTTCAGCAGTGGCACGGGAGTTCGCTCGCTCTATTGACTCCCCCGGCTTGGTCAGGGCGGTTTCTTTGCAAAACGGCGCGGGCAGGGGCAAATCAAGGGAACTGGGCGCGCAACTCGCTGACAAGGTCTTCAACCGAGGAGCATTCCTGGAAGAGGCGAATTCCCGCAATGCCCGTTGCGCCTGCTTCAATGCATGGCCTGACTCTCTCAACGGTAATTCCGCCCAGGGCGAGAACCGGGACCTTCACCCGGTTTGCAACCTCAGACAGTTTATTCAAGCCGACCGGTGGGCCGTACTGACGTTTGGAGGGGGTGTCGAAGACGGGTCCAAACAAAATATAGTCGGCGCCGCTGGCCTCGGCTTTGAGCGCCTCTTCCATCGAGTGACATGACACGCCAATCAGAAAATCATTGCCTACATGCCGGCGAACGATTTCAGGAGCAACTGACTGCCCGCCTAAATGAACACCGTCCGCTTCGGCTGCCATGGCGACGTCCAGGCGGTCATTGATAATTATTCGTGTATTCGTTCCACGGGCGATTCCGACGGCGGCCGATGCCAGGGCGGCCAAGTCTCGCCCGGACATGTCCTTCTCACGCAATTGAATCAAGTCCACCCCGGCCTGCACAACAGTCCTCACATGGGAAACAAGCGGTGTTAGGACAAGCGTATGGCGGTCAGTGATATAGCAGAGGCGAAACTGCTGAGGCATGGCTATAAGGAGAGGCCCATATCAGTGCACGAGTCCGATGGATCGTCGCAGTCGCCAGACTTCGTGAAACGAAAGGAAAATGTCAACAAGTCCCAGGCCGGAAATGCTGCCACGAACGTAATAGTTTCTGGCGAGTGTATATACCCATGGAAAATGGGCCATAAAAAAGTTTTGGTTCCATAGGGGAACCCATGGATATAGGAGCAGGAACGCCCCCATCTCAAAACAGATCACGACGTAAAGGATGGCCAGCCAGCGGTTCATGCGTGGTTCTTGCGCGGGGTCTCTTGACGGACACCTTAGGGCCTCGGGCTTCGTCTGCGTGCTCACAACGATACCTTCAGGCCGTTCAGTGGGCGCTCTGCCGCAGCAGGCGGATTTTCTCTGCGACGTCCCGATAGTCGATGTTCTGACTGTAAACCTCAGTGAATTTTTCCAGGGCAGCCGCTGTGTTGCCGGCCTTCTCAAAGGCTATACCCAGATCGTAGCAGAGGGCAAGCGCTCCTTCATGATCGAGGCCGGGAGCTTCAAGGGCGCGCATATACCATTTCGCGGCAATGGCCGGCATTTCCTTTTCCATGAAGCAGGAAGCCAGCAGGGTGCATCCCTGAAGGAAGAGAGGACCGAATTGCCCGGAATTGCCGCCCCTGACCACCTTTTGAAATTCGCCGATGGCTTCGTCGAGCAGACCCATTTCTCTGAAAGCCACCCCAAGATTATAATGCGTTTCTTCGTCGTCTGCTTCCTGATATGCGTTGCCGTCCGAATCCTCAAGTTCTTCAAGCAGGGAGCCGAGTTCTGCTGAAGCATCGGCGGCATATTGCGGTGTGACTTGCCGGATTGACTGTTGAGAGCTTGGGGCGACGGTTGCGGGGTCTTGCCCCGTCCCTATCGCCGCGAATTCGCTGCCCGGGACATCCGACGGAGTGTTGCCGGCGACGGCGATTTGATCCCCCGCATGGCCCGAATGGGGGACCTCAGTAAATGAGGTCGGAAGCTCCCATTCGGACGACTCTGTCTCTTCCGTTTCGACCACGGACGCGGCTTGGGGTGCTACAGCTATTGTTGCCGGACTTATTTCAGCGAGCCGCTGTCGAAATTCGGCGACGCGAGCTTCTTCGGGGAATTTCGCCTCAAGCTCGGAAACGGCCCTTTCTGCCTCATCGTAGAAGCCATGACGAAGATAGAACTCAATTTCCTCGTGGCTTTCCTCATAGTTGAAGGACGGTCCTTCGCCGCTTGTCGGCTGCGCTTGCTGGTCTGGAGTTTTTCCGCTGGAATGGCCATTGTTTGACGAGCCTGCGTTGGGCGAAGAGCCGTCGTCGCTTTGCCCGGTCTGAAAATCCAGATGTATCTCTTGTGGCGGAGGAAGTTCGGGCCCTGCTGACAGGGTTTCGAGATCTCCGCCTGATGGCGGGAGAGCAATTTCGACCGCCGCATGTGCTGGGGCGTTTCCTTCGGACGCTTGCATGCCGGGTTTCACTGTCGGGAGCGAAGGCGGGTCAGCTTCTGGTCGAACGGCAATGCCTGAGAGTTTCTGCACTTCTTCTTCATACCTTTGGGCCGCATCGTGGTTGCCTTGTGCTGAATGTATCCTGGGCAGTGTCCCAGCAGCCTGCGCAGAGTCCGCGGGAGCGCCAAAGGCTATGCCGCCGTGAAAGGAATTTGCGTCTTCTTCGAGTGCCATATCGTCGCCGACCAACGGGGTCTCGCTGAGCGGCACATAATCCTTGCGCTGTTTCGCAAGGACTTGCTTCAAAAGGGCCTTATAAGTCTCATTTTCAGGCTCTCGCGCCACCAGACGCGCATAGGCTTGCTCGGCTTTTTCAAACTCTTCCCGCTGAACGTACAAATTGCCGAGGGCTTCAAGCACATCCGGGATTGTTGCCTCGTCGGCAGCTTTTTCTGCCACCTGATAGACAAATTCGAGGACCTCGATCCGCTCGCGTGCGGACTTCCAGAGTTCGTGAAGGACTCCCATCAGCGGGCCGGTTTCGCGGCGGGCAATCAATATCGGTGCGGCTTCCTTTAGGATTTCGAGCGCCGTTTCAAACTCCTGTCCTGTGATGCACTTAGAGCTAAATGCCGCCAATGGTGAGAAATCATATGGATTTGCACGAAAGACATTCAGCAGCAGGCCCTTGGCTCCTTGGAGGTCGCCGGTTGCCAGGCAGGAATCGAGTAGCAGCCGTTGGGCCTGGGGATCCCCCTGGAGTTGCGGTACCGACTCCACAATGGATTTAACTTCCTCCAGCCTGCCGGCGGCCAGCGCCCGGCGCGCGCGATAAAGATGCAAATCGGTGTTTTCAGGGGCCAGTTCAGCCGCTTTACTTAACGCGATCTCCGCTGTTGGCGTGTCACCCGCCTGGTCAGCAAGCCTGGCTGCTTCAAGATACGCGGCCGTTGCTTCCTTGACTTCCCCTGCACGGTCGGCGAACTTTGCGAGATCCAGCCGCAGAGCCGGACTTTTGGGATCGAGCTGGCAGAGTTTGCGCAAGATGTCCAACGCCTTGCCCATCTGTCCGGCCCTCTCAAAGAATTCAAAGGCGCTGCTGTACTGCTCGCGGGCCTCGCGAGCAAATCCCTGCGAGGCATGAAGCTCGGCAAGACGCAACAAAGGCTCCGGCGAGTTTCGATCAAGTTTGGCAATCTTTTTATATATGGCGATGGCTTTAAGTTTATAGCCTTCGTGTGCATAAGCTTCCGCAAGCCTGTAGAAATACTTCAGGGCTTCGGACGGATTGTTTTCCTGAATATAAAGGTCGCCGATGATGTTGAGCAGAGCGAGGTCGCTGGGGTCTCTTTCCAGGGTCCATTGATATTGTTTAATTGCCCGGGAAATCTTCCCTTGCCCGATATACTTGTGAGCTTCCTGAATTGCCTTGGCTTTATTGAAAGCCATCGGGACGGAACCTCGAAGGAGCTGTATACTTGTTTGAAACTAGCATACGGTCTATGTGAAGTCAACGAAGCAAACGGTCAGGCTGCGTTTGGCCAACCTAAGTAAATACTTATGTTTCTTTCTGTTATGGCCATCAGGAGAGGCCTCAACGGGTGATGACGATTGGGTTGCGAACATTAAGCGGTTTTTCTATAATGGAAGATAAATGACGAAGTATAGGATGTAAACCGATGCCTTCACCAATCGTTCAAAAGCTTCAGGAAGAAATCCAAGCCTTGGAACGCGAGCTCAACCACGAACTGCCTCAGGAATTGAAACGGGCGCGGGCGTTGGGCGACTTGAGCGAGAACGCCGAATACATCATGGCCAAGCAGCGGCAAGATTATGTCGGGGCACGGCTTGCCCAGCTGAAGAAACGCATGGCGGACCTCTCGCTTGTCAACGTGAACAACATTCCGAAGGACCGCATCGCCTTCGGTTCACAAGTCGTCTTGTATGACATCGACCGCGACACGGAGGTCAGCTACCGGCTGGTTACCAGCGAGGAGTCCGATGTGAGCAAAGGGTGGATTTCCACCACTTCGCCGATCGGCCGCAGCCTGATGGGGAAGAAGGTTGGTGACCAGGTAACCGTAAAAACTCCGAACGGTGTTCGCGAGTTTGAAATCCGTTCCGTAATTACAATTCACGAGCAAAATTAGCCAACTGCCAGTCGAGCAGCACCGGGTTGCTGACGGCCTTTAAGGGATCAGTCTGCGCTGGGAACCTGTGTGTGGTCAGTCGCGCCGTTTGAGGACCGGGGGTTTGTCACTTTCGGTGGTCTGGCCACCGTTCGTGCTCGCTGGCTGTCCGGAGCCCGGTTCGCGCTTCTCCAAGGTTGGCTTATTGCTCGCCGCTTCGACCTTTTTAATGTGGCTGAGAAGATCGTCTAAGCGTTCATGAACGTTCTGGAACTCGGAATCCGAGACCAGATATTCTGACCGTTTCGGCAGGATGGTTTTAATTTCTTCTTCGGCATTAATGATGCGTTCTCTGGTGGGCGGATGATCCATGAAGATGCTCGGTACGCTGCCCGGCGAACGCCGCTGTTCCTGAATGATTTTGGCGAACATCGAAAGATAGGCGTCGGGATCGTATCCTGCCTTCCACATATATTGAAGTCCGAGGAAGTCCGCCTGCTGCTCATCATCCCGGCTGAACTTGAGAAACGCGAGCGGTACGCCGAAATTGAGCCCTTCGGAAAGCCCAATGTAAACAGGGTAAGACATTGGAGTGAAGATGAGCGGTATCATGGCGTACTGGAGCAGCGTCTGCTTGGTTGCACTTGATGCCCAGTGGCGGCAGGCCACGTGAGCAGTCTCGTGCGCAAGCACGCCTGCCAGTTGGGCTTCACTGCCGGCCGCGTGCAGCAGCCCGGTATTGACGTAAATAAAGCCGCCGGGAAGCGTGAAGGCGTTGATCTCAGGCGAGTCAATGACCTTAACCGTAATGGGGACCTTTGCATCGGAATTTTCTGCGATGTTCTGTTCCACACGGTTCACATACTCCGTAATCACCGGGTCCTTGACAAGCTTGGACGATCGGTCGATCTCATCCGCATACTTCTTCCCGATTCCGATCTCTTTTTGCACGGAGATGATGCTGCGATGAGCGACATTCCTCTGCCCGATGCAGTAAACGTCATCCATTTTGTTTTTCGCATCCGAGCAGGGCTTCACGGCTGCTGCATCCCCCGCAAACAAAGAGAGAGTTCCGCACAAAATCGCAGCGGCCAGTCCAGGAAGGATCAAACGCATTCTGTTCATCGCTTCATCTCGTCCAGATTTCCCCATTACTGTTCTCAGATGATGAATCCGCCTTCAAGGTTTCCTTGGATTTACGTCCGAAACGGAGTCGGGTTACACTGGCTGCCCGCTTGCCGGGACTAAGCTCACTGATAAGAAGAAGTTACGCGCAGAGGGCCGTTCTGCGCTTTCAATGGTAGGATATTTCCTGAGCGATGTCATTGAACAGGTTGATAAAGGTCTGAAAGATATTTGTGAACCATCGCGGCGTATACTCCGGGATGGAATCCACAATGTCTTCAACCCATTCTGTATTCCATCCGTAGGAAACGACCCAAGCATCGCGCTCGTTCCAGATCCTCCGGAGCCGGCTCCAATAGTGAAACCGGGCGGAATCCATGTTCGATTCCAAATTGCGCACGGTCTCGGCAACCTTGAACTGGGGTGGGGGATTCTCCGGCAGGGGCTTTTCTGGGGAATACTCCTTCTGGATTCGGCGAACCGCCACCTGCCAGTAGGCGTTTGCAAGTCGCCTCTCCAGCCGCAGGGTCTCCTGGTCCGCGGCAGGGTTGTTGTCATAAAAGGACAGCGGCGGATCGGCGGAGAGCCGCATGATCGGGCGGGTGGAACGGTACACGAACAACGCGCATAGACAAAGTGGCAGCATCCACTTCCACCCCGCCTCTGCGCTTACGCGACTCAGGGAAGAGCTCATCCTGCAGGGAATGAAGAGTGTTGGGATGTTTCATTCCGAGCCTATTTGACCGTAGAGGGGTGCGAGATGGCAATGGCCCGATGGTTCCAGTTACGTGCGAAATGTTAACTGATTATATAGCATCCTGAAGTGTGCGCCGTTGGAAACTGTGGCGTGGCCTTCCGTGGTGTTGCCCGTAGCCGTAAGCCTGTTAACTGCTGTGATGGCGATTCGCACCCGTTGCGGCGTACCCGGCTGACGGCATGTTTGCGGCTTACGGAGACTGGGGTCTCTTAGCTATTTTTTGCGGCTGTTCATTAACTCTTTCGTTATCATTTGCCCGGCGAACAGGAATTGGCGAAAATCCCATGAGGCCGTCCCACGCGAAAATTGCATCCAAAGGTTTTAAACTTGCTTAAGTATTTATTCCCATCGCTTCGAAAGGAGGCTAGTTCAATATGAAAGCGATCGCCGTTACGCCCGGCACCAAAGAAATCCGGATTGTTGACCGGCCGGAACCTGAATTAAGCGCGCCCGATGAAATCAAGCTGAGAGTCCTGCGGGTAGGAATCTGCGGCACGGACAGAGAGGAAGCCTCCGGAGGGCGTGCGGATGCTCCGCCGGGGCAGAAGGAGCTTGTTATTGGCCACGAGATGTTTGGACAGGTTGAAGAGGTCGGAAGCCAGGTGCAATCCGTCCGGCCGGGGGATTTCGGATGTTTTACTGTCCGCCGCGGGTGTGGGCACTGTTTGGCTTGTCTGAATGACCGGAGCGATATGTGTACGACCGGCGGTTATACCGAGCGCGGCATCAAGCAGAGGGACGGATACCAGACGGAACGGGTGGTGGACAAGCTGAAATACTTTGTGAAAGTTCCAAAGGAGCAAGCGGCGCTTGGGGTGCTGTCAGAACCGACGTCGGTTGCTGAAAAGGCCATTGACGAAGCGCTTGCGGTGCAGGCCGCCCGCCTTCCGGGCGTGACGGACCCTCAGAAATGGGTGGAGGGGAAACAGGTGCTTGTGGCAGGTCTGGGGCCGATTGGCCTGTTGGCCGCAGTCGTGCTCTGCCTGCGCGGGGCCGAAGTGCTGGGATTGGATGTCGTTGATGAGAATACTCTGAGGCCGCAAATCCTGAAGCAATTGGGTGGGAAATATGTTGACGGCCGCCAGACTAAGCCCTCCGCGCTCGACGGTGTCTTTGGGCAAATTGACATGATCTTTGAAGCGACGGGGATTGCCCACGTTGAATTTGATTTGCTTGGAGCGCTTGGCATCAATGGCGTTTATGTCTTGACAGGAATTCCGGGCGGGGACCGTCCACTGCAACTTGACGGCGCCGCGCTGATGCGTCAGCTTGTGCTGAAAAACCAGGTGATGATCGGGAGCGTCAATGCCAGCCGAAAGCACTTCGAGATGGCGGTCGAAGACCTCGGGAAGGCTTATAAGACTTGGGGGAAAACGATGGAACAGCTCATCACGCATGTTGTTCCGTATACGGATTTTGCGGACGTCCTGGAGAAGCACCCTGACAATGAGATCAAAGCCGTGATCGAATGGAGCAAGCCGAGCTAAAGATTGAGTGATTTGGTCGTCGGGTGATTGAATCAACGAGCCATGATCAGAACCAGCTTGCCATGGGGTCCGGCCAATCTTCGTTCGCCCGACTCTGAATTTCCATGAACGTCTGGGTTTTCAAGATCAATACGAAACGCGGCTGGCGGTTTGATCAATATTTCCGCTCGCGGGCAAAGGGCAACTATCCGATGGGCGACGAAGGCTGGATCAAAAGCGCATCAAGCCTTCGTTACCTGCGCGAAGAAGTGAGGCGCGGCGACCTCTTCCTCTGTTATGAAACCGATTGTAGGGAAGTGCGCGGGGTGGCGCGCGCTGCCTCAAACGGTCGCGATGTGGGAATGGGATCGTTGATCGATTTTTGCCCGCCAGCCCGTGCTGTGCGGTTCAAGAATCCTCTGAAGCGTCGTCCCGATCTCGACCACATCCTTGCTTTCACGCCCCATCGTGGGCGGGGAACGGTCCAGAAAATTGACCGCGATGAGTTTGCCCGCCTCAAGCGCATCATGTTGCGCAAGAATCCCGATCAGGTCCGGGAATTGCGACGCATTCTTGGATAAGGCCCGCCATTGACCGCCTTAAATTTGGCCAAATTTGGCCTCTTGCGCTCCCCGCCGAAAAGTGCTAAGAACGCTGTGCTTGCCAGCCTGTGAAGTCATAGGGATGCGGGAGCCGCATGAAGAATTGGATTTCACGCTATTTCCAGCTTGAGGCGAACGGCACGACCCTGCAACGTGAGGTGGTGGGCGGCATCACCACATTCCTGGCGATGTCATACATCATCTTCGTGCAGCCGGGCGTTCTCTCGCAGGCCGGGATGGATTTTCATTCGGTCCTCTATGCATCCTGCCTAGCCGCAGCGTTTTCAACTTTTCTGATGGGTTTGATTGCCAATTATCCGGTTGCACTGGCGCCTGGCATGGGTGAAAACTTCTTTTTCGTTTACACGCTGTGTGCTGCGGCCCCGCTTGGTTTCGGGCTCACATGGCAGCAGGCATTAGGCGCAGTGCTGCTGGCGGGCCTTTTCTTTATCGCAATAACGCTGACAGGCATCCGCGCGAAGATCATCAACTCGATCCCCGATTCCCTCAAACGCGGCATCGCTGCCGGCATCGGGCTTTTTATTACTCTGATCGGGCTCGAATACAGCGGACTGATTGTTGCGGCTCCCGGGACGCTGGTTCGGCTCGGTGACTTCAGCCAGCCGGCGACCCTGGCCAGCGTACTGGGCCTGCTGGTGCTTTTGGTGCTGCTGGCTCTCGGCGTGCGGGGTGCGATCCTGCTGGGCATCCTGATTACGGCTGCCATCTCCGCAGCGTTTGGACTGGTGCACTTTCACGGCATCTTCTCGACCCAGATTCATCTGGCGCCAACGTTTCTGAAATTTGACGTTCGCGGCCTTTTTGCGCTGTCACCTTCGAAGGTCGGGTCCGCCATCTTTGTGCTCTTTTATCTCGCATTGTTTGACACAATTGGCACGCTTGTCGGAGTTGGTCAGCAGGCCGGCCTGGTACGGGAGGGCAAACTCCCACGGGCGGGGCGGGCCCTGTTTGCGGACGCCGTGGGAACAACTATTGGTGCGGGGCTCGGGACATCCACCATCACCTGCTATATCGAATCGGCGGCCGGCGTTTCAGACGGCGCTCGTACGGGACTTGCCAATATGGTGACCGGAAGTCTACTGCTTGCCGCCATGTTCTTCAGCCCGCTCGCAGCAATGATCGGGGGAGGCGTGCAGGCCGGAACAGATGCCGGCGGCCATCCCGTCATCCGCTACCCGGCACTTGCCCCCGCCCTGATTGTGGTTGGCTCGATGATGCTCAAGGTGATTCGCGAGTTTAACTGGGACGACCCAACCGAATACCTTCCAGCGTTTCTCACGCTGGTCGGCATGCCTCTGACCTTCAGCATTGCGGACGGCATAGCCTTTGGGCTGATTTCATATTCCGTGGTGAAGGTTGCAACAGGCCGCTGGCGCGAATGCCCGACCCTTACATACATTTTCGCCGCGCTGTTTGTGGTCCAGTTTCTGATGATTTGAGTTTTGGCCCGGCAATGAAGTCCGTGGGACATTCTAATCGCTCATCCGTAAACTTCAAACAGTCACCGAGCGGCACATTCGCGGCCCCATAAGTTACGGCCGGCTTATGACGCGGCCGACGCCGCCTGTGCCTGAGAACTGACAGCTTGCGGCTCTGGTTCCAACGGCATAACGATCCATGCAATCAGGTAAGCGATGAAACCCCAGCCTGCCAGAAACGCCGCCGCCAGCCAGATCAATCGCACGAGCGTCGCGTCAATCTCAAGATATTCAGCGAAGCCGCCGCAGACGCCTGCGATTTTTGAATCCTTGCGCGAGCGCATCAGTCTCCTGTGCGGCTTTATCGGAGGGTACATCTGAGTGCCGCACTGGGAACAGAAATTGACCGTCTGGGAGTACTCCTTTCCGCACTGCGGACAGAACATGGCAGGACCTCCTTCCTCTTCAGGCTGCCTCCACTCAGCTATACGTGTAACTGGCACACAAAGTTCCGGGGCGAACAGGCAATCCGTTCTGGATGGCTGTTGAAGAACCCTCGGTCATCGCCATTCCGAGGACCGACGCTTTTGTTGGTTTGAGGAATATGCTTTTGTTGTCAGTTGCTTGGACAAAAGCAGATTGCTCGCTTCGTTTCAAATGACGGGATCTGAATCCCTTTCCTGCAACGTTGAGAGGAGCTTTCTAGAACGGCACGTCGTGCACCCTTCCTCTCGCGCTTTGATTTCGGTTAAGATGCTGTTTATTGCCTCGTACGCGGCCTCTTCCCGCCGGAACACGTGGCACGGCCTGGAAGTTAGACCGGCCCGCCATCGCGAATACGGGAGATTTCAGATGGATTGGAGACATCAGCGGCTGCCTACAGTCTTTGCGCGCGCCAAGTCGATGCGCCGCAGGGTGGCTTACAGTCTTGCAATAGTCAGGCTGATTCTTGTCCCTGTGATCCTGCTTGCGGTTTATTACCTCTTCCGCATGGGCTGGATTGTTGACCGGATTGTCAGCGTAGATGCGGCCGTGGCCATGCAATCCGAGCGGGCTTCGATCGTGATGCTCGACGCCCGGCGGGCCGAGAGAAGTTACTTCCTGCTTCGCGACACTGAAGATCTGACGGCCAATCAGCAATCGATTGAGACGCTCCAGCAGATGATTCAGTCGTTTCGTGACCTTCAGCCCCAAGAAGCCGACGCCATCACGAAGATGCAGGACGATCTGACATCCTATCAGCAGGCGATGCGCAAGGCGGCTGAGCGCGTCAGCGATGCGGGCCAGCCGCGCATTGATCGGCTGCAGAGTGCCGTGCTTTCCTACGAGAGAGACCTCAACGGCATACTTCAGAAGGCACGCCAGGAGAGCAGGGCGCGCCTGGTCCGCGAAATCCATGAACGGACCAGCAGATTTGATTCTGAAATCGCTGCTGCCGGGACCGAGGACCCTGTTCTCGCGTCCCTCTCGACGGAACTTCAGAAATCCGCGGATTCGTTTCTGAGTCAGGCCGGCTTGCTGGAGCGTCGAAGCTGGAACCAGGTCGAGCGCGACCATCGGGATGCGCAGGAGTTGATGCGCCGGGCGGAATGGGTGCTGGGCATCGTTTCTTTCCTGACGCTGCTGATCAGCATCTGGGCCAGCTACGTGCTGCCGCGCGAGGTCGTAAGGCCGCTGCTCGACCTCAAGGAGGCTGTGGACCACGCGGCAGCGGGCAACTACGAAATCGAGTTTGACGTGCAGGGCAAGGGGGAAGTAGTGGACCTTGCCAACAGCGTGCGCGATTTGATCGCCCATGTGCGTGAGAAGAAGAGCGACACGGACATTACCCCAAACTGACGCCTGCCGGTCCCGGGCGATGGAAGCGGAAACGTTCTGGAAGTGCCCGCGAAAAGCTGATAGATTATTACCAATTTCCATAAAGGAGAATTGCGGACATGAAGGGAAAAGCAGCCGTTATCGATGTACTGCAGAAGGCGCTCAGCGAGGAACTTCAGGCCATCAGCCAGTATTTTCTCCATGGCGAAATGCAAAACAATTGGGGCTACAAGCGCCTTTACGCTGAAATCAAGAAACAGGCGATCGGCGAGATGAAGCATGCCGAAGCCTTGATCGAGCGCATCATCTTCCTGGAAGGCATTCCCAATCTGAACGATTTCCCGAAACTTAAAATTGGTAAGACCGTCGAGCAGCAGATCCAGAACGACCTGGACCTCGAGAAAACCGCCGTCGAGGAGTACAACAAGTACATCGCCATCGCGCGCAAGGAAGGCGATAACACTTCCGCCGACCTCATGGAGGTTCTCCTGAAAGACGAGGAAGAGCACGTAGATTTCCTCGAAACCCAGCTTGCCATGATTAAGGAGTTGGGCCTCCAGAATTACCTCGCTCAACAGATGCACGCGGGATAATTCCCCGTTTGACGTGCGTTTCATCAGGCACACCAGACAGCATCGCTGCCGCGGGGCCTGCTCCTGGGCCCTGCGGACTTCATCTTGAATTTGGGTTCGAAACTGTCGCTTTTCAAGGCGAAAGCGGAAATGTGGAGGTCCGCAATTTTCCTTGGCTTTTGATTACCCCTTGATCACCCCAATCGGCTTCAGGCGAGCGACGCGTTTCGAGAGGCCGGCATTGTGGACCACGTTGATGACGGCGTCCACGTCCTTGTAGGCTTCCGGGATTTCTTCGGAGATGCCGTCGCGGGTTTCAGCTCGAACGATCACACCCCGTTCTTCCAAGCGCTGGCGCGCGTTCACGGCGAATTCCGACTTTTTGGCGGCGGTGCGGCTCATCACGCGGCCTGCGCCGTGGCAAGTGGTGCCAAAAGTTTCCTTGAGCGCACCTTCCGCTCCCACCAGAACATAAGATGCCGTTCCCATGGATCCCGGAATCAACACCGGCTGTCCAATGTCCTTGTAGGCCTCCGGAATTTCCGGTCGACCGGTCGGGAATGCCCGGGTTGCGCCTTTGCGGTGCACCAGCACGCGGCGGTCTTTGCCGTTCACGCGGTGCCATTCCAGCTTAGCGATGTTGTGGCAGACATCGTACACGACGCGCAGACCCGCATCCTTACCGAAGATGCGCTTGAAGGCCTCTCGCGTGAAGTGGGTAATGCCTTGGCGGTTGGCCCAGGCAAAATTGGCCGCAGCCCGCATCGCCCCAAGATAAGCCTCACCCTCGGGCGACCGGACGGGCACGCAGGCAAGCTGGCGGTCCGGCAATTCGAGCTTGTAGCGCCGCATGGCGGAATCCATTTCGCGCAGGTAGTCAGTGCAGACCTGATGGCCGAAGCCGCGCGAGCCGGAGTGGATCAGCACAACGACCTCGTTCTCATAGAGGCCAAACCGCTGCGCGATGGCCGGCTCGAAAATGTGTTCGACGTACTGAACTTCCAGGAAGTGATTGCCTGAGCCGAGCGTGCCGATCTGCGGCAGACCGCGTTTCCTTGGTTTGTCGCCCACGGCGGCGGGATCGGACCCTTCAATCGCACCGTTCTCTTCGCAGTGTGCAAGGTCGGACTCCTCTCCGTAGCCGTTGCGGACCATCCATCCTGCACCCTCCACCATGACCCGCTCCAGGTCTTTGTGTGAAAGCTGCACAAAGCCGCTGTGCCCGGCACCTGAAGGGATGTCGCGGAAAAGCTGATTGACCAGTTCGCGGATCTTCGGGCGGACTTCATCCAAAGTCAGCGTGGTGGTTAACAGGCGCACGCCGCAGTTGATGTCAAACCCCACGCCCCCGGGTGAAATCACGCCGCCCTCATCAGGATCGGTTGCCGCCACACCGCCAATGGGAAAGCCGTAGCCCTGGTGAATGTCCGGCATGGCGAGCGACCGACCCACAATGCCGGGCAGCATCGCTACGTTGATGGCTTGCTCGAGTGAGAGGTCCTTCAGCAGGTCCTTGAGCAGTGTTTCGTCGGTGAAGATCAAAGCGTCGGTCAACATGCCGGGCTTGGTCCCGCGTGGGACCAGCCAGCGGTAGTCGTCGAGCTTCTGGAGTTGATGCATTTGGAGAGGCATCCGCGTTCCTCCGGAAGAACATTTGTCAATCGGGTAGATGAGACTCTGGAACCATTATATCAGCGGAGCTGAAGCCGCAGTGAAACGCTTCGTGTGTAGGCTAGAATGACCCGAGTGGGATCGGAATGAAAAACGAAGTTTGGCATCTTGGCGCCTGCCCTTGTTCAGGGGGCCGTCACGACAGAGCCCGAACCCGCCTGCCAACCCCTGGTTTGCAGGTTGCATCTTACACTGGCGCGTGCGCGAAAAAATCCCACGAGCGGATCCTGCGGCCTGCGGCGCAGAGGGTTGCGGGATTTCGCGTCTGGGACGATTTTTCGAAGGATAGCGTTCGCCGAGCCCGCCAGACATGCCTGGGGAGTTCAAATGAATTCGAAGACCGAAAGGTTTGCCGTCCAAATACTGCTTTTTTCGCTCATTGTTTGCACTAACTTACGCGCGCAGAATTCCAGCGCGACGCTCTCCGGCACCGTGACCGATTCATCGGGATCTCCGGTCGCCAACGCCAAAATCAGCGTTATTAATGTATTTTCCGGCCAGACGGCGGAGACACATTGCAATGCCTCAGGCCATTTCATCGTGTCAAATCTGGGGCCGGGCAATTACGAGATTGCAGTTTCGGCGGAGGGATTCCCTTCGGTCACGTCCCGCGCCAGACTTGCCTCCGGCTCTTCGAAGGACCTCAACATCCAACTTGAGGATCCCGTCGGCAATTCCGCCAATTCCGCATCTCCGACCCAAGGCAGCGGGACGGAGCCGTCGCTTTCAAGCCTGGGCTTTCCACCGAGCGTAATAAAGGGCAACGCCCAAGAACAGGCCCTGCTGAATAAGCGTTCGCGCATGCTGCAAATCCATCAGAAGCTTGGCATGATTACGGTCGGCGCGATGGTGGCGGCCTTGATAGCATCGCCAGGAGCCAAAGGTCATCACGGCGAGCCGGGCGGCGCGACGGGGCGCAACGTCCACATGGCCCTGGGCGTGACGACAGCGGCCCTTTATGCGGCGACAGCCTACTTTGCTCTCGCGGCTCCTCGGGTGCCCGGAGTCAAAGTCCGCGGCCCGATTCGTTTGCACAAGGCAATGGCGTGGATCCACGGCCCCGGAATGATCATGACCGCCATCCTGGGAGCCATGGCCTATTCGCAGTTGAGCAATGGGGAGCGTGTGCATGGGATCGCCAAATATCATTCGACAGCGGCAATCGTGACGGCCGCAGCGCTGGGCACGGCGGTCTTTTCCGTGTCTTACAAATTCTGAGGCGGGAACAATGCTCAAAATGGTTCGGTACGTTCTGCTGTTTTTGCTGGCCGTTGCCGTGCCGGCGATTGCCCGGCCGGACAGCGTGTGGGTGCTGACAGCATCCACGCTGACCTACCACGTCTCCCACCCGCTGCACCATGTGGAGGGCGTCAGCCACGCGGCCCGCGGCAAAGGTGAATGTCACGCCGGCGTCTGCAATTTTCTGGCGGCAGTCCCCGTAAAGTCGTTCGATTCAGGCGACACCAACCGGGATCTTCACATGCTTCAAGTCGTGCGTGGAGCGCAGTATCCTCTGGTGGTCGTCCGCACGCAGTTGCCGGAATCCGATCTCAAGAGTGGCTCTATCCAGGCGAACCTGACGGTTACCTTCGCCGGTGAGACCGCGCACTACCTGCAGGTTCCTTTCAAGCTCGTGCCGGAAGGGAAAGACCTGCGCGTGGTTGGGACGATTCCTGCGAAGGTGTCGGATTTCAAGATCAAGCCGCCGGAACTCCTCGCCATGCCCATCAGCAACAATATCCCGGTGGATGTCGATATGACGTGGCAGGAACAGTGATATCAGTCGGTTTTCCCAGTCACACACATTCCGTCTGGCTCTTCGCTTTGGATTTGGATGGGATATTCCGCTCACGCCCGGAGTTCTCCTCCGCCTGCTGATTCAGAACCTGAAGTTGGGAAATATCAGCAACTCGGCCTTGCTGCGCGTTTCGCGCGGCGGGATGGATCTGTCTGAATGTGCTTCTATTTCCCGCCCAGCAATGCCGTGAGTGTTCTGCGGAGACCGGGCTGGACGTTGGCCAGAGGTCCATCCCCAAAGACGGGTTTGGGAGGAGAATCCTGCCGGATGGCGTCCTTCGAATACACTCCTGCAAAGTCCCAGAGGTTTCCATTCGAAAGGCAGCAGTGGGGCTTCGGAGCGAAGGGCAGGCAACAGGCAAGGGAGCCGATGGCGCTCAGGATAGCCAGCACCGGCGCTGCGTAAACCCTTCGTGTTTCCGGGTTGGAATGGTGTTTTCCCATCGTCCTTCCGAGCGGCTGCTGGCTCAAGTGGCGCGCGCGTGTCTGCGGTACACCGAACGCAGCGCCTGCTTATGATGTCGCTGAAAAAATTCTCCGTTCCTGTCTTTCCGAGGGGCTGAAGCATTGGACCGGCCTGGGCAAACTGCTGCTTTTTGCAGCCGCCGGGGCAAGAACTGGTTTATTGCTTTGCCCCTCCCATCAGGGACAGCGCCTTGCGCGGAATAACGGGGCCTTACCCCTTTTCAGCAACATGCTGGTCAATGTCGAGAAGCCGCGCGAGAGTGGCCGTGTCGAACCCCACGACTACCTGATCGTCAACAAGAGTCACTGGCGTGGTCATCAGGCTTCGCCGCTGAAGTTCCTCGATGGCCCTCTCATCGCTCGTTACGTCCCGCTCTTCAAAAGCGATGCCATGCTGCGAAAGAAACTCTTTCGTCCGGTTACAAAACATTCAGCCCGGCTGCGTGTATACAATCACTGTCTTTGCCATAGTTTCCTTTCAAGGTTCCTGTGCTCCGTGCCGGTGCGGGCAATGGTTCACTCACGCAAGCTTCGTTGCGCTCCGACATAGTTCTCCAACGCCGGGAGGCAAGGGGCAACATGAGTAATCGCTATTCTTTTCTGTCCAGCTTCGCCAGCACCGGGCAGCGCTTTGCACCATTGCCTTTGTGTCGCTGCTGGGAGCGGCCGCATTCTGCGCTGATGCGCTTCAATTCCGCTTCCATGGCATGGAGCGCATGGATCCTGGCGCGGACGCTCGCCAGTTTCTCCTCCACGAGAGATTTGACATGTGAACATGCATCCCTGCTGTGGTCGTTCAAAATGAGCAGTTCCCGGATTTCATCGAGCGAAAAACCAAGTTCCTGAGCTTTGCGGATAAATTGAAGTCGGCTGATGGCCTGGTTCGAGAAGACGCGGTAGCCTGACTCCGTGCGCGCCGGTTCCGGCAAGAGACCCTCCGATTCATAGAACCGGATCGTGTGGATGCTCAGACCCGTCTGCCGCGAAGCCTCGCCGATGAAGGTGCTCTTGCGACCCATTGCTTTCTTCCCCATCCCCGACGGATTAAGAATAAATCCTTGAGTTGACTCTAGAGTCAAACACTTTTTATTTTATCTGGCCGGCCAGGAAAATGTCCCGCAACGTATTCATCTCGGAATGCCTGTCAAATGACTTGACGGTGGTTTCTCTTGTGGGCTACCGTCATAAGGTTAGCCTTGGTGCTGACCAGATGCCCTTGCAGTGCAGTTGGACCCCCGCCATACCGCCGAAGACGCGAATCGCAATCATCTTTAAAATGGCATGCGGGAAGGTTCGAATTCTGCGCCCGGAAGCAACGGCCCTGGTCTTAATGGACCAAAATTATGAGTGAACAGGCCACAGAATTATTCGAGCTGACCAAGGCTCTGGTCAACATTGAGTCGATCACGGGCAATGAAAAGGCCTGTGGTGAGTTTCTCGCCGGTTATCTTCAGCGGCACGGATTCAACGTGAGGTTTCAGCGCGTTGAGGACGGTCGTTCGAACGTTTTTGCCACTCTCGGTCAGCCGGACATTGTGCTGAGCACGCACATGGACACGGTGCCGCCTTTTATTCCTGCCAGCGAGGATGGGGACTGGATCTACGGCCGGGGTTCGTGCGACGCCAAAGGCATTCTGGCCTCGCAGATCATGGCCGCGCTCGATCTGAAGGCCGCGGGCGTTGACAACCTCGGGCTTCTTTTTCTGGTGGGGGAAGAACTGCTCAGCGACGGGGCGAGCAAGGCCAACGAGGCGCCTCCGGGTACGAAATACATCATTAACGGCGAACCTACGGAAAACAAGCTGGCGGTGGGAACCAAGGGCATCCTGCGCGTGGATATCAAAACCACCGGGAAATCCGCGCACTCTGCTTACCCGCAATATGGGGAATCGGCCATCCTGAAGCTGCTGGATATCCTCGAAGACATCCGGCGGATTCCACTGCCCGAAGACCCTGTGATGGGACCGGCCACTATGAACATCGGCGTGATCGAGGGCGGAACGGCCATCAACGTGATTCCCGACAAAGCGTCGGCTCAGGTCCTGTTCCGCACGGTCAGCCGCACCAGTGAGTTGCGCGAGCGCGTCGAGGCTGTGCTTCGGGGCCGCTGCGAATATAAGATCGTTCGCGACACAAAGCCGATACGCACGGAGCATTTCGACGGCTTTGAAACCGAAGTCGTTTCCTATTCAACCGACCTGCCGAGCCTGACGCGCTGGGGCCGTCCGTTGCTGCTAGGTCCCGGGTCGATCAGCGTCGCGCATACGGACCACGAATGCGTCCGGAAAGCTGACCTGCTGCGAGCAGTTGAACTCTACGCGCGCCTGGTACGAGAATTGAAGAGTCGAATGTAACACGTTGTGCGGGAGCGTTCGGCGGGGCCAGGGATTGTTGTTAAGTTAAAGTCGAGGGATTATGAAGAAAATTGAAGTTGGGATCTTAGGCGCCACGGGAATGGTGGGCCAGCGGTTTGTGAGCATGCTGGAGCACCATCCGTGGTTTGAAGCGGCGTGGCTGGCGGCGTCTGACCGCTCCGCTGGGAAAAAATATGCAGAAGCGTGCAGTTGGCGCCTGCGCGAGCCGATGCCTTCCGCCGCGCGCGATATGATGGTGCATGAGTGTAAGCCGGGCAAGGCTCCGATGCTTGTCTTCTCATCGCTTGACTCGAGCGTAGCGGGTGAAATCGAGAAGGAATTCGCGCGGGCCGGCCACGTCGTGGTTTCAAATTCATCCAACCATCGCATGGATGCGGACGTGCCGCTGCTGATTCCAGAAGTGAATCCCGACCACCTGGCGCTGGTGCGGACGCAGCGCAAGCAGCGCGGATGGAAGGGCATGATCGTCACCAATCCCAATTGCACGACGGTGGGCCTGGTGATGTCGCTTGCGCCGCTCGAGCGGGCGTTTGGCCTCGAAAAAGTGCTCATGACCAGCATGCAGGCGGTTTCCGGAGCAGGCTATCCGGGCGTGCCAACGCTCGACGTTCTGGCCAACGTGATCCCACACATTTCCGGTGAGGAAGAGAAGGTCGAGCGTGAGGCGCACAAGCTGCTGGGCAAACTGCACGACGGGACGATTACGAAAGGCGACTTTATCGTGAGCGCGCATTGCAACCGCGTGCTGGTGGAGGACGGCCACACGGAATCCGTCTCAATTTCGCTGAAGACCAAAGCGGCGCTGGAAGACCTGATCGACGCGTGGAAGAAATTCCGGGCGCTCCCGCAGGAACGCGGATTGCCGACGGCGCCGAAGCATCCTATCATTGTGCGCGAGGAGCGCGACCGGCCTCAGCCCAAATTCGATGTGAACGTGGAAGGCGGCATGGCGGCGGTGATCGGGCGCGCCAGACCGTGCCCCGTGCTGCAATTCAAGTACACAACGGTCAGCCATAACACCATCCGGGGCGCTGCCGGCGCGGCGCTCCTGAACGCCGAACTGATGAAGTCCGAAGGCTACCTGGATTAGCAGCCGGCGCACGGGCTTCATCAACGAAAAGCCCTGCTGTTGCGGGAGCGGCCTTTTGGCAATTATTAACCACTAAATTCTAAATAAGAATTCATTGATGGGTTTATAACTCATAACTGATAATTCAGAATTCAGAACTGATCATTCCTGGTTTGATCATGTCCGTGTCACCCGCCAACCCGGTTGAGCAATCTCGAAATTTGAATCTCGCCTTGCTTGGGCACGGCAAGATGGGCAGTGCCGTGGCGCGGCTTGCAGGGGAGCGCGGCTTTGACATCCGGCTGATCCTCACGATTGAGTCGAACCCCAACGGTGTAGCGATCACGGAAGAGAACTTCCGCGGGATTGACGTTGCCATTGACTTCACCACGCCTGAAGTCGTAGTGGACAACATCCGCCGCGTGGCCGGGCTGGGGGTCAATCTCGTTGTGGGAACCACCGGCTGGAATGACCGCTTTGTGGAAGTGGAGCGGATTGTCAGGGAAAGCGGCATCGGTCTGGTTTACGCGGCAAATTTTTCCATTGGCGTGCAGCTTTTCTATCGCCTGGCCCGCGCTGCCGCAGAGATTTTCGCGCCTTACGCCATGTATGAGCCCTTCATCGTGGAAGCGCACCACAAATTCAAGAAGGATGCGCCCTCCGGCACGGCCATTGAGCTGAAGCGCCGCATCGAGGCTTGTCTGCCGGGCCGCGAGCTACCCACCTCAAGCATTCGCGGCGGCTTCGTTCCCGGTACGCACGAATTAGCTTTCGATTCCGAAGCGGACACCGTGGTGGTGCGGCACACGGCGCGCGGCCGCCAGGGATTTGCCGAAGGTGCGCTGTATGCCGCGCGATGGATTGCAGGGAAAAAGGGGATGTTTGCCTTCGATCAGGTCCTTGAAGATCATCAGTAGCGGCTGCCCGCCTTGTCCTTTATAATCGTAGTCTCCAGGGAAAACACCTGTCTCCGGAGGAGGCTTTATGAGCTTGGACATTCGCGGCTGCGGTACTGCGCTGGTCACTCCATTTTCAAATGACGGCACACTTGATGTCGATGCGCTACGGAGCCTGGTGGAATTTCAGCTCAGCGAGGGCATTGACTTTTTGGTTCCCTGTGGGACGACGGGCGAAGCTCCGACGCTCGAGCATGAGGAATATCTGGGCGTGGTCCGCGTGGTTGCGCAGGAAGCGAAGGGGAAAGTTCCGGTGATTGCCGGCGCGGGCGGGAACAATACGCGGAAGATTTGCAGCCTTGTGCAGGAACTCCAGTCGCTCGGAGTGCAGGGAATCCTTTCAGTCGCTCCCTATTACAACAAGCCGACCCAGGAGGGTCTTTACCAGCATTTCAAAGCGATTGCAGAATCGACTGACCTGCCCGTGATTCTTTATAACGTGCCTTCCCGCACGTCTTCGAACATTGAGCCGGCAACCGTGGCGCGTCTGGCACAGATTCCGAACATCATCGGCATTAAGGAGGCCTCCGGCAGCATCACCCAGCAGATGGAAGTGCTTCGGCTGGTCCCGCCGGGCTTCAAGGTCCTTTCCGGCGATGACGCTTTTACCTTCCCGCTGATGGCGCTGGGCGGCGCGGGCGTGATCTCCGTAGTCTCGAATGAAATTCCGCGCCAGATGACGGAGTTGGCGCACCTTCTGCTTGACGGCAAGTACAGGGAAGCACGAGCTCTGAACATGAAGCTCCTTCCCCTGATGCAGGCCAATTTCATCGAGACCAATCCTATCCCGGTGAAGGCGGCGCTGGCTATGATGGGCAAGATCAAAGAAGTGTATCGGCTGCCCATGTGTCCGATGAAGCCGGAAAACCGCGCCAGGCTGGAAAAAGTCCTCGCCGAACAGGGGCTGCTGCAAGCACAAAAAGTGTGATATGCCCGCGCATGCAAATTGAAATATGGTACGCGGGACAAGGTCGTTTTCGGTGGGCATAACTTCAGTTATACCAAAGGGATAACGACGGCAATTGTCATGCCGGACCCTCTCTTCCAAGCCACCCAAGGTGAAGCGGCGCGCCGGAAAATTTCGTGAGGCTGGTTTTGCTCGATGCCAGATGCGGCCTATTTGAAAATCGTTGCGCGCAAGGAGTGTCAAGAAGGCGCCTAACGTCGTCTATACCACTGAGGAATTGGCAGTCGATCCCGACCTCATCCGAGCGCAATCGGAGGTCATCAGACGGGAGGATTGGTGGTCCGTCGCGGCGACATCCGGCAGGCAGAATTGGACCGGCACCGGATTACCCAGGAAATCTGTGATCAACGGTTCTCAGGTTCTTACCTTAAACAAGAGGCGCTTGACACAATGCGCGGGTAAGCTTCCCGCGGGGCAAATGCAGGCGTCCGAGGCTGGTCTCAGAGTTGTTCTCGACTTATGACCTTGGTATGGCGGCTATGAACCTTCAACAGCAGATCGAAGATCTTTTTTCACGCAAGGACGAACAATACGGCGAGGAATACATCAAAGCCTTTGAGGAGTTCAAGAAAGCCCTGAATGAAGGCCGCGTTCGCGCCGCAGAGCCGGACGCGCAATCATCCACGGGCTGGAAAGTAAATGCCTGGGTAAAAAAGGGAATTCTCCTGGGCTTTCGAATCGGCCGCGTTGTTGAAATGCCACCCGAGGGCTTCCAGTTTCGCGATAAAAACACATATCCGTTGAAACAAATTCCTGCGAGCCAGAACGTCCGCGTGGTTCCCGGAGGCTCGTCAATACGCGATGGGTGCTATATCGGGAAGAACGTAACCTGCATGCCTCCAATGTACGTGAACGCAGGCGCTTATGTGGACGATGGCACGATGGTGGATTCGCACGCGTTGGTCGGCTCCTGTGCTCAGATCGGCAAGCGATGCCATCTTTCTGCCGCCGCGCAGATCGGCGGAGTGCTTGAGCCCGTGGGAGCGTTGCCGGTGATTATTGAGGACGATGTGTTGGTGGGTGGGAATTGCGGCGTTTATGAGGGAACTGTGGTTGGCAGGGAAGCCGTGTTGGCCGCCGGAACGATCCTGACAGGTTCCACGCCAGTTTATGACGTTGTCCGCGAGAAAATCTATCGCCGCGAGGGCGACCGCCCTCTGATGATTCCTCCAGGGGCCGTGGTTGTTCCCGGCGCGCGCGCGGTGAACCGCGGCCGCGGGAAGGAATGGGCACTTTCCCTCTACGCTCCGGTCATCATCAAATATCGTGACGAAAAAACTGACCAGGCCGTGCGGCTGGAAGAACTGCTGCGGTGAGCGGCGAGATATGGGAAGCGACTGTCGTGCGTCTGGTCCGCGTGCTGAACGCTGTGCCGTCCGGTGCGTTTTCTGGTGAGTGAGGATTTCGGATATTCACACAATTCGGGAAAGTTGATTTATTGAAGGGTGCTGGACGGGCGGCGAGCCCTGCCGTCCGTCCAGCATGGGCGGGTGATTGAAGGCGGGGTGCTTGCGTCGGCTTGCAGTTGAAACTTTCCTCTTAATGGCATTACCGTTCGTGGCCGCCATGCCATCTGCCATGCTCCCTGAAATTGAAGACGGTGACGAACCCCGGGCCATAGTACCATCCGGGGCTCACCCAGTACGGAGCGTAGTACGCTGGCCACCCGTAGTAGCCCCAATAGACGGGCGGAGCACAGCAGGGTGGATACGGCGGGCGCCTTGGATAATAGCGGCCTGGCCGGTGCTCAAGGGCTTCCTGCGCATAATCCGCCTGCGTAACGGGGCGGAATGCCGCCTGGCCCGGAACGGTTGAAAAGCTGGCGGACGTTTCCAACCGGAAGGTCAGTTGAGCTTCCGGTGGAATTACGGCCGGCCGGCCACGGGTCAACAGTACACCGGCGACTCCAGCAGCGGCCCCTGCTGCCGCGCCGATTCCCGCGCCTTCACCCTCACCGGCAATTGCGCCAATCACCGCGCCAAGGCTCGTCGTGGTACCGATAGCTGCGGCGTCGCGCGCCTTGGACGGGCCACCCGAAGCTTGCACGAGCGTGGTGCGGACAGGCACCTGGTTTCCATTGACCAGCGTCAATTCATTCAAAGCCAATCCCAGTTGTGAGACTCCTGAAACGCGGCCACCCTTCTTAACCACCGTGACAGTGCCTGCCACCGTCTGGCCGCGCCGCGCTACCACCCAGCCATTCACCACCACCGGCTGGTCCAGCGTCGCGGTAAACATGTCACCGGGTTTGTTGTGATCGGTCGAGACCTCCTGCGACATCCGAACCGTCACCAGGGTTCCGGCAGAGAGAGTCATGCTCGGAGGGATCGTTTCATCCTGGGCGGCTTCGCCAAAGGTGCGGGACCGGGCGGGTCTGGCTGCTGGCTGCGAAGCGGGCGTCTGATTCGGTGCGGCTGTGGATGATGGAGTAGAGGGTTCGCCGACGGCCAGGCTGTCGATCACCTTCACCACTCCCGGTTCAAGGCTGGCAATGCGATCAACTGCAGCCTGTTGCTCAGCTGTATCGACCGTACCGGTCAGCGTTACCACTCCGTCCTTGGTTGAAACGTGGATGTCCTGGGTCTTGAGAGACGGATCCTGGAAAAGCTTTGCCTGAATGGATGTCGTGATGGCGTTATCGTCGCGTGATGGCGGGTCTTGAGGGCTGGCCGACAGCAACCCCGTGCACAGCAACAATGTTGCTCCGGCTAAGGCAAGAACTGGCCATCTGAATTCGCGCTTGAGCATTGTGAACCCCCTTGGCAGCCAATCGAAATTGTCAATCAAAGCTGCGCCCCTGGACCTCCTGGGAACCCATTCCACAGTTGTGTTTTTGGTTCGACCATAGCCTCGCATTTCTGGCTCCCACCAATCCAAGAACCACTCTCCACTTTAATCTGACGATGTTTACAGCAACTGAGTTTCCAATAAAGACGATTTTTTACGAAAAAGTATGACCGCCAGCCTCCAGTTCCCCCTTCCTTACTTAACCCGCAACTTACCTTAAAGTTACGCACCATGAGCGTCGGTTGAATTTGATGGGCTATCTTTGCCGCGGGGGGATGTATGATATTTCCCCGCAACTCTTTGGCGTGTCGTGTGTTATATGAGGTGTGGGCGCGATGGTGGTTGACTCTGATCTTGACCTAATGCTGCGGGTCCGCCAAGGGGACGCGGGTTCCTTCGACGAACTGCTTCGAAGGTACCGCACACCCCTGGTGAAATACTTCTACCGGCTGGTTCACGATCAGGCGCTGGCGGAAGACCTGGCACAGGATGCATTTCTCCGGGTTTACAAGGCACGACACCGGTATCGCCCGGACGCGCGCTTCACCACGTGGCTATACCGGATTGCCACCAATCTTGCTCTCAATGCGATCCGCGACGATCGCGGGCGGCAGCTCAGGGACGCCGGCACAGCTGGTGATGACGGTGCAGCGCCGATGGACTTCGTCGATCCTAAGGCGACTGTCGAGCAGGAGCTTATTGAAACTGACCGAAGCCGGATGATCCGCGAGGCCATCGAGGCGCTGCCGGAAAACCAGCGCGCGGCGGTGATTCTGCACAAATATCAGGACGTGGATTACCGCCAGATTGCGGGAATATTGAACGTATCGGAAAGCGCTGTCAAGTCGCTGCTGTTTCGCGCTTATGAGACCCTTCGCACGCGCCTTGAGCCGCTCGTCAGGGAGGGAAAGATATGAAATGCATCGAGCGTGAAAAACTGTTCCAACTTGTAAATAAAATGCTGGAGCCGCACGAGGAGGACGAGGTCCGCACGCACCTTGCAGCCTGTGTGGCATGCGCCCGCGTGGCGGAAGAATACCGGCGGCTTGACGCGGCGCTTGACGACTGGACCGCGGCCGAACCTTCGCCCTGGTTTGACGCTCGGGTTCGCGCCCGCGTGGCATCTGGCGAAGCGAACGTCCCATGGTTTGGGTTCGGGAAGGTTCGGGCGGTGACGGCAGTTGTAGCGGCTGCGGTTGTCATTTTGGCCGCGGTGGTGGTTTTCCACCACCAGCAAGTGGTGGAAAATCACCACTCCGTGGTAAGCCAGCAGCAGGCGGAACCCAATCCACCAATCGCGAAGCCCTCCGAGCCGACGGAAGCCCTGCGGCAGCCGCTCCCGGCCGATGAGCAGTTGAAGATGGATGAAAATCTTTCCCTGCTGGAAGATTACGATGTGGTATCGAACTTTGATGCCCTTTCAGAACTGCCTCAGGCGAAGGAAAATTAGCAGATTGGCAGATTTCCGGCCGGGTGTTCGTGCAGTCTGATGATGGATTCGATTCGCAACTCGGAGACGCTGCTGAAGGGCCCATCGCGGCGCCGGCAATCGGCCGTCACCGCCGCGGCGCTGCTGGCAGGAGCGCTGCTGGCGACGGTGCCTGCTTCTGCACAGAGGGCGCGGCGAGTTCGCCAGATCCAGAAAATGCAGATGCGCCAGGCGATGAGGCGGGAGCGCGCGCGGCAGCCCGGGTTTTTTGAGCGCCTCCGCGACCTGCCGCCCAGTGAGCAGGAGCGCATTCTTCAAAACGACCGGCGATTCCAGCGCCTTCCTCCTGAGCGTCAGCAGAAAATCAGGGAGAACCTCCAGCGCTGGAACCAACTTTCCCCGGAGCAGAAGGCAAAGCTGCGGCAACGGGAAAGGATCCTCGCGCAACTTACTCCCCAGCAGCGCCAGCAGGTGCGCGAAATGTCCAGGCAATGGCGCAATATGCCGCCTGAAGAGCGGCGACGAGTGCGAATGGCGCTCCGCCGCATGCGTGATATGACTCCCAGCGAGCGCCAGAAATTCCTCGACAGTCCTCAATTTCGCAATAGCTTTTCGCCCGAAGAGCAGAAAATCCTGCGCGGTCTCGGCAGCCTTTTTCCTGGCGCTGATGGGCCCAATCAGTAGCCCGAAAGCATTCCACCAGATTTCCTGTTATACCCATCTTGTGTCCGACACAGCCAGTTGGAAGGATGCGTCAACAATAACGGCAACGATCAGTGCGATCGCAGAGCGGGCGAGTGCTGGCTGCTCTGTCGGCCGATTCGCTGCGGGGCTGAAAGAGGATCATCGGGTGCGGCCGCAAAAGCCCGAACGGCACACGGCTAAATCTTGCCTAATTTTCAATTCGAGGGGATACTGAGCTTAATCGCCGGCCTGTGCAGAAGATGGCTGAATGGAGCAGGCGCGGCGGACGTCCAAATTAGCTGAGGGGCGGGAGGGAACCACTCCAGGGAAACAGAGGGAAGGGCCTCCGGCAACTTGGATAGCGACGAGGAGAGATTATGTCAGACAAGGAAGATCGACGCGACATCGGGCATGCCATGTTTGGGTTTAATGAACCTCGACCGAACAGGGGCGAAACCGGCCAGCCCTCGGCAGGGCCGCAGCCCGGTGCGCCACAATCGGGGCCGGCTCAGGGGACCGGCCAGGGTTATCCGGGACAGGGTCAACAGGCACCGCCGGGACAACCTCAATATATTTACGTGCAGGCGCCACCTTCGTCTGCGCCCTTGCCGATTCCGCAGGAGGCGGCATCAACCAGTAAAGTTGTAATTGGATTGCTGGCGCTGCTGGTCATCCTTGCCGGAGTCAACCTCTACCTTGCACTGACGCAGCGGAAGATCCAGGTCCAGCACACAGACCAGTTGACCCTGCTCACGCGCCGCATGGATGGAAGTGACGACCGCTACGCGCAGTTGAAGGGGCAGTTCGACGTGACGGCCGAAAAGCTTGGCATGACGCAGCAGGAACTTGCTCGGGCCCGCCAGCTTACCGCCACGATCCAGAAGCAGCAACGCCAGGCCGTCCAGCAGTTGAACGCAGCCATTGAACAGAAGGCCAGTGCACAGGAGCTGAACAAGCTCGAGGCCGATGCAAACACGAAGTTCGGCAGCCTGTCAGGGGATATTGCCGGCAACAAGAAAGACCTTGAGGCCACCAAAGAAGCACTGGCGGGAGCCAAGGGGGAACTATCCGGCGCAATTGCCCGAACCCACGATGAACTGGTGGCGCTCGCGCATCGCACAGACCGGGACTATTTCGAATTCAGCCTGGCCAGAAAACACGACCGCAAGAAGATCGGGAGTGTAATGATCGAACTGCTGAAAACCAATCAGAGGCAGAACCTTTACACTATCGACCTGTATTTTGATGACAAGCGCACACAGCGCAAAGATCAGGCCCTCTTTGCCCCGGTTTATTTCTATGTGCAGGGGGCTCCCAGCGCACTTGAACTGGTGGTCAACAAGCTGAACAAGAACAGCATCAGCGGCTACATCAGCGCGCCGAAAGGATTCATCCAGAATACGCCGAATGTGCTTGCTTCACGGCCGAGTTAGACGTTGCCCTGTGTAACTCCGAGGCGCAGGGACGCCCGCTCGGGGCGTCCCCCGCGATTTTTCCCACGGTAAAACCTGTGGCGTGGTTCTCAGGACGAGTTCACGGCAGGCCCGCTCCACACGAAGGACGTGACCGCGCCTCCACACACAGACGCCACGGCGCCTGGGCAGCTTTATTTGGCGGCGACGGGGGCGTGGGCTTCAAGAACGCGAGCCAGTTCGCTGTAAGGTCGGGCACCGATCAACTGTTCGGCGACTTTTCCGCCTTTCAGCAAAATCAATGTTGGAATCGAACGAATGCCAAACTTGCCGGCAAGTTCCGGCTCTTCATCCACGTTGACTTTGGCAAAATTGAACTGGCTTGAGTACTTCTCCGCCAGCTTCTCGAATGTGGGTTCCATGGCACGGCAAGGCGCGCACCATGAAGCCCAGAAGTCCACCAGAGTAGGCTTAGGGTCCTTCTCGATGGCTTGCCATTGCTGGCTGTTGAGATGTTTAATGTTTCCCATGTTTCGGGTCTCCTTTAATGGTTCTATACACAATTGATGCCGCGCGACCGGAAAAGTTTCGGCGCTAAATGAGGCTAAAGACAGAGGTCCTAAAAATACAAGGATATTCCGGCCAGTGCACGTGACCGGAGAAACTGATGGCGAACAAGTGGCTCTTCAAGTCTGACCCCGAACATTATTCCTACTTTGACCTTGAGCACGACGGAAAGACCGTGTGGGATGGCGTCTCGAACAATCTTGCTCTGAAGCACCTTCGTAACGTCCGCCGCGGCGATGAAGTCATGATTTATCACTCGGGTGGCGAGCGCGCCGTGGTGGGACTTGCTGAAGTGCTGAGCGATCCTTACCCCGATCCGAAAAAGAAAGATGCGCGCCTGGCAGTGGTTGACATCGCAGCGCGCGCCAAACTCTCACGGCCTGTCGGGCTGGACGAAATCAAAAGTCACGCTGAACTGAAAGATTTTGACCTGGTGCGGCTGCCAAGGCTCTCCGTGATGCCGGTCTCGAAAAGACAGTGGAAAACGCTGCTGGCTCTGGCGAAGGGAAATAAACGCCACAGTCTGCCTTTCCGCCCTGGCGGCGGTCGGGGGATCTTTTTGGCCTTAACGGTGATGTTTGATAATCGAGAATGTCCCCTTTGAGCCATCCCCGTGATCTCAGGTCGCCGCTTCAACCCGACGCGAACGCCGCGGGTAGGAGATTGATCATGGCCGAATCCAGTTCTTATGTTGAAAAGCTCGAAAAGCTTCAGCAGAAGGTGATCCGTTGCCGTCTTTGCGCGCGGCTGGTGAGCTACCGCGAGAAAGTGGCGCGCGAAAAGCGCCGCATGTTTCGTGACTGGGAATACTGGGGAAAGCCGGTGCCGAGCTTTGGCGACCCAAACGCCGAGTTGTTGATTCTCGGCCTTGCTCCCGCCGCGCACGGCGCCAACCGCACAGGGCGGATGTTTACCGGCGACCGCTCGGGAGAATTTCTGTATCGCGCGCTTTATGATGCCGGGTTTGCCAATCAGCCGCATTCCCACGATCGCAATGACGGGCTGAAGCTCATGGGGTGCTACATCACCGCATCGCTGCGGTGCCCGCCGCCGGCGAACAAACCGCTCCCGCAGGAACTGAGAAACTGTCAGCCTTTTCTGGAGCAGGAACTCGCGCTGCTGCGCCGCGTGCGCGCCGTGCTGGCGCTGGGCAAGATCGCGTTTGACCGTTACCTCGCCGTAATCAGCAGGCAGGTGGACTTGCCTCCGCGCTCGAAGATGCCGTTCGCCCACGGAGTGAGTTATGAACTCGCGGGCGGCATGCCGCGCCTGTACGCTTCCTATCATCCCAGCCAGCAGAACACTCAGACGGGCAAGCTGACCCGCGCGATGATGGGCAAGGTGCTGTCGGAGATTTGCGAGTACCTTCGATCGTCCGGGTAATGCCTGTTAATCCATCAGCATGCCGCCGTTGACTTCGATGGTTTCGCCAACGATGTAGCTTGCTGCGGGCGAGGCGAGAAAGACGACAACGCTGGCGACTTCTTCTGCTGTCCCTGCGCGTCCGAGCGGAATGCTGGCCAGGAATTTCTGAAAAACTTCGGGAGGGCTGTAGCGCTCGTGATACGGAGTAGCGATTACGCCTGGGGCGACGGCGTTCACACGGACGCCGTGCGGCGCCAGTTCTTTGGCCAGGCTTTTGGTGTAAGTGATCATTCCGCCTTTTGCCGAAGCATAAGCCCCGGACCCAGGTCCGCCGCCGTTTCGCCCTGCAATCGAAGTCATGTTAATAATGTTTCCACTCTTGCGTGCCGCCATCTCTTCCCAAACGGCCTTCACGCAGAGAAAGACGCTTTTAAGGTTCAGGGCCATGATCTGGTCCCAGTAGTCCTCGGTCATTTCGGGAAGCATGCGCCGCGCCAGCAGGTCGCCTGCGTTGTTCACCAGGATGTCGATGCGCCCCCAGCGCTTGCGTACGGCGTCCACCATCGCCTGGATTTCGGCAGCGGAAGTGACGTCGGCGCGGAAGGCCTCGGCTTCGCCGCCGGCTTTGAGGATTTCCGCGACGGCACGCTCAGCTCCTTCTTTGTTTTTGTGATAATTGACGCCGACGCGTGCTCCTTCGCGCGCCATGGCGATAGCGGTGGCATAGCCAATGCCGCTGGAAGCTCCGGTGATTAATGCGATCTGGTCTTTCAGAACCATGCTCTCCTCCAAATACGCCTTAGTGATATCGTTCAGGCTAAAAATCCGGATGGATTCCGGGAGAAAAACAAGTTTTCAGGAAAACACAAAATAAAGGGGTTGGCAACCTTTGTTGATTTTTGGTAATCCTTATAGATTCGGCGTGTCTTTACAGGTTGCTGAAAAAGGGTTTGGAGGCGGCCATTTCCGGCGAAGTGTGAAACCTGCCTTTGCCCGAGCGACTGAGTACAAAAGCAGATTCCTCAGACCGACGAAAGCATCGCTCATCGGAACGATGCAGACCGAGGGTTTTGGGCAGCCTGTTCAAGAACCAGTCCGAGAGGGGCGGGAAGACGGGCCGGTTGCAACCGGCACCCATTGAATTGCATTAAGGACGGTTCCGCATGATTCAAGTGGAAAACCTGACGAAACGATATGGCCCGACGCTGGCGGTTTCCGACGTCAGCTTCGACGTGCAAAAAGGGGAAATTCTCGGATTTCTCGGTCCCAACGGTGCGGGAAAGACCACTACGATGCGGATCATTACGGGTTTTTTGTCTCCCAGTTCGGGCCGCGTCCGCGTGGCTGGCTATGATGTTGCCGAAGAACCGATAGAGGCTAAGAAATGCCTGGGCTACCTGCCTGAGAATCCTCCAGTTTATACCGATATGACGGTCAATGAATACTTGGCATTTGTGGGACGCATCAAGGGCGTGCCGCGTAGCGAGCTGAAGAAGCGGATCGGCGAAGTTGCCGAGAAATGCTCCATAGCGGATGTGCAGCACCGGCAGATCGGCAAACTTTCCAAAGGCTATCGCCAGCGCGTCGGTCTCGCACAGGCGCTGATTCATAATCCCGCGGTGCTGATCCTTGACGAACCCACCGCGGGCCTCGACCCGAAGCAGATCATCGAGACGCGCGAACTCATTAAGAGCCTGGCCGGGCAGCATACGGTGATCCTGAGCACGCACATCCTGCCCGAAGTTTCCAAGACATGCCAGCGCGTTGTGGTCATTAACAAAGGGACCGTAGTGGCCATGGGCGCGCCGGAAGAACTGACCGCGCGGTTGCAAGGCTACGGCTCAGTCCTGGTGACAGTGGAAGGGCCGGCGCCGGAGATCATGGGCAAGCTCCAGGCCGTGCCCGGGGTGAACCTGGTCGAACCGGTTGAGGCCACGGGCGCTCGCGTCACACTGGAAGTACATACGGAAAAGAACCGCGACGTGCGAGCGGACCTGGCCCGCGCCATTGTGGAGTCCGGCTGGGGCCTTTTTGAACTGAAGACCAGCGGAATGAGCCTGGAAGATATCTTCCTGAAACTGACCACACGCGACCTCGGCGAGGAAGCCGCGCACGCGGAGGCAGCCGCAAGCGCCAAGACTGAAGTCGTAAATTGATGTTGAGGTCCTGGGGCGCGCGAAACGTGGCATTCATGGAAGATCAGCCAACCACCCTGAGGGGGAAATGAAATGCGCAACATTCTGGCAGTGGCCGGAAAGGAACTCCGCGCCTACTTCCATTCACCCATCGCCTATCTGGTGATGGCCGTTTACGCCGTGCTGTGTGGTTTCTTCTTCTACAGCTTTACGGCGACTTACGTGGTCCAGACTTTCCGTATGCAGGCGATGGGCGGCATGGGCATGCCCAACATGACCATCAATGATTACGTTATCCGCCCGCTGTTTGAAGGCGTGCTCACGATCGTTCTGCTGCTTCTGATCCCATTGATCACCATGCGGTTGTACGCTGAAGAAAAGCGTTCCGGCACGATTGAGCTTCTGCTGACTTCGCCGGTCACTGATTTCCAGATCATCGCAGGGAAATTCCTCGGCGCGCTGCTGCTGTTCGGCACGATGATCGTAATCACCTTCGGCTTTGTCGGCACGCTGTTTCTTTACGGCAATCCGTCGGCCAAGCCGCTGATCGCGCAGGCCGTGGGGCTGTTTCTGTTTGGCGCGTCGCTGCTGGCGCTGGGCATGTGGATTTCAACCTTCACCAAGAACCAGATCATCGCCGCGGTCGTTTCTTTCGCTGCATTCCTGCTGATTTACGTGCTGGATTGGGTGACGGCTTATTCGAACGGACCAGTCAGCAGCGTCCTGTCCTATATGTCACTGACTACGCATTTCGACGCGTTTGCCAAAGGGGTTGTGGATTTGAAGGATTTGGTCTATTACCTGTCCGTGATTGCACTCGGGATTTTTCTGACATCGCGGTCGGTTGAAGCACTGAAGGGGAGGATCTGATCATGGCGCAAAATGAACCACGGAAAGGAGGCGGTCGCCAGCGGTTCCTTCAGGGCGCGAACCTGGCCCTCTACACCCTGATCGGTATTGCAATCGTGGTGCTGGTCAACTGGTTCGTGAACAACCACGACAAGCGATGGGACCTGACTCCCAACCAGGAATACAGCCTTTCTCCCCAAAGCCTGAAGATTCTGAAAGGTCTGAAGCAGAACGTCACCATCTACGCTTTCGACCGCAAACAGGATTTCAGCCGCCGCCGCGACCTGCTGGGCGAGTATGAAGAGGCTTCTCCGCGCGTCACCGTACGCTACGTCGATCCGGATCGTCAGCCCGGCCTGGCCAAACAATACGGCGTACAAAGCTATGGAACGATCGAAGTTGTTTCAGGCACGCGGCACTTCCAGGCGCAGACCACCAACGAAGAAGGTGTAACCAATGCGCTGATCCGCGTGCTGATGGGGCAGAAGACCATATATTTCGTGCAAGGCCACGGCGAGCGGGACATCGCCGGCACCGGCCGCGACGGCTTCCAGGACTTCAAGAATGAACTGACCAATGAGAGCTACGAAGTCAAAACGCTGACGCTGCTTGAAAAGAATGAAATTCCGCCGGATTGCGAAGTGCTCGTGGTTGCGGGGCCAAAACACGATTATCTTCCGCCTGAAATCGCGACGATCACCAAATACATTGAGGGCGGCGGTCGCGCGCTTTTCATGTTGGACGCAGGAACCAAGCTGCCTAATCTCAGCAAAATGCTCGCCGGCTGGGGGGTGACGGTGCGGGACGATCTGGTCGTGGACCTGAACCCGGTGGCCCGGCTGTTCGGGACCACTCCGGACATGCCGCTGATCATCAAATACGGCACAAACCCCATCGTCCAGCCGTTGCAGCGGATTGCGACGCTGTTTCCGCTTTCGCGCTCGCTGGACATCAGCAAGGATGCCAAGGGCGGCGCTTCGCCTGAGATGCTATGCCAGACGTCGGGAGAAAGCTTCGGCGTCGAAGGGTTCAACCCCAGCATGCAGCAGGTTTCCTATCAGCCGGGCAAGGACATCAAAGGCCCCCTGACGGTCGCCGTTGCGGACACCATCAGCGCCACCGACGGCACCAAGAATGAAGGGCGTTTTGTCGTAACTGGAACGTCGCTGCTGGGGGCCAACGCCTATCTCGATTTCCAGGGCAACAAGGACCTGCTGATGAACATGGTCAACTGGCTCTCAGCAGAAGAGAGCCTGATTTCCATCCGGCCCAAGAGTCAGCAGCAACAGACGCTGAACATGAATCAGCGGCAAATGGGGCGGCTGCTCTATCTGGGAGTCCTTGGCCTGCCCCTGGCTATTATTCTGGTGGGCGCCGGAGTGTGGTGGCAACGTCGGCGATGAAAAAGAAGTATCTTCAAACCCTGATTGCACTCGTAATCCTGGTCGGGCTGTGGGGTATCTTCACCTATTACGGGCGGAAGAAGAGCGCTCCGAGCACGCCGGAGAAGAGCGAAAGTTCGCAGAATATCTTTCCAGGCAAGCGCGACCAGATTGTTTCTTTCACGGTCACGACGGCAAACGGCAAACCGGTCACCTGCGAGCTTCAAGGCAAGACCTGGCAGATCACTGAGCCGGAAAAACTGGATACGGATTCCTCCGCCATCGACGGCTTCCTCAGCAGCCTGACCAGCGCTACGCCCGATGAAGTGGTCAGCGACCAGCCCGGTGACCTGAAGGAATTCGGGCTCGATCCGCCCCAGGCCACCATCGAAGTCAAATCGAAATCCGCGCCGCAGGATTTCGTCCTGCGCCTGGGAGCTTCCACGCCGACCAGCAGTGGAATCTACGCGCAGGTGGAGGGCCAGCCGCGCGTCTTTACGCTGGCGAGCTATCTGAAAGACTCTCTGGAAAAGACGCTTTTCGACTTCCGCAACAAAAAGATCGTCACGCTCAAGCCAGATGATATACAGAAGATAGACGTTTCTTCGAAGAAGGGCAGCTACCGGCTTGTGAAGAACCCGGATGGCATCTGGGACGTGATGCTGCCGCCTCCCGTCCGTGCGGACCACTTCACGGTTGAGGGGCTGGTTGATGAACTGGGCAGCGCCTCCATGCAGAGCGTCGTTGAGGAAACCAAGAAGGACCTTGACAAGTACGGCTTTTCCGATCCCACGATGACCATTCATCTGAGCGGCGCAGGAGGCACCCAGACGCTCGTCCTCGGCAAGAAAGAGGGCGACAATTACTATGCGATGAATTCAGCTATTTCGCCCGTCTTCACGCTCGGCTCCGATTTCCTTAATCAGTTTCAGAAGCAACCCTCTGATCTTCGCTCGAAGGACCTGTTTACCTTTTCCACTTTTGAAGCCAAGCAGGTCACCGTGCAAGGCCCGAAGGGTAAGCGCGTTTTCATCCAACACAAAAACAACAAATGGGAACAGACCGAACCCGCCAGCATGGAGATTTCGAGCGACAAAATACAGTCGTTGCTCCAGGATCTGCGCGACCTCAGCGCGCAATCTTTCCCAAAGAAGAACCCTACGGACCTTGCTGCTTACGGGTTGAACAAGCCGGAGTACACCTTCCAGGTCGAGTACGGCGACCACAATCAGACTCAGACGGTTCAGATCGCGCAGGTGAACGGCCACGTTTATGCGCGGCGCTCGACGGACCTTGTGCCAGCGGAGATTTCCAAAGACTCAATGACCAGCATTGAAAAAGACCTCGCCGCGCTGAAATAGCTCAGGCAACTGGACCTCATCAATTTTCAGAATTGCTGATTGACACCGGGCGTTTGATTGGCTAAGATGGTTCTCGATCATATGAGCAGGGAGACCCACAGCGGCGCTTGCATGTGTTGTTGTACACCAGCGCCGGCGTGTGGGTAACCCGATAGAATCTTACTGAGGTCTTACACAAGCCCACCGTCGGATTAGAATCCGGCGGTGGGCTTTTTATTTTGGAGCGATTGCGAGATGAAAACTTCGAACCCTCTCTGGAGGGACCGGTTGATTGGAAAAATGCCGGAGGCGCTGGCGCGCGAGCTGGACATTTTCGAGGCCGAAGTTAACCTACGGAAGATGGGCAAGCTGGACGAGCGCGTTTTTATGGAGACGCGCCTGCGCCGAGGAGCGTACGGCCAGCGCTACGACAACGGTGAGCGGCACGACGGGAAGAAAGTTCAAAAGATGGCCTATCCCCGGCCGGAGCTGACCAAAGGGCCGAACACTCTGTGGGACGCTCCAGGTATGCAGCGCATCAAGATTCCCGGCGGCGGGCTGAACGCTGCGCAACTGGAAACGCTCGCCGACCTGGCCGAGGAATATTCTGACGGCATCGCGCACATTACCACGCGGCAGGACGTTCAGCTCCATTACGTGCATATTGAGGATACCCCAACGATCATGCGGCGGCTTGCGGCGGTGAATATCACCACGCGTGAAGCCTGCGGCAACTCCGTCAGGAATGTTACCACCTGCCCTTACGCGGGCGTCTGCCAGGACGAGGTCTTCGATGTGACGCCGTACACGAAGGCGCTTTCGCGCTTTCTTCTGGGCCACCCGGACACGCAGAATTTCGGCAGGAAATTCAAGCCTGCGCTCAGCGGCTGCTCCCAGCATGCCTGCGCACTGGTCAATCTGCATGATCTGGGACTGATTGCTACGACTCGAACGGAGAACGGTGTTGAGAAACGCGGCTTTGCCGTTTATGTGGGCGGGGGCCTCGGCGCAGTGCCGTATCAGGCCAAATTGCTGGACCCGTTTGTTCCGCTGGAAGAAATTCTGCCGCTCGCCCAGGCGATCTCGCGCGTATTCGCCCGTCTCGGAGAAAAAAAGAACCGCAATCGTGCGCGGATGAAATTTCTGGTGCAGGACCTTGGAATCGAAAAGTTCCGCGAGTTGGTGCTGGAGGAACGGAAGGCCCTGGAGCCGGACCCGCGATGGACGGATTACATCAAAGGAGCAGAACTGGACCGCGAGGAGCCGTTGCGGCCGGCCGGAAAACTGTCCGAGCGGGGTTCGCCGGAATTCCAGCAGTGGTTCAAGACCAACGTTCGCCCGCAGAAGCAGGAAGGATACGTCGTCGCCACGGTCACGCTGCCGCTCGGCGACATCACTTCACGCCAACTCCGCGCGCTGGCGGATATTGCGCGCCGCTTCACGAAAGAAACCGTGCGGACGACGGTAGAGCAGAACTTTGTCATCCGCTGGGTGAGTGAAAGCGACCTCCCCGAACTTTATGAAGCGCTTCGGGTGGCCGGTCTGGGCGCGCCGGGTTCGGGCACCATCGTGGATATCGTTTCCTGCCCGGGAACGGATACCTGCAAGCTGGGAATCTCCTCTTCCCGCGGCCTCGCAGCGGAATTGCGAAAACGGCTGGCGGAGAAAAGCTTCCAGATGGATGAGGCGGTAAAGAACCTGCACATCAAGATCAGCGGCTGCTTCAACAGTTGCGGTCAGCACCATTTGGCGGACCTGGGCTTCTACGGCGTCAGCCGCAAGATGGCCGGGCTTGCCGTCCCACATTTCCAGGTAGTCCTGGGCGGGGAGTGGGAACACAACGCTGGTTCTTACGGCCTACCCGTCGCGGCCGTGCCGTCGAAAAACATTCCTCAGGTGGTAACGCGGCTCACGGAGCGCTACGTGGCCGACCGTCAGAACGGAGAATCCTTCAAGGATTTTATCAAGCGGATCGGCAAGGCCGAGATCAAGAGGCTTTTGGAAGATCTGACGCGTCCGCCGGTGGACCAGCGCGATCGCTCGTTCTTCAGCGACTGGGGAGATCCGCGGGAGTACACGCTCGACGACATGGGCGTGGGCGAGTGCGCCGGCGAAGTGATTTCGTCATCGGATTTTGATCTGGCGGCCGCAGAAAGGCAACTGTTTGAGGCCCAGGTTGCCCTTGAAAACGGAGAAATTGAAAAGGCCGGCAGAACGGCGTACCAGTCCATGCTGAGCGCCGCAAAAGCGCTGGTTAAGACGGAATTTGAGTCTGTCCCGGACGATCCGGACCGGATCGTCAGCGAATTCCGGAAGCGTTTCTACGATACGCAGAAGTTCTTCGACCCGTATGTTGGAGGGAAATTCGCGCAGTATCTGTTCAGTGCGCACGAGAAGGCCAAACAGCCTTACACGGAGGATTCGGCGCGCTTCCTGATCGATGAGGCCCAGCTCTTTATTGACGCCTCGCACAACTATTCCAACCGGGCAGAGTCCCTGATTGCGGGCTGACCCGATAGGACTTCGAAATATGGAACTGCAGCACGTTAACGTCAAGCTCTTTCTGGAGAACTCCAGGCCCATCGATCTTGAGCCGTTGGTTCAGGTTTTTCACGGCTGGATTCAAGCCCAGGGATGGGATGAATTGCTGCTGGACGTCGCCGATTACCGGCACGTGCCCGCCGGTCCTGGAGTGATTGTGATCGGCCTGGAGGCTAATTACAGCGTGGACAATACCGGCAACCGCCTGGGCGTCCGCTACAATCGCAAAGCGGCGGTCGAGGGCAGCAATCAGGACCGGCTGAAGCAGGCGACAATCGCCGCACTGAAAGCCTGCAGGCGCTTTGAATCGGATCCGCGCCTCGATTCGAAATTCCGTTTCAATGGCCGGGACATCGAGATTTTTGTCAATGATCGAATGCTTGCTCCTAACACTTCCGCCACGCGAGAGGCCTTCCAGCCTGAGCTGACAGAATTCCTTGCGAAACTGTTTGCCGGAGGGGAGTATTCGCTTTCCTTCGAAGAAGAGCCGCGCAACCTCTTTGGGGTTACGGTCACATCCGCCCGCGTTTTTTCCGTCGATGAACTGCTGAAAAACCTTGCATCCTGAGGTTTGCCCGAATCCTCCGTACAGGGCTCGACCTCTGCACCCGTTTTCGATCCTGCCAGGGACGCGGCCCCGATTTTACGTAAAGCATTATTGCCAAATGGGCGAAGCTGAGTAAAATACATAGGCAATGTATCCTTCAGTAAAGAGCCTGGCTCGCGCCCTGGTTTTTGCGGCGTGCTATGCGATCATCCTGCCGGTGTCCGGATTCGCCTCAACCAGTTGGAGCGGCGTGCTTCTTGACAGCGGAGGAAATCCCGTCGCCGGGGCTACGGTAAAGCTGGACTCTCCTTCCGGCAAGCTTGACTATGCGGCCCGCACGTCTGAGGACGGCGCTTTTTCGCTCGATCATATCGTGCCGGGAAGCTACGAGGTTTACGCGGTTAAAGATGGAAAGACCTGGGAGACGCCTACGCTCCTTGTGATCAAGGACGGATTAAGCCTGACCGCCGCGCTGCGGCTTTCCTCCCGGCTGAACGTGCTTCGGGTGGTTGCTGGGGCAGCGGATTCCGCACCGATGGCCAGTGGAGGAGAAACTCTCTCGAGTAAACAGGTTTCAAGCCTCCCCCTCAATGAGCGCGACTTCAGCAAACTCTTGCTGCTTGCCGCCGGCACCATGACTGACACGAACGGCAGCGCGAACTTCACGCAGCAATTTGCCGTAAACGGCCAGCGCGCAACGGCAACCGTGTTCGCGATGGACGGGATTGATACGACAGACCCGGAGATGGGAGGCGCTACTTTTTCCAATTTCAACGTTGATGCCATTCAGGAAGTGCAGTCCAACTCCGGGGTTATGCCGGCGGAGATCGGCCACGGCGCCGCCAGCTACACGAACGTCATCACAAAATCCGGCACGAACCGGCTTCACGGGAGCGTCTTTGAATTTCTCCGCAATTCGGCGCTGGACGCGCGGAATTTCTTTGACCGTCAGGATGCGCGGGACCCGCGGCGCATTCCTCCCTTTGTGAGAAACGAGTTCGGATTCACACTGGGCGGCCCGGTGGCGTTGCCGGGAATTTACAACGGCCGCAACCGCACGTTTTTCTTTGGCGAGTATCAGGGCTTCCGGCAGGTGCTGGGAACGACGCAGGTGCTTGCCGTGCCCACCGCAGCGGAACGCGCCGGAATCGATACGACAACTTTTCCAGGTGACACCCTCACCGTTCCCGTCAACCCGAAGATCGCTCCGGTAATCAACGCCTATCCCATGCCGAACGATCCGCAGGGAGCATACGGCCCGCGCACTTATGCCACGTCGTCCAAAGTTTTCACGGGAACGGACCAGTTTTCAATTCGCGTGGACCATCGCATCTCGGACGAATCTACGCTCTATGCGCGGTTCAGCCTGAACCAGATAACCGGCCCTCTCACCAATCCTGACCAGACGGCCATTGATCCAAGCTTCGCTATCAGGTTTTTTGATCACCAGCGGAGCGCGGGGCTGAAATACTCGCACACGTGGTCGCCAAACCTGACCTCGGAAACTTCTATCGGGTTCATTCGCAGCACGCCGTTTTTCCCGTCGATCAACCACACCCAGCCCGCCATTAACTTTTACGATGGGTTGTACGAGTCCTACAATACGGCCGACGGTTCGGTAACCGGCTCCTTCGGAAATCTTTTTCAGTTCAGGCATGACATGGCGGACGTGCACGGCAACCACACCTTCAAGTGGGGCGTAGAGATGCGGTTCAACCGCGACTCAACCATATGGGGCCTAAACCCGAACGGCGTTTATACCTTTGGTGGCGGGACGGCGTATTCCCCGGTTGAGATCACTTCGGCCAGCGGGCTCCACAATATTCAGCCGGGTGATCCGCTGCCGGATACCCTGACCGCTTTACTGACAGCAACCCCTTTCCTGTATAGCATCAGCGCAATTTCTGACATAAGCCCGGGCGGGAACCGCTTTGACGAAGCCGCCGTGCGGCGCCAGGCCTACAACTTCTATTTTCAGGACTCATGGAAAGCTACAAGACGGCTGGGTGTTAATTACGGCTTGCGGTACGAAGTGAACAGCCGCATCGGGGAAGCAAACAAGCGGACTTCAGGTCCGCGATTTGTAGGTCCGAACGGCAAGAGCGTTCCTTTCTGGACGCAGGGGGCCAGGGAGATATTCCTCGAAAATCCTCAGCCCCCTTATAACATGGACTGGGGTGGCTGGGCGCCCCGCGTTTCAATTGACTTTCAACTGACTGACCACACCGTACTGCACGCGGGCGGGGCCATCACGACGCTGCTGACCAATCTTTGGCAGGATAATTTCCTGACGGGGAATATTCCCTTTCTCTTCACGCCTTATGTATTTGCCCAGCCAGGCGCTCCGGTCCCGTTCAGCAACACAGTAATGCAAATGCAGCTGCCACCGGTTTATACGCCGGACGGCCAACTGGTTTTCGCGAACGGCAACACCAAAGACGTTCCGCCTAACACGCTGATCGATATTCAACGATTTCAGAATGACCTGGCGGCGATGACTCCAGGGAACCAGATACAGTTGCTTTCAACGTTCGGCATCGCCAGGGATTTCCGTAACGGCTACATCGAAACCTACACGGCCGGGTTCGATCACGATTTCGGCGACTTCAAGCTGAGTGTGAACTATGTGGGCACCGCAGGGGTAAACCTCGCGGGCGTTTTTTCTCCGAACAGCTATAGCGGGGCGGAGGCGCCCTTTGCACCGTTCACGCAATTCAACGCCGCGGGCCAGCCCGTCGGCGGATATGGAACGGAAACGCTGATGACCACCGGCTCGCATTCCACGTATCACGCTTTGCAAACCAGCCTCAGCAAAAACTCAATGCGGTGGGGGCTCGGGTTCCAGGCGAGTTACACCTACTCCAAATCGCTTGATGATACGAGCTCGGCGCTTGGCACGCTGTCCGGCGGTCCGGGCGTCATCCTTCAAACCATGCCCCAGAATCCATGGAATCCTGGAGCGGACAAAGGGCCTTCCAATTTCGACGTGACTCATGTCTTCGCTTTGAGCCTGATCCAGGCGCTTCCGCTCGGCCGTGTGAGTTTCCTTCGCCCGTTGGGAAGGCGATTTACGGATGGATGGCAGCTTCTGAATATCACGACGTTGATGACTGGATTGCCGTTTACGGTCTATTCAGGGATCCAGCAGACCGGTGTCGGGACTTCCGGCGCAGACCGTCCGGACCTTATCGCGCAACCGAGTTTCTCAACTGACGGCGCCGTCCGTGAAGATTACTTCGGCCGACTGTCCAACAACGCTTCGTTTTTCAGCATTCCGATCGGCGTTCCCGGTGGGACCGGGCCTAATCACGGCGTGTTCGGAACGCTGGGGCGGAATACCTTCCGCGGTCCGGGTTATCACAATTATGACATCGCCCTGATTAAGGACACGCCCTTTGGCAAGCGTGGCAACGCGGAGCTTGGGATACTACAGTTTCGGGCGGAATTCTTTAACATTTTTAACCTGGTAAATTTCGGCATTCCTTCTAACACCTTGCGCGGCAGCGGCTTCGGGATCATTAACCACACCGCGGGAACTTCCCGGCAGATCCAGTTTTCTCTTCGGGTTATTTTCTGAAACGTCTGATACATCCGATATTACCGGCGGAGATACAAACAGCATCAGAGGCCTATTGCGGCGGCCTGAGAGACCGCCCTCCAAAGAGTGAAAGCCGCGTACGTTGCGTAAGACCCATCCCAGGGGCGGCTTGAAGGTTTTTTCAGCGCATCGAGGAAATTTGCGCATGAAAAATCACCGCGTATCTGAGAAATTTACTATTTTGTTACCGGCCCAATACATCCTTCGATTTTGATCCTCAAGAAAACAAAACGCTTCGCCGATGAATAGTTCTTCGTGGCAACACACGCCGCCGAGATGAATGCTGCACGTTGCAGGGGAGTCCAAGCAGGGAAAGAGGTTAATAATACCTGTCCCGAAGCATAAGAATTAGGATGCAGAGGAAAGGGAATTTGCGCTGCGTGCCCGCCTAAGCAGGGCCAGGCAAGAGCTGATCAGTCCATTGGCCAACGGATTGATTACAAAGGATGTTCAAGGACAATACGTAGTATTTACCGATTCGTTAATTTTACTTGACAGAACCCTCGTATTTCGATATATATTACACCCTGTTAAGACCAAGCTCGGCATGGCTGTGAAATCTGGTATGAGGGACGTCACGGAGTTGAGCTGTTTGCCCAAAAACTGGAACGCGGCCGGCAGTCACGCACAATCGAGTAAGTGACGGAAGAGCGGGGCGACTTTCTCAACCGCAGTTGAGTCGACCGTTTCTGGACTGGACGCGAGGGGAAAGGAGAACGTGAGCCCCCAGGTCGATATCTTTTTGCTAGCCCAAAACCGCCTCCTCCTTGAGGCCCTTACCAGGATCCTGCGCAAGAAACCAGAGTTCTCGGTTGTTCGCGCTTCGGCATATTCTCCGGGTGCAGTTGAGGCGATCGCCGGATCGGGTTGCCAGGTTCTTCTGATTGACTCTTCCGTGACGGAGGCCTTCGGCTTCCAGCTTGTCCAGGAGACCGTCGAGGCTGTTGCAGGATTAAAGGTCCTGATGATCGGAATGGAAGAGGACGAGTCGGTATTTTTCAAGGCCGTCGGGGCCGGAGCGGCCGGGTATGTCCTGAAAGACGCCTCTGCGATGGACGTGGTAACAGCCATTCGCGCCGTCATGCGGGATGAGGCCGTATGTCCGCCGCGGCTTTGCCTTTCGCTTTTCCGCTACCTTGCGGGAAATCTTACTACCCTTCCCAATTTGCGGGTGAAATCGCAACTGGGACTGACCCGGCGACAGCAGCAACTTGTGCCGCTGCTTGCCCAGGGCATGACCAACAAAGAGATCGCCGTGCACCTCAACCTTTCTGAACAGACCGTCAAGAACCACGTTCATCGCATGCTGCAAAAGGTCGGCGCTGATGACCGACTGGCAGTCGTTGAGATGGTCAAGGCCAATCAGGTCTTTCTTTAGACATGATTTCATCCCCCTTTGTTCTCCAAAGCAATCCTTAGGGACAAAATTAGACCGATTTAGGTACTCTCTCGGTCGATCGTACCAGTACGGGTCTAATCAGGTTGGACCTGACTTCATCATCCTCCATTGAACCTTCTCCAAATCGTGCCGGACGCCGATAATTTACCGAATGATGGAGAGCCGCATGCCTAGAAACGTACGGGTGGTTGTTGCCAATCGCCCCAGGTTGATTCGAGAGCTTGTACTAGCCACGATCGCTGATCAGCCGGACATCGAAGTTGTCGGTGAAGTCCAAAACGAGGCGGACATTCTTGAAACCGTTGAAGAGCAGAGACCGGATTTCCTGATCGTCGCCCTTGACAGCGCCGGCAAGCGGCCTCCGGTTTGCGATATGTTGCTTTCAAAGTTTCCGGACATGAAGATCCTCGCTTTGGCGCCGGAGCGCAACAGCAGCGTTTTCTATTGGGCCTCAATTGATATCCATTCCTTCAACGTGGAGGCTTCCGAAGAAGGCATCCTGGGCGTGCTCCGCGGCCCCGGAAGGAGAGTGGGAGGCTACCAATGAGATTTTGCTCCAAAGGCATTCGACCCGTCGCAACCGGGCGCGGTTATTTGCCATGGATGCTGGCCATGCTCCTGCCGGCCGTATTCCTGCCGTGCTCTTCGCTCCTTTCCCAGCAGCGGCGTGGGCAGCCTCAGCAGACCGAGCAGGAACAACCCTACCAGCAGAATGTGCGCGACTTCAGTGTTGCACCGCCGTCCGATCTTGCATTGCAGAACCTGAATTACGTTGCGGCATCGGCTAAGGACATCGAGGACGTGCTCAATCAGCAGCCCGGCCTCCTGGTGGAACTCCAGAACTGGGTGGCGCTCGATGCAACGGAGCACGGCCAACTGGTCGATGAGCAGCAGATGACCCAGCAGGGAATTTTCAGCCGGCTGGAGACGGACCGCAAGTTCCGATCCGTCGCTACTCGCCTGTTGCAGCGTTACGGCTATCTGACGCCCGAGGTTAACCCTAAATCGAAGCTTGCGCTCCAGCAGCAGATTGAATTGGTTGCTGAAGAGAAGAGACTCGAGCAGATGCCGACGCGCCCGGCCACATCAATGCCCGGCCAAAGCGGTGAACAGATTTATCCCGCGGGCCGTCAGCAGCCCTCGCCCGGTCCGCAGATGCCGGGACTTCAGCAGAACCCACAAGGGCCTGGCATGCCGCAATGGGGACCTGCGCCGGGTACGCCGCAAAGTCCTCCCAACATCCCCAACAATCCGAACGACCAGATGATGAACCTGCGCGAAGCTAATCAGGACCTGGGGTTGCAGGCGCCGCTGGCTTCATCGGGTGTTCAGGGTGGGGGATTGCAGGCCAGTTCCTTGCGGCTGACGAACCAGAACGGGCTGACCGATCTGAACGGTTTTGATAACGAATTGAGTCCCGCGCAGGGAATGAACGGTCTTTCGGCGTTCGCCAATTATCCGCAATTTCCAGTCTCGCCGATGGGCACGGGCAGCGGTCGAAATGAGATGCTTCAGGGAATGCAAGGACGCGAAGAGCGATCGCAGGCGTCGCTGCAGGGAACGGTGGCACGGCCGTGGCAGTATTCGCCCTACTACCGGCAGACAGGCGAGAACTACCAGGTTGAATCCCCGCGCCCGCAAATCGTGCACCGGCCCAACCCCTATGCTGACATACCCTCGCTTTACGATCTTTATGAGCAGGTTTCGCCGCATTCCCCAAAACTCCAGCGCTTTGGCCTGGATGTCTTTGAGAATGCGCCCGTCGATACGACAGAGCTTCCCATGGACCTTCCGGCCGGGCCGAATTATGTGGTTGGGCCCGGGGACGGTCTGACGATCAATCTGTGGGGAAGCGTTTCGTCGCGGATGTACCGCGTGGTTGACCGCGAAGGACGGCTGTCGCTGCCGGAAGTCGGCCCGCTGATGGTGAGCGGAGAAACCATGGGCCAGGTGCAGGAAAGGGTGCAGGAGGCCCTGCGGACGCAGTTCCGCGATATTTCGGCCGACGTTTCACTCGCGCGCCTTCGCACGGTCCGGGTCTATGTGGTCGGTGAAGTAAAGTATCCCGGCGCCTACGACATCAGTTCGCTCTCAACGCCGTTAAACGCGCTTTTTGCCGCCGGAGGACCGACGCCTGAGGGTTCGCTGCGGAGGGTCAGGCATTACCGCGGCAAGGAACTTGTGCAGAACGTCGATCTTTACGACCTGCTGCTGCACGGCGTGCGCTCCGATCTCGAACGGCTTGAGAATGGTGACACGATCCTGGTGCCGCCGGTCGGTCCCGAGGTGAAGGTGGAAGGCACGGTCCGCCGGCCGGCCATTTATGAACTCAACGGGGAGAAGACGCTGGCACAGGTACTCGAGCTTGCGGGCGGAATTCTTCCCACCGCGGCGCTGCGGCACATTGAAGTCCAGCGCGTCGAGGCGCATGAGAAGCGGACGATGCTGAGCCTGAACATCAACAACCCAACCGGCTCGGCGGAGATCAACCAGCAGCTTGAGTCCTTCAAAGTCCACGACGGAGACGTCATCCGGATCTTTCCGATCGCTCCTTACAACGCGGACGCGGTCTATCTTGAAGGGCACGTGCTTCGCCCAGGACGCTATTCATATCATCCCGGGATGCGGCTTGCAGACCTGATTTCGTCCTATTCGGACCTGCTGCCGGAGCCCGCCACTCATTATGCGGAAATCATCCGGTTGAATCCGCCGGATTATTCCCCGAGCGTCGAGAGTTTTGATTTGGCGGCGGCCCTGGCCAATCCCAAGGCGTCTCCGAAGCTTGAACCGCTTGACACGGTGCGGATCTTCAGCCGTTTCGATTTCCATTACGCCCCGACCGTGACCGTCGGAGGCGATGTGAGGAATCCAGGGACATATCGCACCTCCGGCGTTGTGCACGTTCGCGATGCCGTCTTTCAGGCCGGGGGCGTCGCGCCGGATGCGGACCTTGACTCGGCCCAGTTGGTTCGCAACCTGCCGGACGGCAGGCTGAAGATCATGAGCATCAATCTGCGTGAAGCGCTGGAGGGCGATCCGCTCCAAAATGTTCTGCTCGAGCCGCGCGACCGCATTCTGGTGCATAAAAATCCTTTGCAGGCGGATCCGCCCAGCGTTTATGTGGAAGGCCAGGTCCAACGGCCGGGCCGTTTCCCACTGACCGCAAATCTTCACGTCAGCGACCTGGTAGGTCTTGCCGGAGGATTGAAGCGCAGCGCCGACCGCGAAACTGCGGACCTGACGAGTTACGACGTGAGCGGGGCCAATCCCGCAGGAGGGCAGTTCCGGCAGATTAACCTCGAGGCGGCGCTCCGCAAGGTGCCCGCCGACGATCCGCTGCTGCATGACGGAGACGTGCTGACGATCAAAGAAGTTCCCGGTTGGAACGACGTTGGCGCATCGATTACGATCCGCGGCGAGGTTCGCCATCCCGGTACTTATGGGATCTCTCCGGGCGAGCGGCTGAGTTCAGTGCTGGAGCGCGCCGGGGGGTTCCTGCCCACGGCTTATCCTCAGGCCGCGGTCCTCGAACGCATCGACGTGAAGAAGCTCCAGCAGAAGAGCCGTGACGAACTGATTCAGGAAGTTCAGCAGAATGCCACGAAAGTGAAGGTTTCTCTCAACGAAAGTGCGGCCGACCAGGCGGCCTTGCAGAACGCCGCGCTCCAACAACACCAACAGGTCCTCGAGGCGCTGCGGAACGCTCCGATTTCTGGTCGGCTGGTGATCCATCTGCGAAAGGACCTGAAGTCGTTTGCCAACTCGATGGATGACATCCAGGTGCGGGCGGGAGACGTTCTTGTGATCCCCAAGCGTCCGGACTTTGTGATTGTGACGGGACAAGTCTACAACTCGAACGCCATCACTTACGAGCCCGGCAAATCTGTGGGTTGGTATCTGGAACGGGCCGGCGGCGTGACGGGGCTGGGTAATAAGAAGGCCATCTTTGTTGTCCGGGCTGACGGCTCCGTGGTGAGCGGAGGCGGCAACCGCTGGTGGCGGGGTGACGTTCTCTCTGTGCGGGTCGGGCCCGGAGATACCATCGTTGTTCCTGAGAAGCCGCTCGGCGGCGGAACGCTCTGGAAGAACCTGATCCAGATCAGCCAGGTGGCTTCATCGGCCGCCATCGCTGCTGCGGTTGCGACGCAATAGGGAAGGCCGAGGGGTGGACTTGCGGAAATTACTGCTGATGATGTGTGTGATTGTGCTTATAAGTGCGGCGGCTGTTGCGCAGGAGTCGCCGCAAGCTGCGAATGCAAATGCGCAAAGCACCGCGCCTGCAAGGCATTTTCCGCAGCCCGACTGGTGGTGGCATTGGAAAAAGCCCGCGGAAAGGAACGCGCCACGCTCGGATGAGTACAACAATTCGGTAGGACTCCCCTTATTGAAGCACCTGGCCGGCGATCAGAAGGCGATATGGTCAAGCCCTTTTCATCTGCGGTTGCGCGACGCCGACTGGCTTGTTCCTCTGGGAGGCATGGTGGCTGCAATGCTTGCCACCGACAGCGAGGTCAGCCGCCATCTCTCGAATTCTCCCACGAGGATCAGCGACAGCCGGACATTTTCCAACATGGGACTCGCCTCATTCATCGGCGCGGGTGCGGGCCTGTACCTCTGGGGCAAGGTGCGGCATAACGAACATATGCGTGAAACCGGTCTGCTGAGCGGAGAAGCCGTCATCGATAGCTACCTGGCCGGCACGGCGATTAAGAATCTGGCTGGTCGTGAGCGTCCGTATGTCGATAACGCTGAAGGGCGTTTCAGGGAGGGCGGCAATTCTTTCCCGTCGGGCCACGCGACGGCTGCGTGGTCGGCGGCCGGAGTGATCGCGCACGAGTATCCGGGACCCCTGACCAAACTGTTTGCCTACGGTCTGGCATCCGCCATCAGTGCGTCGCGCGTGACCGGCAAGGAGCATTTTCCTTCCGATGTGCTTGTGGGCAGCGTACTCGGATACCTGGTTGCACAACATGTTTATCAGGCGCATCACAATCCCCGCGTCTGGGGAGGGCAATGGATTGCGCCCGGACGAAGCGGTGACGAAGATCGGGACCGGCAGCCGGACAATATGGGATCACCATACGTGCCGCTCGATAGCTGGGTCTATCCGGCAATCGAACGGCTGGCGGCGCTCGGCTACGTGCAGACCGCGATGCTTGGAATGCGGCCATGGACGCGGCTCGAGTGCGCGCGTCTGGTGGAGGAAGCAAGTGACCATCAACGCTCCGATGAGAAAGACCCGCCATTGGTCAACCAGTTGATCAGAAGCCTGCAGAATGAATTTGCCGGTGACCTTCGTCTGCTGGGGGGCGGGCGCAATCTGAGCATCGGACTGGATTCCGTTTACACCAGGGTCACAACTATTTCCGGGCAGCCGCTCACCGATGGGTACCACTTCGGCCAGACGATAATCAATGATTACGGCCGGCCTTATGGCGAAGGGTTCAACAATGTGACGGGTTTCACGGGCTGGGCCTCTTCCGGGCCGTTCACGGCTTACCTTCAGGGCGAGTACCAGCACGCGCCATCGGGGATGACTTTGCCGATGGCAGCCCGGCAGTACATCTCGAACATCGATTTCGGGCTGCCGCTGCCGCCCCCGGTCCTTTCCCCATCAGTGGACCGCTTCCGCGCGCTCGACGCTTATGTAGCGATGAACTTCGAGAACTGGCAGGTGTCCTTCGGTAAGCAGAGCTTGTGGTGGGGGCCGGGTGAGGGCGGGCCGATGATGTTCAGCGACAATGCGGAACCGATTACGATGCTGAGGATCAACCGCGTGAGTCCTTTCAAACTGCCCAGTATTTTCGGGTTGATGGGCCCCATCCGAACGGAATTTTTCGTCGGGCAGCAGAGCGGAGCCAATTTCCTTTATGGCCCTGACGGGCTCGTCGGCCAGTGGGGTACGACGCTCAACCCCCAGCCGATTATTATCGGGCAGAAGCTCAGCTTCAAACCGACCCCGAATCTCGAGTTCGGATTCGATCGCACGACGATCTATGGAGGGCCGACGTATCCCCTCACCGCTCACACTTTCCTGCGAGCCTTGTTCTCGACTTCGAACGACACCGGAGGAGCACCGAACAAGCCGGGAGATCGGCGCTCCGGCTTCGACATGACTTATCGATTGCCGGGGTTGCGCAACTGGGCGACCTTTTACGTCGATTCGTTCGTGGACGATGAATTCTCTCCGGTTGCCTACTTTGACCGTGCGGCGAACAGTGCCGGACTTTACCTCGCACGCTTGCCACGCTTGCCAAAGTTCGACCTGCGAATAGAAGGTGTTTACACCGACAACCCCATCGGCGGCCTGTATGACCACGGCTATTACTACTCCAATGGCACCTGGCGCTATGGCTACAGGAACGCCGGCAACCTGATCGGGAGCTGGATCGGGCGTCAGGGACAGGGCGAACAGGCGTGGTTGACCTACTGGCGGACACCGCGAAGTTATCTTCAGTTTCGATACCGGCATGAGACCGTAGGTCAGGGATTCATTCCCAAAGGCGGAATAATCAACGATGGGGGCGTGGAAGCGAATTTCTGGCTGGGGAGCAACCTCAGCGTTTCGGCAAATCTGCAATACGAAAAATGGAGTTTTCCAATCCTGCGCCCTGGGCCAACATCGGACTTTCTGTCTTCGGTGCAGGTGACTTACTGGCCGCAATGGCGATGGCAATAAGCGGCCTTGAAGCAGCAATGAGTGACCGGACCCGACGGAGCAAGTTGTGAGAGAACTGCCGGCCAAAATCACGTCGAGAAACGGCGAGCCTTTTGGGCCTGACGAGCTTGTCATCGAGGCCATCGATGAGGAAGCTCTGCGGGAGGCGCGCGAACGCACAGTGCGGCGTGTGAGGGTACTGTGGAACAGCCGCCGCTTCATCAGGCGTGCGGCGTTTTGGGGACTGGTGATCGCTACGGCCATAGCGTTCATTGTCCCGAAGCGCTACAAATCCACGGCCGAGTTGATGCCGCCGGACCAGTCGGTGGGTTCCGGAGCGGCAATGCTGACCGCGCTTTCGTCCCGAGTGGGTGGCGGGTTGGCAGGACTTGCGGAAAGCGCGCTGGGAATGAAGACAACCGGTGCCTTGTTCGTCGGAATACTCAAGAGCGACACGGTTAAGGATGACCTGATCCATAAATTCAACCTTCAGAAGGTTTACGGAACGCGCTACATCGAAGACGCTCGCAAGGCGCTTGCGGCGCACAGCGATATTTCCGAAGAACGCCAGAGCGGAATCATCAGCATCAGCGTCACCGATCATGATCCCAAGCGCGCCGCTGCGATGGCTCAGGAATACGTGAACGAACTGAATTGGGTGGTAACTCATTTGAGCACTTCCGCCGCCCACCGCGAGCGCGTCTTTCTCGACGAGCGGCTGAGACAGGTCAAGGCAGACCTCGAAGATGCCGAAAAGCAATTCAGCCAGTTCGCCAGTCAGAAAGGGGCCATTGACGTTCCGACCCAGGGAAGGGCGATGGTAACGGCCGCGGCGACTCTTCAGGGAGAACTGATCGCCGCTGAATCGGAACTTCAGGGATTGAAACAGATTTATACCGACAACAATGTGCGCGTGCGGGCTGCCGAAGCTCGGGTTAACCAACTTCGAAACTCACTGAAGAATATAGCCGGCAAGGGAGCCGATGAGAACAGTTCGGCTGACCAGCTTTACCCTTCGATCCGCCAGTTGCCTCTGCTCGGCGTGACTTATGCCGATCTCCTGCGCAGGACAAAAGTGCAGGAAGCTATTTTTGAAACTCTGACCCAGGAGGATGAGCTTGCAAAAGTGCAGGAAGCAAAAGAGGTCCCGAGCGTGAAGGTGCTCGACCCGCCGCGCGTGCCCGAGAAAAAGTCCTTTCCACCGAGGCTGCTGATCATGATTCTCGGGACAATGCTCTCGGCCCTTTTCGCTGCCACCTGGGTCCTTGCGAAGTCGGCTTGGGAAGGTGTTGATCAGAACGATCCGCGCAAAGCTGTGGCCATTGAAGTTTGGTCGGACATGCGGGCGAACTTGCCCTGGGTTTCCCCGAACGGCTCAGGCGCAACGGTAGGCCGGCTGTGGAGGAAGCTCCGCAGGCGGGACGATCCGCAGCCCGGCACTAAGCGCGAAGAAGTGCAATCGGAAGAAGCAGGCGGAAGGTAAGACACGCTTCGTTTGCACTCAAGTGACTGGATACGGGTCATGTCACAAAGGCCCGACGAAGTGACAGGGCGGAGCTATACGCAGATTCCGGCGGTGTCGCAACCGCACCTTCTGTGCGCGCCGGCACCGGCGGCGGCCGCGCGACCGTGGCACGAGGAACCGATGGCGCAATCCGGAAAAACCAGGATGCGCTGGTACGCCGCCTACACGCGCTCGCGGCATGAGAAGACCGTAGCGCATCAGTTGGTGAGCAAGGGCATCGAGACTTTCCTGCCGCTCTATGAGACCGTGCGGCGCTGGAAGAACGGCGACCATCGGGTGGAGTTGCCGCTCTTTCCGGGTTATGCGTTCGCGCGATTTGTGCTTGATGACCGGCTGGCGGTGCTGAAGGTCCCGGGGGTGGTGCGGCTGGTGGGGTTCAATGGCACACCGGCGCCGCTTGAAGACGCGGAAGTGGAAGGGCTGCGCAAAATGCTGGCTGCGGGAGTCAAAGCCGTGCCGCATCCTTATCTCACGGAAGGGCGGCGCGTGCGGATCACGGGCGGGCCGCTTGCGGGGCGCGAGGGAATCCTGGTGCGGCGGAAGGGCGCCGTGCGGGTGGTGCTCTCGATTGATCTGATCCAGCGGTCGGTGCTGGTGGACGTTGACGCCAGCGAGCTCGAGCCCGCGGGGTAGGTTTTACATGACGTGCGCAAAAACAACAACGATGCGGCGCTCGGGAAAGAATTGTGGCGTGGAAATTTTGCTAAGTTGTTGATAATTATGAAGTTACAAAATTATGAATTTTGTGGATTGAAAATCCCACTTGTCCCACCCGGATATGCATCCAGGTAATGTAGCCTACTTAACAAGGCTCGAAAAGCCCGATGTGGGACGCCAATGACGAAACCAGAAATTCAAGTTTCTGTATCCGCGACTCCCCACATCCCCGCCGGAACAAAGTATGAGTGAGCCCATCGTCAAGACACTTGTCATATTCGGAACGCGCCCAGAGGCTATCAAGCTGGCACCTGTTGTCAAGGTGCTGCGCGGCCGACCTGAAGTGTTTGAGACATCCATTTGTGTCACGGCGCAGCACCGCCAGATGCTTGACCAGGTTTTGGATGCTTTCTCCCTTCGTCCTGACTACGATCTGGATCTGATGCAGAGTGAGCAATCGCTGGCCGGGTTTGTTTCCCGCGCCCTTGAAATGCTTGATCGTTTGTTTGCAAGCGTGCGGCCGGACATCGTAATCATTCAGGGCGACACTAGCACGGCCTTTGTTGCGGCGCTTGCGGCTTTTTACCATCGAATCAAAGTGGCGCATGTCGAGGCCGGACTTCGCTCATTCAATCGGCTTCTGCCTTATCCCGAGGAAATCAATCGTTCGCTTGCAGCGCGTCTGGCGGATTTCCATTTTGCTCCCACGCCGCGTGCACTCGAAAACCTTGTCCGCGAGGGGATTGATCGCTCAGGCATATTCGTAACGGGCAACACTGTTGTTGATGCGCTGATCGATATTGCTGCGCGGCTTGACTCCGGAGTTCTTCGCCCGGCTGTTGCGGACAGGTTCCCAAGCCTTCCTGAGCGGTATATCCTTCTAACAGCGCACCGCAGGGAGAGCCACGGGCCGGGGCTGGAGAATATCTTCCGCGCGGTCCGCGAACTTGCCACTCGCCTGCCCGAATTTCATTTTATTTTCCCCGTTCATCTCAACCCTGCGGTCCAGAGACCTGCACGGGAAATACTGGGCGGACACCCGCAGTTCCATCTCCTGCCGCCCGTTGATTATGTTTCGTTTGTTTGGCTCCTTCAGAACTGCCGCCTGATTCTCAGCGACTCCGGTGGCGTACAGGAAGAAGCTCCTTCGCTCCGCAGGCCTGTCCTGGTCCTGCGAGAGGTTACGGAACGTCCGGAGGCCGTGGAATCCGGCTGGGCGAAACTTGTGGGGACCGACCCTGAGCAGATCGTTGAAGCGGCGCTGGCAGAGCTCGGTTGCATCGCTGCCAATGGAAATTCGGGCCGCGGGCCGAACCCCTTCGGCGATGGCCGCGCCGCCGAAAAGATCGTTGACGCCTTGCAGGTTTCATTCGAATGCGGAGTGAGTTCTATCCGTACGGCCTGAATCCGATATGCCGACTATGACTGAGGCTGGTTCGCAGGTGCCAACACTCCCGTCGGAGGGCGTCGGCCAGCGTTACGTGAAGGCCGCGCTGCACACAGGATTCGGCGGAGTCGTGAGCCGGGTCCTGACCGGTCTTGCTCCGGTCGTTCTGGCGAGGTATCTAGGGCCCAAAGAGTACGGAATTTACGCCTTGGTGCTGGCGCTGGTCGGCATTGTTGCCGGTGCCTCGCACCTTGGCCAGAACAACGCTTTGCAGAAGTTCCTCCCGGAGTATTCCGTCAAAGACTCTCGTCGCGGAGGCGCGATCTTGGCGGACACCCTGGTGCTGGTTTCTGCTGTCCTGGTTGTGGTGTGCGCATTCTTCTTTTTTCTGTCAGGATGGATCGCTTCGGCCATATACAATGAGCCGTCGCTCACTGGCGTCTTCCGGTTCTCCGCGCTGCTCGTGCTGTTCCTGTCGTTATTCAATCTTGCCTTGAGCGTCGTTGCGGGGCTCCAGGATTTCAAGTCCTACAGCAAGGCGATGGTGATCCGGAGCGCGGGGTTTCTGGCGCTGGCGTGGGTGGGTGTATGGTTGTTCGGGCTATACGGCGCACTGGGCGGCCAGTTGCTCGCATGTGTTTTCGGCGTTGTTTTCCTGGCTGGGGTCTCGATCAAGAGCGTCAGGCAGAGGTTTCCGGGAATGGTTCGGACGGTGTTTTCCCGGGACATTCTGGGCGAGCTCTTCTCATTCTCGTTTCCCGCATTTCTGGCAGGTATCCTCGTCGCACCGGCTTATTGGTGGGCCAATACGCTGCTGGCGCGCGACCGCGGCTTTGTGCAGGTTGGACTCTTCGGCGTCGCGTTCGCGCTGTGCCAGCTCATCATGGTGGTTCCGAACAGCCTTTCAATTCCGGCGATTAGCTTCATGTCAGAGACCTACGCCTCTCCGGAGTCGGACAGGTTCAGCGCGCTTGTCGGCGCCAACCTTCGCTTAGTCTGGGCCTTGACCCTTCCGATTTCGCTCGGATGTGCCCTGTTTGCCCCCTGGATCGTAACGCTGCTGTTTGGGGCCGCCTATCAGAACGCAGCTCCGCTGGCTTTCGTCATGAGCCTTGTGGGGCTTCTGATGGCCATCAACAGCGTGATTGGGTATGCCATTGCTGCAAGCGGCAGGATGTGGTACGGGTTCGGCATCAACACATTCTGGCTGGTCGTCTTTCTGGCGTGTAGCTTCTTCCTGGTGCCCATGTGGGGCAGCCTGGGCCTTGCCATGAGTTTTGCGATTTCCTACCTCACCTTCTCGATACTGGTCTGGAAATGCAGCGTGTGGCTGCTGGGGATTGTCTACGAGAAGCTGCTGCTTCTAACCTTTTTGACAGGAACATTCTGTGCGCTTGCTTTGGGAGTCGGGTTGATTCCAGGAAGAGTCGTCAGGCCAGCGGCAGCTGCGGGGTTGCTTCTTGGATTGGCTGCCTCCGAGTGGAAATGGGTGCTGACTTCCGCGGAGAAGTCCGCCTTGGCAGGGTTTTTGCGGCGAGGAAGGACCATGATGGAGGCATGTTTTGGCTAAAGAAGACGTGAAGACGGAGCCAACAGAATTATTTGGCGTTGCCGGCGTGGGATCGATTGTGAAGCTGGGAGGAAGGTAGAGCGCGGAATCATGGACGTTATCTACGTTGGCGCGGTGAACTGGCACGAGATCGGCCAGCGGCCTCAGGCGATTGCCTCGGGGCTAGCAAGAACCCATCGCGTCCTTTACGTTAATCCTGCCTTCTACTCCCTGCCGCGCTATGTGCACGACCGGTGGGTACGTCGTGGGTCTCACCGCCGCAGGGGTTTGCGGAAGTTGAGCAGCAATCTCTGGATCTTAAGTCCACCACCCATGCTGCCCCGCGCACGCACCTCCTCGCTACTGAGCGGCTTCAACCTCTACAACGCCGCCCGGATGATCGCAAAAGCAAGAGAAGAACTGGAGTTTGAAAAAACGGTTTTGTGGGTCGCGGAGGGATGGGCAGCACAGTTGGCAAACTGGGTCCCTCACGACTTGCTCGTTTACGATTGCGTCGACAATGTTCCCGCTTTCCATCGTGGTTATGCGAGTAGGGTTGTAAGGAAATTGGAAAATAGGTTGATTGCACGATCCGATGTTGTCCTTTGCACTTCGGAGGGGTTGCTCGCTAAGTGTCAGAAGCTGAACGGAAATTGTTTTCTCGTCAGGAACGGAATCTGGTCAGAGCGCTATATGAATCGGAACCTCAATGAGCCCAGCGAAATGGCGGCGATTTCGCGCCCGATCCTTGGGTTCGTTGGGTATTTGGGCAGTTGGGTTGATGTGGACTTACTGGAGGAACTAGCCAGGAAATTTGCAGAATGTTCCGTCGTTCTGGTTGGGCCCGTGCGCGCCAGGCACGCTGGCCTTTCACGTCTCTCTAATGTTTTTCTTCTGGGAATGAAGCCGCATGAAGACGTACCCGCGTATATCAATACTTTTGACGTGTGCTTGATTCCGTTTCGCAGGGACGCACTTACAGCAGATGTCAATCCCATCAAGTTTTATGAGTACTGCGCGCTGGGTAAGCCGGTGGTTTCGTCAGAGATGCCTGAACTTCTGAGGTATCGAGAAATGTGTTATCTGGCGAAGAACAGAGAAGAATTTCTCTCTTGCGTGAGCAAAGCCCTCGCGGAAAATGCGAGCCCGGCCACGGCGCGGGAACTTGCCCGGCGAAGACAGGCAATTGGAATCGAGAATTCTTGGGAGCATCGCATCAGCGAGATCAACGCCATTCTCGCACGGCACTGGCCCCGAGAAGCCTCGCTGCTTACGGCGAGGTGATTCCTCTACGCCGCGGCAATGTTCGGCGAAGCGGTTCAACTACATGAAGGTTTTGATCGTGAGCCTATACCCCCCATATGTGATCGGGGGCGGAGAAGTGGTAGTCCGAAAACTTGCGGAGGGTCTCGTATCGCGAGGGAATGATGTTGTGGTTGTTTCGCCAGGGAAGGTCAAGCAGGTCAGGGCGGAGGTGGTCAATGGCGTAAGGATCTACTATGTTCCTGTAAAAAACATTTACTTTCCAACAGATACAGGGAAGCACAGAGTGCTTAAAGCGGTTTGGCACGTCTTGGACACCTATAATCCTCTGATGGTTGGGGCGCTGGCCCACGTTTTGGATGTTGAACGTCCTGAAGTCGTAAACACGCATAACGTCACAGGCTTTTCGCCGATCCTCTGGCGCGTCGTTAAGGAGCGTGGAATCGCAATTGTCAATACCGTCCACAGTTATTATCTTCTTTGCCCACGTCAGCTTATGCGGAGCGGTGGCCCCTGCTCAACCCTTTGCCCTGAATGCTGCGTTCTTCGCTATCCGCGACGACGGCTTTCGGAACTTGTGGACGTTGCGACAGGGGTAAGTAAATTCATCATCCAACGGTATAGGCAAAGAGGGTTTTTCCGAGGCGCCAAGGAGTTCCTTATTTACAACGGCGTAGAGCATACACCGAAGAGCCCAGCGCCAAGGGAAGGGAACGGGCGAGTGCGATTAGGTTACCTGGGCCGACTGCATCCAATTAAGGGCGTTGAGGAGTTGATTCGTAGTTTCCTCGGTTTGCCACCTGGTCAAGCAGAGTTGCTGATTGCGGGAAATGGGATGCCCGAGTACGAACGGGTTTTGCGCGAGGTGGCTGGTGTGCGCAACGAAATTCACTGGCTGGGATATGTGCCCGGCCACGAACTGCTGCGCCAGGTGGATGTGCTCGTGGTGCCAAGTCTTTGGCACGACCCCGCGCCATTGGTGGTGCAGGAAGCTTTGAGCTATGGAGTGCCGGTGATTGGAGCTCGTCGGGGCGGGATACCGGAACTGATGGGGGAGGGCACAGGGTGGATCTTTGAGCCCGAAGAGCCGGGTGCTTTGACGCGGGCTATGTGGAAGGCCGTCGAGTCACGATGCGACCTTGTCACGATGGGGGAGCGCGCAAGGAAGTGGGTCCGGAATTTCACACCCGAGGCCATGGTGAACGGGTACGTAGCTGCTTACGCATATGCTGTCGAAAAAAACGCTAAAACCTCGTGAAAATGCTGGAACACCGCTCTTCGACAAGGCCGCTCTAGCGCTGTTATTCCTCCTGCTTTTGACGGATGTTTTGGACGGCGCGATCCGTTATTGGGCGTTACAGCTTCATTTACTGTGGCTACCGTATCTTCCACGGTTCCTCATGGCCTTGGTGCTAGGGCCCATGCTTCTAGTTCGGGTGGCGGGTGAAGGGCTTAACTTTATGTACGTGGCACTGCTGTCGCTTTTCACTCTAGCCGCCATACAGGGCGTATTCAATTTGGGCAATACGGGTCAGGTAGAGTTCGGATTATGGGTTCTACTTCCTTTTTTGTATGGCGTTGTAGTTGCCGAATCTATCATTCGAAACTGGAAAAAACTCATCCCTTACGCTGTTCTTCTGTGGGTCCTAGCGGAGGCAGGCGTGTTTATTAACTATTTTCACTCTTGGCCTTGGGCTGGACTGGATTACCAATTGGGGGCAACGGAGGTTAATGCAGGCCATCTGTGGCAGACAGGGGGCATTCAGATCGACAGGTTGACAGGGTTTACCCGGTCATGGTTCGAGGCCGCTATTCAGATCTTGTTCTTGGCAATCTTCCTCAGAAGTGCGCTCCGAAAACATTGGTGGATTCCCGTTTGGATTCTTTCTGGAGGAGCAATTGTCCTTACTACGACAAAGACCACAATCGTGGCTTTTCTGTTATTCTCCGCTCTTTGGGTCTTCTGGCGTCGCGGGATATCCAAACCTTGGGGGGCGCTTCTGATTATGCTCGTCTGCTTGGACGTCGTGCTTCCCCTTTCCCTGTTTTTTACTCAAGAATACCGGCTGGGAGAAGATCGGTCGCCAGCTGTACACCTGGTAGTTGCAAGCCTGATTGCCCGAGTCCAACAGGAGTGGCCGGAGGCGCTCAGCATGATTGCGACGCGCGGCGGTCCGATCTTGGGCCGGGGAATGGGGGGGATTGGGAGCGCGCAGAGTTTCTTTGAGCCTGCAATTCAGAACGGAGGCGAAAACGTGGCGCTTTTTCTTTATGGCTACTTCGGTCTCCTTGGAGTCGTCTTCCTGCTTGCCTACGCTTGGAAAGCGAGTCGAATGTCCAGAAACGGGCGCATTGGAGAGTTCGTATTCTGCTGCGCCTGCGTTGTTTTACTGGAAGGGGCCGCAATGAGCGTTCTCGAGGCCTCGTTGTTCCTCTCGCTAGCCTTTGGTGTTTCCCTCTGGTACGCCCAGAAGATGGCCGGTGCCTACTCTTACGTGTTTCCGCATAGACGAAGGAATGTTATTTCCGCGGTTGAATCCAGGTTCCTGAGTCCTGAGCAGCCGGATGGTGCGGCATGAGCGTGCCGGCTCGATCTCAGGCGCTTGGCGTCATAGCCGACCGTAGAGGGCGCGGCTTGACAAATTCAACCTCTGGAAGCGCAGCGATCGCAGAGACATGCCGAAGCCAGGACCGTTTGCCGCATTTTTTTCGGCTGGCGGTTGACGCACGAATCTGGAAGACGGGGATTGGGACGTACACGGTCAACCTGCTGCGAGAAATACGGCGGGTGGATGGAGAGTTCCGCGTTAGCGCGATTGTGAGGGCCGAGGCGGAAGGGATGATGGCCGGGATGTGCGATGAAACGCGGGTGGTGGACGCGCCCATCTACAGTCTGCAGGAACAGTTGAGGATTCCCGCAGCGGCGGGTGAGTGTGACCTGCTGCACGTGCCGCATTACAACGTTCCGGCGCTCTACCGCGGCCGCATGGTGGTGACGATTCATGACCTGACTCATCTCACCGACCCGGCGTTTCGCAATTCCGCCAAGGCATGGCTCTACGCGCGTCCCATGCTCAAGATGGCCGCAAAGAAAGCATCGCACGTGATTACAGTCTCCGGATTTTCGAAGCAGCAAATAATCGAGTACCTGGGCGTGAGGCCGGAGAAAGTGAGCGTCATTTACAATGGCCTCGGGTCACAGTTTTGCTTGATCGACCGTGCGACGGCGAAAGAGAAAGTGAGGAGCACGCTCAATATCGAACCGCCTTATCTGCTGTTTGTGGGGAACCTGAAACCGCACAAGAACCTGGGAAGGCTGCTGCGAGCCTTTGCGCTGCTGCGCGAACGCGGGCGCACGAACCTTACATTGGTGTTAGTGGGCGACGACCGTAAGCGCAAGCAATCAGTCATGGGCGAGTGCGCGAGGCTTGGAATCAGCGAAGTCGTCCGGCACGTTCCGTGGGTTGCGGAAGACCTGCTGCCACAGCTATACGCCTCGGCGGACCTGGTGGTGATGCCATCGACCTCAGAGGGTTTTGGCTTTCCGGTGCTGGAGGCGATGGCGTGCGGGACGCCGGTGGTTTGCTCGAATGCGACATCGCTGCCGGAAGTAGGAGGCGACGCGGTGGAATACTTCGATCCGTACAACGTCGAAGAGATGGCGGCGGCGATCGAGCGGGTACTGGATTCGCCGAGCTTGCAGGCAGAGATGCGGGAGAAGGGCCTGAAGCAGGCGGCGAAATTTACCTGGGAAGAGTGCGCACGTAAACATCTGGAAGTGTACCGGAAAGTTCTGGAATTGCAGGGTGTTTGATGAATCCCGATAAAGGGACAAATGAGCGGACAGGTTCGGCAGCGGGATTGGAGGCAGCGGTCAATGCGCTGAGCGGCTTGCGTGTCGCTGTGGTGCACTACTGGTTCACTGGTTACGGGGGCGGCGAGCGAGTGGTTGAAGCCCTTGCCGAGATGTTCCCGCAGGCCGATTTCTACGCGCTCGTGGCCAGCCGGCGGGGAACTCCTCCGGGGCTGCGCGGCCGGCGCATAACAACATCGTTTGTAAACCGCATTCCGGGCGCGAAACGATGGCACCGCCATTTTCTGCCGCTCTACCCCTTTGCATTGGAGCAGTTCGACCTGAGCAAGTACGACCTGGTGATCAGTTCGGAATCCGGCCCGGCCAAGGGGGTGATCGCGCCTCCGCACGCCTGCCACATCTGCTACTGCCACACCCCGATGCGATATCTCTGGGACATGTACCACGAGTACTGCCGGGGAATGGGCCCGCTGGCGCGTGCCGCCTTCTCAGCCACAGCGCACTTTGTGCGGCAGTGGGATGTAAGTACTGCCGCCCGGGTCGATTATTTTGTTACCAACTCAGAATACGTCGCCGCACGCGTGCGGAAGTATTACCGCAGGGAAAGCACGGTGATCCATCCGCCCGTTGATGTTTCATCCGGATATATTTCCAGGAATATAGATGATTACTACCTGGTGGTGAGCCGGCTGGTGCCGTACAAACGGGTCGATCTCGCCATCGAGGCTTGCAATCGCCTGGGGCGCAGGCTGCTCGTCGTGGGAACCGGTCCCGAATTTAAACGGCTGCAAAACCTCGGCGGCCCGACGGTTGAGTTTCTCGGGAAGCTGGATGAAAAACCGTTGCGCGAGTGCTACGCGCGGGCGCGAGCATTACTGTTTCCCGCAGAGGAAGACTTTGGCATCGTGCCGGTGGAGGCCCAATCGTTCGGACGCCCTGTGATTGCTTACGGGGACGGCGGTGCGCTCGAAACCGTGATCGGACTGGGCGCCGGAGCAGACGCGGCGACTGCCAGCGGTGTTTTCTTTGAGGCCCAAACGACAGAATCACTGAGCGAGGCGATCCTCGAATTCGAAAAGCGTGAGGCATCTTTCAGCCCGGAGTTTATTCGGGGCCACGCCCAGCGCTTCAGCAAAGAGAGGTTCAAAGACGAATTTCTGCGTTTCGCTGTGAACCGTCTGACTGGGTACCGGTTTTTAGTGGAAGAGGCGTCTTCATGCAGCGCCGTTGCCGCGGTGTAGTCTGCGATCCGATGCCAAGCAGGTCGTGTAGTCCGAGTGATTCGCCTCGCCATGAGTCGCGCAAAGCCGACGCAGCGCACACGCCGAAGAGAATCATCCAGAAAGGACAATATGGAGCTGAAAATCGAGTCACGCCACCTGGGAGAGGTGGCCGTCATTGTGCCGGAGATTTTCCAGGACCAGCGCGGGTTCTTCATGGAGACGTTCCGCGCGGACCAGTTCAGGAAGCTGGGGCTGCCCACGGAGTTCGTTCAGGACAACCACTCGGGCTCGGTGAAGGGGGTGCTGAGAGGATTGCATTTCCAGTGGGACCCGCCGATGGGTAAGTTGATGCGGGTGACGCGCGGCGCGGCGTTCCTGGTGGCGGTGGACATCCGCAAAGGATCGCCGACGCTCGGGAAATGGGTGGGCGTCGAGGCTTCGGCGGAAAACCGGCGGCAGGTGTGGGCGCCGGCCGGCTTCGCGCGCGGGTTCTGCGTGCTCTCTGACTACGCCGAAATCCAGTATAAATGCACCGGCACCTATAACAACAAAGGGGAGTCCGGCATCCGCTGGGACGACCCGGCCATCGGCATCGAATGGCCGGTCCAGGACGCAATCCTTTCCGACAAGGACCGTAAAGCGCAGACGCTTGCGGAGTGGCTGGCGTCACCGCTGTCAGACAATTTCAAGTACGGCAATCCATAAACCCCAATCGAGGTGAAAACATGAAAATTCTCGTTGCCGGCGGGGCCGGATACATCGGCTCCGTCCTGATTCCCAAGCTGCTGGACCGCGGCTACCAGGTGGCGGTGGTTGACCTGTTCTGGTTTGGCAACCATCTGCCGCAGGAGGTGGAAATCGTCTCGAAGGACATCTTCGATCTGAAAGCGGCGGACTTGGAGGAATTCCAGCAGGTTGTCTTTCTTGCCGGGCTCTCGAACGATCCCATGGCGGAATATTCGCCGGCAAAGAACTTCATCTACAACGCGGCCGCGCCGGCCTACCTGGCCTACATAGCGAAGAAGGCGAAAGTGCGGCGCTACGTCTATGCGAGTTCATGCTCGGTTTATGGATATACGGACAACGAACTGTTTGATGAAAACCGGCCGGTCTCCTCGTCGTATCCCTACGGTATTTCGAAGCTGCAGGGCGAACAAGCCGTGATGAACCTTGCCGACGATACCTTTTCGGTGATCTCGCTGAGGAAAGGGACCGTCTCCGGTTACAGCCCGCGCATGCGGCTTGACCTGATCGTTAATACGATGTTCAAGACAGCGGTGTGCGACCGGCAGATCACTGTGAACAATCCTTCCATCTGGCGGCCGATCCTGAGCGTTGAGGATGCCGCCAACGCCTACATCCGCGCGATTGAAGCCAGCCCCGCCATCACGGGAATCTTCAATATCGCTTCGGGCAACTACACGGTCGGCGAAGTCGGGGACCTGGTACGCGCCGCGGTCGAAGAACATCTCGGAATCAGCGTGCGGCTGACGATCAAGCACATGGAGGATTACCGCAACTACAAAGTGAGCACGCAGAAGGCTGACAACGTCCTGAGCTTCCACCCCGACCACAACGTGAAGTCTATCGTGCGCAACCTGGTCGAGCACATGGGGTCCTTCCAGGATTGGGACAACCCGCTCTACTACAACATTCAGACGCTGAAAGCCATGGACCGTGAAGTCAACGCTGCATTGATAGGAGCACATTCCTGATGAAAATCATTCTGATCGGCGCAAACGGACAGCTTGGAACAGACCTCCGCCGGGCACTTGAAGGGCGGGGACACCAGGTCGCCCCTCTCCGGCGCGCGGACCTGGATATTACCGACGCAGTGCAGGTTGAAACGGCCCTTGCCGAAGCGCAGCCGGACGCGGTTATCAACACCGCTGCGTTTCACAAGGTGGAAGAATGCGAACGCAATCCCGCGCTGGCGTTCGAAGTCAACGCCATTGCGCCCATGGACCTCGCGCGGGCATGCTCACGCGCCGGAGCTTTGTTCGTCCACTTCAGCACCGATTATGTTTTTGACGGTGCCAAGCGCGACCCCTATGCCGAAACGGACTTGCCCGCGCCACTGAACGTATACGGCGCTTCGAAGGTGGCCGGCGAGCATCTGATCGCCGCCAATACTGACCGGTTTGCCATCATCCGGACGTGCGGACTCTACGGCACAGCGGGAAGCAGCGGCAAGGGAGGGAATTTCGTCGAGACGATGCTCCGGAAGGCGCGCACGGGGGAGACGGTCCGCGTAGTCAACGATCAGGTGCTGACGCCGACTTTCACCGAAGACCTGGCAGGAGCCGTGGTATCAATCGTCGAAAACCGCATCTGCGGACTCTATCACGCCAGTTGCGAAGGGGCATGCTCGTGGTACGAATTCGCACGAAAGATCTTTGAGATCGAAGGGCTCGAAGTTGACCTCCGTCCCGTTGCCACCAGCGAATTCCCAAGTCCGGTGAAGCGGCCTCCGTACTCCGTCCTGAGCAAGCAGCGCCTGCGGTCGCTTGGAATTGAGATGCCTTTCTGGGAGTACTCGCTTGAGAGATACCTGAAAGCTCGACATGGCGTGCAGGCGGCCGAAGTCCCGGTCCGCCGTTGAGAGGCATCCAGCGTGCTGGGGCATCGGGACAGGAATCTTTAGTAAAGCTCCAGGCTTTTTGAGACCTATTTGACGAACATCAAGAAAGAGTGCGCATCAGGAACCGGAGATGGTTACTCTCACTGATCCGCTTTCGCAAATTGAAGAAGGGCAACGTGGGCTTCGGGCGCGCCCTTTTCAGCGGGAGGTGAAGCGCGTCCTGGACATCGCCGGAGCGGCCGCGATGCTGATCCTGCTGTCGCCGCTGCTGCTGCTGATTGCGCTCTGTGTCAAGCTGGACGACGGTGGGCCGGTGTTTTACCGCCGGCGCGTGGTCGGGCAGCGAGGCGAATTCGACGCATTTAAGTTCCGCACGATGCGTCCCGATGCCGATGCCATCCTGGCCGCCAATCCCGCTTTGCGGGAGAAATTTGAGCAGAACTTCAAGCTCCGCAACGATCCGCGCGTGACAAGAGTTGGCGCGGTCTTGCGGAAATTCAGCCTGGACGAGTTTCCGCAGTTGCTGAACGTCCTGCGGGGTGAAATGAGCTTGGTAGGGCCGCGTATGATTACCGCCACGGAACTCAAGAAGTACGGCCCGTTCGGGCGTGTACTGATGCAGGCGAAGCCCGGCATGACCGGCTACTGGCAGGTAAACGGGCGGCAGAAAGTTTCTTACGAAGAGCGCGTAAAGATGGACCTCCACTATCTCCAGAACTGGAGTTTGTGGATGGACTTGGGAATTCTACTGAAAACTCCGGCTAAAGTGATCCGAGGAGAGGGAGCTTATTGAATCATGGCGAATATTCTTGTGACCGGCGGAGCGGGTTATGTTGGGTCCGTCTGCTGCCGGCGGCTGCTGGAGCTTGGACATTCGGTTACCATTGTGGACGACCTTTCGACCGGCCATGCAGATGCCGTGCCGTCCGGCGCGAAGTTCTACCGTTTCAGCATCGATGACCGCTCGCACCTTTCAGCGTTGGTCCAATCGCAGCGGTTCGATGCAGTATTTCATTTCGCCGCCAAGGCGCTGATCCCCGAATCGGTGACCAATCCCGGGGCCTTCTTCGATGCCAACGTCAGGTCCGGCATCTCGATGCTGGAAACCATTCGTGCTGCGGGTATCCGCAGGTTTGTTTACTCATCTTCCGCGGCGGTTTACGGGACCCCAGAGCGGACACCGATAACGGAAACTCATCCCAAGGAGCCTGTGAATGCCTACGGTGAAAGCAAGCTGATGCTCGAGCGGGCTCTCGAGTGGTATGCGCGAGCTTACGGCTGGGGTGTCGCCTCGTTCAGATATTTCAACGCATCCGGCGCTGCTGACGGCGCTGGCGAAGCCCACGATCCGGAAACCCACCTGATCCCTCTGGCCCTCCAGGCGTCCATGGGCCTTAGAGAGTACCTCGAAATTTACGGGGCCGATTACCCCACGCCGGACGGGACCTGTGTCCGCGACTACGTGCATGTCCTGGACATTGCCGACGCCCACGTGCGCGTTTTTGACCGCCTTCAGGAAGGAGTGGCGGCAGCATATAACATCGGCACCGGGACCGGCCACACCGTGCGAGAAATATGCTCCGCCATTGAACGCGTGACCGGACGCAAGGTCCCGGTCCGCGTGGGGCCACGTCGTCCCGGTGATCCGGCGGTGCTCTGTGCCAGCCCGAAAAAGATCATGGAGGAACTGGGCTGGAATCCGACCCATTCTTCGCTGGAAAATATCATCGCCAGCGCCTGCCAATGGCAGGAATCGATGCTCGCTTCAGAAGGTTATCAGACCCAGGCCGGCGGCCAGTGCGCTTCGTGACGCGGGGCCGTTCTAACAGGTGGCTGGAAGACGCTCCGCCATTATAATTCCGACGGCCGATGCGTTTGTTTGGCCGGAGGAATCTGGTTTTCTTTCAGCAGGCCGGGCAAATGCAAATTTCACGCTTTGCTCGAGATCAGGTTTTCAGACCCCTTTTTCAGCAGCCTGCTCTGAAATCCCCCTTCGTCCTCTAAGAGCTTTCAGAATCATCAGGCGTCCTGCTTTTATGCCGCGTGGGTGTCTCAACGCAACATGACCGGCAGCTACGAAAAGTTTTGCCTGATACAGCAATGAAACCGCTCCTGCCCATCCGGGAGGACTCATGTCAAGGTCAACACGCGAATTCGGTTTCATGAGGAGCCGGCAGATCGCTTTACTGATCTGGGCGGCTGATATGTTATGGGTCCCGCTGGCCTTCCTTCTTGCCTATGAATGCCGGTACGGCTTCAGCGCAAGCCCTGGAACCGTGCGGGACTGCTTCTCGATCTTTGGTGAATCCACCCTCGCCGCGCTGCTGATCTGGAGTTTCCTGACGCTGGTGATGAGGCTGGACGGCTTCGAGGGCGGGTGGACTTTTCGCGCCGTTTTCTCCGACCTTTTTGTCGGTGTGTTCCTGCTGATGGCGCTGCTGCTTGCCGACGGCTACCTTTCCCGCGTTTACCAATCGCGGCTTGTATTCTTTTATTTTGGCTGTTTTTCCTTCGCAGGTTTTCTGCTCATTCGCTCCCTCGTCTGGCGGATGTTATGTTCCCGCCGGTTTCGGACGTCACTGCGGCGCGTCGTGATTCTGGGTGGAGGCCGCATCGCGAAAGAGCTTTCCGGCAAGATCGCCCGGCACCCTGAAATGCGCTGGCAGGTGGTGGGCTATCTGTGTCCGGACTCCCGCAACAACGGCGTGGACGCCGCTGACGGCAAAATCAAACGCGTGCGCACTCTGGATGTTGCAGGTTTTCTGGCGCAGCACCGGGTGGATGAAATCATTGTCGCCATGGCGAACCCGGCAAGGCAGACGCTGGACCTGGTGGCGCAGTGCCAGAGAGCGGGCATCCGGGTGCTCGTGGTTCCTCAGGCGTATGAACTCTATATTTCGCGCCCGAGGCTCGCGGAGCTTGACGGCCTGCCGCTGATTGCAATCGATCAGTATGAACTGCCGGCGGGCGCGCAGGCCATACGGCGCCTGACCGGCCTTTTGGTAGCGCCCGTTGTCATGTTGCTGGCGTCGCCGTTGCTGCTCGCTGCCGTGGTGGCGCTGACCTTGCGGAAAGGAAAAGCGTTCCGAAAGGAACTCCGCTGCGGCAAGGACGGTGAGCCCTTCTGGATGTACCGCCTGAATGTTGACCGTGATCAGCCGACGCTGCCCGCATCCGAGAAGCTGCTTGTCGATCTCGGGCTCTCCGAACTGCCGCAAATGTGGAACGTTCTTCGCGGAGAAATGGACCTGGTGGGGCCGCGGCCGGAGCCTCCGGAGCGCGTCAAACATTATTCGGACTGGCAGCGCCAACGGCTCAGGATCAGGCCGGGTATCACGGGCCTCGCGCAGATCCACGGATTCCGCGACCAGCACTCGGCGGAACAGAAGACCCGTTACGACCTGCAGTACATCCTGCGTTGGTCGCCGTTCCTTGACTGGTCGGTGCTCCTGCAAACGGTCTGGACGTTGAGCGGCAGGCTGTGGCGAGGCAAGACCATCCGGCGAGAACCATTTCCTTCCCACTGGAGAAACGAGGCTGAAAGGCCGATAGAAGAGGTTGCCTATGTTGATCACTCGTAGCCCTGTTCGCATCAGCTTCGGCGGCGGAGGAACGGACCTGCCGGCTTATTATGAGCAGTTTGGCGGGGCGGTATTGAGCACAACCATCAACAAATACTTCTATACGGTGCTGAGAAAGCGGGGGGATGGAAAGGTTCAGGTGATTTCTTCCGACCTGCGAACGCTCGAGACCTGGGAGAATATCGCGGCCATGAGCCTCGAGCGCAGCGACCTTGAAATCCCGCTCGCTGTCATGAAGGACCTGGGTCGCAATGTTTCGGTGGACCTGTTCCTCGCTTCGGAAATCCCGCCGGGTACGGGGCTGGGTTCGTCCGCAAGTGTCTGTGTGAATGTTCTCAAAGCCCTTTCGACCTACCTTCATCTTTCCCTTTCAAAGTACGAACTGGCCGAGCGTGCATTTCGTATCGCCAGAAACCTGCTGGGGAATCCCGTTGGGAAGCAGGACGAGTACGCGGCGGCGTTCGGCGGGTTGAACTATATCCGTTTTTCCAGAGACGGAACAGTGACTGTCGAGCCGGTCGAACTCGACTCCGCCCTGGTGGGCGAGCTTGAAGCGAACCTGATGCTCTTCTTCACGGGCGCAACTCATCAATCTCAGACGATTCTCGAAGAGCAGGAAGAATCGACCCGGCGCGACCGCGGCGCGGCGCTCGATTCATTGCACGCGATTGCAGCGCTGGCAGCGCGAATGCGCGACACGCTCGAGAAAGGCGACCTGCATGCGTTCGGGACGCTGCTGGATGAGGGCTGGCAGGCCAAGAAACGCATCTCCGCCAGGATTTCAAGCAGCCGCATCGATGCCCTTTACAGCCTTGCCAGGGGGAACGGCGCTGTCGGCGGGAAGATCACGGGCGCCGGCGGCGGCGGTTTCCTGCTTCTCTATTGCGAGCGGGAGTCCCAGGATGCGGTGCGCCGGGCCCTTGAGGCCGCCGGCGCGAGGGAAATGACCTTCCGGTTCGACACCAAAGGCGCGCAGGTGATCGTAGATGACCCCTTCATCGACGGCGACGAGAATGCCGGTGGAAGCTGGCAGTTCATTCCCTATGACTCGGCAAGAAGAGCAGACCTCGGAATGAGTTGGGACTCTTAGCTCCCCCTGGCCGTGCCGGCGCCTTGCTGGAGGGCCTCCGCTCACGCGCTGCAGGCGTTCGCGATATTTTCCTTCATTCAGACAACTACGGAGATATTTCGCAGCTTCAGGTATTCCCATGAAAGCCTTCCTCCTGGCCGCAGGTCTTGGCACCCGGTTGCGTCCATTGACAGATTCAACGCCCAAATGCCTGTTGCCCATTCAGGGTGTGCCCATGCTGGCCATCTGGCTCCGCCTTTGCTACCAGTTTGGGATCAATGAAGTCCTTATCAATACACACACACACTCCGACTCGGTGAAAAACTACCTTGCAGAGCACCGCAATGGCGTAAGGGCCACTGTCGTTGACGAACCGGTGCTTCTGGGAAGCGCGGGGACCATCCTGTCGCACCGCCACTGGGTGGCGAATGAAGACTGCTTCTGGGTGATTTATGCCGACGTCCTGACCAGGGCTGATCTCGGCAGGATGATGCAATTCCACAAAGGGCACGACGGTGTTGCAACGCTTGGCGGCTACGAAGTTCCGGACCCGGAACGCTGTGGAATCATGGAGGTGGATGAAAGCGGCCGCATCAGGCGTTTCGTCGAGAAACCCAGGATTCCCGTCGGCCGGCTGGCTTTCAGCGGCGTCATGATCGCCAACAGGCCGCTGCTGGAGGCAATTCCTGAAAAGGTCCCGGCGGACCTGGGGTTCGACGTTCTGCCGAATCTTGCGGGAAAAATGTTTGCCTATCCGATCTCGGAGTACCTTCTCGATATCGGGACCATGGAGAACTACAAGGTCGCACAGGAGACCTGGCCGGGTCTCGGCTGAAACTTCTTGCTGAGGATGCGCGAAATGTGCAAAGGCGTGATTTTTGACATGGATGGTGTGTTGATTGACAGCCACCCAATTCACAAGAAAGTGTGGGCACAATTTCTGGCATCGGTGAATAGACCCGTTACCGAGGAGGAGCTCGACTTTGTCCTCGACGGAAGAAAACGCGAGGAAATCCTGCGACATTTTCTGGGTGACCTGCCGCCCGAGCAGATCAGGGAATACGGGACGCGCAAGAATGAGTTGTTTAAGGAGTCATTCAGAGAATTGCGCATGGTCGCAGGAGTTGTGGAGTTCCTTGACGCTCTTAAAACAGCGGGCATTCCGATGGCTGTTGCCACCAGCGCAAGCTCGACGCGGGCGCATGATATTCTGGCGCACCTCGGAATCCTGCAGCGGTTTGAGGCTGTGGTGACGGGGAATGATGTTGATAAGGGCAAGCCCGATCCCGCGATTTTCCTGCGAGCCGCGGAGCATCTGCGGCTTGACCCGCCGAATGCGCTGGTGGTGGAAGACGCAGTTTCAGGAGTAAAGGCGGCCAAGTCCGCCGGAATGAAGTGCCTGGGAATAGCCTCGGATGGAAGAAGCGAAAAACTCCGCGAGGCAGGCGCAGACTGCGTCATACCAGACTACCGAAACATCGGCCTTCAGGAAGTCCGCAAGCTTTTCAATTGATGCGTGACCGCATGCCGGTCGCGAGCACCGCAAGAATATGTACCTGTTCCGCCGAAAAGCAGGTAAATTAATATTGTTCCTGATTCAGCGTAAGTTGAGGTTTATCTCAGGGTGAGGGATTTGAGATGCGGCTTTCGGTGATTGGATGCGGGTATGTGGGGCTGGTGACGGGCGCATGCCTGGCGGAGGCGGGGCATGAAGTGGTTTGCACGGACAAGGACACGGCGCGGATCGGCCAGCTCAACGCCGGGCAGATTCCCATTTATGAACTGCACCTGGACGGGATTGTTGCAAAGAACCGCAGCGAGGGGCGGCTGAAATTCACGGCGGACGCGGGCGAGGCCGTGCGGGCGGGCGATGCTGTTTTCATCTGCGTCGGCACGCCGCCGCTCGAAAACGGCGGGGCCGACCTTTCGGCGATTGACGCCGTGGCGCGGTTGATCGCGACCGAATCGCAATCGCCCAAGCTGGTGGTGGAAAAGAGCACGGTGCCGGCGGAGACCGGACGTCAGCTCAAGCAGGCGCTGGCGGTTTACGGGCGCAAGAGCGGCCTGACTTTCCGCGTGGCGTCGAACCCGGAATTTCTGCGCGAAGGCACGGCGGTGGAGGATTTCCTGCACCCGGACCGCATCGTCGTGGGCGTGGACGAGGAATCCGCGGAGAAGCAGCTCCGTGAGGTTTATCAGCCCATCCTGGAAGGCCGGTTCAACTGCCCGGTGCACACTCCGGCCTGCCCGCCGCAATCGCAGGCGGAATTTGTTGTGACGAACATCAACAGCGCCGAACTGATCAAGCACGCTTCGAATTCCTTTCTGGCGCTGAAGATTTCCTATGCCAACGCTATTTCCGACCTTTGCGAACTGCTCGGCGCAAACGTTGAAGAGGTCACGCGCGCCATCGGGCTCGACCCGCGCATCGGCCCCCAGTTTCTGCGCGCGGGCCTCGGCTTCGGCGGGTTCTGCCTGCCGAAAGACGTGCAGGCCTTCATCCACCTGGCGGAGCAGGCGGGCATGGATTTCGCCCTCCTCAGGGAAGCCGAACGCATCAACAAGCGCCGGATCAGTCAGTTCGTCGAAAAAATCCGGCGCGCGCTCTGGGTGATCAAGGGGAAGAAAATCGGCGTGCTGGGCCTCGCCTTCAAACCCCATACGGACGACACCCGCTTTTCTCCGCCCATCGATCTGATCCGGCAACTGCTCGGCGAAGGCGCGGAGATCAGCGCTTATGACCCTGCCGCCATGGAACGGGCGCGCCGGGAGGTCCCGCAAATCCGTTTCGGCAAGGACCCTTACGATGTGGCGGACGACGCGGACGCTCTGGTGATCGCGACGGAGTGGCCGGAATTTGCCGCGCTTGATTGGGAGAAGATTCACGATTCAATGGCGCGGCCGCTGGTGCTCGACGGCAGAAACCTGCTGAAACCCGCGCAAATGGCGCAAATGGGATTCGAGTATCATTCCTTCGGCCGGCCGGAGTGAATTGCCACCCGTGCAATCGGGCACCGTCATCCTGAGAAGTCCCGAATAACCCTGCCGGGATGACGAAAAACGGCGGCGCCTTGCATGCTGATCTGCACGACAGCTCGCTCCTCATTCCTCAACAAGCTCAACGCAGGGGTCAGCCAGATGTTAACTATGTTATTAACATCTGGAACTCCTATCTTTTCCCCTCCTTCCTCTCCTGACGCCTCCGGCAAAGACTAGTTTTTCTCCCGCCTCAGCAGTCCCTTCTGATCGCCGTCCTGCATTCCAGATTCAGAGCGTTCGTGTGCCTTGCGGACGCGCTTCCCAGCGTGCGGCGCCCAAGGAAGCCCGCACCTATAAGATTTCAGCTTGCCTCGCGCGCCCGCAAAGCCTGAAAATAACGGCGCATGAAACGGTTGAAACTCTACTGGACTTTTGGCCGCCCGTTCACGTTGATTCCGCCCATGGTCGGCATTTTCTCGGGTTCGCTGATCGGCTACGGCGCGACGCACGCCCATCTTGTGATTCATCACGTCGTGCTGGCAGTGCTTGCGGCGGGCGTACTGAACGCTGCTTCGAACGGCATCAACCAGATCTGCGATTTTGAAAACGATCGCATCAACAAGCCGCACCGGCCGCTGCCCTCGGGGCGGATGTCGTGGCGCGAGGCGTGGAGGTTTGTGGCGGTCACATACTTTCTGGCGCTGGCGATGGTGGCGGTGATCAACCGGCAGATTTTCGTGATTTACGTGATTGCGGCCCTGGCCACGCTGGCGTATTCCGTGCCGCCGGTGCGTCTGAAGCGGAGCACGTGGGGTTCGAACATCATCATCGCGCTGATCCGCGGCGGCCTGCTGAAGGTTGCGGGCTGGGCGGCGGTGGCCACCGTGCTGCGCTCCGTTGAACCGTGGTACATTGGTTCCATCTACGTTGTGTTCCTGTTGGGCGCGACGACGACCAAGGATTTTGCGGACATTGAAGGCGACCGCGCGGCAGGCTGCATAACGTTGCCGGTGAGGTACGGAGCAACATGGAGCGCGCGCGCCATCAGCCCGTCGTTCATCCTGCCCTGGCTGATGATGCCGCTTGGAGTCTGGCTGGGCGTGCTGAGCGGAAATCCCACGGCGATCACCGTTCTGGGAATGATCATGCTCGCCTGGGGAGGGTATGTTATCTATCTGATTAACAGCGACCCGCACCGGCTGGTGACTGAAGGCGAGAACCACCCCGGCTGGCACCATATGTACTGGATGATGATGGTGGGGCACCTGGGACTCGCCGCGGCGTATTTGATCAGTTGACATCGCGCATGCCATCCTGAGCAAAGCGAAGGACCCCGGCAGTCCGCGCCGTGTCACGGTGCAAGGCATCTCGATGAAATCAACGCAGTGACAAACCGATGATTCTACTGACAGGATCGAGCGGCTATCTCGGTTCCCGCATTGCACACGCGCTGGTTGCGCGCGGCGAGCCGTTCCGCGTGCTGGTCCGCAATCCTGAACGCCTGGGACTTGTGCCGGCCGAGGCGCGTTGCGAAATCGTCGCCGGCGACATTCGCGACAAAAGCGCCGTGGCGGAAGCGCTGCGCGGCGTCAGGAAAGTAATTCACTCGGCGGCGCTGGTTAAAATGTGGGTCAGGGACGCGCGGGAGTTCGAGCGCATCAACGTGGAGGCATTGAAGTCGCTGCTGGAAGCCGCGGACAGAGCGGGCGTCGAGCGCGTGGTCTATACTTCATCGTTCATCGCTGCGGGGCCGTCTTCCGATCCTGACGCGCGCGAAGGACTGAAAAACCGCGGCCCTTATTCGAATGAGTATGAGGCGACCAAGGCCATGGCGCTCGAATGGCTGCGCACAGAAGGCTTTGCTCGCTTTCCCGTGATAGCGCTATTGCCCGGAGTGATTTACGGCCCTGGCCCGTTGACGGAAGGGAACCTGGTGGGAGGAATGATCCAGCGGTATCTCAAAGGGAAATTTCCCGGACTGCTTGGCACGGGCGAGCAGCGCTGGAGTTTTGCGTACAACGCTGAAGTGGTCCAGGCGCACCTTGCGGCGCTTGAAAAGGGCAGGACGGGGGAAGAATACTTCCTTGCGGGAGACAATCGCAGCCTGAATGACCTTTTCCTCGTGGCCGGGCAACTGACGGGTGTGAAGCACCGCGTGCGACACCTTCCTTTTGCCGTGGGCAAAGCAGTCGGCGCGGTGGAAGTGGCGCGCGCGCGCCTTTTCAATCATCAGCCGCAATTGACGCCCGGCGTCGTTGAGATCTTCAAACACGACTGGGTCTATTCGAGCGAAAAGGCCTGCCGGGAGCTTGACTACCGCGTCATACCACTCGAAGAAGGACTCCGCAGAACGCTGGAGGCGCGCCTTGGGTGATGCTTCGGTTTATAACGGGCTGGGCCGGCGGCCGCTGATTTCCACGCGGAAGCTCGTTCACATCTCGATGCTGGCGTTTGCGTTTCTGCTCCCGTTTCTCACCTGGCTTGAGGCGGCGGGCGCAGCGCTGGCGGCGCTCGTTTTCAATCTGGTCATCCTGCCGCGCATGGACGTCGATCTCGGAAAACGCGCCGCGGCCGAGGGCGAAGGCCGGGCGATCGAATGGACGGGCATTGTCGCGTATCCTGTTTCCGTCCTCGTGCTGATTCTTCTTTTTGGTCGGCGAATGGAAGTGGTGGGCGCCGTGTGGGCCATCATGGCGCTGGGCGACGGGCTGGCCAGCGTTGCGGGCGAGGCGCTTGGCGGGCCGCGCGTTGCGTGGAATGCCGGGAAAACCTGGTCGGGATTTTTTGCCTTCATCGTTGCGGGCAGCCTGGGCAGCTTTGTGGTGGGCCGCTGGGTGGACCCGTCATTCCCTTCATTGAAAGTGTTGATCGTGTGCATCGCCACGGCGGCGGTGGGCGGTGTCGTTGAAACGCTGCCCATCGGCGTCGACGACAACATCACGGTGCCGCTCGTCTGCGGCGGGTTCATGTACTGCGCGCTGCTGGTCGAGTGGTCGGCGATTGAAAGCAACATGCCGTATCTCGGCGTGCGCGTGCTGCTGGCGGTGGCGGTGAATGCGGCGCTGGCGCTCGCGGCGCTCGGTCTGCGGACGGTGGACCGCTCGGGCGCGGCGATGGGCTTCGTGATGGGCGTGGCCATCTACATGGGCTACGGCTGGAAAAGCTTCCTCCTGCTGCTGACGTTCTTTGTGATCGGTTCGGTGGCGACGAAACTCGGCTACGCGAAAAAAGCGGCGCGCGGAGTGGCGGAACACCGGCTGGGGGCGCGGAGCTGGCGCGAGGCATCGGCCAACACGCTGGCGGCGGCCTTCTTCTCGATACTGGTGATCACGACTCACCATGAGGCGGCGTTCCTTGTGGCGCTGATCGCCGCCCTGGCCGAGGCCGCGGGAGACACCGTCTCAAGCGAAATCGGCCAGTGGCTTTCAGGCCGCGCGTATCTGATTACGACCTTCAAGCCTGTTCCGGCAGGGCAGGATGGCGGCGTCTCGGCGGTGGGGACGCTGGCGGGCATCAGCGCGAGCGTCGTGATTGTCGCCGTAGGCTATGCCCTCAGGCTCTGCCGGCCGGAAACCGCTATCGTCGCTCTTGTCGCCGCCGGGGCAGGCAACCTGTTCGACAGCCTGATAGGCGCCACCATCGAACGCCGCGGACTCGTCACCAATGGCATCGTGAACTTCGCCGGAACCGCCTTCTCCGGCGGCCTCGCCTTGGGGCTTGTGTTCTCGCTGCACCTGGCGTGAGAGGCTTCAGGAGCAGTGAGTCCTGTCGAGCAATAATGATTTCAGATCTCCGCAATCGGGAAAAAGGATTTTACGCTTGTCATCGTGAGCGCAGCGAGCGATCCCTGTATTTATTTTCATAGAAATGCAGGGATGCTTCGATTGGCTCAGCATGACAATTCGGCTTATTCAGCAAGCTGTCAAAAGACAAATCCCAGTTCCGCCTGCCAGGTTCGCGGAGTTACGAAGTGCGTCCCACTGAAAGTTGAAAGAAAGTTGTACAGCGCCACCTTGTTGGTGATGTTGATGGCAGTAAGCTTCAGCGTGATTCTTGGATGTTCGCTGTGAAGAAGGTTATCGAAACCGACCCCGAGATCAAAGAGGTTGCGCGGGGCGATCCGGGGCGGATTCGTATCATTGTTTTCGGTCCCGGGCGCAGGGATAACGACGCGGGTTGCGCCCCACTGGGGGTACGGGAGGTTGCAGGACGTGATGGGTTGGTAGAGCGTAGCAAAACGGTTTCCGCAGAAGAATCCGATTGCCGCCTGTTGGTCTCCGTCGAGAGCCAGGGCTGAAGCCAGGTCGGGCACCGATCCGTTTACAAGGCCGCTTTCATACTGCCATGTGAAGCCTACCCAGGGGCGCCGTTCACGAAACTGTGGAAGCTGATACTGGACGTTCGTTGTTTGCTGAAAAGCCTGATCGTGGTCGATCCGGAACACGGAGGTGTTCAGGGGTGAGTTAAAAATCAGGCCGCCAACCTCCGGCCCGAAGAAGCGGGACCGGGCATGTCCCAGGACCGAATAAGCCGTGAAGCCATGCCAATCCGTCATATTCACTCTTACCGATGCGCCGTCGATCTTGGATTTCCGCCATTGGATGGGAAACGTAATGGGTGAACTGAAAAGGGTATCGAAGTCGAAATCGTCGCGAGTGTACTTCCAGAAGTAATCTGCACTCACAACAATATGACGCCCGATGGCCTGCTCAAGCCCGGCATTGAACTGGTTGCGCCGGCCGGGCACGAGTGGAGCCTGTCCGAAGGCTCCTATGCCTGTGGTTGCGAGACCCCCAGCCCCAGTGGCGCTTGAAAGAAGCAAGTTTTCATAATACGGAGTGTCGAACAACCGGGCGTAACCGACACGAATGACCGTATTGGTAGGTTTGATGCTGTAAGAAATGCCGATGCGGGGTTCAAGCTCGGTGGCATCGCTGAGACCGCGGTAGATGTCTTCCCGTAAACCGCCATCAAACTGCCACTGGCCGAGTTTGATGCTGTCCTGCCAATAGAAGCTCACTTCCTTGATATTTGCATATCCGTGGAAGTCAAACAGGTGCCCGCCACGGGTCAAATCGAAAGGAATAAGGCCGGGCGCCAGCGAGGGATTCACGACGAATCCGTTGGCCGCGCAGTTCTGCGGATCGGTCAACGTGGAATCGAGCACGGGAGCGTCGCTCGGCGTAAGGCAGACGGGATTGAAAACCGGATCGGTGATTCCCAGCCCGAAATTTTCCGTAACAGGCGTTATGAGCAATTGCGTTCCTGCCTTAAAGGTATGAACGCCGCGCGTGTAGGTGAAATCCGAGGTGAACCCAACGTGTTCGAGACGACGGTCCTGGCTCACCGTGGCCGGTAAATCCGAAAAAGGATCACGGCTCGGGAAATACTCCACGTGCGTGATCCGGAGAAAAGGCTGAAACGCCACCAGCGCGTTTGCGCTGAACAGGTGCGTCCATTCGGGCGAGATGTTGATGGATTTGATCTGCTCTCGCTGGTCCTGGCCAGTGGCGAGTTGATCATAGGTATTCGGGATTTGAAACCAGGAACGGCCCAGGGAAAAATCAAGATGCGCGGTGTTATTCGCATCCGGCTGCCAGTCCGCGCGGTCAAAAAAGCTCTGATCGTTTCCCTTGTCATGAAAAGCTGTGAATTCCGGCGAATCGAGAAAGCGGCTGGAGCCGTCCCCGCTCAGGGAGAAAAAGTTACCCCAGTTATTTCCGCCCACGCCCAGCGTGAGGCCCTCTGACCATGAACCGAAAGACCCATACTGGCTGGTCACGCTGCCGTGCGGCTGATGGAGTCCAAGGCCCGATTTCATCGTGGTGTTGATGATCAGGCTTGTCATATCGCCATATTCCGCCGGCGGCGTGCCGGAGATAACCTCCATCGACTGGACGGCGTTGAGGGGGACCTGGTTCGCAAAGATTTTACTCTGTTGGTCGCTGATCGGCTGGCCATCCACGGAAATGGTTGTGTCGGAGTGTTCACCTAAGGGATGGAAGAAGCCGTTGGCGTCGGCAGCTACACCGGGCGTCGCATTGGTGATGACCTGACTCAAGCCGATCGAAGGGCTTTGGATGGGCAGATTGGCTATGAGACTCTGGTTGACATCGGTGTGGGCGATCGGCGTTTTTTCAATGAGGTCGGTCCCTTCCGCCGTCACAGTCACGTTCGTGGCAACCGAGGCAAGCTTCAGGGCGATTTGCAGTCTTACAGGGAGACCTGTGCGGACTTCGACGTCCTGGACGGCGGGCTGGAATCCCTCGGCGGTGACCGTCAAGTGGTAAGCGTTGAATGGAACGTTCGAGAAGACGAATACGCCGGAAGCGTTGGTTGTCGTTGCCCGGACGTATCCTGAAACGTGGTTTTGGATTTCGACCGAAGCACCTGCGACCACAGCGCCGGACGGATCAACGATAGTTCCCTGAATGCTTCCAGAAGTACCCAAAGCTTGCGGGAAGGCGGTTTTTGATGAAAGCAACAACCCCCAGGCAACGATTAAAACAGCGGTCAGGAAATGCCTTCGAAACAGAGCGCCCCGAATGACATGCGCGACAAATGCAGTGCGCAGAAGAGTTGAGTGCATGCATACCTCCTCGATGGAATTTGGTTTTGTCGGCTGAATTCTGTGGGACGGTCAGCCGCGAGGAGGGTCTCGACCGGAGGGTTGAAAAAGTGAAACCAGGGCAACACTGGACGGTCCCGCAGGCAGTACAATGCCTACCGCTTCCAGCGGGCTAACCCAGACGTGTTCGACGCCGGGTTGAATTGCACCATTTCGAACGATCTGACAGACGGGGCAAAACGGTTGAGGAACCTGAGGTTGTCCTTCTGCCGCCCACGCCGCATTTACTTCCACTGAATCCTTCAGACCATGCGGAATCAGGACCCGCTGGTGAAGATCCAGGTGGAAGAAGACGTTCAACTGTACCAGGACAGCGATCCAGACAGCCAGAAGGCGGGACCGTGACCTACAGCGAAAAACACGGCTCATTGCGAATCCCCAGGAGTTTACAAATCTCCAAATTACCAGAGTCCTGCCGCGTTGTCTATCCCGGTCGGCATGGCTGATTGATGGCGAAGTTCCAGCTCCCGAAGCGCCGGGCATGAGCAGCGAAGTCAGCGCCGAAGAGATCCGCAAGGACAAGGTGGGGTAACGCGTCCGTCGCGGTGCGACGCCGGGTCGCGTTTCCTATCCAACCTCGCGCCGGCATTGCCGTGTCCGGAGGTGTGTGCTAACAATAATCGTTCGTCGCAGCCGGAATTGAAAGCCTCTTGACTGATGGTTCCCGGCCCAGCGTCCCGCCGGAATGGTCATAATAAGAGCGTAATGGGATTAGAGTTCACAGTTGTCGCCAAAGACGCCGGCACTCGAGCGCGGGCAGGAATACTCCACACGCCGCATGGGGATGTTGAAACGCCCGTCTTTATGCCTGTCGGCACGGCGGGGACGGTCAAAGCGATGACGCAGACGATGCTCGAGGAACTGGGCGCGCAGATTATTCTTGCCAACACCTATCACCTCTGCATGCGGCCAGGGCACGAGATGGTGCGCGAATTCGGCGGACTGCACCGGTTCATAAGCTGGCCGCACGCCATTCTGACGGACAGTGGCGGCTTTCAGGTGATGAGCCTGAAAGGCCTGGGCAAAGTGACCGACGACGGCGTGTGGTTCCGCTCGCACCTGGACGGCTCGCCGCACTTTTTTTCGCCGGAAAGAGTGATGGAGTTCCAGTTGTCGATGGGAGCGGACATCATCATGCCGCTCGATGAGTGCGTGGATTATCCGGCGAGCCACGAGACACTAAAGCGGTCCGTGCGGCTGACGGGCCGCTGGGCCGAACGATCGAAGAGGTATTTTGAAGCGAATGCCGCATCATTCCGGCAGTTCGATAGCACCGGAAACGCGAACAGCAGGCCAAGCCTTTTTGGGATCGTGCAGGGCGGGACGGACCTCGACCTGCGCCGGGAGAGCGCCATGGAGATCAGTGAGATCGGCTTCGACGGATACGCGATCGGCGGCCTTTCGGTGGGCGAGCCGAAGGAGGAACTGTACGGCGTCACGGAGCGCGTGTCCGGCTGGCTGCCGGAGGACCGGCCGCGCTACCTGATGGGCGTCGGGACTCCCGAGGACCTGGTGAAGTGCGTGGCGCTGGGGATTGACATGTTTGACTGCGTGATGCCCACGCGCAACGCGCGGAACGGCAGTGTCTTTACGTCGGAAGGGAAGCTGGTGATCAAGAGCGCGCGGTATGCTCGTGACGCGGGCCCGATTGACCCTGCGTGCGGTTGCATGGTGTGCCGGCGATACTCGCGCGCCTACATTCGTCACCTGTTTGCCGTGGGAGAAATTTCCGCGTCAATCCTTGCGACCTTCCATAACCTGTGGTTTTACCTTGACATGATGAGGAGAGTTAGGCAAGCTATCTCTTTTGGGGGGTTTGGGAAGCTCCTTGGCGGGGTCCCGGTGGGCCCTGATCAGACGTCCCAATCGGCGTAGCGTAGAGTCGAGAATAGAGTTATCTGTAAACCCTTCTGGTCTCGCCCGTTGATGCGAGATTTCAACCTTAATCCTGATTCTTTAATGGCTCGATCTTGGTCGAGTGTGCAGTAATCTTCCGGACTGTTTTGGCGGCGGACCCCGGCGCGGGCGGGGCGCTGGCGCAGTTTCTTTTGCTGTTTGCCCCTCTGTTTATCATCTGGTATTTTCTCGTCATTCTCCCTCAGCAGCGCAACCGGCGCAAGACCCAGCAGATGCTGGCCAATCTGAAGACTGGAGACCGCGTGCTTACTTCCGGCGGAATTTACGGTATGATTACGGGGTTCCGCGGAGACATCGTGCAGATGCAGATCGCCAACCAGGTTAAGGTTGACGTCGCGCGGTCCGCCATCACCGCCGTGCAGCCGGAGGGAGAAGGGCAGCCCGCGCAGGAAAAGGGTTCCAAGGCGAAGAAATGATGTTTTCCCTCTGCGCCTTTGGAGAATGAGGAAACTGATCCATGGACCATACCCGGCTTCGTAACCGCACGATCTTCATTTTGGTTGTGCTCATCGCATGCGTTCTGGGGCTCACAGGCATTCCTAAAAACTTCCAGCAACTCAAAGAAAACCTCGCCAATCGCATCCACCTGGGACTTGACCTCAAGGGCGGCACTCACATGGTGTTGCAGGTCCATGTGGATGACGCCGTCAAGGTGGTCACCGACCAGGCCCTGGAACGCCTCCGCGACGAGATGAGCAGCAGGGGAATTCCCTACAGCACGATCGAGCGGCAGGGCATTTCTTCCATCCTGATCAAAGGCGTTCCGGATTCAAAATCCGGCGACTTGGACGCGCTGGTGGGGCAGCAATTCTCCACCTGGACGCTTCAGCGAGTCCCTGGGCAGCCGCAATCGCGCCTGCTGAACATGAAGGTCAGCGAGGTTGCGATGATCCGGAACCAGGCGCTTGACCAGGCGAGGGAGACGATCCGTCGCCGCATTGATGCTTTAGGGCTTGTGGGGCCCGAAGTGGCTGATTACGGACGGGGCGACTATGAACTTGTCGTGCAGTTGCCGGGGGTCAGCGATCCTACCCGCGTCAAGAACATCATCCAGGCCACCGCCATGCTGGAACTGAAGCTTGTTCGCGGAGGGCCATACCCAAGCCGCGATGCCGCGCTCTCTTCATTCGGTGGCGTGCTGCCGCCCGGCACGGAACTGGTTCCCGGCAATGATGAATCGAGCGGTTCATCGGGCGGGCAGGTTTGGTATCTGCTGAACCAGGTGGCCGCCGTCACCGGACGCGACCTGACGGGCGCCCAGCCTTCCACCGGCCAGAACGGCCAGCCGATTGTGAACTTCACCCTGTCACGCGAGGGGGCGGTGCGGTTTGGTGAGATTACCGGGAAGAACGTCGGCAAACAGCTTGCAATCGTCCTTGACAACCGGGTTGTCTCTGCGCCGGTGATCGACAGCAGGATTACGGATTCGGGCGAAATCCGCGGAAACTTTACCACGCAGCAGGCCTCGGACCTCGCGTTGATGCTGCGGTCCGGTGCGCTGCCGGCTTCCATCAGCTACATCAACGAAAGCACCGTGGGACCGTCGCTCGGGGCGGATTCGATCAGGGACGGAATCATCGCGTGCATCGTGGGTTTCCTGGCAGTGATGGTGTTCATGCTGATTTACTATCGCGGAGCCGGCGTGAACGCGGACGTTGCGCTGATACTGAATCTGATTATTCTGATGGCGGCCCTTGCCTACTTCCAGGCCGTGCTGACCCTGCCAGGCATTGCAGGCGTCATCCTGACGGTCGGCATGGGCGTTGACTCCAACGTGCTGGTCTTTGAGCGCATCCGGGAGGAACTGCGGCACGGCAAAGCTCCCGGCGCCGCCGTTGCAGCAGGGTTCGAGCACGCATTCCGCACAATTCTCGACACGCACGTGACAACAGTGGCCGCCGCCGCCATTCTTTTTACGTTCGGGACCGGACCGATCAAAGGGTTTGCCGTCACCCTGACCATCGGACTGATTGCAAACCTTTTCACTTCGGTGTATGTTTCTAGAACTATTTTTGATTACGTTCTGTCGCGGCGGCAAAAAGGCGAGGCTCTTAGCGTTTAAGTTTTTGGGAACTTCAGGAGCGTTTCCGGTGTCTATGGCTATAGACGTCTGAGCGGGATGACTTAATGGAATTTTTTCACGAACCTAACATTGATTGGATGGGGAAGAAGTGGTACTTCATCGGCGCTTCCCTCGCACTCCTCGTAGCCGGACTTATCTCAATCGCCATTCATCATGGGCTGGTTTACGGAATTGAGTTCCGAAGCGGCACTCAGGTCACGGTGAAGTTCGCGAAGGCCCCGGATCTCGGCGCGATCCGCAGGGAACTGGAGAAGGACAATTGGAAGGGCGCAAGCATCCAGAGCATAGGCCCCGCCTCGGAGCATTCGGTGATGATCGAGCTGCCGCTGCAGGAAAACGCTTCTGAAGGCGCGGCGCTCGATGCTGGAAAGAACGCCATTGTGAAAGTGCTGACGGCGCTGTATGGCGAGGCATCTTCCGGCAAATCAGACTTTAACAACGCGACATCCAAGAGCATCGAAGATTACCTGCTGGTTTCCGATCCTCTGGGCTTGGCGTCGAAAGGGCTGGAAACCGCAACCAGCACTTATGAGAAGCTCGCCCAAGCGATGGTTCAGTTCCGTGATAATCCGCCGCAAAGCGGCCTGATTGCTGATTTCCAGCAGTTAAGCAGTGTCCCGGGGGTCACTCCCGCCGTCATCAGCGCGCTTCAAAAGGGTTTTTATCTTTCGGGATTTACGGTCCGCAACACGGAGGTTGTCGGACCCAAGGTCGGTTCGGACTTGCGCCGCCAGGCGGTTTATGTAACATTAGCAGGTCTCGCCGCAATGCTGGTTTACATTTGGTTTCGTTTTGAGTTAATTTATGGCGTGTCAGCGGTTATTGCAGTCTTTCATGATGTTCTCATAACAATCGGCTTGTTTTCGCTTTTTGGAAAAGAAATTACCCTTGACGTCATTGCGGCCCTGCTGACGCTTGTGGGATATTCGATGAACGACACCATCGTGGTTTTCGACCGCATTCGGGAAAATCTGCCGTCGAGCAAGCGGGAGAATTTTGCCGATCTGGTGAACCGAAGCATTAACCAGACCCTCAGCAGGACCATCCTGACTTCAGGACTGACCTTCCTTGCCGTCCTCGCGCTCTTTCTGTTCGGAGGAGAAGTCATCCATGGGTTTGCTTTTGCCATGGTCGTGGGGGTCCTGATCGGGACGTATTCCTCGATAGCGATTGCAAGCCCCATTTTGGTGTACTGGCAAAGCAGGGCGGGGAAGGGCGGCGTCAGGGGGAAACGCAGGGTCTATGAGCGGGAAATTGCGACTGCAAAACGATAATAAATTTCTCCTGTCGGAATTCGGGAATGATATGATGGCTCGGATTTCGGCGAAGAGAGGGGGTGAGCATCATGCTGGGTGACACGCTGCTGGAGTCCTCGCCGACTCGCGAGTCTGTGTTGAAGGGCGTGCACTGGCTGGTTTCGCTTGCGGTGGGGATTGTTGGTTTCCTCGTGGGCTATTTCGGCCTGCCGTTGATTGAAACGCCGGAATTCAAGGTGCTGATAACTCAATCAACGATCCTTGGGGTGATCTTCTTCTTTTACGCGTTAATTCTCTGCTACGTTTACGCGGATTCGAAGCACCTCAAGTTGGCCACGTGGCCGTGGATGGTGATCACGTTCCTGTTTAACCTGGTCGGTTTCATTGGCTATCTGTGTTACTCGGCGGCCAAGACAGACAACTGGAAACGTGCCACTCTTCCGATTGCATATATCATTGAAATCATCATCATCGGGGTGATGATCATCATCCCGCTGATCTACGCGGAGGCGCTGCCAAAGGCGCAGTTGATGACGTTCCTGGTTGCTCCGCCGCCGCCGCCACCACCGCCGCCACCGCCGGCAAAAGCTCCACCGGTTGCCGTCCACCAGGTGAGTATCCAGGAATTGATGAAGGCTCCGACGGTCATTCCCAAAACGATCGCCAAGATTAAAGACCAGCCGATTCAGGCCCAAGCAACGGGCGTGGTCGGCGGCGTCGCGGGTGGCGTGCCGGGCGGCCAGATGGGCGGCGTTTTGGGAGGAATCATCGGCGGTATCGCGGGAGGCCCGCCTCCGCCGCCTCCACCGCCGAAGCCCGCAACGCCTCAGCGAATCAGGGTAGGCGGACAGGTTGAGGCCGCCAAACTGATCTATGGTCCCTCGCCGGAATATCCGCCGCTTGCCAAGATGGCGCGTATTCAAGGCACGGTAAGGCTTGAGGCGATTATCTCGAAGGATGGGACAATTCAGGATTTGAAGGTTCTGAGCGGCCACCCCTTGCTTGTCAAAGCCGCTCTTGATGCGGTAAAACAATGGCGCTACCAGCCGACGCTATTGAACGGCGAACCTGTGGAAGTTGTGACGGAGATCGATGTGAACTTTACCCTGGCGGGGTAGTCGGCTGTCTTTAAAAATCCTTGAGGAGGAAACAGAAAAAGTATGCTTGGAGCAAAGGTTCTAACCATGATGTTGTTTTTCCAGGAAGCAGCGGGTGCTACTTCCTTTAACCCCCTTGACATGTGGAAGTCGATGGGGTGGTCGGCTCGGGCGGTCGTGATCGTGCTGTTCTTCATGTCCGCGTGGTCCATCGGCGTCGCAATTGACCGATATATCGCCTTCCAGGCGGCACGGAAGCAGTCCCGCATCTTCGCTCCCGCAGTTGCCGGCGCATTGAAAGACGGCAGGGTGGATGAAGCCATCTCGATTGCCGAGCAGAACAAGCGGAGCCACCTGGCGAAAGTGGTGACGGCTGGTTTGCAGGAGTTTCAAGCGCACCAGGTCTCTGCCGACATTCCGGGTGAAACCATCGAGGCTTCGAAGCGCGCCCTCGAGCGGGCTTCGGCGATTGTTCACGCGGAGCTCAAGCGCGGTATCTCCAGCCTTGCGACGATCGGTTCGACGGCGCCCTTCGTGGGACTGTTCGGAACAGTGCTCGGAATCATTCACGCGTTTCAGGGCATTTCCACTACCCAGTCAACGGGCCTCGGCGCAGTGGCCGGCGGTATCGCAGAAGCACTTGTGACCACGGCTATCGGTTTGTTCGTCGCTATTCCCGCGGTGTGGCTCTACAACTACTTCACGAACAAGATCGAGGGCTTCGATGTCGAGATGGACAACTCCTCTTCCGAACTGGTGGATTACTTTATTAAGAGTTCCGGAGGGAAGAAGTAATGGCATCGAAACGTGCAGCGCTGGGTGCAGTGTCAGACATCAATGTGACGCCGCTGGTGGACGTCATGCTGGTGCTGCTGATCATCTTTATGGTCATCACCCCACTGCTTCAGAAGGGCGTTTCGGTTGATCTCGCGAAAGCCCATAACCCGCGCCAGATGCCGGATGCCGAGAAGACCAACGCGGTAGAACTGGCAATCACGAGAGATGGGAAAATCTTCCTGAACGCCCAGCCTGTGGCCTTGGGTGATATCACGAAACAGGTTAGCGACCTGATGTCGAACCGCCTGAACAAGGTGGTCTTTATCAAAGCTGATGCGCGCGCGAAATACGGGGACGTGGTCTCTGTTGTTGACAATGTCCGCGCGGCGGGGATCGAGCAGTTGGGACTGATTACCGAACGGGTAAGACCCAACGTGAACGTTCCGATGACGCCGTAGCTCCCGCATCAGGCAAGGACGGCCTGCAAAAGGCTGAAGGAGGGTAATCTTATGGCAATGGCCGTTGGAGGCAGTAAGGGCGGCCCGATGATGAACCTGAACGTGACGCCCCTGATTGACGTGCTGCTCGTGCTGCTGATCATCTTTATGATCATTCAGCCCAGGATTCCGCACGGACTGGACGCCCTTGTTCCGAAACCGGACAAGAACCAGAAACCCAACAAGGACGTTATCGAGCGGACAATTGTTGTGTCGATTGACGCCCAGAGGCAAATTACAATCAACCAGCAGCCGGTTTCGGTCAACGACCTTGGGCAGCGCTTAGAGGACATCTTCAAGAACCGCAATGAACACATCATGTTCATTAATGGAGATCCGAAGCTGCCCTTCCAGGACGTGGCGCTTGTGATTGATATTTCCAAGGGAGCCGGGGCCGACAAAATAGGGCTTATTACGAAGGCGCTTGAAGAACAATAATTGCGTTTCGGAGCCCTGCAAAAAACTTATCTAGGGAGGATTCAACGATGCGTCGTTATATGCTGGCGCTGGCGTGTGTGGCCCTGCTGGCGGTCGTGACCAGCGGATGTAGTGCGTTCAGGGCCCTGAAAGCCAGGGACCAGCTCAATAAAGGCGTGCAGTCATACCGCAATGCGCAGTTTCAGGAAGCCATTGAACATTTCAAGAATGCGGTGCAACTGGACCCGAGCCTTATCAACGCGAGACTGTACCTGGCCACGGCTTACGCCCAGCAGTATGTTCCTGGAGGAGATTCGCCCGAGAACATCAAGATCGGGCAGCAGGCGATCGCGGCATTTGAAGACGTGCTGAAAATGGACCCCAAAAACACCACGGCACTGGCAAGCATTGGGCAGATTTACTACAACATGAAAGACTTCGACAAGGCCAAGGAGTACCAGCGGAAGCGCATCCAGTATGAACCGAATAACCCCGAACCCTATTACTGGATCGGCGTGATCGACTGGGCGCAGGCCTTTCAGGCCGACGGCAAGATTCGCAAAGACCTTGACCTTCTGATGCCCGATGAACACGGCAACCTCAAGCCCTTGCCTGAGAAGTATCGGGTGCAGTTGGAAGCGCAGAACAGCAAGCTGGTTGACGAGGGAATTGAGGCCCTTAATAAGGCCTTGGAATTGAAGCCGAACGACTTCAACAGCATGGCGTATATGAACCTCCTGTACCGGCAGAAGGCGGACCTTGAGAAGAACCCCGCCGACCGCCTCGCCGACCTGAAGACAGCGAACGATTGGCAGCAGAAAGCCATGGAGCTCCGTGAGGCCGCTCCTTCCAAGTCAACAGCGGCGGGATCATAAACTTTTAACACGCCCACTGCCTTGGCCCTTCGAGTTTCCTGAACAGAAATTCGGAGGGCTTTTTATTTTCAGCCGCTTTTCCCGTCCGGTTTCACGCTGCGAAAGCCGATCCAAATCAGTTCAGGCTGTTTCCGCGTGGCACGGGCTTCACCGGGCGGTCAGCGCTTCAGTGCTGGCAGCCATTCGGTGCCAGCTTGAAGACGTGAACAGCGGTGGCCTAGAATGAAGTGGGTGAATATGACGCAGTTTGAAACGGTCCTCCGCAAGGTCCAGGCCTACCGGCCCAATGACGACCTGGCCGTGCTGCGCAATGCCTATCTTCTTTGCGAGGAGAAGCACCGGGGGCAGAAACGGCTGTCGGGGGAGCCATACATAACGCACCCCGTGGAAGTCACAAACATCCTTGCCGAATTGCGCCTCGATACGGTGTGCCTCGCCGCGGGCATGTTGCACGATGTCGTCGAGGATACGTCAGCCAGCATCGATGTCTTGAAGCAGCAGTTTGGGCCTGAAGTGGCCCACATTGTTGAAGGCGTCACCAAAATCAGTCGCATTCACTTCCTGAGCCCTGAGGAACAGCAGGCGGAAAACTTCCGCAAGATGCTGCTGGCCATGGTGGACGACGTGCGGGTCGTGCTGGTGAAGCTTGCCGACCGCCTGCATAACATGCGCACGCTCGAGTACCTTCCTCCCGAAAAGCAGCGGCGGATTGCCCACGAGACGCTCGAAATCTACGCTCCCATCGCGCATCGGCTGGGCATGGGAAAGTTGCGGGGAGAATTGGAGGACCTTTCATTCCGGTATCTTGAGCCGGAGGCCTATCAGGAAGTCAAAAAGGCCGTCGAGAGCCGGAGAAAAGTCAACGAACACTTCCTTGCCGAAGTTCAGCGGCTGGTCGAAGCCAAGATGAAGGAGAATTCGATCCCCGCGCGCGTTGAAGGCCGGATCAAGCGGCTCTACAGCATCTGGCAAAAGCTGAAGCGGCAGAACATTGCCATCGAGCAGGTCTATGACCTGCTGGCCATCCGCATCATCACCGACGACGTCAAGAACTGTTACGCGGCGCTGGGCGTGATCCACAACACCTGGCGGCCCGTCCCCGGAAGGATCAAGGACTTCATTGCCATTCCCCGCCCGAACCTCTACCAGTCGCTCCACACCTCGGTGATCGGCCCGCATGGCCAGCCGTTTGAAGTCCAGATCCGCACGGAAGAGATGCACCGCGTAGCGGAAGAGGGCATCGCGGCCCACTGGAAATACAAAGACGGCCACGGGACCACGATGCAGGACGCTGAGCGCTTCGCGTGGCTCCGCCACATGGTCGAGTGGCAGAAGGAGATGCGCGATTCGAGTGACTTTCTTTCGACTCTCAAAATTGATCTCTACCCGCAGGAAGTCTATACGTTCACTCCGAAGGGCAAGGTGATCGTCCTCCCGCGCGAAGCCACGCCCATCGACTTTGCCTATGCCATCCACACCGAGATCGGCAACCACTGCGTTGGCGCGAAAGTGAACGGGCGAATGGTCCCGCTGAAGACCAAGCTGCTGAACGGCGACATCGTTGAGATCATCACCCAGGCCAGCCAGACCCCCAGCCGCGACTGGCTGGCGCACGTAAAGACCTCGCGCGCGCGAAACAAAATCAAGCACTGGATCAACATCGAGCAGCGCAAGCAGGCGGTCGAGATCGGCAAGCGGCTGCTCGAAAAGGAAGCGCGGAAGCATGACATCGTGCTCAAGAAGTTCACGGAGGAAGATTATCTGCGCGTCGGCAAGGAGTACGGGTGCTCGCTGGTGGACGACCTGCTGGCCGGAATCGGATTCGGGAAATATTCCGCGCGTCAGGTCCTTTCCAAGCTCAGCCCGGAAAAAGTCCATGAGCCTGGCCAGCCTTCGCGTCTGGCCAGCACCTTCAAACGCGTGCTTGGCCTGCGCTCCGACGCCGCGATCCAGGTGCACGGCCACGGCGATCTGATGGTTTATCGCGCAAAGTGCTGCAACCCCATCCGCGGCGAGGAGATCGTTGGCTACATCACGCGCGGTAAAGGCATTTCCGTCCACTCGAAGAATTGCCCGAACGTTCAGAATCTGATGTATGACGCCGAACGCCGCATCGAAGTCGAATGGAGCGGGCCGAAGTATACCTTCTACCCCGTGCGCCTCACCCTGCTGACGACCGACCGCCAGGGCATGCTGGCGGACGTGACGGCGGCCATCAGCAGCGATCATTCCAACATCCAGGGCATTGAAGCCCGCACAGGCGATAATCAGGCTTCCATTGACGTCACGGTGGACATCGTTGACAAAGAACACCTGGAAAGGATCGTGTCTTCGCTCCGGAAAATTGAGGGAGTGTACCGCGTTGAGCGCGTTCAGCGGAGCTGAAACCGCATGGCGCGCCGGGACGCGCTCTACGCCGCGATCATTGCACGGGAGAGACGCTTTTTTCGATTGCTGTGCTGCCGGTCGCAGGAAGGTGGTCAGGCGGCCTTTATGACCTTGCCGGCGCGTATGCAGGCCGTGCAGACGCGGAGGGTCTTTCGTGCTCCATTCACAATGGCATGGACACGGCGGAGATTGGGGTTCCACCTTCGGCGTGTCAGATTATGAGCGTGGCTCACATTGTTCCCATAGGAAGGGCCTTTGCCGCAAATTTCACAGGTGCGCGCCATCAGTGACTCCTTAAGAAATGGAAAATACCTTGAAAAGTCAACTTTCAATTTTATCAAATGTACGCCAAATTGCCTACCGCTTCTTCGCTTTGAGCCGGAACGGCCGCGCCATTCTGGCTGGCGAGTCGATAGGCTCGAGGCCCACTGCGCGACGCAGCAGCCTGGCGTTGCTGCTCGCTGTTGCTGCGGTCGCTGTCCTGGTTTTTCTCTCGCCGGCGTGCCGTCGGCAGAACACCGCCGCCGGAGACGTCTGGGCGGAGGTTGATGGACACCCGATCTATCGCTCTCAAATCGAGAAAATCTATCAGCGGCTGAACGGCGGCAAAAGCGACGCCGAAGACAAGGCGGAAGTGCTGATCGATGAGCTCAACATCCTGAATGAGGTCATCAACAAGCAGATTCTATTGGCATACGCTGCGCACTCCGGAATCACCGTGTCGGAATCCGAGATTGACACGAAAATGGCCCAGCTCAAGAGCCCCTACTCGGCGGAGCAGTTCGAGCAGCGGCTCAAAGCGCAGGGCATCACGGAAGCCGATCTTCGCGATGACGTGCGGACCTCGCTGACGCTCGAAAAGCTCTTCAACCGCGATGTCAACTCCCGCGTTTCGGTGAGCGAAGCCGAAATCTCCGCCTACTATGAGCGCAACAAGGCTTCCTTTGATGTGCCGGAAACCCGCTATCATCTGGCCCAGATCGAAGTGACGCCGGGATCGAGCAACGAAGTTCATAACCTTAAGAACGACGATGCCAAAACCGCCGAGATGGCGCAGCGAAAAATCCAGGCCCTTTACGCCCAGCTTCGCGCGGGCCAGGACTTTGCCACCGTCGCCCAGAACTACTCCGAGGATCCGAAAACCGCGTTGAACGGCGGCGATATGGGGTTTATCCAGGAATCAGCCCTCGCCGCAAATCCCGCGCTCGAGAAGGTCATCAAAAGTCTGAAGCCGGGCCAGATTTCGGGCATCATCGCAGCGCGCGACGGCTACCACATCGTCAAGCTCCTCGGCATTGAAAAGGCCGGGCAGGAACCCCTCAGCGATCCCGAGGTGCAGAGCCGCATTCGCGAGACGCTGCTGAATGAAAAACAGCAGTTGCTGAAAGCCGCGTATATCGAAAGCCTCCGCGATAAAGCCAAAGTCCGGAACCTCCTCGCCGAGCAGATTGTCAAACAGTCGCTGTAGGCTCTTCTCATCAGAAGTTGATAGCCGCCGCAACGCTTTTCTGCCGTCGCTGATCACTGGCACTGGAAGATGACTGCGAATGGAGCGAACCGGGTGAGGCTGATTCTACTCCAGCCGCAGCAGCCTTGCGCCGGCCTCGATGCCAAGCCCCTCGCGCACGTGGACCTCAGTAACGCGACCCGCGCGCGGCGCACGCAATTCATTCTGCATCTTCATGGCTTCAATGACGACGAGCCCCTGTTCCTGCGCTACTTCCTGATTGCGTTCGACCAGCACGCGGACTACTTTGCCCGGCATCGGAGCCAGCAGGTCGAGCGGACCCTCGTGTGCGAGAGACTGCCCGGCAAATCGGCGCGTGCGCGGGTCTCGCATCTTGACGCGAAAATCATATTCGGCAATCGTTACGATCCATGAATCCGCCCTCCCTGGTGTGCCGTCCGGTGCAGGTGCCACACGGGCCTCGTATGATTTGCCGTCGATGAGGATCGAATAATGCCCGGGGCGGATTTCCGCCCAGTCGGCCTCGATGGGTTCGCCGTCGAGCTTAAAACGCAGACTGTCAAGGCCGCCGCGCCCGTCGGAGGGCCGCTCAATCGCGAGTCGGTGTTTGCTTGTCCGCGAATCTTCGCGCAGTTCGATTTCGAAATTCATGCTGTTCCCGGTTTAACGCAACGGCCAGTGGTTCAATTGCTCCTCGCGGCCTGCGGATTTCCATTTTGAAACGCTGCCGTTCGCACGCGCCCCGATGCGGCGCGATTCCTGTCCTCTCGAGAATTCGAGCGCGGCAGCCAGGATGGCAACGCGCGTGAGTTCGGGGGGCGGCGGCAGCTTCAGCGTTCCTTCCGCAAGCATGCGGTCGATGAAGCCTGTGTCAATCCGGCCCTCGATGAATTCCGGGTGCGCCAGAAGCTGCCGGAAGAATTGCAGGTTGGTCTGCGGCCCGGCAACCTCGTATTCGCTCAGCGCCCGCTGCATGCGTGCCACGGCCTGCCGGCGGTCCGTTCCCCAGACGGCCAGTTTGGCGAGCAGCGGATCGTACTCCAGCGGCACGCGCCAGCCTTCGTAAACGCCGCTGTCACTGCGGATGCCGGGCCCGGAGGGAATGGCGAGGCGGGTGATCAGGCCGGGAGAAGGGAAGAAGTTGCGTGCGGGGTCCTCTGCGTAGATGCGGGCCTCGATGGCATGGCCGCGCAACTGGATGTCTTCCTGCCGGCGCTCGAGCCGCTCGCCCGCGGCAATGCGGATCTGTTCCTTAACAAGATCGATGCCGACCACAAGTTCCGTCACCGGATGCTCCACCTGGAGCCGCGTGTTCATTTCGAGGAAGTAAAAGTTGCGGGCGCGATCGACAAGAAACTCGACCGTGCCGGCGTTGGTGTAACCGGCCAGCCTGCCGATCTTCACCGCCGTCTCGCCCATGCGGCGGCGCATCGCTTCATCGAGCAGCGGCGAGGGACATTCCTCCAGCACTTTCTGGTGGCGGCGCTGCAGGGAGCATTCGCGCTCGCCAAGATAGATCAGGTTGCCGTGCTCGTCGCCGAGGATCTGGATTTCCACGTGGCGCGGACGGTCAAGCCGCTTTTCGAGATAAACCGAAGGATCATTGAAAGCGTTCTGTGCCTCCGAGCGCGCATTGCGCCAGGCGGATTCAAGCTCCTGTTCAGATGCCACCATCCGCAGTCCCTTGCCTCCACCGCCTGCAGAAGCCTTGAGCATGACGGGGAAGCCAATCTCGCGCGCTACGCGCACCACTTCCGCAAAGCTATCGAGATTCGTGTCCGTGCCGGGAATCACGGGCAGGCCGGCCTGCGCGACCAGCCGGCGCGAAGCTGTCTTCGACCCCATCAGTCGCATCGCGTTGGGCGAAGGGCCGATAAAAACAATGCCGGCATCGCGGCAGGCGCGCGCAAAATCGGGATTTTCAGCCAGGAAGCCGTAGCCGGGATGGATGGCTTCCGCGCCGGAGTGTTTGGCCGCGTCAATGATGCGGTCGATGCGCAGATAGCTCTCCATCGCGGGCGCGGGGCCGATCGGCAGCGCTTCGTCTGCATAGCGCACGTGCAGCGCCTTGCGGTCAACTTCCGAATAAACGGCCACGCTGCGTACGCCCATCTCGCGGCAGGCGCGCATCACGCGCACCGCAATCTCCCCGCGATTGGCTACCAGAATCTTCCTGAACAAGAGACCTCCTCAGCAATTGTAGCGGCGATCCAGAATTGCTCCAACAATGTTTCGATTGCCAGAACTTTGGCCACAACGGCACTCCCCTTTATGGCACAGATTTCGCCAATGGCTAAAAGGCACATTACGATTATACAGGTGCCAGCGATTACGAAATGCCTCAGTAGCGGCCACCGTCATCCTGACACCTGCCAAATAGCACCGAGCTTTGCCAGGTTGCTGAGAAACGGATTTTACGCTTGTCATCGTGAGCGCATCGAGCGATCCCTGTATTTATTTCCAGCGAAATACAAAGATGCTTTACTTCGCTCAGCGTGACAATGTGGTTTGTTCCGGCAACCTGTTAACTCGGCACGTCGCTACGTGAAGGAGGACGCGACCTGCATCAATGTTTTCTGGTACCGCTTGAATGATTGAGCTCTGGGCTGAAGCCCAGCGCTGCGAGGGTGACACGAAAGCTCACGCAAGGGCAACGTATAATGGCGGATGATGAATCGCAGGGAGTTTATTCAAGCCGCTGCGGGCGCGGCGGCAGCGGTGTCCGGCAATCCATGGCGTGCATCGGCCGCTCCGGCAGCGAAGGAAAGCCATTGGGAAATCGGGCCATTCAAGCGGCCAGTTGACGGACAGCCCATCCTGCGTCCTGATCCTGCAGCAACTTTTCTCGACCCCATTGCGAACACGCAGGTCCATTGGGAGGCGACGCACGTCTTTAACCCGGCGGCCATTGCCTGGCGGGGGAAACTATACGTTCTGTACCGCGCTGAGGACACGACCGGCCACGGCATCGGCCAATACACGTCGCGCGTGGGCTTGGCGGAGAGTTCTGACGGCGCACATTTCACTGCCCTGGCGCATCCGGTGCTCTATCCGGTGCCCTGCGAGTGGCAGAAATACGAATGGCCGGGCGGCTGCGAAGACCCGAGGATTGTGCAGTCGGAGAACGGCACATTCGTCCTGACATTCACCATGTGGGACCGCAGGACGGCACGGCTGGGCGTTGCCACTTCGAACGATCTACTCGAGTGGCGGCACCACGGCCCGGCGTTTCGGGCGGCGTACGGCGGCAGGTTCCTGAATGCATGGTCGAAGTCGGGCGCCATCGTCACAAGGAAATCCGGCGACCGGATCATTGCTGCCCGCGTGGACGGGAAATACTGGATGTACTGGCAGACCGATGATGAAACCGCCTTAGCGTGGTCACATGATCTGATCAACTGGAATCCCGTGCTGGACGGAGCTGGCCGGCTGATGATCGTCCTGCCTAAAAACCGCACGGGACATTTTGATTCCCTGCTCACCGAGCCGGGGCCTCCGGCGCTGCTGACTCCCGACGGAATTTTACTGCTTTACAACGGCATGAGCGACGGTCGCACAAGCGCGGGCCCGAGCATCCCCGCGCGGCAATACTCGGCCGGCCAGGCCTTGTTTGCAGGCGACGGTCCGACGCACCTGCTCGAACGCACGCCGGAGCCGTTCTTCTGGCCGCAGGAACCGTGGGAAAAAACCGGACAGTACAAAGAAGGAACGACATTCATCGAAGGTCTGGCGTGGTTTCGCGAACGGTGGTTTCTTTTCTACGGAGCGGCCGATACGTATGTCGGCATGGCTGTGGCAACGTAGCGCCGTCCACCGGGCCGCCAGAACATGAATACCTGTGTGACGCGGTCGTCGTTGTATAGGCTATTTCTCTTGCTATTTGAACGGGGGATTGACAAGTCTCGGCATATTTTGCGCGCCAGGAAATCATCGACCTCCCGATGTCGGGGAACGGTGCTGGGGAAATTGTTTCGTGGATTCAAATAAACAGAATTTATTGAGCCTTCTCGGAGAAGCTGACATCCATGATCGACAAGATGGCGGATGAAGTCGCGGCGTTTCACGCGGGGGCTGGACCTCGACCGTGATGGGTTCACGGCGGGCGCCGGAGAGCGGCGGTTCGGCGCCTAATTCGCGATTGGTTTCCAGAATGAGCTTGAGTGCCTCGCTGAGATTTCCCCGCACTTCGGCAAGGCTCGCCTGGTGGTATTTGCCTGATGACGCTGCGGTTTGTGCAGAAAGGCAACACACGGGCCCATCGGCAAAAACTTGAAGTGCGCATAGAAGGCTGCTACAGCGGGATGTTGCCGTGCTTCTTGGGGGGCAGGGAATCACGCTTGTTTTCGAGCATGCGGAGGGCGTGGATCAGGCGCGGGCGCGTGTCCCGCGGAGCGATCACGGCGTCGATATAGCCGCGCTCGGCGGCGATGTAGGGATTGGCGAAGCGGTTGCGGTACTCTTCCACTTTTTCCCTGCGCAGTTTCTCCGGATCTTTGGCGCTCTGCAATTCGCGCCGGTTGACGATGTTCACCGCTCCTTCAGGGCCCATGACGGCGATTTCTGCCGTGGGATATGCCAGGTTGACGTCCGTGCGGATGTGCTTCGATGACATCACGCAATATGCGCCCCCGTAAGCTTTGCGTGTGATGACGGTGAGCTTCGGCACCGTGGCTTCGGCAAAGGCGAAAAGCAGTTTTGCTCCGTGGCGGATGATGCCGCCGAATTCCTGCTGCGTCCCGGGCAGGAATCCCGGAACGTCCTCAAAGGTGACCAGCGGAATGTTGAACGCATCGCAAAAGCGCACGAACCGCGCACCTTTTGTGGAAGCATCGATATCGAGACACCCGGCGAGCACCGCAGGCTGGTTCGCCACGATACCAACGCTGTAGCCACCCAGGCGGGCAAAGCCCACCACCAGGTTGCGCGCGAACTGCTCGTGAACTTCCAGAAAGTAGCCGTCATCGACAACGCGGCGGATGATCTCCTTGATGTCGTAAGGCTTGTCGGATTCCGCTGGGACCAGCGTGTCGAGTTCGGCATCGCGTCGGTCCGCAGGATCGCTCGATTCGACAAACGGCGGGTCCTCGCGGTTGTTCTGCGGCATGAAGGAGAGAAGTTCGCGGATAAGCGCAAGGCATTCGGCATCGTCGCGCGTGACAAAATGTGCTACGCCGCTTCTCGAGCTGTGTGCGCGCGGCCCGCCCAGCTCCTCCTTGGTAACATCTTCGTGCATGACCGTGCGGATCACATCAGGCCCCGTGACAAACATGTAGCTGGAATTTTCAACCATCAGGACGAAGTCCGTGATGGCCGGCGAATAGACCGCGCCGCCTGCGCACGGCCCCATGATGGCGGAAATCTGCGGCACAACGCCGGAAGCGAGCGTGTTGCGCAGGAAGATGTCCGCGTAGCCAGCCAGTGACGCGACGCCTTCCTGGATTCGCGCTCCGCCGGAATCATTCAGCCCGATGAGCGGCGCGCCCACCTTCATGGCAAGGTCCATGATCTTGCAAATCTTCGCAGCATTGGCCTCGCTGAGCGAGCCGCCGAAGACCGTGAAATCCTGCGCAAAAGCGTACGCGAGCCGGTCGTTGATGAGGCCATAGCCGGTGACGACGCCATCGCCGGGAATGCGCTGCGATTCCATGCCGAAGTCGCGGCAATGGTGTTCGACGAATTTGCCGACTTCCTCGAAAGTGGCTTCGTCAAACAGCAGTTCGATGCGCTCCCGCGCGGAGAGCTTGCCTTCGGCGTGCTGGCGCGCGCGGCGTTCCTCGCCGCCGCCGGCTTCCGCCAGCGCGTGCCGCCGGCGGAGTTCTTCGAGTTTTTCTTCAAGCGTCAAGGGTCGGACCTCGGGAAATGATATGCTTCCGTCACCATCACGCATTATACAGACCTCTCCGGCTGTTAACGAGAAGAAGCCGCAGGGGCTATATCGCCTCCTGATCAGTGATGTTTCGCGCGACGAGCTCCAAGGCTGCTCGGACTGACTGCGGCGGATTCAGCAGAAGCATTTTCGCCGTGCGCCGCACGCGGGATTTCGTTGCCTCGTCGGTGATGTATTCCACCGGCGACTTGCCGTCGATCCTCGCCAGCATCAGACCTCCGAGGTGGCGGACGGTCATCGCTTCAAAATCCACCGTCGCGGCGCCGTGGATTTCCGCCTCCAGCGCGTGCCAGAACGCCTGCGCAGCGTCAAAGTACCGCGCGAAAAAACGCGGCTGATGAAATGACTTCAGCATCAGATGATTCAACAGGAATCCCGAATCGAACGCCGGATCGCCCCAGTGCACGACTTCGAAATCGATCAGGAAAATGTCGCTGCCGCGCACCAGCATGTTCTTCGGGCTATAGTCGCCGTGGACAAGCGCGGATTGGATATTCCATGAATCCTCGATCAGGCGGTGCAGCGCCTCGCGCACGTCCGGGTGGCGTGCCGCCGTTGTGCGGTAATACGGATCGATTCGAAGTTCATCGAACACGGTGCGGTCGGCGAACTGCTCCTCGAATTTGGGGTGGGACTGCCCGGACTTGATCATGGCCGCAAGCAGACGCCCCGCAGCCTCGGCTACTTCGCATTGCACATCGCCTTTAAGAAGCGATTGCTTCCACACCACTGAATCTGCGGGCGCCGCCGTCATCACAAACAGAAAGTTTGTGCGGTCCACATGGACCACCTGAGGCACCGCGCCGTCAAGCACTGCGCCGAGCGCTTCGATGGCAGCCGCTTCAGTGAAAATGCGGTCGCGGCGTGAGCGCCAATCGTCCTTCACGCGCAGCTTGCCGAGCGACTGCTTGGCCACCCAGCGGATGCCCGGCCCTTCGATCAGCGTGACAATGTTTGAAACGCCGCCGCCAAGTTCGCGAATTGAGAGCGCCGCGGGGTCCACGGCCGGATCGCGCGCGGCCAGATAACTGCCGAGTGTTTCAGGTGTGAAAACAGTTTCTCCCATTTGAAAAAACGGGTGCCGGAGACCTGTCATGCGGAGCGCAGGGAAGCACCTTTACGCTTCCCTTGATTTAACTGCCAGGGTCCTTCGCTTCGCTCAGGACCCGCGCTAAACCCTGGTTGCCGCCTGGCCCATGGCATCCAGCCGGTCGAGCAGACGGTAGCGCGCACCGCACTTCAGGCATTCGACTTCGCGCCTCGAAGATGTGCCTGCAACCTCCCGGCTGCCGGAAAGGTTCGCCAATCCATAGTGGCCGTCCTCCGAAGCGTAAAAATCAAACATCAGATGATTGCATCGCGAGCAGTACTGTCGCCGATGATGCACCACAGGCGTTTCGTTCATGAGGCTCCTGACTTTGCAGATTGGGCAACGAAAAGGTCTGACCGGAAGCCGCATTGCGAAATCTGTTCGTGCAATTCAATCTTCCAGCCGTTTGAGACCAGCATTTCAGCGACCGGTAACGGGCGGCAGCCCCCCACAAGGACCGGCGAGCAACGGTAGAGGCGCGTCCAAAGTGTGTTCACCAGAGGCGCCTGCTCAGCCATGGTCACGACCACCAGCCGGCCGCCGGGCTTGAGCACTCGGGCAAACTCCCGCAACACACGACGAACATCTTCGACCAATAGAAGATCGAGCATATAAAGATTAAAGAGAATATCAAATGCCTCGGCACTGAACGGTAAGGAAAGCGCATCAGCACGGCAAAGGGTGCGCCTTTCGATGCCGGCTTCTTCGAGCCGGCGGCGTGCGCGGACGAGCATTCCCGCGGAAAGGTCAACCCCCACACATCGCCGAAGTCCCGCAATGCGCGCCAGCGAGGAATAAAATTCTCCGCTGCCGAGCGCAACCTCCAGCACGGCTTCATTCCCTGAAAGTCGGGCCGCTTCAAGAGCCCGCTTTGCGGCCCTGCCTTCGAACAGTCTCGACCAGAATCCGTAAACGGGCGCAACCCTGTCGTAGAACCGGGCGATCCGAACCCGAAGCCTGTCTGTTCCGGCCGCGCGGGCAGTCGAATTATCCAGGTCGAACCCTCCGCATTCACGATATGATGAAACACCGGGGCTGATTCGAACATCTCATAGCATAGCACCATGGAGCGGCGAACACTGATTATCGGCGCGGTGGCGGGCGGAATCGGCCTTCTGGAATACGCCTTCACCAACCGCTGGATGGACGGCATGCGCGATCCCGCCGGGCTTTCCGTGAAGGCCTATGAGCAGTACGGCAGCCGGGCGGCGCTGATGGCTATCACGCCAAACGACCAGTTTTACGTTACCTCGAAAGGCGGTACACCGACGATTGATCGCAACAAATGGGAACTGAAATTCGACGGCCTGGTCGAGCATGCCTTTTCAATCAGTTATCAGGACCTGCTGAAGCTGCCGCGTATTGAAAAGGTCTATACGCTCGAGTGCATTTCAGACCCCATCGATGGCACGGCCATCAGCAACGCCCGATGGACCGGCACTCCGCTGAAGCCGCTGCTCGAACGCGCAAAGCCTTCCGCCAAAGCAACGCATGCGGCGCTCTACGCGGCAGACGGCTTTTCCACCGGGCACACGCTCGAGCGTCTGTGGAACGAAGAGAATTTTATCGCTTACCAGATGAATGGCGAAGACCTGCCGCCCGTCCATGGCTACCCGGTGCGGCTGTTTATTCCGGGCAAGTTTGGCATGAAGCAGCCCAAGTGGGTGACGCGCATCGAACTGCTCGACAGGCACTATCTGGGCTATTGGGAAAGCCGTGGCTGGTCAGATGAATGCGAGCGATGGGCGCACGCGCGCTTCACTGACCTCAAGGACGGCGCCAAGATCTCCGGGCGCAATTTTGATTTTGCAGGCTACGCGATCGGCAATCTGGATGGCATCCGCTCAGTTGAAATCAGCTTCGACGACGGGAAGACATGGAAACCCACCGCTATCTTCAGCAACCCATCGCCCATCGTGTGGACTTTCTGGAAATACACGTGGGTGAATCCCAGGCGGGGAAAATACCGCATCCGCGTCCGCGCCATCGACGGCAAGGGACGAATCGAGGGCCCCGGCCCAACATCCACCTATCCCGACGGCGCAACAGGCCAGGCCGTTATCAGCGTGACGGTTGTGTGACCCTGCAGCCGCACAACTTCCCGCTACTTGCCCATATATTTCTCCGGCTCTTTATCGAATTTCACCTTGCAGCCCGGCGCGCAGAAGTAAATCGTCTGCCCTTTGTACTGGCTGGTTGCCGCCGCCTTTTCAGATTCAATCTGCATTTTGCAAACAGGATCGATAACCTTCATTTCGCACCTTTTCGCCCGAATCGGATTTGCTCATGATTGCAATTCCAGAATAGACGATTGCCGAAGGCAAAATCCAGCCTGAGCACCGATGAACATCGCAATACCCGTGATGAAAAATTCATCGGCCCTGATTCCCGTTGCTAAGGCCTTCAATCATCAATAGATGCGTTCGCCATCGCCTGCCGCTTATTTTCCGCAGTTGTTAATTTGGTCACCGTACCGAATGCGCGAGACAGCGTGTCCACCGCCCCGCTTATTTAGAGCGCCCTGTTTGCAGCGCATTTTCAATTCGATAGCGCGATTGTCAACACAGAATCTGAGAATATTGCTCACTGGCCCGCGTATTGCTCTTCCCTTTTGCCGAAGGACGAGACATGAACGGCAAAGGAGGACTTCCATGACAGCCCTTTTGGTTCTTGCAACATTTGCGGTGTTTCTGCTGATCGACTATCTGCACGGAAAGAAGCCGGCGGTTGAGCAGGTGGCGCGGAAGGCCCCGTTTGCGCCAGGATTGCGGCCGGCGTTTGCAGGCGGATTTGAAGTGCGCAGCAACCTGCGCTACCATCCGGGCCACACGTGGGCGCTCGGCGAGAGCCCTAACTTTGTGCGCGTCGGAGTGGACGATTTTGCCGCGAAGCTGATCGGCAAGCCGGACGAAATCGCTTTGCCAAAGCGCGGGCAATGGGTCCGCCAGGGACAGAAACTCTTCACTATCATGCGCAACGGCGGCAGGGCAGAACTGGTTTCGCCGATCGAGGGCGAAGTTACGGGCTTGAACGAGGCCGTGCTGAAAGACCCTGCGCTCCTCACGCGCGATCCCTACGGAGAAGGCTGGCTGGTGACGGTCCACGCACCTGATGCTCAGACGAATTTCCGCAACCTGCTGTCCGGAACGCTTGCCCGGCGCTGGATGGAAGAAGCGGCTGCGCGACTTCGGATGAGCATCTCGGCAACTGCCGGCGCTACCGCGCAGGATGGCGGCCTTGCAATGGCCAGTATCACTGAACATTTAACGGGCAACGAGTGGGAAAAACTCACGCGCGAGTTCTTCCTGACATAGGGACGTTATCCCGTCCTGAGGAGCCGAAGGGCGAGGAAGGACGCCCGCCGTTGTCGCGGAGCGTTCCACTTGGTTCCCACACTTGCGTTGCGCATCCCTCGCGATGAATTGTGTTATTGCTCTGCTTGCGGAGTTCCGTACTCATGGGCCACGTTTTTCGCAGCAGCCCGGGCAGTGCTGTACGTCCCGTGCTGAATGGCCACGGGCTTGAGCGTAGGATAGAACTGCACAAACGTGTTGTCCACGGCGCCGTGGGCGCTATGGCAGGTGAAGCAGGCGTTCCGCGGGTTGGGCGGCGCTTGCTCTGCACCGATCGCGAATGAGAAATACGCCCATTTTTCGGGAAAGCGTTTTTCATCCTTGACGGAGGCAGCCAGGTGATCGAGCGCGGTTTGGTAACGGCCTCCCTGATTAATCGAACCACGCGCGGCCGAAGAGCGCTCTTCAAGAACAAATACCGTGCGATCCGGCCAATTGCCGGTGAGGAGAAATTCGCGATACGCCGAAGGCTTTACGAACACATCGGTGAACTCACTTCCGGGCTTGTGCGCGGGGTTGTACTCCATGCCAAGACCGGAGGAAAGATAAATCCACTCGCGGTAGTTGCGCGGCAGCAGGAGTTTGCCGTCTGAGGAATACTCTGGAGCGTCCGCTTCGGCCGATGCCGCTGGGGCATCGATTGTTTCAAGCGCGACGGCCACGGCGACTGCCATGGCAAGCAACACCGCGATTTTTGGCAGAGATTTTTGTGCCTTTAATGTCATAGGCGTGATTATGACATGAATCCTTGCTGCAGCGCGTGAATTGGGAACTGCTGTGCCGAGCAGGCGCCGCAGGGGCATTGGCAAATCGGAGGGTGCGCGAGGTCAATCCCGATACAGCGCCGCATGACGATGGCGACCCGCCGCTACGGCTTATTGGCAGGCCCTGCGGGAGTGGGCGTTGGGGTGTTGCCCGCCAGCCCATTGAGTTTGAGACTGCGAATTCCCGACCATTCTTCGCAAGCGATGATCGAATTGGTGGGGTGCCTTGTGTCGTACTTTACGCTGATGGTCCGGCCGATCAGGCGCGAAGCCTCGGCGGCGACGGCAGGCATCGCAGAAACATCCTGAGTCACTTCGTAAGTAACGCCCGCGATGTCGTATCGATAAGCAATCAGCAGCGGCGAGGTCCTGCCATCTTCCGGCTCAATGATGCCGGTGATTTCTCCTGAAGTAATGCGTCCTGTGCGGCCAAGCGCCAGGCGACGAAGACGCTCAAGCTCGGCGGGGTCCTTCCTGCGCCGGAGCTTCAGGTAAGTGATCGTGCCGACGCTGATCAGAATTCCCCCAGCGGCGGCGACGGCTCCGATGGCTAGTGGCGACCACGTTTTCACAATACGTATCCTATCTGCGCGCTAGCGAATTATAACACCGCCTTTCGCTCACGCGCGGTCGCAGCACGGAAAATTGCCGATAAGGATTCGCAAGGCGGGCTAAACCCGCCGTTACGGCCGGCCGGGTGCCGGCGTGGCGACGCTTGCCGGCTGCGACCGCCCGCTCTCATTACCACTAAGATCGACAGCCGTCACGGAATATTGATAGCGGTGGCCGGGCGTGACGGTTGCATCGTGAAAAATCGGCGTCGGTGCAAGCTGCTTGTTGATGCGCTCGAACGGCCCGCCGTCTGTACTCCGGTAAACGTTGTAGCCGGCAAGGTCGGGGGCGGCGCTGGCGTTCCACAGAAGATCGACGGCGCCCGCGGCGTTGAAAGCCTGGAGGCCCGTGGGAACGGGCGGCGGGAAAACGTCGCGCGGCGTGATGCTGACGGCCGCGGAAGGCTCGCTCTCCGCCTGCGACCCGTCGAGCGTGGTAACGGCGCTGACGCAAAAATAATACTCCCGGCCGAACTGGAAATTTGCATCCGCATACCGCGTTGTATCGGTGGTTGCGAGCAACTGAAAGGTCCCTGGCTTGCCCGTCCCGCTCTGATAGATTCGATACCCTGAAAGATGCATGGGCGCAGCGCCTGTGAGGGTTTCCGATGGTTTTGTCCAGGTGAGCAGAAGGGCCGTCTGCGATGGTTTCACTTGCAGGTTCGTCACCGGCCGCGCGACATCTAGGAGGGGCGTTTCCGCCGTATTGGAAGGCAAGCTCCTGCGGGGCCGTCCCCGGAAGCCGCGAGTGAGCGCCACGATCGCGAAGGAAAAGGTCGATCCGACGCGCTGGCGGAATTCCTCGGGAGGCATTTGAAGCAGATATTCAAACTTGCCGTTATGGACGTAGCGTGGCAATTCATGGGAAGTCAGTGACAGCCACGGTGTGTTGCTCGTGTCCGGCGGAGCCGGCTGCCGGCCGGACGGAGAGATGGAGCGGAAGATCTCAATCTCCACCGGCTTGTTGAGCAGTTCGCCGTCGGTGGCGAGGGTCGGCATGGTAAAGCTGATATTGATCGTGCTGCCGGTCTGAACGGCGCGCAGGTCCGTGATCTTCTGTGGAATTTCGACACGCGGCGGCTCGGGTGGCGACTGAACGCCGCAGCCTGCCAGCGCAAAAATGATTGCAGCAAGACAAACGCCCTTTGCCCACCGCCCCGCCGCGTGCATTCGCACTTTCAAGGAACGCCACCGGCGATGCAGCCGAAAGAGTTCCAATCGGAGGACATAAAATGAAAGTTTGGCGGGAGTGCCGCAGCTTTCGAGCGTTCGCAATGGAAAGTTCACAGGATGTAGCGGCTGAGGTCCTGGTCCTTCACGATTTCGGCAAGTTGCTTTCTGACGTAAGCCGCGTCAATCCGCACGATTTTCTTTTTCAGGTCCGGCCCCTCGAAGGAGATCTCGTCCAGAAGCTTTTCCATGATTGTGTGGAGGCGGCGCGCGCCGATGTTTTCCGTCTGCTCGTTCACTTTGGCGGCGAAGCTGGCAATCTCATCAAGCGCGTCGTCGGTAAAAGAGAGCTTGATGCCTTCGGTTTCAAGCAGCGCAACGTATTGCTTGACCAATGCGCTTTTCGGCTCCCTGAGAATGCGGACGAAATCCTCGACATTCAGCGACTTGAGCTCGACACGGATAGGGAAGCGGCCCTGGAGTTCAGGGATCAGGTCCGAGGGCTTGCTGACGTGGAACGCGCCGGCAGCGATGAAGAGAATGTGGTCCGTGCGGACCATGCCGTAGCGCGTGTTGACCGTCGTGCCTTCGACGATGGGCAAAATGTCGCGCTGCACGCCTTCGCGGCTGACGTCCGGGCCGTGGCCGTGCTCGCGGCCGGCGATCTTGTCGATCTCATCCAGGAAGATGATGCCGGATTGCTCGGCCCGCTCGACGGCGATGCGCGTCACCTGGTCCATGTCAATAAGCTTGTTCTCTTCTTCCTGGATCAGATAATCCATGGCCTCTGAAACCGGCATGCGTCGCTTCTTGCTGCGCTGTCCAAACAGGCCCGGGAGCATGTCTTTGATGTTGATGTCCATCTCCTCGATGCCCTGGTTGGAAATGATTTCGAAGGCAGGGAAGCTGCGCTCGCGTGTTTCGATTTCCACCTGGCGGTCGTCGAGTTTGCCTTCGCGCAGCTGCGCGCGCAATTTCTCACGCGTGCGCTTGAATTGCTCGATCGCAGTGCGGTAGCCGTCGTCCGATTCGGCCTTGTCGCCGCGAGGAGGCGTGGGCGGCGGCAGCAGAAGGTCCAGCAGCCGCTCCTCGGCGTTCTGCTCGGCTTTCTCCGCGATTTCCTCGATTTTTTCCTCGCGCACCATGTCAATGGAAATTTCAACCAGGTCGCGGATCATGGATTCGACGTCACGGCCGACGTAACCCACCTCGGTGAAGCGCGAGGCTTCCACCTTGAGGAAAGGCGAATTGGCCAGCCGCGCGAGCCGGCGGGCGATTTCAGTTTTGCCAACGCCCGTGGGCCCGATCATGATGATGTTTTTGGGAAGGATTTCCTCCGCCAGTTCGGCGGGAAGTTTCTGGCGGCGCATGCGGTTGCGCAGTGCGATGGCAACCGCTCGCTTGGCGTCCTGCTGGCCGACAACATACTTGTCAAGCTCTTCCACGATCTGGCGGGGCGTCAGCTCGTCCAGCGTAGTTGCGGTTTCGAGATTTTCAGGCAAATAGAAGACCATTGCAGATATCCGTTAAAGCTCCTCGATGGTGCATTCCTCGTTGGTGTAAATGCAGGTTTGTCCCGCGATGTGCATTGCTTCCTGGACGATTTCCCGCGCGGTCAGTTTCGTGTGTTCGGCCAGCGCGCGCGCTGCGGAAACGGCGTAAGGGCCGCCGGAGCCGATGGCCACAATGCCGTCATCCGGCTCGATCACATCGCCGGTGCCGCTCACCAGATATGTAGCCTTCTTGTCTGCGACCAGCAGCAGCGCTTCGAGGTGGCGCAGGGCGCGGTCCGTCCTCCAGTCCTTGGCCAGTTCCACCACGGCTCGGCTGAGATTGCCGTGGAATTCTTCGAGTTTCTGTTCGAAGCGCGAAAAAAGCGAAAGCGCGTCCGCCGTGCTGCCCGCAAAACCCGCAAGGACTTTATCGCCATACAGGCGGCGTATCTTTTTGGCCTTGTGCTTGATGACGCTCTCGCCCATCGTGACCTGGCCGTCACCGCCCATCACCAGGTCGCCGTCGCGGCGCACACAGAGGATTGTCGTTGATCGGATTTTCTGAGAACGTCCCACAGAACCTCCCGCCGTCATTATAACAGATGGTTTTCCTGCTCAGCGCGGAGGCTCGAAATAGTTTGCGGGAAGCGCCGCGTTATAGCTGGCTTTATTCCGGTAAATTTCGCCGATGCGCTCGCCGTTCAGCGTGCGGGTGATGTTCATAGGGGTCATGATGCCGTCGAAGCGCTGGTAGTCGCTGTAATCGTCTTCGTAATTGTCCCAGTCCTGAGTGGTGGGGTTCTGGACGCGGTAGGTAAGCCGCAGCGGAAGGTAAGTGGACTTCTGGAGATAAAGCTGGAGGCGGGTTTGCTGCGCATCGACAATCTCGATGACGTAAACCGGCTGATTGGCAACGAAGTCCACTCCATGGTCGAGGACCAGAATTCCTGGGGCCCTGATGATGGAACGAAAGAGGTTGTCCAGATTGTAGTGGTTCGCGATTTTCCACTGGCGGACCTGTTCCGGCAACTGGTGGGTCAGGCCGTACTGGTCCACTTCCCACGCCTCATCGCCGTTGTTAATCAAAGTGACCGGCTTTCCCTTGCCGTAAGTGAAGCGGCGCTTGTCGGGCGGGGCATAAGTGCTCTTGAAGGGTTCGACGCCGGCCATCTCGCCGCGAGAAAAGCCAAACACGCGGCCTTCAGTCGAAACATTCTTGTAAGTCAGAAATGCCTGGCCGCCGAGCGCCCGTATGGCCTGATTGAGAAGCTCCTGCGCTTTCGGACTTATGCGGGATGGCAGGGATGGCAGCGTTGACGATTGCGCCGGCGGAGACGATTGCTGCTGAGCGGCCGGCGATGCGGCTGCTGCCGCTAATCCAATCCAGGCGGCGCAGGCGAGAATTCGATAGAAAATTGGCATGCTCCTAACCACAGAGGACGCTCCCACCATTGATATTGATGACTTCTCCGGTCATGTAGGTTGACATTTCGGATGCCAGAAACAGTATCGGCATGGCGACTTCTTCGGGCCGCGCGAAGCGCCCCAGCGGAATGGCGCTCATGGCCTTGCGCGTTTCAGCGGGATTTGCAAGGACGGGCTTCGCCATATCCGTATCCACCCACCCGGGAGCCACCGCGTTCACCAGAATGTTGTGCGGGGCAAGCTCCGTGGCGAGCCCCTTAACCAGGCTGATGACTCCGCCTTTCGCAGCGCCGTAATGCGTGTGGAACGCCTCGCCGCGTTGCCCGGCCGTCGAAGAGACAGCAATGATGCGTCCGCGCTTTTGCCGAATCATGTACGGCACGGCGCAGCGTATTACCGTGTAAACGCCTTTAAGGTTCACAGCCACCATTCTGTCCCAATGGCGCTCCGGCATCTTTTCGATGCGCTCCGGAGTTGCGTTCCAAATGCCGGCGTTCGCGACCAGTATATCGATACGGCCGAAGCGGCGGATGGCGCTCTCGATGAGCTTCCGAGCGTCAGCCATTTGGGCGACGTCTGCGTGCATCGCCAGAACGGTTCCCGGCGCGTCGCAGCACGCCTTCATGACCTTCTGCGCGGCGCTCGCAGCTCGAACGTAGCTGAATACAACGTTGCAGCCTGCTTCTGCAAGCAATTTAACCGACGCCGCGCCGATCCCGCGCGAGCCGCCGGTAATCACCGCCACCTTATTTTCGAACGTGATATCCATTAATGTTGCTTCCAGCGGAATAGAATTCGATTCTTAAAGTGCTGCCGCAGCCTTTGGCCCGCCGTTTCACGGCCGTATATTTCTTTCTGTATGAACTCCCGGTCGCGAAGGGGTTGCCGGCAGTCCTGAAACAATCTGTTCCCGCACGCGCCGCGAGAGATCGACCACGTCATTCACCGTGAGGCCAGCGGTTGGAATCGCTTTGTGAATGATCACCCGCACTTGGCCGCGTCGGATATGGTAAGAGTCCGGTTTCAGAACCTCGCGCGAGCCAACAATCGTGATCGGCACGACGGGCACGCCGGAAAGGACCGCCAGATAAAAAGTTCCGCTCTTGAAGGGAAGCATTTCGTTCGTACGGCTGCGGCTGCCTTCAGGAAACACCACGACGGGGCGACCTTCCTTAATTCTTCTGGCCGCCTGGTCAAAGCCCTTGAGAGCTTCACGGGGCCGGCCGCGATCAACGGGGATGTGCCCGGAGCGGCGCAGGTGCCAGCCAAGGAAAGGAACGTGGAACAGCCCGCGCTTGGCCAGGAAGCGGAACTGCACCGGCAGGCTGACGAATAGAATGGGGATATCCATGGCGCTCGGGTGGTTGGAGCAGAAGATCACCGTCTTGCCGGGTTCAATGTTTTCCAGTCCTTCCACGCGCAGGTCAATCCTGCTGGTTTTCAGGATCAGCCATGACCACACCCGCGCACAGCCGTGCTGCCAGCGGCCATGTGCATCGAAAAAGGACCCGCACAGAGAAAACGTTCCGCAAACGGCTGTATAGAGATAGATCAGCAGATCCGTAAAGAAAATGGAGCGGGCGTAACTGAGGAAATTCTGAATCCGCTCACCGCTGGACTGTTGCTTGGCGGGCGTCGACGAAGTGAACTCCATGTTAAAGTCAGCAGTACTCAGAAAGGACTTCCTGGAACGCTAGCCGTTCGGGTACAAGCCGGCCTGCCAGGACCGCTTTTTTAATGGCGCCTACCAGAAAAAGGGATCCTGCTGCCAGAACGATATCCTCAGGCGCTGAGGAAGACACCGCTTGCTCCACCGCGCGAACGGGATCCGGCTCGATGACGGCCAGCCGAGGCTGGACAGTGGAAGCGGCCAGAATTGCCTCCGGCTCAGCGGCACGTTCAACCTGCGGCCGCGCGATATAAACCGTTTCTGCCAGCGGAAAAAGAATATTGGTGATTTCGCCGATGGCCTTGTCTCGCATGCTGGCATAAACAAGCCGCAACTTTCGACCCTCAAAATGTTGATGGACAAATTCCGCCACCTCGCGTGCGGCAGCGGGATTGTGGGCTCCGTCGAGCAGAATCAGCGGCCGCTGCCGGATGATTTCAAGCCGGCCCGGCCATGACGCAACCCGCAGGCCTTCCAGGATTGCTTCGGGGGAAACGTTGAATCCGGCTTCCGCCAGCATGCGCGCCGCAATGGCCGCCGTGACGGCATTCCGCACCTGAAACTTGCCCGCCATGTTCAGGGTGATTCCCGGCAGCGACCAGCCATTCAACTCCAAATCGAAGCTGTAGCGTCCATCGAGGTGAAAGAGGTTCCTTACGGATTGAAGGCCGCCGGTTTCGATCAGTTCGACGCCCGCTTCGCGGCATTTCTGACGCACCACCTCGCGGGCTTCCGGGTGTTCGCACCCGGAAACTACTGGCCGTCCGGGTTTGATGACGCCCGCCTTTTCCCGGGCGATGGCCGCGATCGTGTTTCCCAGAAATTCCTGATGGTCCAGGTCAACGTTGGTGATGACCGCGACGGAAGCGTCCGTGACGTTGGTGGCGTCGAGCCGACCACCCATTCCGACTTCGAGCACCACAAAACCTGCGCCTGCCCGCGCAAAGTGTTCGAACGCCGTGGCCGTCAGGTATTCAAAAAAGCTCGGCCGGTGCGGCAGCACCTTTTCCTCGATGAGCCTTTCCACCGCCCGGTGGACCGCGGTAAACGCCGATGCAAAATCGTCGTCAGAAATATCTGCACCATTGATGCGAATCCGCTCATTCACGCGCACCAGGTGCGGGGAAGTATAAAGCCCGGTGCGATACCCTGCTCGCGCGAGGATGGCAGCCAGCATGGCGGACGTGGAGCCTTTGCCATTGGTCCCGGCAATGATGGCCGTGGGATAGCTCCGCTCAGGGTGGCCCATGGTCGCAAGAATCGAGCGGATGGCTTCCAGGTCAAACTTCCTGCCGTGCAATTCGTGGCCGCGGTCCCAGAGTATTCGGAGACATTCATCAAAGGGGATGGCGGATTGCGCTTGGGTGAAATCGGTCATTTGCGGGATTCAGCGGAGTTCCATGCTCCCATAAAGTCCAGCGTTTTGGAAAGGAAAGCTTTCAATTCAGCACGCGGGACAATGGCGTCCAGCATGCCGTGTTGCAGCAGAAATTCGGCGGTCTGAAAGCCTTCGGGCAGCTTCTGGCGGATGGTCTGTTCAATCACGCGCGGCCCGGCAAATCCGATCAAAGCACCGGGTTCAGCGATGTTGAGGTCGCCAAGCATGGCAAAGCTGGCCGTCGTGCCACCCGTCGTCGGGTTGGTCAGGACGGAGATGTAAGGTTTGTGCACTTCGTCGAAGCGTGCGAGCGCGGCGCTGATCTTGGCGAGTTGCATCAGGCTAATTGTACCTTCCATCATGCGCGCGCCGCCGGAACAGGAAACAATCACCAGCGGCAGCTTTCTCTCGATGCAGCGATCGATGGCCCGCGTGATTTTTTCACCCACGACAGCGCCCATGCTGCCGCCGATAAAGCGGAAGTCCATGGCGCAGGCGATGAGCGGCCTGCCGTCCAGGTTGCCTTCGCCCACGCGAACAGCGTCCTTCATTCCCGTTGCCGCTTCGGCGGCCTTCAGGCGGTCGCGGTAGCTTTTCCTGTCTACAAATCCCAGCGGGTCTGGAGAACTCATGCCTGCATCGTGCTCAACGTACTTTCCATCGTCAAACAGCATGGCCAGGCGGGCTTCTGAGCTCATCTGGAAATGAAAGTTGCACTTGGGGCAGCAGAACAGGTTCTGCTCAATGTCCTTTTTCCAGAGGATCCGCTTGCAGGACTCGCACTTGGTCCACAGCCCTTCGGTCTGGACGCGCTTGTCCGCGGGCGGCGTCTCAAGCGGTTTCTTTTCTTTTCGAAACCAGGTCATGGAAAATCCAGTTTTTGCGCCACACGGCATTTGCCGGGCGGGCGCCAAGGTCAGTATTCGATTCCGCGCTGGGCCAGGATGCCTTTTTGATAAGGGTGCTTCACTTCGCGCATCTCCGTGACCATGTCCGCCAGTTCGATGATCGAGGGATGAGCATTCCGTCCTGTCAAAATCACGTGAACCATTTCAGGCTTTTGCTTCAGCGCCTCTACCACCTTTGCGGGATCAAGCATCCTGTAGCTGATCGCGTAATTGATCTCATCCAGAATCACGAGGTCGTATTCACCGCCCGCAACAGCCTTGCTGGCGAATTGCCAGGCTTCTTCCACCAGGCGGATGTCTTCCGGGTCCGGCTTTTCTACGCCGACCTTGACGAACCCTCGGCCCATGGGCAGGATCCTGATCCTGTCCTCCCCCAGCATCCGGCAGGCATCCAGTTCGCCGTAATGCCAGGAGCCCTTGATGAATTGTACCATCAATACCTTAAGTCCCTGACCAACAGCCCGGAAAGCCGTTCCGAGTGCGGCCGTCGTTTTCCCCTTTCCGGGGCCGGTAAAGACGATAATCAGTCCCTTTCTGGCTTCAGGCAATACCAAATCCTTTCTGAAAAACTACAGACTTGAAGCGACGATCTGTGCTCGGCAAATAGCGCTCTGACGTAACTCAGGGGCGAATGATGGATCGCTTGCCCCCGAGAACCAAAAACCGCTCTTCCGTCAGAAATCAACGGGCATACGGAAACCCCCGGAGGATAGTGAATCCACGATAGATTTGCTCGAGAAGCATGGCACGCGCCCATTCGTGCGTCAGAGTCATGCGTGAGAGTGAAAGCAGCCGATGGGCCTGTTTGCGGAATTCCGACGAAAATCCGTCAGGCCCACCTACGGCAAACGCGATCTCCCGCGCTCCACGAATGCCCTGTTCGCCCAGCCACATGGCAAACTCATTGGAGGTCCATTCTGAACCCTCCGGATCCAGAAAGACGCGGGTGCTCTTGCCCATTCTATCAAGCATTCGCTGTTCCGCCATATTCAAATGCTGTGTTATCTTGCTATTGGACTTCCTGGCCTCAGAAAGCTCTTCAATGGCAAAATCTGTGAGTTTGCTGATGCGGCCTGCGTAATCGGCAATCAGCTCTCGCAGGCGCGGGTCTTTGGTTTTGCCTTCCCAGAAAACTCGAACGCGCATGGTTCTGACCCATCAGGACTCCGCTGGCCATTATGGCCTTTTTTCAGGCAGATGAGGAGCGCAGTCCTGACCATTCTTTTATCCTTTAGGCAAGGCCACGCGAGGGGCAGACTTCCAGAGCCTTTCCAAGTCATAAAACTCGCGCGCGGGCTCAAGGAAGATGTGGACCACGAAATCGAAGTAATCCATCAGGATCCACTCCGATTGCGCGTAGCCTTCGAGGTGCGCGGGGGTCAGGTCCAACTCTTTCTTCAGATGCTCCTCGATGGCGTCGGAAATTGCGCGAGTGTGGCGGGTAGAAGTGCCGCTGCAAATAATAAAATAGTCCGCAAAGGAACAGATTTTTCCCACATCCAGAACGATCAGGTTGACCGCCTTACGATCCAGAGCGGCGCGGATCGCCTCACGCAGGTTGGCCGTCATTTTCCTCCATGGGGCTTGTTTGCCTTATACAATCCCTCTTTAAGTATATATTGCTCGACCGATGGGGGCACGAGCCCGGTGATGCTTTGTCCCTCGCCAATCGCCCGGCGAAGATCGGTGGAAGCCACCGGCACTTCGACATCCGGCAGAATGTGGAGCGTGCTATGTCGCAGGAGAATTTCCCGCGGGGACTTCCTCGGCCGCCGGGAATCGATCATGTCGCGAGGCAGAGTCCGTTCAATCTCACGGCTGTCGAACCCCGGCCGCGAAACAACGATAAAGTCCGTAAGATCAAGCAGCCGCCGGAATCGCCTCCAGTGGGGCAGATCGAGCAGGGCATCGGAGCCGATCAGGAAATACAGGCTATCGCCCGGACGCAGCATGCGACGCACACGCCGTACCGTATCAACCGAATAATGTGGTCCAGGATGCAGTTCCGGTGATTCAAGCTGCGAAGGGACAAAGCGGGGATCCTCGGCGCAGGCCAGCGTCACCATCGCGAGGCGATGATGGTAATCAGTCAATCCGTTTGCGGTCTTGTGGGGCGGGCAGCCGGTTGGAATGAACAGAACTCTGTTCAGATGGAATCGCCTGGCGGCCGCTTTGGCCGCTTCCATATGGCCTGTGTGAATTGGATCGAAAGTCCCGCCAAAAATAGCAATTTTCACGCAGTTGTCAGTCCTGATGGTGGCTGGGCCAGCGCTGAAATCTCTACCGGCAAGTCTGGTCTTGAACGTGAAAGAAGCCCAAACCTGAGATCGTAAACAAGGGGCCCCAAACTAAACACCCAACATTCGGCATCGCAGTCCTTGGAGCCTGAGATGCCTCATCGGGAGTCTCAGGTTTAACCGGCCGGATTTTCAGCAGACCCGGCCCGGGGGATTTCTTTCAGTTTCGTCCACGTTGCGCGCTTCAGTTCTTCTAGCCCTTCACCCGTGATCGAGGAGATCTCATAAAGCGGCGCCTTCTTTGCCCTGCAAAATTCCCTCAGGGCAAAGAGCCGGTTGCTGTCGCCGGCAGCGTCAATACGAGAAGCTACCATCAGCATCGGCTTCCTGGCAACTGCCGGGCTGAAGCTTTCGAGTTCCTTGATAATAATGGCGTAGTCTTCAACCGGGTCGCGGCCTGTAAACTCGGCTACATCGATCAGGTGCAGCAGCAGGCGCGTTCTTTCGATATGCTTAAGGAACCTGTCGCCCAGCCCTTTGCCTTCATGCGCCCCGGCAATCAGGCCCGGAATATCGGCCATTACAAACGAATCTTCTTCATCCACGGGGACGACGCCCAGGCATGGTTCCAGCGTTGTAAAGGGGTAATCGGCAATGCGCGGGCGGGCGGCACTGAGACGCGAGATCAATGTGGATTTGCCGACGTTGGGAAAGCCCACGAGCCCGACGTCAGCGAGGAGTTTCAGCTCCAGGCGAAGTTTCCGTTCTTCACCGGGAGTTCCGGGATCGGCCCGCCGTGGGGCCTGGTTCGTCGATGTCGCAAACCGTGCGTTTCCGCGCCCGCCGCGCCCGCCTTTGGCTACAAGAAACCGCATGACGGGAGCATCCATGTCAATCAGTTTTTCGCCGGTTTCGTCGTCATAAACGATGGTCCCGACCGGCACCTGAATCACCAGGTCTTCCCCGTTTTTGCCGTGGCGGTTGGAACCCTCGCCATGCCCGCCGCGTTCGGCACGAAACTCCCGGTTAAAGCGGAATTTCAGCAGCGTGTTCAGGTGCGCGGTTGATTCCAGATAAACGCTGCCGCCCTCGCCGCCGTCGCCGCCGCTGGGGCCCCCGCGCGGGACAAACTTCTCCCTGCGGAAAGCGACACAGCCGTTTCCGCCGGCACCTGCCGCGACATGGATTCGGGCTTCGTCAACAAACATTGGAAAACCTTCCGCGGCTTCTCAGAGACAAGGATACCCTCAGCCCAGCCCTCAGGCGAGGATAAAGTTCACCGCTCAAAGTTTCTCGCTGACGCTTGAAAATGGAAGTGCGACGAAGATATTCGGAAAACCGAGATACCCACCGCAGGCAGAATTCAATTGGCTGACGGGACCAGGATGTTGACAAACCGGCCCGCGCGGCCTTTGTCCTCAAATTTAACCACGCCGGAAACCTTGGCAAAAAGCGTATCGTCTTTGCCAACGCCAACGTTCTCTCCGGGCTTCAGTCGCGTGCCGCGCTGGCGGACCAGGATCGATCCGCCCGAGACCATCTGGCCGTCAAAGCGTTTCACACCAAGTCTTTGGGCGTTGGAATCGCGGCCATTCCTTGAGCTTCCTAAACCTTTTTTGTGCGCCATAAAAATGCCTCGTTAATAGTCTTGCCCCGGTCCCTTTTAACTACGGGGCGACAATCTCGTTGATCCTGACCTCGCTGTAATTCTGCCGGTGGCCGATCGTGCGCCGGTACTGCTTCTTCCGCTTGTACTTCAGCACGCGGACCTTGCGCCCACGGTCATTGGCAAGGATCGTAGCCCGCACTTTGGCGTTTTCCACGAGCGGTGATCCGACCACGAGTTCCTTCTTGCGCACGGCGAAAACGTGATTAAACTCAACGCCGTCGCCCGCATTTCCCGGCAGCCTCTCGACCCTGATCACGTCTCCCGGGGCCACTTTGTACTGCTTGCCGCCGGTCCGAATGATTGCGTACATGTACACTCACCTCATTGTTGTTGACAGAAAACACTTTATCTTATCGTTGATTTACGAAGCCTGTCAACGAATCTGCGCTGCGTTTACCGGGCCGCTTCCTGCATGATCGCGAAGATCGTCTCTTCGACCTCCCGCGCGACCGGTTGCAACTCCGAAGCTCCGAACAGCCCAAGCATTTCCGTCGGCTTCAGCGTGGCGAGAACCACTTCACCCCCCTCAGCGTAAGCCGAAATCCGGCAGGGAAGAGCGGTCGAGATTTCTGCTTTCGCCTCCAGCACCTTCTTTGCCTGCTGCGGGTTGCAGACTTCGAAGATCATGCAGTCGCGGTCGAATTCGACCCCCTTTTCCTTCATCTTCGCCTTCAGGTCATATACGCCCATGAGGCCGAACTTATGCTTCTGACATATCGCTTCCATGTCGCGCGCTACGTCCTCCAGCGGTTTCTTGGTTTTCACACGATAAATCATCGGTTTCCACTCCTTCTTTCCTGATCATGGACAATTCACCATTGTTTCTCACGACCCAGCCTGGATTTTGCCCTGACCAGGTTCGCGAATGAATGCAATGCACGTCTGTCGGTCAGCGGGATATTCATCAAGCCTTCCGCTTTCTCTTGAATCCGGGCGCGGATGGCATTCTGCAGCGGTCCGCGCAGAGCGCGCGATTGAAGAAGTATTTCCGCCTCAGAGTAGTTCAGATGCAGAACAGCCTCAAGCGATCCAGGCAGGATCCGCACAATGAAAAACTCCGTGCCCCCGACGCTGTATTTCACAACCCAGCGGCCTTCCTCGGCCGAATATTGCAACCGCTCGATAACCCCATCGATCTTTCCGACGGACTTTCGCAGTTCGTCAAAGAGGACAGCAACACGATCTCCGCCCAGCCGGATCAACTGCGCCCATTCCGGCCTCTTGGCGGGTCCGCGAACCAGATTCTGCGAGGACTCGGCGAAAGCCATTAGCTTAGGCCCGTACAAAAATCCAGCCCTGCATTATGAACATCATGCGTGCAGTTGCCGGGGACACACTCCAGCCGCTATTGCTGGGTCGCCGGCTTGGGTTTCGGCGGTGCTGGCATTTTCTGGAGCTTCTGTTTCACGGCCTCAAATTCCGGGCTGTCCGTCTTCCAGTTCTTCTTCGGGCCCAGCTTCGGGATTTCCGCATCAACGTTCTTGATGCGGTTTCCAGGGTTCGGATGGTCGGAAAAGAACTGGATGGTTCGCTGCGGATATTTCTGCTGGATGATCTCAAAGAACTGCGCCATAGCGTAAGGGTCATAACCGGCTTGGTAGAGGATGTAAGTCCCTACTTCATCCGCCTGCGATTCCGCACCCCTCGAGTTCTTCAGCAGGATAGAATTCACGCCAAAGCTGATGCCGAGCTGGGCCAGTTGGCTTGCAATGCTCGAGCTTTGGCCGAGAAGTCCTCCAAGAATGGAGAGCGGCGCCTGCGCCAGCACCAACTGAGACGCCTGATGCGTGCCGTGGCGCATCACCACGTGGCCTTCCTCGTGGGCGATGACGCCGGCGATTTGGGCCTCATCCTGAGCGGCTTCAATGGCGCCTCGATTGACGTAGATAAATCCTCCCGGAAGCGCAAAAGCGTTGATGTCGGAACTGTTCACCACGTTGAATGTCCAGTCGTATTTCGTCCCGCCGGATTGGTTTGGAGCGAAAGTGGCGAGACGCTTTCCGAGGTCTGTCACATACCCGACAACCTGGGAGTCATGAATCAGCGGAAGCTGTTTGTCCACGTCCTGCGAGGCCTTCCGGCCCAGTTCGACGTCCTGGGCAGGCGTGTAAAGATTAAAGCCGGGACGGAAATTCAGCGCCTCAACAGCATAGAGAACGACAGGTGAGAGCGCCGCCACTGCCAGTATCAATAAGGGTACGAGATTGCCGCGCCGCACTTTGATCATCCGAATTTTCATTGAGGACTCTCATCGACTATTTTACCTCACCAGTCCTCGATGGCGGCGGGTTTTGCCCAGCTTCTTGAAACCTTGCCGCGGGTCTATTTCCTGATGTTCCCGTATTGCGCGATCTTCTGAACCCGTGCCGTGCGTGATTTCCAGTGAGGCAAAGCCCTGCTCGCCGCACGCCCGTCAATCGGAATACGCAGCGAGAAATTCTGCAAACGTTTCGCGTCCATGGTAAGAAGCTTTTGGCGACAACTCTGCTTCGATCCGTTTCAGCCGGTTGTATTTGGCCAGCCGTTCGGAGCGCGTGATGGCGCCGATCTTAATCAGCGGCGCACCAACCGCAACGGCAAGATCGGCAATGAAATCGTCTTCGGTCTCGCCCGATCGTGCGCTGATCACCGGCACATATCCATTCTGCCGCGCGAGGTTCACAACCTCGAGCGTTTCCGTCAGGGTTCCGATCTGGTTCATCTTCACTAAGACAGCGTTGGCGATCCCCTCTTCCATTCCGCGCTCAACCCGCTGCGTGTTGGTGACGAAAAGATCATCACCGATCAGCAGGCAGCGGCTGCCCAGCCGGCCCGTCAGAGTCTTCCAACCTTCCCAATCCTCTTCATCCAGCCCGTCTTCGATCGCCAGGACCGGAAAACGGTCGGCGCAGTTTGCGAGACGCTCCACCATCGCTCCTGCGCTCAGACCTTCAGCTTCAAACTGGAGCCGATAACTTCCGCGGTTGTAAAAATGGCTGGCGGCCACGTCAACGGCGATCGCGGCATCCGCGCCGGGTCTAAGCCCGGCACGCTCCATGGCGGCCACCATGACATCAAAGCCGGATTCGTTGGATTCGAGCGCCGGCGCGTATCCGCCTTCGTCGGCGACGCCGGCGCGATAAGCCCCCCGCTCGATCAGGACCGCCTTTGCAGCCCGATATACCGCGCTGACATCAGCAAGGGCCTCGGAATATGTGCCGGCGCGCAGGGGAATGATCATAAAGTCCTGGAAATCGATATTCCCTCCGCCGTGGATTCCGCCACTCATGATGTTCACCATCGGAATGGGCAGCCTGTGTGCCACCGCTCCTCCCAGATATCGATAGAGCGGAAGCCGCGCCGAGTTCGCCGCCGCCCGTGCAGTTGCCATCGATACGCCAAGAATGGCATTTGCGCCAAGACGCTGCTTTCTTGGCGTATGGTCGAGATGAATCATGGTGCGGTCCACAAGCGCCTGATCAGACGCCTCAATGCCGGCTAAGACGGGGGCAATGTCCCATTCGACGCTGCGGACCGCTTTTTTCACTCCCTGGCCGTGATAGCGATTGAGTTCGCCATCGCGAAGCTCAGCGGCTTCGTGCGTGCCTGTCGAAGCGCCGGAAGGAACAATGGCAGCGCCGACAGCCCCGTCTTCAAGCATGACATGGGCTTCAAGCGTTGGATTACCACGGGAATCCAGCACTTCACGAGCATGGATAGAGTGGATTCTGGACATTCAGGCTCCCGTTTTCTCGGGTGCTCTCAGTAAATTCCGGACTGATAGTATACCCCAGCGGTTCTGACCGGCCCGGATCGTCCCCGGCGCGCCTCGCATGCGATGCAACAGAAGCCTCAGCAATAAGTTCCACATACCTTGGTGAGCGGAGTCACAGGCTCCGGTGATCAGGCTCATTGCCGGTTTGCCATCAGAGGCAGCAATCTGTAAGCAGATTGATGAATTTTGCATCAGGAACCGATGAGAACACGATTTCAACCCGCCCATGTGATGAGAAGCAACGCAGCATCACCAGCTAGCGAGCTTCCCGCCTGTTGCAATTTTAACCGTCCGCAGCGGGATTTCCATGCAACCTGGACGGATCTCCCCTGCGGCACAGCTCCTGCCATTGGCCCTTTAGGAAAGTTATTTCTGCGGGACCGGGCGGACCCGCTCCCGGAGCACGCGCATGTCCAAAGCGATTCTCTATGATTCGACCCTATGCATTGACTGTAAGCTCTGCGAAAAAGCATGCGCCGACCGTAACAAGCTTCCTTACGATGACAAGATCGGCGCTGAAGAAAAACTTTCCGCACACAAACTGACGGCTGTCGTAGCACGCGGTGATAAATTCATGCGGCGGCTCTGTATGAACTGCGAAGAGCCCACCTGTGCCTCGGTGTGTCCGGTCGGGGCATTCCGCAAGACCGCAGGAGGTCCGGTGACTTATGACGCCACGCGATGCATCGGTTGCCGCTACTGCATGATGGCATGCCCCTTCAATGTGCCGAAATACGAATGGGGCCTGCTGCTGCCCCGCGTGAGGAAATGCGACATGTGTGCCGACCGCGTGGCGGCGGGCAAGCCGACTGCCTGCGCCGAAGCCTGCCCAACCGGCGCCACGAAATTCGGCGATCGGGACGAATTGATCGCGGAAGCCAAAGAGCGCATCGCCAGGAATCCGAAGCAGTATATCAACCACATCTACGGATTGAACGAAGTCGGCGGAACTTCCGTGCTGCTGCTTTCGAGCGTTCCTTTCGCAGAGTTTGGTTACCGTACTGACATCCTGAAGCAGCCGCTGCCGACGCTGACATATCGCGTGCTTTCAAAAATCCCGGATCTTGTTGCCCTGGGCGGAGTTCTTCTGGGTGGCATCTGGTGGATCACGCACCGGCGCGAGGAAGTCGCGGAGGCAGAAGGAAATCAGGCAGAGGTCGAGAGAAAGAAGGAGTGAGGCGGCGATGAAAATGCAATTACCAAGGCTGACCTTCTGGAAGGCTCTTTTCGTTTTAATACTTCTTGCCGGCTTGTACGCAACCATTGTGCGTTTCACGCGGGGCCTCGGTGCATCGACGAACCTGAGCGACAATTTTCCATGGGGCCTGTGGATCGGCTTCGACGTGCTCTGCGGCGTGATGCTGGCGGCGGGCGGTTTTATCCTGACGGCAACGGTCCACATCTTTAATCTGAAAAAGTTCGAGCCGATCATTCGGCCCACCGTGCTGACGGCGTTTCTCGGGTACGTGCTTGTGGTCGTGGCGCTGCTTTTCGACCTGGGCCGTCCCTACCGCATCTGGCACCCGCTCGTGATGTGGAACCCGCACTCGGTGATGTTTGAAGTCGCCTGGTGCGTGGCGCTCTATACAACAGTTCTGGCGCTGGAGTTTGCGCCTGTGGTTTTCGAGCGCCTGCGGTTTGAGCGGCCGTTACGCATACTGCGAACAATTTCCATTCCCCTGGTGATTGCCGGCGTAATCCTTTCCACTCTGCACCAGTCTTCGCTGGGCAGCCTCTACCTGATCGTTCCCGAAAAACTGCACCCGCTCTGGTACAGCCCTCTGCTGCCGGTCTTCTTTTTTATCTCCGCAGTGGCGGTCGGCCTGGCGATGGTGATCTTCGAATCCTGGATGAGCTCGAAAGCCTTCGGCAAGCAACTCGAACTGCCCCTGCTGCAATCGCTGGGTCGCGTTCTGCTGGTGGTGCTGGGAGTTTACGCTGTCCTGCGATTTGAGGACCTTCTTCATCGCGGCGCGCTTCCCCTGCTGCTTCATTCGAGCTACGAAACAGACCTTTTTCTTCTGGAAGTTGTGATCGGTCTGCTGCTGCCGATCGCGCTGCTGGCCAATCCGCGTATTCGCGCAACGGCTGGAGGGCTTTACCTTTGTGCCGTGCTTGTAGTGCTCGGGTTTGTAACCAACCGCCTGAACGTGAGCATTACGGGAATGGAATCCGCAGCAGGCGTCCACTACATTCCCCGATGGACGGAGATTGCCGTAACGGCGAGCATTATCGGCGCAGGATTTGCAATCTTTGCGCTGGCCGTCAAATATCTGCCGATTTTCCCTGAGGCCATCGGGAGAGCAGCGCACCCGGAAGAGCTTCGAGGGGAAATGGGTGCAGCATGATTTTCAAGATGTGTTTGTACGAAAGGGCAGGACTTAAAGTCGTACCGAAAAGGGCCGTTTTCGATTCTATTCGTACACCTGGTGCACCGAGGGCATACAGGCAGCGGCTGGCAATCCGTGCAACACACCGGCGCAGGCAGAGTGTTGGCACGGCCATATCTGTGTGCTTTTCTGGCCCGCGAATCAGGGCTTGCAGACCCGCTGCCCCGACCGAATTGACCCATGCGCCTCTCTGACGCAAGCGCGGCGATTTCGAAGCGCTGGGTGCGGATAGCGCATAGCATCAGCGCCAAACTTGTATTGCTGCTCGTTGCCCAGATGGCGCTGGTGTTTGGATTTCTCGGCTATCTCAACATACGGTTGCAGCGGGAGCAGCTTGAGAAGAGCACGCTGGCCAGCGCCGAACGCCTTAGCGATGTCATCAAGCGCAGCGCTTCATACTACATGCTCCGCAACCAACGCGACGGGCTTTATCACATCATCCGCGAAATTGCGAATGAGCCAGGGATGGTGCGCGTCCGCATTATCAATCAGCAGGGCCGGATCAGCTTCTCATCCGATCCTGCGGAGATCGGAACTTTTGTCAACAAGAGAGCCGAAGCCTGCTACGGCTGCCACAGCCAGGCGGAGCCGCTCACTCGCCTGAACCGCCCGGACCGCTTTCGCACTTACCGGCTGGCGAGCGGCCATCGCGTGCTGGGGATTATCAATCCCATTGAAAACTCCGCCGAGTGCTCGAGCGCATCATGCCATGTGCATCCGGCAAGTATGAAAGTGCTGGGCGTGCTCGATACTGACCTCTCGCTCGCGACTGCCGACGCCAGCGTGGCAGACGCAACGCGCCGCATGGTGTTCTACACGCTGTTTGCCATTGCGGTGATTTCTTCGCTCAGCGTGATTTTCGTCTGGCGTGTGGTCAATCGGCCGTTGAAAACCCTGGAAAAGGGAACCGAACGGCTGGCCTCCGGCGATCTGGGTTTTCAACTTGATGTTCGGTCGCACGACGAAATTGCTGACCTCGCCCGTTCATTCAACACCATGAGCCGGGAATTGAAAGACGCGCGGGAGGAAGTGACGGAGTGGGGGCGCACGCTCGAGGAACGGGTCAGACAAAAAACAGAAGAATTGAACCGCGCGCATGAACAGATGCTGCGCGTTGAAAAGATGGCCTCGATCGGAAAGCTGGCGGCCATCGTGGCCCACGAGATCAATAATCCTCTGGCGGGAATTCTGACCTACGCGAAGCTCCTGAAGAAGCAGTTCGCGAAGGAGAGCGCCGGTCCGTGTGTCGAGGCGATGGCGGCGCTTGACCTGATTGAATCAGAAAGCCGCCGCTGCGGGGAAATCGTCAAAAATCTGCTCAGCTTTGCCCGTGCCAGTTCCATGAGCATTGAGTCGGCGGACCTGAATGCAGTTGTCGATCGCTGCGTGCGGCTCGTGCAGCACCAGCTTGAGCTTCAGAATATCCAGTTGCACCTCGACCTGGCGGAGGGACTGCCGCGCGTTCGGTGCGATCCAGCCCAGATTGAGCAGGTGATTCTGGCCCTGGTGATGAACGCGATTGACGCCATGCCGAGGGGCGGCAACCTGAGCCTGCGCACATGGCGGTCGGACAATCTGCAGGAGGTGAAGATTGAAGTGAAAGACGACGGGCCGGGCATTCCCCAGGAGGTCCTGTCCCAGATGTTCGAGCCTTTCTTCACGACCAAAGAACGCGGGCACGGGCTGGGGTTGGGGCTCGCAATCAGCCGCATGATTGTGGAGCGCCACCAGGGGCGTATCGACGTTGAATCGGAAGTGGGGAGAGGAACCGTGTTTACCATCACGCTTCCGCAGGAAGGAAAGGCAGAGCAGGCGCAGGGCTGCGTGTAGCGGAGGTCAAAGTCTGTGCTTACAAAGGAATCTGGCAATGAACAGCAAAGGAAAGATCCTGATTGTTGACGACGAACTCATCGTCCGCGATTCTTTGTCAAAATGGTTTCGCGAGGAAGGCTATGAAGTGGGTACGGCGGAGGGCGGACGTCAGGCGCTGGCCATGCTGGCCCAGCAGGACTGGGACATTGCGCTCGTGGACATTAAAATGCCGGACATGGACGGCATCGAACTTCAGCAGCGCTTTCATGAAGTGAAGCCCGACCTGACGATTATTATCATGACAGGCTATGCCTCGGTTGAAACTGCGGTGGCTGCACTGAAGAGCGGCGCTTATGATTACGTGGTAAAACCTTTTGATCCGGAAGAGATGGCACATACGGTCCGCAACGCGCTGGCGCACAAGAAGGCGGAGCGGGAAAACGTGGCGTTGAAGGAGCGAGTGGCGGAATCCAGCTTCCCGCCGGAGTTGATTGGCCAGAGCGCCGCCATGCGCACGGTTTTTGAAGCCATTGAAACCGTCGGACCCACGGAGGCGACAGTTCTGATCACAGGCGAAAGCGGGACCGGTAAAGAGTTGGTGGCGCGCGCCATACACGCTGCCAGCCCTCGCCGGTACAATCGGCTTGTTGTGGCACATTGCGGGGCGCTTGCGGAAACACTTCTTGAGAGCGAGCTGTTCGGCCACGAGAAGGGAGCGTTTACGGGCGCACAGTACCGGAAGAAAGGGATCTTCGAGGCTGCCGACGGCGGTACGGTATTCCTGGATGAAGTCGGTGACATCAGCCTGAAAACCCAGACAGACCTGCTGCGGGTGTTGCAGGAGCGGGAGATCACCCGGGTGGGGAGCAACCAGCCCATCCACGTCGATTTCCGCTGTGTGGCCGCAACGAACAAGGACCTTGAAGCAATGGTTGAGCAGGGTTCCTTCCGGCCCGATCTTTATTATCGGCTTAACGTATTCCGCATAGATCTGCCGCCGCTGCGCAAACGCAAGGAGGATATTCCGCTGCTTGTCGATCACTTTGTGCGGAAGTTTGCATCTTCCATGAACAAGCCGGTCCAGGGCGTCTCCCGCGCTGCCATCAACATGCTGATGCAGTACGACTGGCCTGGGAACATCCGCGAGCTTGAAAATGCGGTGGAGCGCGCCATGGTGGTGGCCCGCAGCGGCGAACTTCAGGAGAAGGATTTCACCCTTCGAATCCCTCTCAACGGGCGCAGCGGGATGACGCTTGAGGAAGTCGAGCGAGCGCACATCCTGGAGGTGCTGGAGCAATGCCGCAATAACCAGACGCTTGCCGCTCAGGTGCTTGGCATTGACCGCGTGACGCTCCACAATAAGCTGAAAAAATACGGATGGAAAAGGCCGACGGATGAAGCCCTATGAACGGGATCGGTCTGCTGGCGATCGGGGAAACAGATTCGGCGATGATGGAGTCACTTCGGGCCGCGCTGGAGACCGAATTTGGCGTGCACTGCGAAATCCTGGAAGCAAGCCTTGATCCGGCCCCGTCGTTCCATCTGGAGCGAGGGCAATACTCTTCGACGGACATCCTGGACCGTATGCAAAAAGGGTTTGCGCCGGACTCGGACCATCTGCTTGGCGTAACCCCGCTCGATTTGTACATTCCTATTTTGACGTTCGTCTTTGGCGAGGCACAACTGAACGGGTCCTGTGCAGTGGTCTCAACGCACAGGCTGCGGCAGGAATTTTATGGCTTGCCTGCTGACGGCGGATTGCTCTTGGAGCGCCTAGTGAAAGAGGCTGTCCACGAACTCGGCCATTCACTCGGCCTCGTCCATTGTGATGACTACCGTTGCGCCATGGCAGCCTCCCATGACGTCGAAGCCATCGACGTGAAAGGCAAAAGCCTGTGCTCTGATTGCCGGGCTCGGGCGCTTGCGCTGATGACGAGAAAGCCGGCCGTCAAGCGGTGAATCCAGTCAGACATAAGCAACAACCCTGAAGTAGTTCTACGCCCACGTTTGCGAGCGGTAAGGCCAGGCCTGAAGTCCACCCAGCGCCGCGAAAAATAGTTCGCAATTGCGCACAGGATTGCGCAAACCCCGGCCACTCCCGTTCCCCAAAGGCTTTCCGGCCATTGCCATGGAGGTCCCCTTAAAAAGTGTCATTTTCATTAACCCTGATCCGTCGACAAGATGCAGGTCGCCTCTGCATGGTGGTGGCTCATTGTCGTGGTAGCCCGCAAGCACGGCTTGTAGCGCGCAGTGCCGGCGAGGCCAGGCTACGCGGATTTCTCACCCGTTGGGTGCTCGATTCCCGTATGATGGTCGGCATGCGCAAAGAGCCCAAGCCTTCGCCGACCGAATCGCCCTTGTTGTTCGAAGTTGACCCCGAGCCGGCTGAGGAAACCCTGAC